>ENA-UAPH01000548-UAPH01000548.1-human-gut-metagenome-genome-assembly--contig:-NODE-548-length-14597-cov-9.532595_pt1 | contig 14597 bp, 10 predicted proteins | sample MGYA00243482_ERZ654581 | MGnify/ENA primary metagenome ERZ654581 (study PRJEB26926, sample SAMN06164676) | human gut metagenome | biome: ENVO:00009003; feature: ENVO:2100002; material: ENVO:00002003...
GCCTTGTCCTCGCGTGAGGTGACAGACCGGAAAGAGATACGTGCGGCATCCGTGAGGATAAAGAAAGTGAACTTCCGTCCGGTACCGGAGTTAGTCAAGAGGGTACGTCAGGATACGGATATCCTTCGTGCCGAGTTCGGCTTCCTGCCTACGGGGAAGAAGTATACTAAAGAGGAGCGTTGGAAATTGCTGGAAGCTTATTTGAAGGAACACGGTTCCATTACACGTCTGGTTTATTCGGAATGCTTGGGGATGGCGCGCACCACGGCTGCTTATGAGCTGAAGGGGTGGTACGAAGAGAAGAGATTGGACAAAGAGGGAAAGCACTCTCATGCGGTGTATGTGCTGCGCAAGCAGGAAAGTGTTCCCGAAGTTTAGTTTTTTTATCCGTTTGGGAATAAAAAGAGAAGGAAGGTGGTTATACAAGAAAGGGTGGTAGCAGTGGTAGCACTTTTTAAAACTCGGGGTTCTTCTTCATTTTGGGGGCAACACTTCACTACCAAAGTTCGACCAATAAAGACATTCGAATGAATATTCGAAAATAGAGAATAATATATCCCCGAATACAATCTAATAGCCGATGAATAAAGGGATATGAATAAATCACTTGCCCCAAAATGAAGAAGAACCAAAAACTCAGGGTAGAGACTTTTACAGTTTGTCATGTAAAGTCCCGGCTGCTTTCAGATAAGCCACATAGTTCAGGTAAAGTTGGAAACGGGCATCCACTTGGGTTTCGTATGCCTGTTGCCATAGTGCTTGGGCTTCCAGATGGTCTGAAAGAGTTTCCAGTCCTACTTCGTACTGGCTTTTGCTGACGCGTCGGTTCTCTTCCGCCTGCCGCAGGGAACGGTCGGCAAGTTCGCTTTCCAGTTTCGCTTCGTCCAAATTGTTGGCGGCCTGGGTCAGTTCCAGTAGCATTTGCTCGTTCAGATTTTGCTGTTGCAGACGGGTTTGTTCCAGTTTGGCTTTGGCTGCACGTACCTTGTTGCTGCGTTCGCCGAAATGGAAAAGGGGAATACTTACGTTCAACAGGACAGAGAAACTGGCATTATCCAGAAAATTCTTTTCGTTCAGTTCCAAACCGTGTACATAGTCGTATGAACCTTTGATGCCTACTTTGGGAAGCAGTTCGCTGCGGTTTAACTTGACTTGTTGGCGGGCGATGGCCACTTGTTTGTCCAGTATACCGTATTCCGGACGACGGGTGATATCTAGTACCTGTAATTCCATTTCCTGTTCTATTTCCGGGAAATCTCCGGAAATGAGGATCTCCGTGGTCAGCGGTTTTCCTATCAGGTGGCAGAGGTTCATGGTAGCCAGGCGGAGAGCATTCTCGGCTTTGCGTATGCCCAGTTCACTTTCATTCAGTTTCACTTGCACTTTCAGCACATCGTTCTGAGGTTTCAGTCCGTGCTTGTAGGCACTCTCCACGTTCTTTTGCAATTCGGCCAATACGGCATGGTATGTGTCGGCCACTGTTTTCATCTCTTTCGCTTTCACTACTAGGGCGTATGCCTGGTCTGTTTTCAGAATGACTTCTGTGGCGGTCAGGGTTTCGTTCATCTGTGCCATTTCTTTACCTAACAGGGACATTTTGTAGGCGGCGCGGATTTTACCGCCCATATAGAGGGGTTGTTCTAATTGTATGCCACCCATGTAGACCCATCCTATCTTGTAATCCAGGTTGATACCGGGAAAATAGGCGAAACCTGAGGGTTGTCCCGGATTAAACTGTCCGGTGGCGTCGGGCAGAAAGACGGGCAGGTTGCCTCCGGCTATGCCATAACTGCCGTCGGCATTGCTGTAAAGTCCCGTTCCACTAGCTGTCAGATTGGGGAAGAAGTTCCCCTTGTAACTCTTGGCTGTGTAGTGGGCGCTTTCCGTTTGTTTTACAGAAGCCGCCATCTCCTTATTGTATTTCAATGCCATTTCACGGCATTCTTTCAGACTCAGTGTTTCCTGTGCCTGTGCCGGGGCGACAAGATGCCATAACAGAAAATAGAAGGGGATTATCATTGTTTTTTTCATTTGTTCTTGTTTTTGTATGTCAGTGAAATAAATCAATCGTTTCTTATTTTAAAGAACAAGGCGTATAATATAGGGATAAAGAGCAGCGTAATCAGCGTGCTGCACAGCAATCCGCCCATGATAGCTGCCGCCAGTGAGCCGAACATGGCATCGGACAGCAAGGGAATCATACCCAGAATGGTGGTCAGCGAAGCCATCATAACAGGACGAAGACGGCTTTGGGAACTGTCTATCAATGCGGTAACAGGTTCTATCCCTTTACTGATTTGAAGGGTGATTTCATCCATCAGTACAATTCCGTTCTTTATCAACATGCCGATAAGACCCAAGGTTCCTACGATGGCCACGAAGTTGAATACCTTCCCCGTGAGCAGCATCACTGCTACCACTCCTACAAAAATCATCGGGATACAGCAGAAGATGATGATAGGCTTGCGGTAGTCCTTGAATAGCATTATCAGGATGGCAATCATCAGAATGATGGCCAACGGGAAGTTCTGGAACAGGTATTTCATGGACTGGTCACTGGCTATCTTCTCACCTTGCCACACCAGTGAATATCCTTCGGGTAGTTGTATCTTCTCTATACGTTCTGCAATGGCAAGACGTGCTTTTTCCGTTTCTATGCCCGGTGCGGGCGAACACTGTACACGCTGGCTTCTCTGACCGTTGTAACGGGGAACTACCGGGTCTTCCCATCGGATATCAATTCCTTTGCTGATTTGCTTCAGCGGAGTACTTCCCATGATGCTTTCCACCAAATCTTCTTTCGAAAGCGTACCGGCTTTCAGTTTCACCATGGTTTCTTCGTTCAGCAGTCTGTTCAACGAGGGCAGTGACGAGAAGACTTGTGCATTGCCTAAATCTTCTATGGGTTCTCCTTTTTCGTCAAGGCATTTCAGATAGATATTGTTTTTGTGGATGCCTTCGTAGAAAGAGCCGATGGGAATTCCTCCGGTAGCAGTGAGCAGGGAAAGGCTGACATCATTGCGGCTCAGGCCGAGGGCACGGGCGGACGGCTGGTCATATTCGATGGTCAGTACGGGTACTTGAGGTTCCCAGTCGGTGGTGATAAGGCAGACTTCCGGTGTATTTTCCATGATGGTACGGGCGCTGTCTGCCAGTTGGTGCAGAACGGCAGGGTCGGGGCCCAGGAATTGCGCTTCTATGGGATATTTCTTGAACATCAGATTGTATCTTTTCAATTTGATGTATGCGTCCGGATAGGCTTGGGAGAGGTAAGCTTGGATTTCATCTATATGTTCTACCAAGGTTTCCGGTGAGGTGAAATCGATAATCAGTTCGCCATACGAAAGCGATGGGTTGGCAACGCTCCGCACCAGGTTATAGCGTCCGGGCGTACCGCCTATGGAGGTGGTGACGTGGGTTATTTCCTTGCGTCCTTTCAGATAGGTTTCTATTTCTTTCAAATCTTGTGCCACACGAGTGTGGTTGTTTCCTTCCGGCAGTTTGTATTCCATGTAAAGCTGGTCGTAAACCATGTCGGGGAAAAAGCCCTGACGCATGTATGGATAGCCGAAGGCGGAAAGTAGCAACAGGCCAATCATGGTGAATACAAAACTCCACCGGTGGGCCAGACCGAACCGCAGTGCCGAACGGAGACCGGCATAGATTTTACCTTTGTACACACGCTTTCCGGTACTGTCGGTATCTATGGCAGGATGTAGTCTGCGGTCGGCCATCAGCGGTACGTGAATCAGTGCCAATACCCAGCTCAACAGCAGGGAAACGGCAAGTACGATGAAAAGGTCGCGCGTGTAGACGCCTGCGGTGTCGGGAGACATGTAGATAGGTAGAAAGGCGATAATGGCTATCAAGGTGGCTCCTAAAAGAGGCATAGCTGTCTGTCGCCCGATAGCGGTCATGGCTTCCATTCGTTTTTTTCCGGCTTTCAAGTCTACCAGTATGCCGTCTATGATGACGATAGCATTGTCTACCAACATGCCCATTGCCAGTACAAAAGCAGCCAATGATACGCGTTGCATCGTTCCGCCTGCCGAATAAAGGAACAGGAAAGAACCGAATACGGTGATGATCAGGCTGATACCTATGATAAGGCCGCTCTTGAATCCCATTGCTATCATCAGTATCAGTACTACGATGATGACGGATTCTATCAGGTTGATGACAAAGGTTCCCAAAGAGCTGCCTACCCGTTCGGGCTGATAGAAGATTTTGTGGCATTCCACTCCGGCGGGCAGACGTCTGGTTTTGAGTTCTTCCAACTTGCTTTCTACGGCATGGCCTACTTTTATAATGTCCGAGCCACTGGAGGCGGCGATGAGTATACCGAGAGCACGTTCATGGTCATAAAACATTTCATTGCGTGTGGGATCCTCGTAGTCTTTTTCTATACGGGCAATGTCGCTCAGGCGAAGCTGGTCATCATCATGTCCCTGGACCAGCATTTTTCCAATATCTTCTACGGTTTTGAATTTGTCGTTTACTGTGACTCGGATACGGTTGTCACCATTTTCATAATATCCTGTATAGGTGGTTTTGTTCTGTCCGTTCAGTGTGGCGAGAACTTCGGCAGGTTTAACACCGAGGTTTGCCATACGGTCTTGCAGCAGGGAGATGTTGATACATTCGGAACGTTTGCCGTAGAGTTCCACACGGTCCACGCCTTCCAGTTCGTTCACTTCCCGTTTCACCAGTTCGGCATAGTCGGACAGTTCACGGTCGGACAGTCCGTCGCCTGTCAGGGCATAGAACATACCATATACGTTTCCGAAATCATCCTTGACTATCGGGGTGGTGGCTCCTTCGGGCAACAGGGCGTGGGCGTCGCTTACTTTGCGGCGCAGCATGTCCCAGCATTGTTCCACTTCGTCGTCCGGCACGGTGCTCAGCAGTTCTATCTGTATCAGGGATAAGTCGTTGTATGAATAACTTTCTATATTGTCTATGTTGCCCATGGTGCGGATGTTCTTTTCGAGCACGTCCGTTACTTCCAGTTCTACCTGGTGGGCGGAAGCACCCGGATAGGTGGTGACTACCATGGCAAGCTTTACTTTTATTTCGGGGTCTTCCAGCTTGCTCATCTGATAGCAGGAGTAGGCTCCGCCGAACAGCAGAACCGCTATCAGGAAATAAATCAGATTCCTGTTACGGAATGCCCATTTGCTGATATCCATTATAATAATCCTCCTATATTTGTGTTAGTGACAAGTGGTAAAGGTTTTACAGTTTCTCCATCCTCGATGTGATGTACTCCCGAGGATACAATCAGCTCTCCCGGTTTCAGCTGTCCGGCAGTGATGAGGCTGTGTCCGTTGTTCAGTAAACGTAGCATGGATATTTCCTGTTTGTGCACTGTGTTGTCCGATGGGTTGAAGACGAATACATACGCTTTGCCTTCTTTTTGCAGGATGGCGCCGGTAGGGACAGAGAGAGTGTTCGTCTGTTCTGTGCGGTAAGAGATGGTGACCATGGTATTCATTCCGGGAGAGGGGACAGCCGGCGTTCCGGGTACTACTTGCAGGCGCATGGTGTATAATTGGTTTGCATTGGCTTTCGGGGTGACACTGATTAGTTTCAGCGGATAGGTTTCGCCCGGATAGATGTCAAACGTACAGTGATAATTGTCGAACTGGTCCCGGCGGATGTATTCGGCCGCAGGAAGGTTTATTTCTACTTCGGGAGTCCCGCTGCTGATCATGGATAGGACGGGCATTCCGGCTCCGATGGTTTCGTGAGCTTCAAACAGGCGTTTTTGGACGTACCCGTTGAAGGGGGCGTAGAGCCGTGTATAAGCCAGTTGGTCTTTGTGATGTTTGTACTTGGCAGTGATTTGTTTGAGTCCGTATACAGCTTTGTCATTGGCGTTGGGGGTGGTTCCGTTGTCTTTGTAAAGGGCCATGACTCTTTCCGCTTCCGCTTTTATTTGCTGGTATTCTGCTTCAGTAGCATCCAGTTGTACTTGATAGTCGGTGGGGTCCAGTTCGGCCAGTAATTGTCCCTCCTGCACATGGGTGCCGTCTTTTACATGTATTTTGCTGATGGTTCCGCTTACCCGGAAGGCAAGGCTGATATCTTGTGCGGCTTTTACCTTTCCCGGAAATTGCAGGAAAGTTTGCTTGTCGGCAGAAACGATCGTGTCTATTTTTACTGTCTGATAGCCTTTGGCTTTCTGGGTACGCTGTGTGCAGGAACTCAGTAGAATCAAGGAAATACCTGTTAGAATAAGATAAATTTGTTTCATATATCATGCTATTGGTTTTCTGATGCAAAGTTATCCCGAAGCAAGAGGATAGAAAAGGTTGATATGAATGATAAATTGTCCGATTTGTATATTTTCTAGTAGATATATAGCTGAAAAGTTTGCGATTTGTATTTATTTTGCAGTGAATGAATAAAAGAGATAGATGGATGGTCGGACAACAGATGCCTTTTCAGTTTACAGTGCTTTCGAGCAGTGATCCGCATACTTTTAAAGACGGACAGATTATTTCGACATTTAATAAATGTGGCCTTTTCTTTTGCCGGAAAGGAAATGTGGAGGTTTCACTGGAAGATAAGCATTTTCAGATAAATCCCGGTGATGTGTATATTTACATGGCTTCTACCTTGGTGCATCTGCTTCATAAGAGTGGGGATGCGGAAGGAATTATGGTTGAAGTGGATTTAGATTATATCATTCCTATCGTCAATAGGGTGATAAATGTGGAAAACCAGCTTTTTATGCGGAAGCATCCTTGTATATCACTTTCGGATAAGCAACGTATCCATTTGGAGTATCTGTTGGATAATTTGCAGGAAAGGATAGGGGCGGAGGACGTACTGGAAGTGAATTTGCAACAACAACGCCTGACTTTAGAGTTGATTAAGTCAATGGGACAGACTTTTTGCTATGAAATATTGAATATGTATTTCGCTAACCAACCCATGCAGCCTTTGCCACAGAATAAGAAGGATGTGATCTTCCAGAATTTCATGCTGGCTCTTTTCCGTTTGTATAGGAAAGAGCGTGATGTTGCCTATTATGCGAAGATGCAGCACATTACTCCACGTTATTTTTCTACGATCATTAAGGAGAAGTCGGGGAATAGTGCCTTGCAATGGATTGTGCAAATGGTGATTACCGAGGCGAAACAATTGCTTGAAGGATCGGATTTGAGTATCAAGGAGATTGCGAACCAGCTGAACTTTCCTACTCAGTCTTTCTTCGGAAAGTATTTTAAGCAATATGTAGGGATTTCACCTAAAGAATATAGAAAGGACAAGTTAAGGATCAGGAATGGAATTTGATTTCTGAAGACACAATCCACCTTTATGTACAAATTATAAACGTTTTATCTATGACTCAAGAGAAAGAACAAGAGCAATTTATATCTTATATTACAGAACGGCAAACCCATGAGGCCCAGATGGCTGTTGCTGATTTTTTGCGGAAATATGCTGTCCGGTATCATAACTCTGATTTCATTTCCTCTGATCCGGTGCAGTTTCCGCATCGTTATCATTCTAAGGCGGATATTGAAATCAGTGCTTTTCTTACTGCTTTTCTTAGTTTCGGAGCCCGCCCTCAGATACTGAAGGCAGCAGAACGATTGGATTCTATAATGAACCGGCAGCCTTTGCAGTATGTGTTGTCTGGAAACTGGAAAATAGATTTCTGTGGTGAGGAGTCGTTCTATCGGACGGTTTCAAAAAATAAGATGGCACAATTGTTTTATTGGCTGCATACTATATATAATAGGTATGAGAGTATGGAGGATGCTCTTCTTTGCGAAACGGATGGAACTCCGATGCAACGTCTTTGCCGTTTGTTGGGAGTGTCGGATAAGGCGCCGCAAAAGAAATTGAATATGTTTCTGCGCTGGATGATCCGTCGCGATTCGGAAGTGGATTTTGGAATCTGGAGGAATTTTTCTCCATGTGAGTTGATTATCCCTTTGGATACGCATGTCAGTGAGATGGCTTTCAGATTGGAGCTGACCCGAAGTAAATCTTATACGCTGAATAATGCGAGAACTATTACTGCAGCTTTGGCTGAGGTTTTTCCCGAAGACCCTTGTCTGGGGGATTTTGCTTTGTTTGGCTATGGGATTAATGAATTATGAAATGTAGTTGGGGGTGTGTTTCTCGAAACAGGTAGCTGTGGTGAGGATGATTATCGGATATCGTTTGAGATAAGTGGAAATCTAAAAATAATCCCCGAAGGATATCACATCCATCGGGGATTTTCGGTTTTTTGGTTAAAGGTTAGTATAAAATTAGGTTAGGTTGTTTCTTAAATTATAGGGGTACGTATTCTACAAAGGCCTCCATTGCTTCATAACATGCCAAACCAAGTTGGTCATACAAAGCGGCTGTACCCCGATTGCGGTCTTCACTTCTTTGCCAGAACAGACGTTCGTCATTGCCCAGGAACGGTGCGCTTTCCATCTGAGACTGATGCTTTAAGATGGAGTTACGTTTAGCACGCAGTTCTTCAGGACTGAACGGTACGGCCATTTCAATGTTTTCAATTTCCCATTCCGCCCATGCGCCACGATACATCCAAATGCGACAGTCTTTCAACCATTCGGCACCGGCTTCTTTCTCGATGTCAATAGCGGCAAGCACTGCGTCTGTGCAGACACGATGGGTTCCGTGCGGGTCAGCCAAGTCACCGGCTACATAAATCTGATGGGGCTTTACTTCACGTAATAACTGCAAAACAATTTCTACATCGGCTTCACTGATGGGATTCTTTTCAATCTTGCCGGTTTCATAGAAAGGCAGATCGAGGAAATGAACACGGTTCAGTGGAATTTGATTGTAAGTGCTTGCGGTACGGGCTTCTCCACGGCGAATCAATCCTTTGATGGTCAGAATATCACGGCTGTCCATATCGCCTTCTTTCTTAGCGGCAAGGAATTTCTTGATTTCAGCATATTTGTTTTTGATGGTTTCGTTGGAGTTTTCATCAAAAAGCTGGTTGAAACCGTTGATGAAGTGCATGAAACGTACTACTTCTTCATCGCCTACGGCAATGTTTCCGGAAGTTTCGTATGCTACGTGTACCTCATGACCTTGCTGAACCAGACGGCGTAAAGTTCCACCCATTGAGATTACATCGTCATCCGGATGCGGAGAGAAAGCAACCACACGTTTTGGAAATGGTTTCGCACGTTCGGGGCGATAGGTGTCGTCCGCATTCGGCTTGCCGCCGGGCCATCCGGTGATGGTGTGCTGCAGATCATTGAATATTTTGATATTTACGTTGTAAGCAGAACCGTAAAGTGCCAACAGTTCGCTCAATCCGTTTTCATTATAATCTTTATTGGTGAGCTTCAGAATCGGCTTTTTAACACGCATACATAACCATACGATGGCACTGCGGATTAGTTTGTCGTTCCATTCACAGTTGGTAACCAGCCACGGACGTTGGATACGGGTAAGGTGAGAAGCTGCAGCCAAATCTATGCAAACATTTGCATTGTTGTGCATTTGGAGATAAGAAGCGGGTAAGGTGTCACTTACTTTGTCTTCCACCGCTTTCTTGATGATATCGGCTTTGTCATCTCCCCATGCCAGCAAATAGATTTTCCGGGCAGCCATAATAGTTGCCACTCCCATGGTGATGGAGCAGGGAGGAAGATTGTCTACTCCTAAGTTGTGTGCAGCTTCAGCACGCGAGGTTGAGTCAATCAAAATCAGTCGGGTAGGAGAGCTCAAGCTTGATCCCGGTTCGTTCATGGCAATATTGCCTTCACGACCAATGCCCATTAATACGATATCTATACCGCCAAAAGTTTGGATACGTTGTTCGTACAGGCGGCAGTATTCGATAACAGCTTCCTGCGGAATCGTTCCGTCGATGGTGAATACATTTTGTTTGTCAATATCGATTTGGCTGAGGAATAAATCGTTCAGTTGTGAGAAACTGCTTCCCGCCCCTTCGGAAGCCAAGGGGTAATATTCATATAAATTGAAAATTACTACGTTACGGAAACTTAGTCCTTCATCTTTATGTTTACGGACCAGTTCGGCATAAAGCGGACGTAATGAAGCACCGGTTCCGGCACCAATCACGCAGAACTTTCCTTCGCGCTGACGTTCCTGAATTTTTGCCGTAATTTCATTGGCTATTTGTTGTACGCCTTCTTCCATCGTTTCATAGATGTCGGTAGGCACTTTTTCGCAGCGGGTTAAGACAGAACGTTCCACCGCATTTTCGGGTTTATAATATTTCGGAGATACTCTGTTCAGAGAAATCTGCGAACTTAGGTTTGTTCTCATAAATTACAAATTAGCTTTTTCGATGTCTTTGAAATATTTGTAAGTACCGACTTTCAGTTCGTCTGTAGCGGCTTCGTCACAAACAATGATGCCATGTTGGTGCATCTGTAATGCGCTGATAGTCCACATTTGTGTGATACCACCTTCAACGGCATGTTGCAAAGCGCGTGCTTTGTTGTGTCCGTTGCAGATAATCAGAACTTCTTTAGCTGAAAGAACAGTCCCTACACCTACTGTTAACGCAGTTTTAGGTACTTTGTTCACGTCATTGTCAAAAAAACGTGAGTTGGCAATGATTGTATCTGTAGTCAATGTTTTGATACGTGTGCGTGAAGACAAAGATGAACCCGGTTCGTTGAATGCGATATGTCCGTCGGGACCGATACCTCCCATAAACAGGTCGATGCCTCCGATTTCGGCTATTTGCTTTTCGTAGTTGGCGCATTCTGCTTCCAGGTCTTCGGCATTTCCGTTTAGTATATGTACATTTTCTTTCTTTATATCAATGTGGTTAAAAAAGTTTTTCCACATAAATGTATGGTAGCTTTCAGGATGATCTTCAGGTAAGCCTACATATTCGTCCATATTGAAAGTAACGACATTCTGGAAAGATACTTTTCCCTGCTTGTTCAGTTCTATCAGTGCCTTGTACATGCCCAGCGGTGAAGATCCTGTAGGACAACCTAAAACAAAAGGTTTTTCAGGAGTCGGATTTGCCGCATTGATTTTACTAGCTACATAGTTTGCCGCCCATTGTGACAGCGCTTGGTAATCAGGTTCGATAATTACTCTCATGGTTCTTTCTTTTTTTAAGTTTTAAGTGTTAAGTTAACTATACGGGTTATTCCATATTATCCGTTTTAGGACGGAGGAATGTCAACTGTACGACCAATGCTATTGCAACAATGATGGCCAACATGGCAAATCCCAGTCCCAACTTACCTCCGTCTGTCCACTTTCCCAAGACTTCGGTAATGGCTGCTCCCGCAAACACGCCTGTCATATTCATGATACCATAGGCGGTAGCACGGTGTTTGGATGATACGAACTGGCATAGAATCGGCATATTGTTGGCATCGAAGATACCATAACCGATACCGAATAATAATCCAGCTCCCACAACGGCTACGAAACTATGGCCGAACCCTAGTAAAAGCAGGGATGGAATAGTAAGTCCCAAGCCGATGGCACCCGTGTACACACGTCCTTTTATATTTCTTTGCACCCACTTATCGGATAAGGTTCCACCAATAATTACACCAATGAACGAGGATAGTGCGATGGTGATAGTCGACATGGGGCCGGCTTGTGACATCGGTATATTCAGGTTCTCGGCGAACAAGGTAGGTAACCAGTTTTTGGTTGCCCATCCCGGTAAACTGGGGGCTGCGAAATATAGCAGAATCACCCAGAATGCAATATTACTGAAAAGTAATGATAATCCCTTCAATAAATTGCTTTTTTCTTTACCGGAAGGTGAATTTATTTGTTCAATTTGTATTCTATCCTTCTTTTCATGTAGAAAAAGCATCAAAATTACGGCGTATGCAATGCCGGCGATGCCGAACCAATGAAAGGTTGTATGCCAGGAAAAAGCGGCGGCTACTGTAGCGCCGAAACCTCCGATGGCCTGCCCGGTGTAGAGCCCGGTCATGTGAATACCGATAGCTAATGAACGTGACTTATCGGAGTGATAGTCGGCGATCAGTGATAATCCGGCAGGAATATAGAGCGCTTCGCTGATTCCCATCAAGGCGCGAAGGAAAAAGACTTCATTATAAGTGTCGGCTATTCCCATCAGATAAGTGACGGCCGACCATACAAACAAACTGCCAACAATAAGCCATTTGCGGTTCATGCGGTCGCCCACCATTCCGGCTATAGGGCTCATACAGCCATATATCCAAAGAAAAACTCCCATCAGTCGCCCAAAATTGGCAGCTGATTGAAGCTCGGTGATATCCACCGCCATGGCATCTCTCATTGTGGATAGCATTTGCCGGTCCATGTAATTCAACAGGGCGACACCCCATAATAATCCTACTACAACCCAAGGATAAATTTTACTGTTTTTCATGCTAATAGATAAAGGGCTTTATAAATGTGATTTTTTGTTGTCGAGTATTTCCTTGCACAATGTATAGCCCTTGATCATCATTCTTGGAATGTGGAACGGGCCTTTGAATAGGTTACCCTTGGCCATTTGTGCAGGCGTGCCGTCACGATGGAGATATCCAAACCATTCTCCACACTCTTTATCAGGAAAATGGGCGTATGTCCAATCGCTGATTTGTTTGTGCATGTCAAGGTATTTTTCATTTCCGGTTGCTAAATATGCATACAAAGTAGCGATGACAGCCTCTGTCTGAGGCCACCAGAATTTCATGTCTTGGGAATAATCCTGTGGCGGAAGGTTCTTGCAGTCTTTGAAGTTGATGATACCTCCGAATTCTTTGTCCCATCCCCATTCCCAAGACCAGTCGAGGATAGTGAGGGCCAGTTCTGTAATGTCTTTGTCCCAGTTGCGGTATTTGGCTTCTTCCAGCAGGAACCAGGCAGTTTCAATACAATGTCCCGGATTGATGGTGCGGCCCATGTTGCTGTCAATGAATTCTCCGTTGGGACCTACTGTTTCAAGCAAAGCCTTGAATTCAGGATGCATGAAGTCTTTACGTAGCTGGTCGATGGAGGCGTCAATCTGTCCATTGAAGCTTTCGTCCTGAATAGCCTGACGGATACGTGATGCCACATTAATCAGAATCATGGTAATGGAATGTCCTTTCATCGGGAGGGTATCCAGATATTTGGGAGCCAGTATGCCCGGTGTTTCCATAAAATACTGCATCCGTTTGAACAAGTCTAATGCTTTTACAGCATACGTCTGGTCACCGGATGCGATGGCATATTCCGACATGGCGATGGCTGCGAATGACTCCGAAAAAATATAACGGCGTTTGCGCAAAGGAGTGCCTTCGGCAGTCACTTCGAAATACATACGTCCGTCAGAGTCAAAACAATGCGCTTCTATAAAGTCTATTGTACTTTTGGCTGCCGCCAGCCATGCTTCGTTCTTTTCTATATTATTATATGCATAGGAACAGATAAAAGCAAATCTTCCTTGGAACCACACTGATTTGGTGGTGTCCATCAAGCTGCCGTTTCGGTCAACGCAGGTATAAATACCTCCATTGACCTTGTCCAGCCCGTATTTCAGCCAAAACGGCATGATATTGGTGGTCAGATCTGTTTTGTATGATTCCGACCATTCTTTTATATAGTCTATTGAAAACATCGTGGTTCAGGTTTATTTGTTACATCTTTCGAAGAAATTGATTGCTTCCAGTTCGGCTTTCATGGCAGCTTCTTCCTCATCTGTCATGTTCTGGAACGGAGTCCGGTTCTTTCCTAAATCCAGCCCGATCAGTTTCATGATGCGTTTACCGCCAACGATGTTTCCACGATAGTGACAGATGACATTGATAACTTCCTGTGCGAAATTCTGGCGTTCGCGTGCCAGTTCCAGATCACCGGCTTTCCATGCTTCGATAATACCTGTGAGTTCTTTGCCGTTATAGTTGGTTGTTCCACCGATACCGCCCTGTGCACCGCCCATAGCCAGACAAGGAAGGATCGTTTCATCCTGGCCGTGCAACATGTCAAATTTGCCATTTTTATATAAACGGCATTGGTTGTATTCATACAGGCTTTCGAAAGTATATTTGATACCGGCGAAATTAGGAATGCGACCGTCTACGGCTTCCAAGAATGCTACCATTGAGAGGAATGCTCCGTTGAAAGCTGGGATGTGATAAAAATAGAAAGGAAGTGCAGGAGCGCCGCATGCTATTTCTTCGCAGTATTTCACCAATTCTTCAATGCGTCCTACTTTGGGGAAAGGAGGTGCCATTGCTCCGATACCCCATGCTCCGATTTTCTGAGCGTGTTCTGCCAGACGTTTGCTTGATTTTACACAAGTGCTTCCTACATGGACAATGACTTTGAATCCTTCGGGTGCTACTTCCATCCAGCGTTCAGCCAGTTTCATGCGTTCGTCTTCTGTCAGCATATAGCCTTCTCCGGAAGAACCATTGATAAATACGCCTTGAAGTCCGTTTCTAACCAATAGTTGGCAATAGGCTTCAATAGGTTCATAATTTACTTCTCCGTTCTCATAAAATGGGGTAAAAGGTGCATCAATTAATCCGTGAATCTTTTCCATAGCCTTTAATTTATTTGAAATGAATATTTTATATTACTTAATCATGTTGCTGTCTCTTATACACATCTCCGAGCCCACGAGACCGGAGCCTATCTCG
>ENA-UAPH01000555-UAPH01000555.1-human-gut-metagenome-genome-assembly--contig:-NODE-555-length-14413-cov-6.713331_pt1 | contig 14413 bp, 10 predicted proteins | sample MGYA00243482_ERZ654581 | MGnify/ENA primary metagenome ERZ654581 (study PRJEB26926, sample SAMN06164676) | human gut metagenome | biome: ENVO:00009003; feature: ENVO:2100002; material: ENVO:00002003...
GCCTCGACGTAGCCAACGACTCGCTCATCCGCGTCGCCTACAACTACTATGCGAAGTTCCCCAAGGACAGCTTGTACGCAAGGTGCATGTACTATATGGGCTTTTACTATTCATTAAACGATAGCTTGGAGCGTGCCAACTATTGTCTCAAGGAAGCACAACGAACTGCGAAGGTGCAAAAGGATACGGCTACGCTATGCCTGGCTATGACAAGATACTCATGGGTGGTTCGGAAAACTCACCCCGAGGCAGGGTTGGAGTATGCAAAACGCGTTTTGGGTTTATATGAGAAGTATAGTAAGAGAAATGTATTCAACATCGTTTATAACACGTTGATGGTATGTGAATGTGAAAACTTCTGCGGCAATCCACGTCGGGCTTTTTCTCTCGCACAGCAAGCTGAGAAAAATGCCCTCGCCCTTGGCGACTCTACTGTTATTTCTGATGTTTATCAAGATATGGCCTATTTTGCGGTCTCACTTGGCGATAAACGCTCCACCCACTTTGCTCTATTGTCTTGTCGCTATTCTGATACCCGCTTTGTGTCCAAACGACTAATGCTTGCCAAAGCCTATGAAAAGACAGGCAACTATCACGAGTGTATCAATCTGTTGGACACCCTCAGATTGGAGAACAACGGCCAGCGCTACGAGGCTTTTGCCATGCGCCATCGTGCCGCAGTGAAGCTCAATGATCCTGCTGCTCTGTCATACGCCGACTCCGCCTATCATTACATAGAAGCAATGTTTGATGACGAGTTGTGTGACAAGACGATCTACTTCGAAAATCTGATGCAGGAGAAAACGGAACGTCTTCAGGCGGAGGCCTGGACAGTGCTGTACAAGGTCTTCTGCTTGGGGATATTGATTTTCATTTTCATTGGGCTTCTCCTTATAGCCTTTGTCTATAAAGCCAAAAAGAAAAAGATGATGGCCAAGGTGGCATACGAAAAGGAAAGGCTGCTTCAAGTGAATTTATTGAACGAGAGGGACAGGCGAGTGGCGGAGCTGCTGCACAAGCAAGAGTTGAAAGACAAAGATAACCAGATCAAGCTATTACACCAGTACTTCGTCGAAAAAATGAAAATCAAGCTGAAATACGACGAGCAGGAACAACGCCACCTCACGCTGACTGATGCGGACTGGGAGGAAATAGAGCTCTTCCTGGAAAGAGTGGACGACAAGTTTGTTTCAAAACTCCGGTCGCGATTTCCACAGCTCACCATCAACGATATACGGCTGCTGTTCCTGCTGCGCCTTAGGCTGAGCACCAAAACAATCGCTGAAATCTTCAAAATCAGTGAAAAATCGATCAAGCAAAAACTCTATCTCTATAAGAAAAAAATAGGGGTCGAGGGAGAATCGCTCTCGCTCCGCAAATTCATAGAGAACTTTTAGCATTTTGCGCCCTATTGCCTCCGCCTCACCTTCTCCTTTTGGGCTTAACCTAACAAAGAAAAGAATGAAGAAATGCGATGAAATGGGGAAAAATGGAAGATAATAGCTCCCATACTATATCGCTCAACCATGATGACGCTTGGTTCATGAGGGCCTCATTACGACCCCAAATCGCTCTCTGCACCTCAAGAGCAATCACGAGGAAGCGTAAAAACATGAAATAATGGCGATTTTTACCTGAAAAACGGCAAAAATCGCCCCCGCAGCCCCAAGGGTGGAATAACTTTTTTTTGGCCGATAGACCTATTTTTTTGCTTTCCCAATTTCAATAAGCTGTGTAATGTATTGTGCTTCAATTGGTTATGCTTGAAAGGTCAAAAGTAAAAATGTAGACCACAGATATTTGGATGTGTCGGGGGAAAAACCTAACTTTGCCCCCAGTAACTAATATATATATATAATTATGAGATTATTCAACACTTTACTTTTCGTCATGTTTGCCCTGTCGGCAAACGCAGCGGACGGGACTGTCGGGACGGTCTCAGTCCAGAAGGGAAACGACTTGTCTGTGAATGGTGAGGCTCCATTGTCCATGACGCTTGACGGCAAGGATCATCAGAGCTGCCAGTTCCTATCCAAGAGAGCCCCAGATGAAAGCCATGAGTTCACGTGGAAGGAGGTGACGACTACCCGTGGCGGCGAGTTGGCAGAGATATTGGGCGACCAGCTTCGATCGGTAGATTCGTTGGTTGTCAAAGGGTATGTCAATGACAAAGATTTCCATGCCATGTGGGATGCTTCTCTCTACGGTTATCTTTCTGTCATCAACTTGAAGAATGCGGTCTTAGAAAACAATGCCGTGCCAGACACTGCGTTTTTTCACGAAAACGAACAATACGAGGGATCCTCTCACGAAATCTTTTATTATATCGGTTTGAGAAAGATTATTCTTCCGGAAGGTTTGGAGAAAATCGGAGAAGGAGCTTTCTATCAAGCTTCAGCCTTAAGGCAGGTGAACTTCCCGTCCACTCTCCGCTATATAGGAGACTTTGCTTTCAATGCCACAAAATTGGAAATGAACCAGTTGGTCATTCCCGAAGGCGTAGAAGAAATCAACCAATATGCTTTTGCCTTTTGCCGCAAATTAAAAGCTCAGGTGATACTTCCCTCAACAATAAAAAAAATTGGCGAGTGGGCTTTTTACGGATGCCCCATTACTTCCATCAATTTGCCAGAGGGACTTGAGTCTCTTGGGTCGCTAGCGTTTTGGGACTGCGACCTGCGGGAGGTCTCGATTCCTAGTTCTTGCCATGAGTTTAATGAGGGATGGCAATTCGGATTCAACAGAAACCTTGAGAAGATGCATTTGCCAGAAGGCATGACAGAGATCCCGGACCATTTTGCCGTTGATTGTTTTAGACTGCGAGAGGTAAATTTCCCACATACTCTAAAGCATATTGGAGAAAAAGCATTCAGCCTGTGCATATCATTGAAGAACGTGGATCTTCCTTTGGGGATGCAGTCACTTGGAGAGGAAGCGTTTTCCGAGTTGGAGGCGTTGGAGCAGATAGTTTTTCCTGCATCCATGAAATCGTTGGGTAAAAATAGTTGTTCGTATTGGAAGAATATCAAGAGAATCTATTGCGCGGCCATGGAGCCCCCTGTGTGCGATCCCACGGACGGCGGTGTCTTTTCTGGCTTTGATTTCCCCGATGGCTTAAACACTCCCGTTGTCTATGTGCCCAAGGGCAGCATCAACAAGTACAAGGACACTTCTCGCAACTGCATGGGCTGGGAGAAATTCTGGAACTATGTCGAGATTGACCCGAGCGAGTTCCCCACGACGGCCATCGATTCCCCTGCTATTGTGGAGACACAAAGCAAGGACAACAGCATCTATGACCTGATGGGCAGGAAGGTGGAGCGTCCGCAAAAGGGTAATATCTATATCCAAAACGGCAAGAAGTTTGTGGCAAAGTAAAGGCAGACCTCTTCATTCATTAATTAAAAAAATACGATAAGGCCACTGGGGCTAAGAGGACTAACGATCCTTGGGTCTCGGTGGCCTTTGTCACAAATGATTTTCAAACTTGACAGTTTTGTTTGTTCGCTATTTTGACAAGTCAGAACCTGTGTCTCTTGGCTGCTGGTAGCGATGAGAGACAACAATCTTTGGGTGGATAAAACTGGGGAAAGGGCATGAGGAAAGGCTGCAATGGAGGTTTTTGGCCTGAGATGGGCTTTGTTAAATGGATACGATGAAATAGTTAATGGTGCGTTAATTCATACTAATCAGCTTGCATTCGGTTGGACGGAAGGTTATCTTTGTATAGAGGCTGCGCCAGGGCAAATAGTGAGCCAGGCTTCTTGGCATAAACGGCTGGGAACGACGAGTGATTGAAATGTAAAATATAATCAAAAGAAACGATGGTGAAAAAGTTAAATTTCTTATCAATAGCTTCGGTTGGGAGTCGGAAAAGACCGTTCTCGTATCGTTCTCGTATCAATCCCGTATTGATCCCGTATCGATCCCGTATCAATCCCGTATCGTTCTCCTATCGTTCTCCTATCGTTCTCGCTTCCGGAAGCGGAAACAATACGGAAACAATACGGAAACAATATGAGGTCGATATATGCTGGAAGGGAGGACGATACGTGGTGGGTACATGGAGGAAACGTGGTAGATGTCAGGACAGGGAGAAGATCAGTAGAGCATGCCAAACATCCATAGAGGGATGATGTTGCCGTAGCCTGTCTCGATGTCGTCCTTGACGACGTAGCCGTTTTCTATGCTCTGCAGCTGGCGTTGTCGCTTCTTTTTGCCTCCTACCTCAAAGGTGTATTTCCCATCGATGAGGAAGTCGGAGACGGGGGATGTGGTGACGGAACAGAGAGATCGGGTCTGGTTGAAGAAGAACGTCTCGCGAACCGTGCCTATCTCTACATCCTGGCGTCCCAGGGTATAGATGAGCGGTGTGTTGTCGAGGTAGATTTTGTCCACTTTCCCGAGCCCTTGTATTCCTCCCGTGGCGGTGCGTAGCTGTCCGATGAGCCCTGCTTTCTCCAGATAGACGCAGAGGTCGGCGATGCTGTTTCTCGACACTTCCAGTTGACCGCCTATTTGGGTCATGTTGGGTTTGAAAGGTGCGCTTTGGGCTATGATGGCCAATAGCCGTTTGAGCTTTCTCGCCGTGGCGACGGATAGGTCGGCATATTGTGGTATGTCCGTTTCTATCGTGGCATTGACCACCTGCTGTATGTACTGGTTGATGTCGCCGTTGGCAAAGGGGTAGTAGCCTCTTTGCAGATAGTCGGAGAAGTGTTGCAGTGGCAAGAATCCTGTTGGGATATCGATCTCTTGGTGCAGGAGTTGCTGAAGCGTGCATTGTGGGAAGCGGATGTCGTGGAACAACAGCAAATATTCCCGATAGGACAGTCCCTGCATCTCATACATGAGTGCGCGACGACTCAGGTCGGCGGCCCCTTGTGCGATGTCGAGAACCGACGATCCGGTGAAGACAACGTGGAGTTCGGCGTGGTAGTCGTATATCAGTTTCAACTCCCTTGACCAGTCTTTGTATTTGTGGATCTCGTCGATGAAAAGGTATTTGCCGCCAGTCTTGGCAAAGTGGTCGGCAAGTTCCGTCAGTCGATGGCTGGCGAAATAGAAGTCTTCCGCTTGCACGTAGAGTGACTTCTGGACAGGCAGCTGCTCTTTGATATGTTGTAGTACCAGTGTGGTCTTGCCGACCCCTCTTGGCCCCATCAGTCCTATCATGCGGGCATCCCAATGGATGCGGTCAAACATGTAGCGATGGAAGGAGGTGGTGGTCTCCCGCAGCAGTTTGTGATATGTGGCTTGAAGTTGTTCCATGATGTTGGGGTAATTTGTCTGCAAAGATACGTCTTTTTTGTGAAATTGCACTATGTTGTGTGCAGTTTTTGTAGAAAATTGCACTGAGGTGAGTGCGATTTTGGGTAAAAACTGCACTGAAGTGAGTGCGATTTTGAAGAAAACGCCATAAGTCGGGCCACGAAGGAAAGGTTAATAGTGCATAAATATCAGATGGAAGTTGGTGAGGATAGCGTTTTTCTCCCTATATTTGCAAGCAGTATGATCCGAGGCTGTCCTGTGGGGCGGAGACGGGCAGGAAGGAGGAAAACGAAAGAGGAACAAAAAAGCATAGACCAATGAAGAAATCAAAATGGTGGGCCTCGCTGTCCCTGGCCCTCGTGATGAGTACGAGCTTGGCCGTGGCAGTAGGCAAGAGTGACAAGGTGATGCAGCGTCAGAGCGACGGCACGTATGTTGTCAATACCGTCACGCTGTGTCCGACGGTGCGCGGCTTTAAGGGCGCAACGCCCCTGTTTGTCTATATCAAGGGCGGCAAGGTGGTGAAGGTTGAGGCCCAGCGCAACCAAGAGAGCCCGAAGTTTTTCCAGAAGGTGAGACAGGGTCTGCTGCCCAAGTTTGCGGGCATGAAACTCAGCACGGCAGCCAATGCCTCGGAGGTAGATGGCGTGACGGGCGCGACAATGTCGAGCCGGGCCGTGAAGAAAAACGTGGCGGCCGCCGTGAAATACTATCAGGCGCACAAGTAGCTGCAGGCGAGAAGCCATACGGACGACGGACGTCGCGCCCGGTGCTGATGAGATCAGTACCGGGTGTGGCGTCCGTCGTATGTGTAGTTGAGGCTACGGAGCCTGTCCGTGCTCCGTGCTACAGAATCTCGGCTATCTGGACCGCATTGAGGGCTGCCCCCTTGCGGATCTGGTCGCCCGTGAGCCAGAGCGTGCAACTATGGTCGTCGGCCAGGTCCTTGCGGATGCGCCCCACGAAGACGTCATCCTTGCCCGCCGACTCCAGGGGCATGGGATAGACATAGTGCTGGGGATCATCGACGAGGGTCACGCCAGGAGCCTCCTGGAGGGTTTGGCGGATCTCCTCTACCGAGAGCGGGCGCTCGGTTTCGAACCAGACGCTCTCGGAATGGCTGCGGAGTGAGCTCACGCGGACGCAGGTGGCACTCGTGCGAACGTCGGAGTGCATGATCTTGCGCGTCTCGTGATACATCTTCATCTCCTCCTTCGTATAGTCGTTGTTCGTCATCTTGTCGATCTGTGGTATGACGTTGTAAGCCAACTGGTGGGGGAAGTGGCTGATACTATGGGCGCTGCCCGTCTCGAGGATCTCCTTGTACTGCTGCTGCAGTTCGCGCATGGCCTCGGCGCCAGCCCCCGATGCGCTCTGGTAGCTGGCGATGTGGATCTTGCGGATGTGGGACAGGCGCTCGATGGGGTAGAGGGCCACGACCATCATGATCGTCGTGCAGTTGGGGTTGGCAATGATGTTGCGCGGATGGCGCTTGGCATCCTCCGGATTGATCTCCGGGACGACGAGAGGCACGTCCTCGTCCATGCGAAACTGGCTGCTGTTGTCGATCATCACAGCCCCGTGGCGCGTGATGGTGTCGGCGAAGCGAGCCGACGTGCTGCCTCCGGCACTGGTGAAGGCGATATCGACCCCACGGAAATCGTCGTTGTCCTGGAGCAGGCGGACGGTATGGGGCTTGCCCCTGAAGAGGTACTCGCGGCCCGCGCTACGTTCGGAACCAAACAAAAGAAGGTCATCGACCGGGAATTGGCGCTCTTCGAGAATGCGAAGAAGCTCTTGTCCTACGGCGCCGCTTGCGCCAACGATAGCTATTTTCATTTTTCTGTTCCTTTCTCTTAACAAGTAATATATGGCGCAAAATTACGAAAAAGCGAGGACACAGTGGTGCGTAATTGCGTGTTTTTTGTTACCTTTGCAAAAAATTAAGGAATCGATATGCTGCTCACGACCCAGTATCTCCCCATATCACAGCCGCCGCTGATCTTTCTGACGGTGCTCCTGATCATCCTCTTTGCGCCGATTATCATGGGCCGGCTGCGCATTCCCCACATCATCGGACTGGTGCTGGCAGGCGTCCTCATCGGCCCCTACGGCCTCCATGTGCTGGAGCGCGACGCGTCGTTCAGCCTCTTCGGTTTCGTGGGTCTCTTCTACATCATGTTCCTCGCCGGTCTGGAGATGGACATGGAGGGCCTTCGGCGCAGCCGAGGGCGGGTGCTGCTCTTTGGCGTGCTGACGTTTCTGCTGCCCTTTGTGCTGACCTACTTCATGGCCGTGGAGCTGCTGGGCTACACGCAGATGGCCTCGCTGCTGCTGGGCTGTCTCATGGCCTCCAACACCCTTGTGGCCTATCCCATCGTGGGTCGCTACGGACTGGGGCGCCATGCGGCCACCACGCTCAGTGTGGGCGCCACGATGACCTCGCTCTTCTTCGCCCTGGTCTCGCTGGCGACGATCGTCAACCAGTTTGAGGGCGCCTCGGGCCCAGGCTTTTGGCTATGGTTTGCCGTGAAGTTTGCGGCCTACTGTGCGGGCACGATCTTCCTCATCCCCCGATTGACACGCTGGTTTCTGCGCCGCTATAGCGATGCGGTCATGCAGTTTGTTTTTGTCCTGAGCGTCCTCTTTCTCTGTGGGGCGCTCTCCCAGATGATTGGCCTGGAGGGCATCTTCGGTGCCTTTGTGGCTGGACTGATCCTCAACCGCTTCATCCCGAAGGTCTCGCCGCTGATGAACCGTCTGGAGTTTACGGGCAACGCCCTCTTCATCCCCTATTTCCTCATCGGCGTGGGTATGCTCATCGACCTCCACCTGCTCTTCGAGGGTGGACGCATCCTCCTGGTCGTGGCCTGCATCACCTTCTTCGGCACGGCCGGCAAGGCCCTGGCAGCCTATCTCGCGGGGTGGCTCCTGCGCTTCGACCGCCAGGCTCGCCACCTGATGTTTGGCCTCACCTCCGCCCATGCTGCCGGATCCATCGCCATGGTGATGGTGGGACTGCGCATCCAGGTCGCCCCGGGCGAGTATCTCTTCGGTGACGAGGTGCTCAACGGCATTGTCATCATGATCCTCTTCACCTGCGTCATCTCCAGCCTCGTGACGGAATATGCCGCCAAGCATATCGTCCTGGCCGAGAAGGAGCAGCCACAGGAGGACGCCGGGGTGCAGGATGAGACGGTGCTCATCCCCGTGAAATATCCCGAGTATGCCAACCGCCTCACCAACCTCGCCCTGCTCATGCGCAATCCGAAGCGCGACCACGACCTCGTGGCCTTGAGCGTGGTCTATGACGATGCCAATATCGATCGCCAGCGGGCCGAGGGCTGCAAACTGCTGGAGCAGGTGACGAGCTACGCCGCCTCGGCCGACGTGAAGATGCAGAGTCAGCTCCGCGTGGCGACCAATATTGCCAATGGCATCATGCACGCCTTCAAGGAGTTTAGGGCCACGGAGGTCGTCATCGGCATGCACATGCACTTCTCCGATTCCACCACCTTCTGGGGGAAGTTTCACCAAAGCCTCTTCAACGGCCTGTCGCGACAGATAATCATGGCGCGCCTGATGCAGCCCCTCTCGACGCTGCGTCGCATCGTGGTCTGTGTGCCCTCGCGCGCACAGTTTGAGCCGGGCTTCTACCGCTGGCTCGAGCGCCTCTCGCGACTGGCCGAGAATCTCGACTGCCGCATCGCCTACCATGGGCGCCAGGACACGCTGACCCGCATCCGGCAGTATGAGCTCAACCACCATGAGAGCGTGCGCGCCGAGTATGTGGAGATGGAGCACTGGAACGAGCTGCCGACGCTGGCCGCCCAGATCAAGGAAGACCACATCTTCGTGGTCGTCACCGCGCGCAAAGGCACGGTGTCGTTCAAGAACGCCATGGAGCGCCTGCCAGAGGAACTGACCAAGTACTTCTCAGGCAAGAACCTCATGATTATATTCCCCGACCAGTTTGGCGAGGACAAGACCGACGTGATGACCTTTGCCGAGCCCCAGCATGTCGAGGATCGTTCGGCCTATGAGGCGCTGCTCGGATGGCTCTATCACAACCTCTACCACCGGCTGGCCGTGGCAGCGAAGAAAATAATCAGAAAAACGAAGAAGAAATGATAGACATCAAAGGTATAACGAAGAGCTTCGGCTCGCTACAGGTGCTCAAAGGCATCGACCTCCACATCAACAAAGGGGAGGTGGTGAGCATCGTGGGTCCCTCGGGGGCGGGCAAGACTACGCTCCTCCAGATCATCGGCACGCTGGACAAGCCCGATAGCGGTTCGGTGGTGGTCGATGGGGTAGAGACACAGCAGTTGTCGGGGCATAAGCTCAGCGAATTTCGCAACCGCCATGTGGGCTTCGTCTTCCAGTTTCATCAACTCCTGCCGGAGTTTACGGCCATCGAGAACGTGATGATTCCCGCGTTTATCGCAGGAAAATCGACCTCTGAGGCGCGGAAGCGGGCCGAGGAACTGCTGGACTTCATGGGTCTGGCCGACCGGGCGCGCCATAAGCCCAGTGAACTCTCAGGTGGCGAGAAGCAGCGAGTGGCCGTGGCACGCGCCTTGGTCAACCGGCCGGCCGTGATCCTCGCCGACGAACCCTCGGGAAGTCTGGACAGCAAGAACAAGGCGGAGCTCCACCAGCTCTTCTTCGACCTGCGCGACAAACTGGGGCAGACGTTCGTCATCGTCACCCACGACGAGACGCTGGCAAAGATTACCGACCGCACCATCCATCTGCGCGACGGCATGATCGTCGGTGGCGATGAGGCTTCGCAAGGCAACGAGGCTTTGCAGGGCGAGGTGTAGGCGGGCGTGACACGGCTCGGCGGGCAGTCTGTCCATCCATGCCCTGTTTTGTGGACCGCCCTCCCGTCATTCATAGAAAACAGTAGTAGGACCATTTAGACTATCAACACAGATGATCAAGATAAAACTCGGCGATTACAATGACCTGACTGTTCAGGAAGTGGCTTATCGTGAGGGCAAAGGCGAGCGCTTTGGCCTTTACCTCGATGGCGGACGCGACGGAGAAATCCTCATGCCCGACAAGTATGTGCCCGAGGGCACGCAGGTGGGCGACACGCTGCGCGTCTTCGTCTATCTCGACCAGGAGGAGCGACCCATCGCCACGACCGAGAAGCCACTCGCCCGCGTGGATGAGTTTGCGTGTCTGCAATGTGCGTGGGTCAACCAGTATGGTGCGTTCCTCCATTGGGGCGTGATGAAAGACCTGTTCTGCCCGTTTCGCGAGCAGAAGAAGCGCATGGAGGTGGGACTGAAGTATATCGTCCATATCCATGCCGACGAAGAGAGCTACCGTCTGGTGGCCTCGGCCAAGGTGGAGCACTATCTCCACGACTATGCAGAGGACTACGACGCTGCCGCCCGTAGGGGAGAGATTGAGGCCGTGGAGGAGGCTGATGCTGATGCTGCGGGCTTCCGCCCCTATCATGTGGGCGACGAGGTGGAACTGCTCGTATGGCAGAAAACGGACCTCGGATTCAAGGTCATCGTTGACAATCGCTATCCCGCATTGATCTACGAAGATCAGATCTTCCAGTATGTCCACACGGGCGACCGTCTGCGGGGATTCATCAGCCGCATACGTGAGGATGGCAAACTCGACTGTTCGCTCCAGCCTACGGGCAAGCGGCAGACGCAGGACTTTGCCGATACGCTCCTGGCCTATCTGCAGGCGCACGACGGACGCTGCCCCTTGGGTGACAAGAGCGACAGCGAGGACATCAAGCGCGTGTTTCATGTGAGCAAGAAGGTCTTCAAGCGGGCTGTCGGCGACCTCTACAAGCGTCGCCTCGTCATTCCTGGTCCCACGTCGGTGGTACTTACGAAGTAAGGGTGCACGCTTTTACGTGTAGGTATAATTGCCGTGCAGAGAACAGACTTGTGCACGAAAGGCTATACACTAAGACCTTCTTAGTAGAAGCAAAAGAACAATAAAAAATGGCCTGACACCCTGGTTGGCAGTGTGTCAGGCCATTTAACCTGTCTGCGGCTATCGAGGGCCGCATGGGAAACACCAAAAGATTCTGTTTACACTTTCCTGGCAAAGCGCTGAAGCCTATGCGGCGATCATCGAGAGGAAGTATTTGTGTATGTGCAAATCGCTGTCCAGTTCGGGATGGAAAGCCGTGACGAGCTGGTTTCCCTGTCTTGCCGCCACGATATGGCCATCGACGGAGGCCAGGACGCGCACGTCGTCCTCCACGCTTTCTATATAGGGCGCACGGATGAACGTGGCAGGGAGACCGGTGCCCACCTCCGCCATGTCGAGGGAGGTGTGGAAACTGCCCAACTGTCGTCCATAGGCATTTCGGCGCGCGCGGATATCCATCGTGGAGAGGCGCGGGAACTCCTCGCCCTCCACCTCCTTGGCCAGCAGGATCAGTCCGGCGCAGGTGCCGAAGACGGGCAGTCCGTCGGCAATGGCCTCGCGGATGGGCTGGAGCAGCTCCAGGTCGTGGAGCAACTTCAGCATCGTCGTCGACTCGCCACCCGGGATGACCAGGCCGTCCTTGGGCTGGTTCCAGTCGGAGAGCTGGCGCACCTCAAAACATTCAGCGCCCAGCTGCTGGAGCATTCGCTCGTGCTCGATGAATGCTCCCTGCAAGGCTAATACCGCTATCCTCATTATTGTCCGCGCTCGGCCATGAGCATCTTGATCTCCTGCTCGTTGATGCCAACCATCGCCTCGCCCAGGTCCTCGCTCAGCTCGGCAATCTTCTTGGCATCCTTGTAGTTGGTCACGGCCTGGACAATGGCAGCGGCACGCTTCACGGGGTCTCCGCTCTTGAAGATACCCGATCCGACGAAGACACCCTCTGCGCCCAGCTGCATCATCAGCGCAGCGTCGGCAGGCGTAGCCACACCACCAGCGGCGAAGTTCACCACAGGCAGTTTGCCATGGTCGTGTACGTACTTCACGAGGTCGTAGGGAGCCTGGAGCTGCTTGGCAGCCTCGAAGAGCTCGTCCTCGCTCATGCCGACGAGGCGACGGATCTCAGCCTGCATCAGGCGCATGTGGCTCACGGCCTGGACGACGTCGCCCGTGCCCGGCTCACCCTTGGTGCGGATCATCGTGGCACCCTCGGCAATGCGGCGGAGCGCCTCGCTGAGGTTGCGTGCGCCACAGACGAACGGCACCTCAAACTGCGTCTTGTCGATATGGTAGATGTTGTCCGCAGGGCTCAGCACCTCGCTCTCGTCGATGTAGTCGATCTCGATGGCCTGGAGAATCTGTGCCTCGACGAAGTGGCCGATGCGGCACTTGGCCATCACGGGGATGGAGACGGCGGCCTGGATGCCCTTGATCATCTTCGGGTCGCTCATGCGGCTCACGCCACCAGCGGCACGGATGTCGGCGGGAATGCGCTCCAGGGCCATGACGGCGCAGGCGCCAGCCTCCTCAGCGATGCGTGCCTGCTCGGGGGTCGTTACGTCCATGATCACACCGCCCTTCAGCATCTGGGCGAGGTTGCGGTTCAACTCTTGTCTGTTCTGTTCCATGATTTTATTTTCTTTTTATGTTTAATATTCTGTTTGGGTTGGCAGCGAGACTGCTTCGGCGAGGGCATAGGAAGGGTAGGTCAGAGGTGGAAACCCCTGACGCAGCTTGTGGGAAGCGAGGGCGCTACAAGCGCGCCTACTCCTTGTTCTGCCGTCGAAAGTCACTGGGTGTCATTCCCGTCAGTTTCTTGAAAAACTTCGAGAAATGGGCTTGTGAAGAGAATCCGCAGCCGTAGGCTATCTCCTGGAAGGTGTGGGTCGTCAGCATCAGTTCCTGATGGATGCAGGCCAGCAGGGTGGTGTCGATGATCTGCTTCGGGGTCTTCTCCCCCAGTTTGCGGCACACCTGCGAGAGGTAGCGGGGCGAAACGTTAAGGCAGTCGGCATAGAACGCCACGTCGCTATTGGTCTTCGCATGCTGCTCCACTGCCGAGACAAACGCCTGGTAGAGTTCCATGCTTCGTCCCTGTGGCTCCGCAGTGCGTGCCATCATTCCCTTGGCAAACCGTGCGGCCCGCTCCTGTGCCTCCTCGATGGAGAAGTTTTGGCTCAGATAGACCGCCACCGCACTGCAATAGGCGTTTTGTGCGCCGTGGAGCGTGTGCTGCTGTGGGGCGACGAGCGTACAGAGCGGGATGAGGCGACGCTGGATCTGTGTCAGCACGTCCTCGCCCATCAGTCGGTCGCCCTTGGCAGAGACCGAAGCAGGGGCATAGACCACGAAGCGCGGACGGTAGCGCAGGATTGCGTCGATGATGACATCGAGCGTTTCTACCGAACGAATCAAGCCCACCTTGATCACTTGCGGCTCGATATCGTTGACCACAGCCTCGATCTGGCTGCGGACCACGGCAGCGGGGAGATCGTAGAACTCCTGGATGCCGAGGGTGTTCTGCACCGTGATGCACGTGATAGCCGACATGGCGTAGCCGCCCAAGGCCGATATGATCTTCATGTCGGCTTGCACGCCAGAGAGGCCCGTGCCATCGGAACCCGTTATCGTCAGTATCGTGCTGCTCTCTTTCACGCATGCAAAGGAACGCATTTTACTTGAAACGACCTAAAAAAGTTCCCTATTTGACAACGGAAAAGCACGTTTGGCAAAACTTTCCCCTGCTTTCAGCTCCCTGCTTGTGGCTTTTTTCGCCTTTTCGTAGTAACTTTGCAGCGAGAAAGTGATAAGCCAACGATGCAGAAACAATTTTCAAGAACGCAACTTCTTTTGGGCCGTCCTGCCCTCGAGACGCTCGCTGCCAGTCGGGTGGCCGTCTTTGGTGTGGGCGGTGTGGGCGGCTATGTTGTCGAGGTGCTGGCCAGGAGCGGTGTGGGTGCCATCGACGTGATCGACAACGACCGTGTCTGTGTGACCAATGTCAACCGCCAGTTGCTCGCCACCCTTCCCACGGTGGGACGCCCGAAGGTCGATGTGGCCGAGGAGCGTATCCATGCCATCAATCCCGACTGTGTGGTGCGCAAACTGCCGATGTTCTACCTTCCGACGCGGGCGGACGAGATAGACCTTGCTCAATATGATTATGTGGTGGACTGTATCGACACTGTCTCTTATACACATCTGACGCTGCCGACGAAGCTAGAAG
>ENA-UAPH01000556-UAPH01000556.1-human-gut-metagenome-genome-assembly--contig:-NODE-556-length-14358-cov-5.668601_pt1 | contig 14358 bp, 8 predicted proteins | sample MGYA00243482_ERZ654581 | MGnify/ENA primary metagenome ERZ654581 (study PRJEB26926, sample SAMN06164676) | human gut metagenome | biome: ENVO:00009003; feature: ENVO:2100002; material: ENVO:00002003...
CGTACCGCACAAGCGCAGGAAACGAAGGACAATCCCACGCAAGCGCAGTCGCAGGGTACGGAAACCACCGCCAACACGCAGAAGGAGCAACGGCGCAACACGTGGACGAACGCCGACGGCAGCATCCGCCCCATCAGCAAATGGAGCGGCGTGGACTTCACCGAGCAGCAGAAAGCCGACTACGTGGCTGGCAAAGCCGTGAAACTGGAGAACGTGACCGACAAGCAGGGCTTCCACGCCACGATGTACATCAGGTTCAACCCGGAGAAGGGACGCCCGTACCGCTACGACACCAACCCCGACAACGCGCAGAAGGTCGCGCCTTCCAACGAGAGCCGCACGCAGGTGGCGGTGAACAGCGAGGGCAAGACCAACGAGGCTACCAAGAACCTGAAGGAGCCGTTGCGGAAGGGACAGACCGCCCCGAAGGACACCGCACAGCAACAGCAGCAGGAGAAGCCGCAAAAGAAAAACAATAAGGGCATGAAGATGTAATCCGGTGTCCGCCACTAAATCCGAAGTAACATTTGTAAAATTCAAAACGACAGAAAAATATGAAGACAATCATTGCAGAAAAGCCGTCTGTGGCACGTGAGATCGCCCGTATCGTGGGCGCGACAAAGAGAGAGGAAGGATATTTCGAGGGAGGCGGCTACGCCGTGACATGGGCATTCGGGCACCTCGTCCAGCTTGCCATGCCCGACGGTTACGGCATACGCGGCTTTGTCCGTGACAACCTGCCCGTCATCCCCGACTCCTTCACGCTCATACCCCGTCAGGTAAAGGCTGAGAAGGGCTACAAACCCGACAGCGGCGTAGTGGCACAAATAAAAACCATAACCCGCCTGTTCAATGACAGTGAGCAAATCATCGTGGCGACCGATGCCGGTCGCGAGGGCGAACTTATCTTCCGATACCTCTACCATTACATAGGATGCGCCACCCCTTTCGTGCGCCTCTGGATAAGCTCGCTTACCGACAAGGCCATCCGCGATGGACTGCGCAACCTCGAAGCGGGGAGCAAGTATGACAACCTCTACCTCGCCGCCAAAGCGCGGAGCGAATCCGACTGGCTCGTGGGCATCAATGGCACGCAGGCTCTCTCCATCGCCGCCGGACACGGCACGTATTCCGTCGGGCGGGTGCAGACACCCACGTTGGCGATGGTGTGCGCACGCTATTGGGAGAACCGCCGCTTTACCCCCGAAGCCTTCTGGCAGCTCCATATCGCAACGGACGGCTGCGATGAAGGAACGGTGAAGTTTTCCTCTTCCGAAAAATGGAAAGAGAAAGAGTCCGCGACGGAACTGTATAATAAGGTGAAGTCGGCAGGCACAGCCACCGTCACGAAAGCCGAACGCAAGGAGAAGACGGAGGAAACACCGCTCCTGTACGACCTGACCACGCTCCAGAAGGAAGCCAACGCCAAGCATGGCTTCACGGCGGAACAGACGCTTGAAATCGCGCAGAAGCTCTACGAGAAGAAGCTCATCACCTATCCGCGAACCGGAAGCCGCTACATTCCCGAAGACGTGTTCGCGGAAATCCCCAAGCTGCTTGCCTTCATCGGCAGCCTGCCCGAATGGAAGGGCAAGTTGCAGCCGAAAGCCGTGCCGACACGCCGCAGCCTGGACGGCGGCAAGGTGACAGACCACCATGCCCTGCTCGTCACGGGCGAGAAGCCGCTGTTCCTCTCCAAAGAGGACAGCACCGTCTATCACATGATAGCCGGGCGCATGCTTGAGGCTTTCTCCGAAAAATGCGTCAAGGACACTGCCACCGTCACGGCAGAGTGTGCCGGAGTGGAGTTCGTGGCAAAAGGCAGCATCATCAGGCAAGCCGGATGGCGTGCCGTCTATGGCAAGGAGAATGGAGAAGAGAACAACAGCCAAGAGGAAACCGCCGCCATTCCCTGTTGGCAGGAAGGCGACACGCTGGCACTGAAAGCCGCCTCCATCACGGAGGGAAAGACCAAACCCAAGCCGCTGCATACCGAAGCCACCCTGCTGTCCGCGATGGAAACGGCTGGCAAGGAGATAGAGGACGACGCATTGCGGCAGGCTATGAAGGATTGCGGCATCGGCACGCCCGCCACCCGTGCGTCCATCATCGAAACGCTTTTCAAGCGCGGCTATATGGAACGCTGCAAGAAGTCGCTTGTCCCCACCGAAAAAGGGCTTGCCCTCTACTCGGTCGTGAAGGCGATGCGTATTGCCGATGTCGCCATGACGGGCGAATGGGAAAAGGAATTGGCACGCATCGAGCGTGGGGAACTGCCCGCCGATGACTTCCGCAGGAAGATTGAGGCATATACACGGGAAATTACCTCCGAACTGCTGTCGTGCGACAAGCTGTTCGCCCGCAGGGATTCCGGCTGCAAGTGTCCCAAGTGCGGAGCGGGGACGATGCAGTTTTACGGCAAGGTCGTCCGCTGCGACAACGCGGAGTGCGGTCTGCCCGTGTTCCGCCTGAAAGCAAACCGCACCCTCTCTGATGATGAAATCAAAAACCTGCTCACCGACGGACACACGAAACTGCTCAAAGGATTCAAGAGCAAGCAGGGCAAGAGTTTTGATGCCGTAGTCGCCTTTGACGGGGACTATAACACGGTTTTCGTGTTCCCAGAAAGAAAAAGTAAAGCGACCTCTGCGAAAAGAAGAAAATAAATGTTTAACTTTGCCACTGGTTCAGAGTAATGAATTGTTCTTCGATACCGGATTACACTCATACTTTGGATTTAGTGGTGGCACTCGGAGGGATACCGGGTGCCTTTTTCTTCTCGTTTTCCAACGATTATCCCTATCATCATTATCAATCCACTAAATTCCAAAGAAATGAACAACAAGAAGAAAAACGAGGGTCGGACCGACTTTTCCTATTACGGTCTGTACCTGCTGGACTACCTCACCACGAACAAGTTCGAACAGGCAGCCGATGAAGCCTTCATCCGAGAAAGAACCGACCGTGCCGCCGAAGCGTATGAACGGGCAAGGCTCGAAGGCTATCCTGCCGACGGGGCGCAGGAACTGGCGATGAAGGTGCTGACGGAGGGCCTTCGCTACTCCAAGCATGCCATCCTGCGCGAAGTCGTGGAGAACGAATTTGCGGGTGAAGTACCGGGAGAAAAATGTGAAGCCTTTACCCAGAAGCTGCTACCGCTTGTCGGAAACGTATTCTCCATCTATGACCTCTCGGACGACAATTTCGCCCTGTCGCCCGAATATGACCTGCTCTACACGGAGCTGACGGGAGCCGTCATCCTCTATATCGAAGAGTATGGCGTTTAACCGCAAACAGAGGCTGCGGGACAACATCGAGGCGATACGGACGGCATTCCTCCTTGACAGGGAACAGCGCACACCCACCGCACGCGAACGGCTCTTGTTAGAGCGTTATTGCGGTTTCGGGGGACTGAAGAGCATACTCAACCCTGCAAGGGAACTGACGGATGCCGTCCACTGGGCGAAGTCCGACCTCGAACTGTTTGCCCCTACCGTGGAACTGCACAGGTTGCTGCGGGAGAACACAAAAGACGAGACGGAGTACAAACGGTATATGGATGCCATGAAGCAGTCCGTGCTGACCGCCTTCTATACCCCGCCGGAGATAACCGGGACCATCGCGGACGTGCTGCATGAACACGGCATCCGTCCCGACCGGGTGCTGGAGCCGTCGGCAGGTGTCGGTGCATTCGTGGACGCCGTGCTGGAGAACAGACCGGACGCGGACATCATGGCTTTTGAGAAAGACCTGATGACGGGCAAGATACTGAAGCACCTGCATCCCGGACAGAAAGTAAGGGTACAGGGCTTCGAGAAGATAGAAAAGCCGTTCATGAACCATTTTGATTTGGCTGTCTCCAATATACCGTTTGGCGATGTGGCGGTGTTCGACCCGGATTTTTCGGGCAGCAAGGATCCTGCAAGGCTCTCGGCGGCACGGACGATACACAATTACTTTTTCCTGAAAAGCCTTGACGCGGTGCGTGAAGGCGGAATCGTGGCGTTCATCACCTCGCAGGGGGTACTGGATGCCCCGACCAACGCGCCCATACGCGAGTATATGATGAACCATGCCAATCTGGTGGGCGTAGCCCGCCTGCCGAACAACCTCTTTACGGATAACGCGGGAACGGAGGTGGGCAGCGACCTGATTATCCTGCAAAAGAACAGCGGAAAGAACGGTGAACTGTATTACAACGAAAAACTCTTCGTGCAGACCGAACAGACCCCTATCGGCACTTCCGTAAATGGGTATGTATGGAGCATCGGCTCGCTTTCACACACGGATTTGATCAGAAGTACCGACCCGTACGGGAAACCAGCCTATAAACTCCTGCACTGTGGGGACATCGCACAACTGGCGGAAGACTTGCGGGAGCATCTGAAAATAGAACTGCAACAACTTGACAGGAAACTGTATGAGAAACACAGCCTGCATCCGACAAAGGAGGAAAGCACGGCTGCGGAAGTGCAACCTGCTCCGAAAACAGAAAAGGTATCACCTTCTGTAATAGCCCCCGTTTCTGTAATTGAGCCTGTCAAGGGAGTGGAGAAGCCGCAAGCACAGCCCATAGAGGAAAAGCCGGAGATTGAGCCGCGCCAACCCAATCATTCGTCAGCCGTGCAGCTTACCCTGCTCGACCTTTGGGGTATGCCCATAGAGGAACCGGTAAAAAAGAAAAAGGCAGCGAAAAAGGAAAGCAAGCCGAAGCCTATGCCGTCCACGCCTAAACCGCAAGTCAAAGTTACTCCACCCGTTGAAGCCGCCAAGCCGATAAACGGTAATAAGGAAGAAAAGCCGGAAAATGCCGAAAAGCCAAACGACCCGGACGACATTTACGCCACTCTGGATTGGGAAACCAATCCTCCCATCAACGGCTTCTATGAGACAATGATGAGTCTGACAGCGGAACGGCGCAAGGCCCTACGGCTTGAGGCAGAACGGCACAGGCAGGAACAACTGAAAAAGATGGGTATCAAAGACACGTTGAACCCTGCTTTTGCGCCTTCTTCGGACAATATGGATAAAAAGCCGGAACAAACGGAAGAAATAAAGCAACCTGAAACACCGGCAGAAGTTGTGCCTACTTCCGAAACGGTTGCCACTTCCCTGTTCCCGGAACTTGAAACGGAAAAGCCGAAGGAGGAAGTCATGGACCTTTCTCCCCGTCCGTTCAACGGCCTGCTGGAGCCACACCACCGTGACGGCTCGATGGTGCTGGATGCTTCACGCAATCTCGGTTACCTGAAAGACCTCACGCCTTACGGTGCGACCTTCCAACCGCTCGACCTCCGTGGCTATCAAAAAGAGAAAGCGATGCTGTATATATCGCTCCGTGACGCTTACGAACGTCTGTATAGCCACGAGACGGAGAACCATACGGAACACAAACCGCAGCGCGGGTATCTCAACACCTACTACGATGAGTTTGTCATGCGTTACGGTAACCTCAACGCCAGACAGAACGTGAAACTGGTGATGATGGATGCCGGAGGGCGCGACATCCTTTCGCTGGAACGTGCGGAGGACGGCAAGTTTGTCAAGGCGGACATCTTCGACCGTCCCGTTTCCTTCTCGGTGGAGAGCCGTGTCAATGCAGGCTCTCCCGAAGAAGCCTTGTCCGCATCGCTCAACAAGTTCGGCACGGTCAATCTCGGCTATATGCGGGAGATAACCGACACTACGGAAGAGGAACTGCTTGGTGCCCTCAAGGGGCGCATCTTCTACAACCCGCTCGTAACCGGTTACGAAATCAAAGACCGCTTCATCGCGGGGAACGTGATAGAGAAGGCGGAACGCATAGAGGGCTGGATGGAGGACAATCCCGAAAGTGAGCGGATGCCGGAGGTGAAACAGGCGTGGGAGGCATTGAAGGAAGCCGAACCGCAGCGCATAGCCTTTGAAGACCTCGACTTCAACTTCGGTGAACGCTGGATTCCCACGGGCGTGTATGCCGCATACATGAGCCATCTTTTCGACACGGACGTGAAAATCGCCTATTCCGCCAGCATGGACGAATTTTCCGTGGCGTGCGGCTACCACACCATGAAGATCACGGACGAGTTTTTAGTAAAGGGCTATTACCGGAACTATGACGGTATGCACCTGTTGAAGCACGCCCTGCACAACACCTGCCCCGACATGATGAAGTCCATCGGCAAGGACGAGCATGGCAACGACATCAAGGTGCGCGACAGCGAGGGCATACAGCTCGCCAACGCCAAGATTGATGAGATACGTAACGGCTTTTCCGAGTGGCTGGAAGAGCAGTCGCCGCAGTTCAAGGAGCGGCTGACGACGATGTATAACCGCAAGTTCAACTGTTTCGTGCGCCCGAAGTATGACGGCTCGCACCAGACTTTTCCCGACCTCAACCTGAAAGGGCTGGCAAGCCGGGGAATCAAGAGCGTTTACCCGTCGCAGAAGGATTGCGTCTGGATGCTGAAACAGAACGGCGGCGGGATCTGCGACCACGAGGTGGGAACCGGCAAGACGCTGATAATGTGCATAGCGGCACATGAGATGAAGCGTCTGAACTTGGCGCACAAGCCGATGATTATCGGGCTGAAAGCGAATGTGGCGGAGATTGCCGCCACCTATCAGGCGGCATATCCCAATGCGAGGATTCTCTACGCTTCTGAAAAGGATTTCTCGACCGCCAACCGCGTGCGTTTTTTCAACAACATCAAAAATAACGATTACGATTGCGTCATCATGTCGCACGACCAGTTCGGCAAGATACCGCAGTCACCGGAGTTGCAGCAGCGCATCCTGCAGGCGGAGCTTGACACGGTGGAGGAAAACCTCGAAGTCTTGCGGCAGCAGGGCAAGAACGTGTCGCGGGCGATGCTGAAAGGGCTGGAGAAGCGCAAGCATAACCTTGTGGCGAAGCTGGAGAAGGTGGAACACGCTATCAAGTCCCGCACGGATGATGTGGTGGACTTCAAGCAGATGGGCATCGACCACATCTTCATTGACGAGAGTCACCAGTTCAAGAACTTGACTTTCAACACCCGTCATGACCGTGTGGCGGGATTGGGAAACTCGGAAGGAAGCCAGAAGGCCCTGAATATGCTCTTTGCCATCCGTACCATACAGGAACGCACGGGCAAGGACTTGGGGGCTACGTTCCTTTCGGGCACGACCATTTCCAACAGTCTGACGGAACTGTACCTGCTCTTCAAATACCTGCGCCCCAACGAACTGGAACGGCAGGACATCCGCTGTTTCGATGCTTGGGCTGCCATCTTCGCCAAAAAGACGACCGATTTTGAGTTCAACGTAACGAACAATATCGTTCAGAAGGAGCGTTTTCGCTATTTCATCAAGGTGCCGGAGCTTGCCGCCTTCTACAACGAGATTACCGACTACCGCACGGCGGAGGATGTAGGTGTGGACAGACCAAACAAGAATGAGAGACTGCACCACATACCGCCCACACCGGAGCAGGAGGACTTCATACAGAAGCTGATGCAGTTTGCCAAAACCGGCGATGCCACTCTGCTTGGCAGGTTACCCCTGTCGGAAACGGAGGAAAAGGCGAAGATGCTCATCGCCACCGACTACGCGAGAAAGATGGCTCTTGATATGCGCATGATAGACCCGAACTACGAGGACCATCCCGACAACAAGGCAAGCCATTGTGCCAAGATGATTGCAGAGTATTACCACAAGTACGAGGCGCACAAGGGTACGCAGTTCGTGTTCTCCGACTTGGGGACATATCAGCCGGGGGAAGGATGGAACGTGTACAGCGAGATAAAACGCAAGTTGGTGGAGGATTACGGCATACCGGCAAGTGAGGTGCGCTTCATTCAGGAGTGTAAGACGGATAAGGCTCGTAAGGCGGTGATAGATGCCATGAACGCCGGGACGGTGCGCGTGCTGTTCGGCTCCACAAGTATGCTCGGAACGGGCGTGAATGCGCAGAAAAGATGTGTCGCCATCCATCACCTTGATACACCGTGGCGACCGTCCGACCTGCAACAGCGTGACGGACGGGGTGTTAGAGCCGGGAACGAGATTGCCAAGCATTTTGCCGAGAATAACGTGGATGTCATCATCTACGCGGTGGAAAAGTCGCTGGACAGCTACAAGTTCAATCTGCTGCACTGCAAGCAGACGTTCATATCGCAGCTCAAAAGTGGAGCGATGGGCGCACGTACCATCGACGAGGGAGCAATGGACGAAAAATCGGGTATGAACTTCTCGGAGTATATGGCGTTGCTCTCCGGCAATACCGACCTTTTGGATAAGGCGAAATTAGAGAAGCGTATCGCCTCGCTCGAAGGGGAACGCAAGTCGTTCAACAAGGGCAAGCGCGATTCGGAGTTCAAGCTGGAATCCAAGACGGGAGAACTGCGCAACAACACGGCTTTCATCGAAGCCATGACGGAAGACTGGAACCGTTTTCTTTCCGTTGTGCAGACTGATAGGGAAGGCAGTCGTCTTAATCTTGTCAAGGTGGACGGCGTGGATTCAACGGATGAGAAGGTCATCGGTAAGCGTTTGCAGGAAATCGCCAAGAACGCCATGACTGGTGGACTGTACAAGGCTGTCGGGGAACTTTACGGCTTTCCGATAAAGGTGGTCAGCGAGAGGACACTCAAAGAAGGTCTGGAGTTCACCGACAACCGCTTCGTGGTGGAGGGCAACTACAAGTACACCTACAACAACGGGCATCTGGCGATGGCAGACCCGATTGCTGCCGCACGAAACTTTCTGAACGCATTGGAGAGGATTCCGACCATCATCGACCAGTACAAGTCTAAGAACGAAGTGCTGGAAAAGGAGATTCCGCAGTTGCAGGAGATAGCGGGCAAGGTGTGGAAGAAGGAGGACGAGCTGAAACAGCTGAAGTCCGAACTCGCCGCACTGGACCGCAAGATACAGCTTGAGCTGGCTCCGGCTCAGGAAAACACGGAAGAGAACCGGCAAGGCAACGAGAAAAAACAGACGGAACAACAGCCGGAAAGCCCGCACGTGGACTTTGTACGCAGTCATTTAATTATAGGGAGACCCGGTTTATCGGAATCCAAAGGTGTAAAACTTTAATATCGAAGTCTTGACAGAAAAAGCCAGTGGTTGAATTTTTCACCACTGGCTTTAATTCTAATAATTTTTCAATCTAATATGACCGAATCTATAACGTTAAATCATAGATTATGTGTCTATTTGTGAAGAAAAAGACGTAACTTTGTATCAAAATCAAATAAGCATAACAATGGAGCCATCTATATCTATATACAGTTTTTCACTTTATACCGCACTGCCGTTGATGTTATTCTTCGGCTTTTATTTTTTGTTTGCAAAGACTCCTGAAAAGAAAATTTTCAAGAATTATCTCCGCTCCCGACAGATTATGGGTATAGCTATGCTGCTGCTTTCGGCAAATTATTCGGTACATTTCTTCTTTGGTATTCGATTAAAAAATGCGGATTCTTCCATATTGATGAACATGTCCACATACTTCCTGTGCTATTCTCTGTTCAGTTCGGCATTGATAATGTTGCTTGATCGTTTTTACATTACCAAACGGCGTGTGTGGACACATATCATTTTATGGATTATATTTTCAACTCTTTCCGGAGTTGTGTTGTTCCTGTTGCCAAGCGGAATCATGCAAAAAATCTCTTTATTTGCTTTAGCTGTCTGGTTAATCGTTTTTGGAGTCGTTTTAGCTCGCAGAGTCATAATTGCATATCGTAGAGCCATTCGGATTTTCAATGAAACTCAGGCGGATGATATAGGCGCATATATCGAATGGCTTTCCATATTCACTTATTGGGCTGTTATCTTCGGTGTCGGATGCGGATTGCTGACATTTCTGCCAGACAAATATGTTTTTATCTGGATTTTGTCGTCAATACCGTTCTACAGCTATCTTTTCTACAGCTATCAGAACTACCTGCTGTTCTATGAACAGGTGGAAAATGCTTTTGAGCAAGATATACAGTCTGAAGAAGAACTTCTGACAGATACGGAAACAGAACCTGAAATAGTTTCTGAGAAAGAAGTTCCAGTGTCCTATACAGAAATTATAGAGAAAGTGGCCAACTGGATAAAGACAGACGGCTATGTCCAGCAGGGACTTACCATAAAAGAACTGTCCGAAATACTTCATACGAACCGTACCTATCTTTCCGCTTATATCAAGACTACGTATAAAATGACATTCCGCGAATGGATAACCGGTCTCCGGTTGGAGTATGCGAAAAACATACTGAAGGAACATCCGGAAATCAATATACAGAAGCTGGCTGAGTCTTCCGGTTTTCTTTCCCGCAGTAACTTTATCAAATCATTTACAGAGAAGGAAGGATGTACGCCTGGCAAGTGGAAAAAAGCAAATCTGGAATAATTTGTGTGGTAAAAAGCCGATGAAAAAGGTCTCAGAAGCTCATTTTCAAAAAGTGCTCAAGCGACAAAAAAGTGCTAATTCGACAAAAAAAGTGCTCAAACGACAATTTGAAAAGTGCTCAAACGACAATTTTTATAAAACGCTGTATTTCAACAGAAAAAGTTTTTGTAATATTTTGGGCGCTGAATGGCATTTATTACCTTTGGAGAAGACAAAGATAATAAATTCAAGTTTATATGAGCAGAAAAATCACTTTTCTCACCCTGTTTCTGTGGCTGATGACGGTAACTTTTCCTGTCATTGCGCAGCAGAAAGCAGACACGACCTACACCTTCCGGTTCGTTCCGCAGAAGGACATGTTCTACGTGCCTTGGAATGGCAATGACACGGAACTTGCCCGTCTGCTGGAATGCATCGAGCGCAACAGAACGGACATTCTTGACGGCAGGCTGCCGCTGCTGGTTGACGGCTACTGCAACTCGCTGGGCAGTGAAACCGAGAACCTTGCCACGGCGAAGATCCGTGCCAACCGTGTGAAATCCGAACTGATTATCCGTGCGGAAATCAAGGAAGAAAACTTTATCACCCGCAACCATGCGACAGAGGGAGACTTTGTCACTGTGCGCCTGACGGTACCGGTCAAGGAAACAGCCGTGACGGATGCGGAAGCGGAAGCACGACGCAAGGCGGAAGCCGAACGTCTGGTAGCCGAGAAGCGTGCCGAGCAGGAACGGCTTGCCGAAGAGCAGCGTAAAGCGGAAGAAGCCCGACTTGCCGCTGAAAAGGCAGAAGCCGAGAAAGCCGCTCAACAAAATACACTTGCCGACACGCCGTCGGAAACCAAAATCACAACTGATTATCATCTCTCCCTGCGTGCCAACCTGCTGCGCTGGGCTACCCTGACACCCGACCTTGGCGTGGAATGGCGCATCTGCCCATCGTGGGGCATTGCCGTAAACGGCTCGTGGACTTCATGGAGCTGGAGTGACAAAGACCGCCGCTATGCACTCTGGGAAGTGGCTCCGGAAGTGCGTTACTATATGGGTGAGAAGAAAGCCTGGTATCTGGGCGCGCTGTTCAAGGCCGGACAGTTCAACTACAAGCTCTCCGAAACAGGCAAACAGGGCGACCTGATGGGTGGCGGCATCACCGCCGGCCACCAGCTGCGGCTGAACAAGGCACTGGCTCTTGATTTCAACCTCGGTCTGGGCTACCTGAATGCCGACTATGAGAAATATGAGGTCATCGACGGCGTGCGTGTACGCCACGGCAACGAGACAAAAGATTGGTGGGGCCCCATCAATGCCGGTGTGACATTGGTATGGAAGTTATTCTAACACGGAGGAATAGAATATGAAAGCAAGACAATATATAAATATGATGGGAATGGCAGCCGCCGTGCTGCTCTCTTCCTGCGTGAAGGACACGCTTTATGACACGCCGCATCCCGACTACGGAAAGATTGCGGTGACAGCCGACTGGTCGGCCCGCGGTGAGGGTATCGACATACCTGCCACATGGACGGTCACCATGGGCGACTATACGGGTACGGAGACTTCCGCCACCCATGCCCCCGACCATCTGTTTGCTCCGGGCAGCTACACCCTTGCGGTGTGGAACCCGGCTGAAGGAATCACCGTGAACGGCACCACAGCCACCATTGCCGCAGCCACGGGAACCCGGGCAGGCACGGATGCCTTTGTTAACAATGCCCCGGGATGGTTCTTCACCTATACGGAACAGGTGACCATCGAGAAAGACAAGGACTATCCGCTGACCGCTGCAATGAAGCAGCAGGTACGCGAACTGACGCTTGTCGTCAAACCGACGGGTGATGCCGCCGGACGCATCACGGAGATTGTTGCCCATCTGACGGGTGCAGCCCGAACACTCAATTTCGCTACTGATACCTACGGAGCCGCTTCGAACGTCGTGCTGCCCTTCACCAAGATAACCGAAGGTGACGATGCTGGCAAGTGGAAAGCCACGGTGCGGCTACTGGGTGTGACAGGCACGGAACAACTGCTGACGGCTGAAATCCGCTATGCGGACGGCAACCCGACCCCCACCACGCTGAAAAGCGACCTTACGGAAGCCCTCAAGGAGTTCAATACCAGAAAGGGCGCATCGCTGACCCTCGGCGGAACGCTGGTTGAGACTCCCGAAGGCATGGAAGTGGACGGAGCCGAAATCAACGGCTGGGAAGAAGTGAAAGGTGATGATGTAAATGCTGATTTGTAAATAATAAAATTATAGATATAATGAAGACGAGATTTTTTACACTTGCAACGCTCGCCCTCGCACTGGCAGCCTGCAACAACGACAACGAGAACCTGAACGGTGACCCAGTGGCCGCCCAGTTTACCGCCGACATCGCCCTCGCCACCCGCGCCAGCGGAACCACCTGGGATAACGGCGACCGTATCGGCATCACCGACATCGGCAACGACACCCAGTACGGCAACGTGCCTTTCATCCTGAAAAATGGGAAATTTGAGGCAGAAAAAAAGGTCATCTATATCGAAGATACAAAGACCCATACTTTCCGCGCCTACTATCCGTACAATGCGGCGGGAGGCATCCTCACAGCCACGACCGATGCCACGGCGCAGCAGAACCAGCCTGCCATCGACTTCCTCTTTGCTTCAGGAGCCACGGGAGACAAAAACAACCCAGTAGTAAGCTTCACCGACAAAACCGCCAAAGGCGGTGAAGACAACTCCTTCCACCACCGCATGAGCCAGATAACCCTTACCTTCGAGGCGGGCGACGGCGTGGATTTCAGCGTGGTCAAGCCTGAACGTTACACGCTGGACGGATTGTTACTCACCGGTACGTTCAACACGGCCGACGGTATTGCCACCGCAGACAACGGGGCACAGACCGGAGAACTGACCATGAATCTGGCAGACGGCAATCTCACGTCATCGATCATCCTCTTCCCGCAGACAGTTGCATCCCTGCCGTTGGTTGTGAATTACAAAGGTCAGGAATATCATGCCACACTCACCATGCCCGAAGGCGCACTGCTGGCGGGCAACAACTATACCTATACCGTCAAGGTACGCAACAAAGTCCTTGAAGTCAGCGAAGCCACCATTGCAAAGTGGAACGATATAGACGGTGGAGATGTGGGTGCTGACCTGTAGGATTTTAATAATTAATCGATTAGAATAAAGAATTATGAGACATAGATTATTTATCCCCGCAGCCACCGCACTGCTGTTCGCCCTCGCCGCCTGCACGCAGGACGAACTTGCTGACGATAACCGTCTGCCCGAAGGTGAATACCCCGTAGTCATCCGTGCCACCGGACTGTCCGTAGAAGCAACGCCGCTGGCAGCCCATTCCACCCGTGCCGCTGTGGACGGCGACTGGCAGGGCGTCACTTCCGTGGCACTCAAGATGGGCGATGCGGTAAAGGAATACACCGTTACGGCTTCTACCGATTTCAAGAGTGCCACGCTTTCACGCGAGAACGCCCCGTACTACTGGACCAGCCGCGACCCGATTACCGTATCGGCATGGTGGCCCTTCGACAATGCCGACATCACACAGATGCCTGCCGTGAAGGTGGCCGAAGACCAAAGCAAATTGGCTGACTTCCAGAACAGCGACTTCATCTCTGCTGAGAACCGGAAGGTGGAATTTAACAACCCGACACTCGAATTTACCCACCGCACGGCACGCGTGACAATCGAACTGAAGCCCGGCACGGGATTCACGAGCGTCGCTGGTGCCACGGTGAGCCTCATGAGCCTGTCCGCCGATAACGGCAACCCGACCGCCATCAAGACCTACAACGCAAGCGGCAACACCTACGAGGCACTGACCGCCCCGCAGACCGTTGCGGCAGGCAAACCGTTCGTCAAGGTGGAACTCGGCGACGGCACCTTCTACTTCCGTCCGCAGAACAACGTCGTATTAGAAGCGGGCAGCCGCTATAAATATACCGTTAAGGTGAACCTGTCTCTTATACACATCTGACGCTGCCG
>ENA-UAPH01000573-UAPH01000573.1-human-gut-metagenome-genome-assembly--contig:-NODE-573-length-14046-cov-6.245658_pt1 | contig 14046 bp, 14 predicted proteins | sample MGYA00243482_ERZ654581 | MGnify/ENA primary metagenome ERZ654581 (study PRJEB26926, sample SAMN06164676) | human gut metagenome | biome: ENVO:00009003; feature: ENVO:2100002; material: ENVO:00002003...
ATCTACACTTCTAGCTTCGTCGGCAGCGTCAGATGTGTATAAGAGACAGCTCCGGCACTATCGTAACCACGATATTCCAATCGCTTCAACCCCTTGATCAGTATGGGGTAAGCCTGTCTTTTCGTTCCAACGTATCCTACAATACCACACATAATTTTTTTTAGCTTAAAAGTGTTTTCTAATGAGTGATTGAATAGGGCCAACACGCCACCTTCCTCCGAACGCGTCCTGATCGCGTCGGAAGCTAAAGGGCTGAAACATAGCGCAATAATTTTTTGTTTCCTCTGCCATATTCAAAGTTTGTGCAAAAATACAATTATTTCTTCAAAACGGCAAATTTAAGGCGGTAAATATCACAAAGGATTTCTCCATCGCGACGTCATGGACCACCACGACGAAGAGAATTCTTGCCCCACGCGCCTATCCTCCCCCGCCCGCAAGGAGCCGACGGGCCAAGACCTACCCGTATCATGCACAGCGTGTTAAAGTGTGCAATTTGTAGGGGAAAGTTTTGGTGCTGTCAAATAATATTGGTACTTTTGCATACGAAAAGGGTTCTTGTGCAACCTGTTATTTTAGTATTTAGGTATATTTGATTATGTCCATATCGAAAACGAGACAAAAACTAGTTGACGTAGCGCGGCAGTTGTTTGCCAAGAACGGCATAGCCAACACTACGATGAACGACATTGCCAAAGCTTCGGGCAAGGGTCGCCGCACGCTATATACCTATTTCAAAAGCAAGGACGACGTCTATTCCGCCGTCATCGAGTCGGAGCTGGAGCGATTGTCGGACAAGCTGGACGAAGTGGCCAACAAGAAGATCAGTCCCCAGGACAAGATCATCGAGCTCATCTACACCCATCTGAGCATGATCAAGGAGACCGTCATCCGCAACGGCAACCTGCGCGCGGAGTTCTTCCGCAACATCTGGAAGGTGGAGCAGGTGCGCAAGAACTTCGACGAGGACGAGATCGAACTCTTCCGCAAGGTCTATTCCGAAGCCAAGGCCGACGGCGAGTTTGACATCGACGACGTCTATCTGGTCGCTGACATCACCCACTACTGCATCAAGGGCCTGGAGGTGCCGTTCATCTACGGGCGCCTGGGCCACGGGCTGACCGAGGAGACCTCGCGGCCGATGGTGGCGAAGGTGGTCTATGGCGCATTGGGCAAGACGACTTTGAAACAAGGACAGTAACAACAACAAAATAAAAGATTTATGGGACTTTTAACAGGAAAAACAGCATTGATTACGGGTGCAGCCCGTGGTATTGGCAAGGCCGTGGCGATGAAGTTCGCCAGCGAGGGCGCTAACATCGCATTCACCGACCTTGTCCTCAACGACGACATGGCTGCCGGCCTTGAGGCCACACGCCAGGAGATCGAGGCCCTGGGCGTCACCTGCCGCGCCTATGCGGGCAATGCCGCCGACTTTGCCGAGACCGAGACCGTCGTGAAGCAGATCCACGCCGACTTCGGCAGCATCGACATCCTCGTCAACAATGCCGGAATCACCAAGGACGGCCTGATGCTCCGCATGTCGGAGGCACAATGGGATGCCGTCCTCAACGTCAACCTGAAGTCGGCCTTCAACTTCATCCACGCTTGCGCTCCCATCATGCTTCGCCAGCGTGGCGGATCCATCATCAACATGTCGAGCGTGGTGGGTGTCCACGGCAACGCTGGCCAGTGCAACTACTCGGCCTCCAAGGCAGGCATGATCGGTCTGGCCAAGTCTATCGCCCAGGAGCTCGGCCCCAAGGGCGTGCGCGCCAACTGTGTCGCCCCGGGCTTCATCGAGACTCCGATGACGGCCCAGCTCTCCGAGGAGATCCGCAAGGGCTGGATGGCCAAGATTCCTCTTCGCCGTGGCGGACAGACCGAGGATATCGCCAACGTCTGCCTCTTCCTCGCCTCCGACCTCTCAAGCTATGTCAGCGGCCAGGTCATCCAGGTCGATGGCGGCATGAACATGTAAGGCACGATGCAGCCACTCTACGAGGACAACCACGTCATCGTCGTCTATAAGGAGGTGGGCGAAATCGTACAGGGCGACAAGACGGGCGACCTTCCGCTCTCCTATACCGTCAAGGAATGGTTGAAGGAGAAGTATCAGAAGCCGGGCAACGTCTTTCTCGGTGTGGTCCACCGCCTGGACCGCCCCGTGGCCGGACTGGTCGTCTTTGCCAAGACCTCGAAGGCGCTGAGCCGCCTCAACGATTTGTTTCGCAAGGGTGAGGTCCACAAGACCTACTGGGCCATCATCCAGCATGAGCCGGCCGAAGCGGAGGGACTGCTGACCAACTGGCTGGTGCGCAACGAGCGACAGAACAAGACCTATGCCTACGACCACGAGGTGGCGGACAGCAAGAAGGCTATGCTGCGCTACAAGGTCATCGGGCGTAGCGACCGCTACGTGCTGCTCGAAATCCACCTGCTCACGGGACGCCACCATCAGATCCGCACGCAGCTGGCTCATATCGGCTGCCCCATCAAGGGCGACTTGAAGTATGGCGCGCCGCGATCCAATCCCGATGGAGGCATCAGCCTGCTAAGCCACCGCGTGGTCTTTGTACATCCTGTGAGCAAACAGCCGATCGATGTCGTCTCGCCCCTGCCCGACGAAAAACTATGGCGGGTGCTGGCCGACAGCAGAACGACGGAGGAATAGGTTGTCAAAAGGCTTATGGAGTAGTCAGAAAGGCTCATGGACCTATGGAGTAGTCTGAAGACTTATGAAGTAGTCAGAAAACTTATGGAGTAGTCTGAAAGACAAGTCATATAGCCGAAAGCCTAACCGAATAGACAGAAGACTATCATATCAACCCCAATCAGCCTCAGGCTGGTTGGGGTTTCTTAGTAGTATCCGACTGTTTTTATTAGTATCCGACAGGTTTTATTATACGCCAAAAGTTGTATTGAAACCACACGAACGACCTTGTCACCCTATTTCTCGTAAAAACCTTTTTCTTTTTATTCGCTCTATACTCAAAAACTTTTCGTAACTTTGCCACAAAGAAAAAAAGCAAAGACCATGGTGGAAAGAATTTATCCTGTGGGAATACAGACTTTCAGCGACCTCATCGCAAGACAATGCGTTTATGTAGACAAAACAGCACTCGTCTATCGGATGACCAAGAAGTACAAATATGTATTTCTCAGCCGTCCCCGTCGCTTCGGAAAATCCCTTCTCAGCAGTACGCTTCATTCCTATTTTGCAGGTGAGAAAGATCTGTTCAAGGGGCTTGCCATCGAGGGCTTGGAAAAGGAGTGGACGGAATACCCAGTCCTTCACTTCGACATGTCAACATTCAAGAATTGCGATCTCAAAGATTTACAATCTAAATTCAACGTCTTGCTTTTCCAATATGAAAGCATTTGGGGAAAGAGTCCAGAAAGCAAAACTCCCGGAGACAGACTCAAGAGCCTGATTGTCTCGACAAAAGAGCACACAGGCAAACCTGTTGTCATTATTATAGACGAATATGACGCTCCGCTTCTTGATGTGCTCCACGACGAGGACAAACTCGCAGCGATCAGGACCGTCATGCAGGAGTTTTATGCCCCAATCAAGGCCAATGACGCCCACATTAGGTTCGCCTTCATCACGGGAATCACGAAATTCTCACAGCTCAGCATCTTCAGTACCATCAACAATCTGGCCAATATCAGCATGGACCCAGAGTTCGCTGCCATCTGCGGCATTACCAAGGAAGAACTCACCACGACTCTGAAACAGGACATTGAGCAGTTGGCAGCAACCAACGGATTGACTTTTGAAAGAATGGAGCAAGAGTTGACCGAAAACTATGATGGCTATCATTTCAGCCGCAACTGTCCGGATATCTTCAATCCCTTCAGTTTGATGCGTTGCTTTGCCGCCGGCTACATCAGCAGCTACTGGTTTGCCACAGGCACTCCTACTTATCTGATTCATCAGATGCAAAGATTCAACACGGACGTTATGAATCTGGATGAGGTTTTCGCCTTTCCGTCCTCATTCGACCGTCCTACGGAAAGAATGACGGATGCCCTCCCGCTGCTTTATCAGAGCGGTTATCTTACTATCAAAAGATATGATCCTTTGACCAATGGATACTATCTGGGTATTCCAAACAAGGAAGTAAAGGGAGGATTGATGGAGAACCTGCTGCCGCTTTACACGAATCTGAGCGATGGCGCTTCGCTTGGCTTTGCGGCAAAATTCTATCAGGCGTTGGTGTATGGAGATATCGACAAGGCGATGACGCTGATGAGGTCCTACTTTGCCTCTATACCTTATCCAGAAGGCGGAAAGGAGGTACTGGCAGATATGCAGAAAAACGAGTATTATTATGAGACCGTTTTCTACATCATGCTTTCGATGATGAACATAGCTGTTCTCACACAGGTAAAGAGTTGTAGGGGAAGAGCCGATGCGGTGATGTTCTCTCCCAGCACCATCTTCGTCTTCGAGATAAAAATCAACAAGTCCGCCCAGGAAGCCTTAGCCCAAATAGACGACAAAGGCTATATGGTTCCTTTTGAGGCTGATGGCAGAAAGCTCGTTAAAATAGGTATCAACTTCAGTACCACAACCAGAACCATCGAGGATTGGGAATACAGGATTCAGACCAACGATTCGACAACGCCTATTCCTCCTGTGGGCTTGAAAAGTTAGGATTCATATCAGTACATCCAGCAGAGGGAGCGATAGGTCTTCTCCCGAAGGCGTCCCGAGACCATCCCGAAAGCGGGAGGACAAAACCTCCCCCGCCCTACTTCCTGCGCGTATAGAAATACTGTCCTTTGTGCTTCGTCCGTCCGCCAAACTCGATGGCGTGGGTGGGACAATGGTGGTAGCAGGAGAAGCAGGTGAGGCAGTCGTCGTGGTGAAGCCACTGGGGCTGACGGCCCTTGCCGCCCTCGATATCGCCTACGGGACAGACGCTGGCGCAACGTCCACACTTGATGCAGCGATCGGCAACGACATGAAAGGGTTTGTCGGTGATGAGGAAACGCTCGAAGAAGCTCCCCACGGGACCGGAGAAGAACCCTGGGATCGGACCGCGTGTGAGCGAGCGAAAAGAGTCGTCACGCCGTCTGCAGTCCCATCGGGCAATGGTCTCAACGAGGGCGTCGAGCTGGCGGGCAGCCTCGTCCTTCTTCTTCTGCTCCTTGGCGGGCGTATCGACATCCATGAAGGGCAGTCCGACATAGGACTCGGGCATGATGATCGAGGCAAAGAGCTGAGGATCAATACCCTTGGCGCGCAGATGGGGCAGCAGACGCTCCACGGTGCGACCGATGGAGTCGCCTGCCGTGAGGATGAGGTAGGCGTAGTGGGACTTTCCACCAGCATCTATCGAAAGCTGGTCGATAAACTGCCGGACAAGGCGGGGCGTACGCCAGCCATGAACGGGAAAGACGAAGCCTACGGCCTCATGTTCTCCGAGGGTATAACGTCCCTCTCCCCTTATCTCGTCGGCCATATTGACAAGCCGATCTCCCAACCGCTCGGCAAGCGTCTGTGCTGCCCATAGCGTGTTTCCTGTGCCTGAGAAATAGAATATCATGGTACAAAGATAATGCAAATCGAGAGCAATACAAAAAGAATCACATTCTTTTTTATTGCCGAGTGCAGCTTATCTTATTGCAAATCGAGGAAGATTTTTATCTTTTATAGAAGACAAAAGCAAAATTGTCCCACATTTTATCTTCTATAAAAGATAAAAGTCGTATATTTGCAAAAAGTTTCTTCTATAAAAGACAAAATCATGGCAACTATTATTCGTCAATCATATATCGACAAAATAGAAAGGTTTCTTGGCAAGGAGACCATCATCGTCTTAGTAGGCCAACGTCGTGTGGGCAAAAGCTGCATGATGAAGATGATTCGTGACCGTAAAATATCAGATAGCAGCAACAATATCATCTATATAGATAAGGAGAAAAGAGAGTTTGACCACATTCAGACCTACCAAGATCTCAACGAGTATATCGGACAGCATTTTTATTCCGACAAACATAATTATATCCTTATTGATGAGATACAAGACATCAAGGAATTCGAACGCTCCATCCGAAGCTATCGTACAGAACCCAACACAGATATTATCATCACAGGTAGCAATGCTCGTATGCTGAGCAACGAACTAAGCACCATCATAGGCGGGAGATATAAGGAAATCTATATCCAGTCGCTAAGCTACAACGAGTTTTTGCAATTCCATCATCTATCGGATAATGACGAAGCGCTTGCTCTGTACATTCAGTATGGTGGCCTGCCTGGCTTAGCCAAAATAGGTTTGGAAGAAGACGACGCCCGTGAGTATCAGATAGATATCTATCACACCGTCTTGCTCAAGGATGTCATCATGCGCAACCAGATAAGAAACATACCATTCTTAGAGAATCTGGTGCGTTTTCTTGCAGATAATACAGGCAAGCTCATCTCTGCCAACAGTATCGCCAAATACATGAAATCGCAAGGCGAATCAATAACCTCTACGGCCATCATCAACTACATTTCCTTCCTTTGCGAAGCCTACATCCTGCACAAGGTGAACCGCTATGACATCCACGGCAAACGAATCATTGAAACCAACGACAAGTTTTACTTCGAAGACAACGGCATTCGAAATGCCATTGCTGGAGGAACGCGCGAAGGAGACATTGAGAAAGTGATAGAGAATATCATCTATCAGCATCTCATACGTTTGGGCTATCAAGTATATGTGGGACAATTGCAAGCTGGAGAAATCGACTTTGTATGTACCAAGCCGGGAGGTGAACGCATCTATGTACAAGCGTCCTATATCATCTACGACAAGGCAACGAGAGAGCGAGAGTTTGGCAATCTTCGTGCCATCAAGGACAACTATCCGAAGTACGTTATCTCCATGACCCCTCTGCTCACCAAGAATGATGATGACGGCATCACGCACATACATCTTCGCAAGTTTCTGACAGAAGGACTATAAATAGCAGACTTATCATATTGGGGCGCGCCCCAAAAAGCCCCTGTCCATGCTCTACCTTGCCCTCGTGGCTATCGTTGCAACAAGCGCATTTTTCACCCCTTTTTATGAAGTTATATTCATAGGCCGATGAAGTTAACTTCGTAGGCCTATGAATATAACTTCATCGGCCCACGAAGTTAAGTTACTTTTTCGGGCGATATATATGAGCTGTGCAAAACCATAATACTCCAAAATAGTTCATAAAATAGGGGCACCTGCAAAAACCTGTATTAGATAGCGTGAAATTGAAATAAAAGTATGACCTTTGCATCCGTTAAAGAATAGTCTTATGCAGAAGGGACCATTAGTAAAGCTTTTAAGCTACATATTGCCATCCGAGTTCAATGAGTATTTTGATCTTGTAGATGTGCTTGATGCGGAACGTTCCCCAGAACTTATCCTTCATCTCTATTTGGATGAAAAGTGTATGCAACCTGATGGTCATACGGATTTGTTACCTAATTGCTTCTATCCGAAGTCCTGCATAAATGACTTTCCGATACGTGATCATCGTACTGTCCTACATATACGTCGTCGCCGTTGGAAAGACGGCATTGGCAATAGTTATAGCAAGAGTTGGGAATTGGTAACCCAAGGCACACGGCACTCGAAAGAGTTTGCCGCTTTTTAAAAGAATTGCTTGGATACATCCCGATAACTTTCTACCAAAATTTTAGAACGTCAGTAATTCCACGAATGAGAAAAACATTCAAAAACCATCCCAAATGGCTAAAAATGAATTAGGATTTAAGCCTCGACACATATAAAAACAACGGAAACCCTTGTAAATAAATGGATTTCCGCTGCTTTTGCAAGATTCATTTTTGCTTGAGAGTAAATATTAGGATTATTCTTCTTCAAAAATTTCCCTTACATCAAAGTCTGTTATTTCTTCGTCAGAATCGTTGTCATAGATTTCGATATTACCTTCTGCTTGATTAACATACAGAACAGCCTTGTATTTCTCGTCATCACTAATGACTTCAGTGCTGTTTTCACTGTCTCTGATTGTCTCTGCGTTGATGTTTGCACTTGGGATTTCATCTATCTCCCATTTTTCACCATTGTTTAACGAGATGATTAGCTTTGTTGCGTTTTGATTAAAATTCTTCATATGTTTATTTATTATTAAGTTAGGGAAAATATACGACTATTTGACACTTGTATTTCTTAACAACGCACCACCTAATTTACCCAAAATACTCTTGACTTTTTGTTTTTTTCTCTTCCTTTTTCGCTTTTTCTTGCACTTGGCTTGTGGTGCTTATGTCAGACTTAATATTTGAGCCATCAACACGGAATGTTACATATCCATTTTTTGACAGGTTCTCCAAGTCTTTCATATCATCTTTGCTGATAACCTTGCCAATGGTCATAACACTCTTGTTTCCATGGTACTCCTTCAATTCCATCTTACATACATCGTTTCTACTATATGAAACTTCTCCGTTTATTGGGTTTTTGATGGCTTTAGTCAACTGAAGGACACAATCAACTCCATCTTTCAGCGTTATTATAGAACTTAATTCCAACGTCTTTCCCGTTACGTTGCTAATAACACAAGGCCATGCAAATCTCTCGCATAATTGCTTGTACATTTCATTTTCGATATTGTCAATAGAAGAAACAATATCAACGGTACGGGCGATTTGGTTTTGTGCAACAGAAATAAAAGACATCTTGAATGAAACTTGTGTTCCATTCATCACAAAATTTTCTAATTTAATCAGATATTGTGCGCCAATTGCTTTCATTTGTTCTACGACATGGCCATCAAGGAAATCTTCACTTTTTTGAAGTTCTCTTTCTGCTCGTATTTCGGGAAGATGGTCATGTTCTATAAGTTGAGTACCTACATTTTCAGTAATAGCACTATAGACAGCATTGTTAATACGACGCTTCGTCAATCCTTCGTAAGAATCAAGTTCGTATTGCAAGCCAAAGAAAGTAACTGCCATTTGGTTTGTACCACTGAATATAGGATGTCTTAAGTTTCTGAAAACAACAATATCAGAAGTGTTCCCGACATTGTTATTTGCCTTGACTTGAACATATCCTCCAACTCCTTTGGGATTTGATGCCACACCGACCTCATCTAATATCTGAATTGGAACTGTGCTATTGGCTATTTGCATGTTGTTTTTGGACAATCTAAACGCATAGAATTTGTCATTACTCTGGATCATTCCGTTGGGTTGATATGCTCCCAAATTCCATGTTTTACCGTCAGCTTGTGCAATAAAGTATTGTTCGGGGAACACCTCTGTTATTTGTTCGTCAAGGGAAGCTTCAAATTCCTTAATTAACTTCCGTGCTTGCTCTCTCATGTCTGCTTCTTCACCCAATCCAATGGCAGCAGAACGATAGAGTTTATGATAACCAAAGTTGTTTGTAATACTGATGAGGCGAGTTGCAATTTCGGTTTGAAAAGCTGCTTCATTCTCTCCATAATTCGTAATGTCTACAAGAAAGAGGTAATCCGCTCCTTGATTTTTAGCTTGAACGGAAATACCGTCGAGATAATCTTCAAGTTTATTCTCTTCAATCAATTGCTTTACCTGTGAATTGGCCTCGTCATCACGGTTCACAATGCCAAAATTCATGTTTGAGAACTTTTGTATACTCAATGCTCTCAACGTTGTTTTTAGCATCTGCATGGTTTCATCGTCTATGGTCTTTACAAAGTTTCCATCGCTAAATGTAAAATTGCGACCTTCCACAATGATAGCCACATTGCCACGATGCTTAATCGTGCCATCAGCATTTACAGACGTTTGTGCTGAAGCTGTTGTTATTGACAGAATTGTCAATAAGAAAAGAAATAATTTATTCATTCTGTTATTTTTTTATTAAAATCTAATTCTGAAACAATCAACACGGTTGGGGTTGTTGCGAAGATATTCACATGCCACATTCTTTAAGGCATTAACACGTTGCCTCTCATTGCTTAATTGGTGATGGGCAACTCTTTCAGAAGCCGCAAGTTTGTTGTTTCGATATGCGACATCCGCTTTGTCCATGTTCCGCCTATGTTGGGCGTCTTTTTTGTATTCACTCCAAGCCCTATCTTCTCTCCGTCTATTATCTTGGTATTCTCGTTCCTCTTTTCTCATTGCTTCCCTTTCTTCTGCCGACACTTGCTGTTCTGCTTTTCTAACAAGGGCCGCATATTGTTTGTTTTGGTCTACATTTTCGCCTTGTTGGTAATTCCAAAGAGTTTTGAGGGCATCCTGAGGTTGATGCATTGCCAAGAGACTATTAGCCGTTGTCAATACCTTGTTATTTGCTATTCTTTGTTCTTCTAACATCTGTTGCCTTATTGCTTCGTCTCTTTGATTGTAAACTATTTGAGCCTTTTCCATAGCCTTCCCATGTAGTGAAGTCAATTCATCCGGTATCATCATAAGCCATGTGATAGCCTCGTCATAATTTCCATTTGCCACACTCGCATCTGCATTTGCAAAATAAGAGTCAATGTGAGCTTCGTAGTATGAAAGTATCTTCGCTTTTGCGGCTTCAAAAACTTTTGATACATTCTCATAGTTTACATTCAATATGGCATTCTTTATTGCGAGTTCTTTCTTTGTAGCAGAGCCTTTCAATGGATAAGAGACTGAAGAAAAAACCGTGCCATTGTTTACATCTACAATAGTTAGGTATATATCACCACGAGCAACATAAACATTTTTCATACCTCCTTCCGCAACGTCTATGTTGTTGATGACAATATTGGGGGAAATATTGAAATTTCCGCTACCAAAAGAAGAATAACCCGACTGTGAGGCAAATTTGACAAGTTTGTCTTCAATGATATTGCGGAAAGTCTGAGTCTCGTCCGATGAGGATTCTTCTATTTTTACACCTAATGCTATCTTTCCTATATCGTCAACAGTCTGTGCATATACAGTAGAATGTGCTGTCAGTGATAATGCTATTATAATCAGATATTTTTTCATGTCTGCCTATTTTATTGTTATATATAGTGTATTGCCCTTGTTGCTCCTTGATATAGGTATTCCTAAAGAGCGGAAGAAGCGTAACATATCCATTCCAAATCTTGATGCAGTATAGTTTTTGCCTGCTGCATCAAGAAGAGGCATCTTTACATCGTCAAATATCATTTTCATTGGACTTACACCCTGCAAATGGTAATCTCCATTCAGAGCGTTTTCTGATACCCAAAGCTCTATTTCATCTTGCAGTAATAAACCCTGTGAGCCAACACTTGATTCCATTGTATAGGTTGAGTTTTCTTCAAAGCCTATTTGAAGCATCAAGGAGCGTCCGTTTTCAGATATATCGGTAAATTTCATCTGTAGAATCCGTAAGAAATCATCTGCACAAGACGCAATAGCCCTCATCCCGAGTTTGCCAATATCGTTGGTATAGAAATTTCCGCTTTCTCCGACTTTATTAGATAGAGACGTTCCGGAGGCACAATCATATCCCGTGATGGTGATCTTCACGTTGGAATCACCTCCGCCTCTTGTATTACAAATAATTTCGGCCTCAACATAGATATCCGCTCCCGACATGTCAATTATTTGTGATTTTATGTCGGACTTGTTATCCAAGTTAAGGACATTTCCACTCTCAATAGATTTTAGTTTTGCAACGAAATCCACAGTTGAGAAACCTCTTTCGTCAAAAGCCTCTTTTATTTTGGTAAGTACTATGCGTTTGTTTTCGTCTGCTTCAAGTACAGTTCGTATGTCTTCGCCCTCCTTTGTATATGGGATGACCATTATTTTGGGTTGGACAACAGTTTGTGCCTGCATAGGGATTGCCAACATGCAAGCCAATATAGCCATTACTAAGTTCTTCATAATCCAATCTTCTTTCTAATTCCGTTTTTGTCTAAATCTTTTCGGAGCAATGATACCTTTACAAATACCTCGTATTCAGTTCCTTTTCTGTTATCTGCCTTTTTGAATTTTGACAAAGCATTGAATGATGAAACAAAATCGGTAAAACGATAGTTGAATAGGTCATCAAAATAGTAGGAATATTTTTGGATGGCCGTTTTCTGTCCATCTTCCAAAAGTGGCTTTGCATATTGCGTGTTTGGGCATCCATCAAATAGTAGTATTCTCAATGCCGCAATCTGTGCTTCAGCATCAATTTTTTTCTTGTCCTTACAGTATACAATCATCCTAATTTCAACATCTGAATTGGAGGTTGTTTCAGCATGTATGGTTCTGTAATCAGAAATTTGAGCCATAACCTTTATTGGAACAAGAAATGTAAGCAGTAACAGGACATAGTTAATGCTTTTCATTTCCGCCCTCCTATCAGTCTTTCGATTTTCTTTTCTAATTCTGAAAGTTCCCGTTGTGGGGGTAGTTCTATACGCTCTTGTTTAGTTAGTTCTACCTTTTTAGGGCTATTATCATCCAAACTATCCAAGACTGCAAGTTGTTCAATTGGTTTGGCCTCAACTTTTGATGTTTGAAACTCTTTACCAAGTTTATTTGCAATAACTTCCTCGATGTTCCCTTCTGTGCTTATTTGCGAAACAGCTCCCTTATCTTATTTTGAATCTGTCATGAGTAAAGAACTTTTATGCACCCATGACCCGAAAGTGCGGTTATTGAATTTAAGTAAGACATAAAAAGAAAAGCGGAGTCAACATTATCTCCATTCCAAGTGTGAGCCTTCGACTGCTCGTGATTCTGAATAGAGAAATGAACAACTCCGCTTGGATGTATTTCGCTTGAAACACGAATACAAACCAAGAAGAGCGTCTTTCCATCCTACTCTTGAATCACGTTGTGAGTTGTCGAAGTTCACACTTAGAGTAAGCGAAATGCGCTTTCTTCAATATGTCTGCTAACAAAGCCTAATAAGGCCATATAGCATTGCAAAGGTACGCATTTTCTTTGAAAGACGCTCTATTTTTAGCAGAAATCTGTCTGATAGATGCAATTTTTAACCTTAATTTCGCAACACTATTGTAAATTAAACTCTTTAAGTATCTGAGCAACAAAAAGTTGCCCAGGATTTTGTCATGTCGAAGAATTCACTTATCTTAGTGTTGCAAAATAAGCAAGAGAATTCAACGGTCGAGTAAGTGGAGGGAATTTCACCCTCCCTTCTCACAGAACCGTGCTTGATAGTCTTCCATCACACGGCTCTTCGTACTTAACCTTTTTTGTTTAAAAGGGTTTTGCCTCGTTCATTGTTTCATCCTCAATTTCTTAAGTTGGACTTTAAATCTGGCTAAGCACGCTACCCCCTTTCGCTCCTTCCCCATTACAGAGACTTCAACACTACTACGAGGTAGTCCGCCACAGACATGGACATCAGTACTTTCTGCCTTGCGTGTCACGGCTCTCGGCATTTTCCCTTAGCATACCATGCCTATTTCTCCTGTTCCTCTAAAGAGCCCATGTCAAGTTCATGCCACCTATACACCGCACACCCAGCAGACAGTAAACAGGTTTCCTCTGCCATTATCCCAAGGTAATCTATAGACCTTGATTCTGATGTGACTTGCTAACTTTGCTAACGATGCTTCATCAATGGTTCACTTGCGTTCATCTCCTTGACACATACCTTGCCAACCTTACGGAAGGCTTTCAATTGTCGTTCACTACCCATCTGTTTCCATCAGAGCAGCACAAAGTGGTTTGCTATCAGCACCTGCATGCCGAATGCAGTGGGTCTGCCACCATCTCTTTAGAAGTTACGACAGAAATCTATCAAATATAGCCAATATCAGACTTCATTCTGTCTCAGGACACACATGACATGGCAAAGGTACAAATTAAATCCGAGAAATTCACTCCTTTTGGAGGAATATTTTCAATCATGGAGCAATTTGACTCCACATTGTCATCTGTAATCGACTCAACCCTCGGTCTTAGGTGTAGATCGTTCCATTTTATGGCACGTTTTCTCGCCATGGCAGAGCTTAAGTAAACTTACCTTTGCTCATCTGGCTTAACGAAAACCTTCGGTTATCAGTACAGCGAAATCATCCGTTCACTCATGAGTATCTACTTCTGTGGTGGCTCATGTATTGAGGATGTCACTACTCATT
>ENA-UAPH01000583-UAPH01000583.1-human-gut-metagenome-genome-assembly--contig:-NODE-583-length-13871-cov-10.479517_pt1 | contig 13871 bp, 9 predicted proteins | sample MGYA00243482_ERZ654581 | MGnify/ENA primary metagenome ERZ654581 (study PRJEB26926, sample SAMN06164676) | human gut metagenome | biome: ENVO:00009003; feature: ENVO:2100002; material: ENVO:00002003...
TCCGGTCTCGTGGGCTCGGAGATGTGTATAAGAGACAGATCATATATAATTTAAATGTCAAAATTTGCAAAACACTCTTCCGCACTATAAGTTGATAACAGCATACAAGATTTGAATTATGAGGTGATAATATCAGACAATTATTTAACAAAAGCGGCATGATGATAACATTCTTTGCCGTAACGTATTTTCTTTGCGCTTTTCTCATTTCCATGTTTTTAAATTCAGTAAGCTCAGGCGTCGCAGGCAGGCTTTCGGATAATGCGGAAATAATAACAGTTAATCAGGACAACAACTCCGAAAGCGCCCTTACCTACAGCGATTTAGGCGATATACTTTCAAAGTATAAAGCTGTCGGTGCAATAAAACTCGTAACCAAATACAATTCCGGCTACGCCCTGTTTGACTACGAAAAAACATCTTCTGAAAACAGCGCACCGACCGCCGTGATAAAGCCCGAACTTGAGCCGTACTGTATGACGATAAACGGAAGAAAAACGATAAACTTCATCGGACAGAATTACACCGTCAGCAGTATCAACATATACGGAGGTAAAGACAGCGATTTCATATTGCAGTCTGATAAGCTCAGCGGCAGCACGGTGCGGTTTTCGGGACTGACACTTATAATTGACAACAAAGATAAAACGCCCTCAGTCACCGAAAGCATAAAATCAGATATAACCGGGAAAAATCCCGATACCAATATCAGAACCGATGATATATCCAAGATAGCGGGAAAAGGCAATCTCTTTACATCAGGCAATATAGTTATCATCATTGCGATATTGCTTATCGGTCTGCTTATTCTTATGAATTCGGGCGTGTTCACATGGTCATGGATAAACTCCAAGTGCTCCGAAATAATGGCTCGCCGTATATGCGGTGCAGATGATGCGGACATTAAAAAAATGATATTCATAAATTTCCTTATGATCTCCGCAGTCGGCATACTTATCGGCTTTATTGTCACACTGCTCCTTACTCTTATTCCTGCCGTTTCTTATTATCTCGGCAATATCAGAATTTCCGCAGGACTTATATCCGTAGCGTTCATCCTTCTTATCGGCGGTATAATTTCCTACAGTCTGAGTGACAAGTATTCACACGAACAGGTCATTTCGTTAAGGAGAGTGTTATGAACAAGCAACTTATAAAAATAATTCTTTTCGATATAAAATCGAACCTGCTTTCCTGCCTGCTTCTTACATTCCAGATGATAGTAGCATTCTTTGTTATAGGCAATCTTTGCAGTATCACCGCATATAAAACTGTAACTGTGAATGCCCTTGACGGCTTTGATTTTCCCAAAAACTGCTACAGCCCGTCAAGCACCGATATTTACACCGACGGCGGAATAGTGGTTGATTATGACGACATAGAAAAGGAAAGAAACCTCAGCTATTACATAGCCGAAAACTATAAAACCGAGGGGCGTTCCGAATTCTATGAAGAAAAAGACGGTACAGAATATACTTTGTCTGTAATTACAGAGCATTACTTTGATATATTCGGCTTTGAAGTAAGCAAAGGACGGCTATTTCAAAATGCAGAATACGGCAAAGATCTGTCAGATAATCCGCCCGTAGTTCTCGGCAGTGACTTTGAAAACGACTATAGCATCGGCGACTTGTACCTTGATAAATACGAGGTAGTCGGAATACTGAAAAGCGGCATGAAAACAACCTTTTTGCAAGGCGACAAAAGCTCTGTCGTTTCCGCCGACGACGATGTATTTATACCTGTCATGAGCATTGAAAGCATGAAAGCACAAGGCATTGATTACCCCACCTCACTTATCTATGCCGATGATAAATCCGACCTTGCCGCAATAAATGATTACGCCGCAGAAAACGGCATGAATACATATAACTTCATATCTGCCGATGAAACAAGAAAGCTTATCGACCTTGTTTCTGCAAAAGCCGATATTTCACTCATCGTCATATCGTCAATAATCATTATTCTTGCGGTATTTTCAATGATACAGTCAACCCTGCTCTATGTCAGAAAAAATATCCGTGAACTGCTCATACACATGATTTGCGGTGCTTCACAGTCGGATATCCTGCTCAGGATAAGCGCCGAAGTGCTGATTATAAACCTTGTCGGTGTTGTTGTTTCATCTCTTATATTTATGTCACTCCGTACAACACTTGTTTTTATGCTGACAGGCATTGCAACGGCAGTGATAGCCATTTTGCCCGTTATGGTGAGCATTAAGAGAAAACCGCTTATTATGCAGATAAAGGAGGAAAAGTAAATGATCAGACTCGACAACATATCAAAGACTTTCCGTGACGGTGACACACAGGTTCAAGCATTGAAAAATATCAGCTTTGAAGTAAACAAGGGCGAACTTGTCGCAATAATCGGAAAAAGCGGAAGCGGAAAATCAACGCTTCTTAATATTCTCGGACTTCTCGACAAGCAAACGGACGGCGATTATTATATTGGCGGCAAAAAAGTATCTTCCATACCGGAGCGTGAAAAAGCAAAGCTCAGGAACAGTCATATAGGCTTTGTAATGCAGGATTTCGCCCTTGTTGAAAAGTACACTGTAAAGCAGAATATAAATATCCCTCTTATATACACAGATAAGCCCATCAATAAGGAAAAGGCGATAAACGATGTATTAAAAAGCGTCGGACTGTCCGATAAAACAAACACGCCTGCCTACAAACTGTCCGGCGGTCAGAAGCAAAGAGTAGCCATAGCAAGAGCGGTGGTAAACGAACCACAGATAATCCTTGCCGATGAACCGACAGGCGCACTTGACAGCATGACCGCAGATGAAATAATGCAGATTTTCGAACGCCTCAATATATCGGGAAAAACCGTCATAATCGTAACCCACGACAAAGACATTGCCGCTCGCTGTAAGCGTGTCATCGAGCTTTCGGATGGGGAAATTGCGAAAGGTACAAATTAATTAATTCGTGCAGTAATAAAACAAGTGTTTCTGCTTAACTTTTTCAACATTCTGAGGGTTGCCGCAGCAGCCCTTTTATTATCTCCGAATTTATAAATACACAAAGCTAAAGTTCAGAGAAGCGGATAAATGTGACATAACGGTATTGTTATACCGGAAGCTGTTGATATTCGGTTTTAAATGAGGAACAAAAGGAACGTTTAGCCCGTGCTCTAAAAGCCGAAATACCACGCATTTCCCTTGTGCGTCTGATGTGCGTCAGAGTTGCGTTTGCGTTCCTTGTTTTTTGTGGAAGTCTGCGCTGCTATTATCGTTGAATCTACTATCGTTCCCTTTTTCAGGATCAGTCCTTTTGCTGTGAGTTGCTCTGCCACCTGTGAAAAAAGCTTTTCCCGCAGCTCATTTTTTGAGATGGCAGTCTTTTTTTACAGTGCCTTTGTCTGTCGTTTATTGATCATCACAATATTCTTGCCGTCACTGCAGTATCTTTTTTCTGTATTCTGCCGGAGAAAATCCGGTCACCTGCCTGAACTGCCGTGAGAAGAATTTTTCATCATCGTAACCGCAGCTTACTGCTGTCGCATAAATGCTCATGGCGGTAGAATACAGTAAGTAGCAGGCTTTCATTACCCTTGAATTTATGCAGTCGCGGTTGTAACTTACATCAAAGCACTGCCGGTAAATCAAACGGAAATGCCCCTCGCTGACGCACATTTTTCTGCTGACTTCCGAAAGCTTAGGCATCTTATTAGGCATTGAAATTATCCTGTTCCTTATGTCGGCAAGCTCATTATAATGCGGAAGTCTTCTTCGTTCGCTTATCAGACCGACATCGTGCTCTGCATTCAACAATACGGCTGAGCGCAGCTCTCCGACCAGCGTGTTATCGGAACTGTGGTATGTGATAATAACCTGCCGTTCATCGTGCCGTGAATAAACCTCGTTGTGGAGCGATATTTTCAGTTTCTCAGGAAACATTCCGTTTTCCCTTTTGAACAGGATAAGAAATGTGTTGTCATCGGTCCGGCAGCATATTTCATGCTTAGTGCATACACGTTTTATTGCTGACGCTGTTTCTGCGATTATATCGCTGCGGTGGTTTTCACCAAACAGGTATTCTCCGCCGTCCGGGAAACTAAGCCTTACCGCCTGAATGCAGAAGTTATGCCCGGCTTCCTCCACAATGCTTTCAAATTCACAAAGATTGTAGAACCCCGTCAGCGAATCATACAGTGCGGATTGCCGCTGGCATTGCGTGAGATAGTGGATATCATTCTTCATTCGCAGAAATTCCAGTGTATCCGCAACAGTCTTGTTCCAGTCGCGGAAGCTGAAATCATAGCTCGCCGGGCGGTTGTATTCCAGCACCGTATACCCGTAAAGCCTTGTCTGAAAGCACACGGGATTCACATAGAAAATCGCAGGGGAATCGTGCTCCGTAATGAACGGCACGGGAGTTTCGCCACTGCTGAACTTTATCGGAGGTTCCGAATACTCGTTATCTATCGCACAGCACAGGAACTCACCACCGTTGAAACGTTCACTGTTCCATGCGCTGTCAAGGCACAGAAACAGCCTGTCAGCGCCGTGCAGCAGATAGAAAAACTCGCTTACTGCTCCGGTGTATTCCTCAAGAGTACGCGATGTGGTGAGCCTGCCGGAAAACTGTGCCACGGTGCTCATAATGGTGTGATACTGGTCTATCTTTTCCGCGACAAGCTCATCTAAAAGATGCAAACGGCAGACGCCGCAGGAGCAGGTGTTTCCGCTTACGAACCTGTCGGAATTGTCTTGAATAGGACTGCCGCCGAGAATAGCATCCACAGCGTCCCGTCCCATTTTACGGCGGTTTCTGCGGTAAGTCGTCAGCAGCGGATAGTGATATATTCTTCCTGCGGTATGGTCGCCGCCGGTCAGGTCGTAGCCCGTTACTGTCAGCTCGCCGGGAATATCCACTCCTGCCTCCGAAAGAACATCACACAGCCCGAACGCCATGAAATCGTTGGTACATATCACCGCCTGAGGTCGCGGAATTTCACCGCTGAGATACCGCCGGGCAAGTTCCTCGCCTGAATCGTTCCAGAAGTTTCCGTAATACACTCTGATATTATCAAAGCTTATTCCGTGCTTAACGAATGCACGCTTGCAGCCGTTCAGACGCTTTTGCGAAGCGGCGCTGTCTCTGCTTCCCGTCAGTATGTCGATGTCCGTGAAACCGTGAACCGTTATCAGATGTTCCGTCATTTTCTCCAGGTCGGTTTCATCGTCGGAATAAACGCTCTTAAATCCATCCAACTCCCCGTCAATAACAATGGCGGGGATTTTTGCAGCTCTTATTTTATCGATTGTATCGTTGATTATTTTTATATCCCGGAATGCCTCGGCTGTGACAATAACGCCGTCAAATAAATCCGGCTCAATCAGTGAGTAAATTATGTTCTCATAATTCAGCAGATTATCGTCCTGCCAGTGGTTGTATATGTTTGAGTAGACCACAACATCGGTGTCTTTCCGGAATGCGGCTTCGGATATTCCGTATAATATATCGCGCTGTTCGGATGCGTCGGCTCTTGCGGTAATGACCGCTATTCTTCTGCGCATAATATCACCCCGTTTACAGTATAGCTTAATTCCGCACTAAAGTCAAGAGCAAAAGTGCATATTATGACTAAAAGGTGGATTAAACGAATATACGCTGTTGAATTTCTACATTGCAATGTGTATAATAAAATTAAAGCAATACCGTGCAAAGATTGTGCGTGTATTGTGCAATATGACGAAAAAAATGTAAGCAAGACGCGCACAAAATCCAATAAATGGTTTTTGTGCGGTGTTGCCCAAAAACAATGAGGTGATGCTAATGAAAATAAGCGAAAATTGCTACAAGCTGGAAAATACGGCTAATCCAATTTCGCCGAATGTATTCTGCGCCGACCCGACAGGCGTTGAGTACAACGGCAGACTTTATATTTACGGCACTAACGACCATCAGGAATACGAGGCAGTCGGCGATGACGGAAAGAACGGCTATGCTCACATAAAATCCATCGTTATGCTGTCAACTGACGATATGGTGAACTGGGAATACCATGGCTTCATAGACGTCGCAAAAATAGCACCTTGGATAGTGAATTCATGGGCGCCGTCCATAGCTTCCAGAGTTGAGGCGGACGGAAAAACTCATTTTTACCTTTACTTTTCGAACAGCGGCTGCGGTGTAGGAGTGCTTACGGCGGAACACCCTCTCGGACCGTGGAGCGACCCTCTCGGAAAGCCGCTAATCTATCAGAATATGCCGGGACTTGAAAACTGTCCTGCGCCCTTTGACCCGGGAGTATGCATCGACGAAAACGGCACAGGCTGGCTTGCGTTCGGCGGAGGGACTCCACCTGACGGTAATACGCTGCACACAAATATACCTAAGATAGTGCGGCTGGGAAAGGATATGCTTTCGTTTGACAGCGATTTTGTTCCGATAGACGCTCCGTATTTCTTCGAGGCAAGCGAGCTGAACTACGAAAACGGAACGTTTATCTACACATACAGCACGGACTGGCAGTCAAGAGAAAACTGGAACAGAACGGACGTTCCTGCGCCGGGAACATGCAGCATGGGCTGTATGACGAGCAAAACTCCCCTTGACCCGGAAAGCTGGCAGTTCAAGGGCGGATTCTTCCTGAACGCCGGTGATTCCGGAATGGACTGGTGCAACAATCACACCCACCTTATCGAATATAAGGGAACAAGGTACATTCTTCACCACACACTTCACATTCAGGAGCGCACGAAAACAAAGGGAGGATTCCGCGGTATGTGCGTGGATCTACTGCCTTACACGGATACGGAATTCCCCGTCACAAAGGCAACACGTGAAGGCGTCACGCAGACTCAGCCGCTCGACCCGTATAAAGCTCACAGCGGTGCGGAGATGTTCACCTGCGCAGATATGTGGTACGAACAGATATCCACCGGCAAAATGGCTGTGAAGTCGCTGTCAGAGGGTGCATGGACTTACATAAAGGGCGTGGATTTCGGCAAGGGCACAGAAAAGCTGCTCGTTACCGCAAAGGGCACGGGCGTTATCGAGATTCGTCTTGATGACAGGAATGCCGAACCGTTGGGAGTGATCAAACTTGCAAATGACGGATTTGACAAAATTCCTGTGGTTCTTCCCACAAAAATAACAGGAATTCACAATGTATATTTTGCATTTTCAAGCAAGGACATCTGCCTTGAAATATGGCAGGCTGAATGAAAGGAGTAACTATGAACAAGAAGATAACGGCTTTGATTTGTACAGCGGCTATGCTGCTTGTTTCCGGCTGTTCCGAGCAGAACGGCTCGAATGATTCACCTGTGCAGACAGAAAGCTCTGCCGACAGCGTAGACAGTGTGAGCAAAGCGGAAACAAGCGACAAACCTGACAACGAAACAATAATCGACAGCCTTAATAACGGAATAATAATCGACGAGGTAAGCGGAAATGTCTACAAAAACGAGCGTAACGCCAATCCCATTTCGCCGAGTATATTCTGCGCAGACCCCACCGCGGTGGAATATGACGGAAGGCTTTACGTTTACGGCACGAACGACCAACAGCAGTCGGAAGAGGGAACAAAGAACGACTACGCCCATATCAAATCGCTTGTGGTATTTTCCACCGATGATATGGTAAACTGGATATATCACGGCAGGATAGAAGTCGACAAAATAGCGCCGTGGATAACAAATTCATGGGCACCGTCAATTGCTTCCCGCGTTGAGGAAGACGGTCTTACGCACTTCTATCTGTACTTCTCCAACGGTGGCGGCGGTGTGGGAGTTATTACCTCCACCGACCCAGTAGGTCCGTGGTCTGACCCTCTCGGCGAACCGCTGGTTTATCAGAATATGCCGGGCCTTGAGAATTGCCCTGCGCCGTTCGATCCGGGCGTCTGCATTGATGAAAACGGCACAGGCTGGCTTACTTTTGGCGGCGGAAATGCTGCAGACGGCGGTGTTGTACATACCAATGTGCCTAAGGTAGCACGTCTGGGTGCGGATATGCTTTCGTTTGACAGCGAGTTCGTTTCTATTGATGCCCCGTATTTCTTGGAGGCAAGCGAGCTGAATTACATCGACGGCACCTATTATTACACCTACTGCAACGACTGGCAGAACCGCAGCAAGTGGGACCGCAAGGACATTCCTGAGCCGCCTACATGCAGTATGGCATACATGACCACAAAAACTCCCCTCGACGCAGACAGCTGGGAATACAAGGGTGCATATTTCTACAATTCCGGTCAGAATGCCAACGGCGAATCCGGAATGCGCTGGGGCAACAATCACACGCATTTCTGCGAGTTTCAGGGAACGAACTACATCGTCCACCACACGCTCCTTCTTGAAGAACTGACAGGCGGCACAGCAGGTTACCGCAGCATTATGGTTGATTATCTCCCGATGAATGCGGCTGACGGAGAGATCCCGATAACTGCCGCAACGCGTCAGGGCGTATCTCAGATAAAGCTTCTTGACCCCTACGCTGAAAACAGCGGCGCAGTTATGTTTACGTCTGCCGATATAGGTTACACCGATGGTAACGACCCTGCCGCAAAGAGCAAGGCAAACGGCGCATGGACCTATGTAAGAGGTGCGGATTTCGGTTATGGTGCTTCCGCTTTCACCGCTGATGTTAAAGGCAAGGGCAGAATCGAGGTTCGCCTTGACAGCATTTCCGGCAAGGCAGTATCTTTCATTGAATTTGACAACGCTGATTATGCTAAGGTTCGTTCTACTGAATTCAGTAAGTTTGACGGCAGAAATCACAATATCTATCTGGTATTTTCCGGTGCGGATATTGAACTGAGATCGTGGCAGTTCACAAAGGGCAACGAGGAACTCCGTCCCGAGGAGAACATCTCAGATACCGAGATAAAGTACGAAACTCTTATACTTACCGGGCAGGCTGTAAATCCCGGTCCTAGTCCGTCGGCATATGTCGAAATGACCGGTGACGGTGAGTATTCCGTGAAGTCCACCTCATTTGAAAAAGAGAGCGAGTTGCTTAACTTCGGTTTCATCAACGTTGATCCGGATGCGAAATACAAGGTGCTTGTCAAGTCCGTAGGTCTTGAAACGGAAAACGGTATCGTTGAAGTCCCTGTAAACGCAGAGCTTGACCCGACAAGCGGCTCCGCAAATGGACTTGCTAACGGCTGGATGGGCGCTGAGATAGGTTCCGTGATTTACGGCACCAAGGAATGCGGAATAGTTGCCGCAAAAACAACTGTCGACTGGATAGGCTACCGTTTTGCGCTCATAAAAAACGGTGAGGAAGTTCCCTTTACATCAATAACCTACAATCTTGAAATAAGTGGGCTTATCCTTGATTAAGGTGAGAAAATCATAATTTGGGAGGATCTTCAATGAACCGTGTTTCTGCTATTAAAATCATAGGAAGCATAGGATTGGTTATTTCAATGTTATTGAACGGATGTACCACAAATAGTATTACGGATAACAATGTGTCAGGAAACGACCTTACCGCAACGGAGGTTATCCGGCTCATGGGCAACGGAATAAACCTCGGCAACACGCTGGAGGCATACAACCACAAAAGCTATGTGGAATTAGGGGTAGACCCCACTTCCTTTGAAACGCTATGGGGACAGCCCGTCACCACAAGGGAAATGATAGACGATATGAAAGCTATGGGCTTCGATACTCTCCGCATTCCTGTGGCATGGACCAATGGCATAAATTACGAGAGCGGAGATTACACCATTGACGAGCGGCTCATGAACCGTGTCGATGAGGTAGTCAATTATGCTCTTGACGCTGATATGTATGTTATACTGAATGAACACTGGGACGGAAGCTGGTGGGGAATGTTCGGCTCCGGCGACGAGGCAGTTCGTGAAAAAGGAATGGCACTTTATAAGTCCATGTGGACGCAGATATGCGAGCATTTTTCCGATTATTCCTACAAGCTGATATTTGAATCTGCAAATGAGGAACTTTGTCACAGACTCAACGATAGCGACGTCACCGGAACAGAAGGAGTTCTCAGCGAGGACGAATGCTACGAAACAACGAACAGAATTAACAGCGAATTTGTTAAGCTGGTACGTTCGACCGGCGGCAAAAATGCAGACAGATTCCTGCTTATCGCAGGGTACAACACCGACTTCAGGAAAACATGCGATGACAGATACCAAATGCCGGAGGACACTGCAAAGGACAAGCTTCTGCTTTCAGTACATTATTACACGCCGTGGGACTATTGCAGTGACGGCAATGCAAAACGGTGGGGAACTCCCGGCGATTACGAGGAGCAGAATTCCCTTTTTCAGATGCTGACTAAATTCACAGACCTGGGATACGGCGTGGTTATAGGCGAATATGCCGTTATGGGTGCGGCGAATAAACCCGATAGGGATAAGTTTTACGCCAATCTTCTGGATAACTGCGACCTGTATAATTACTGCCCCGTCCTCTGGGACTGCAGCGATTTTTACAAAAGGGCCCTCAGAAAAACTACCGATGAAAACATAGCAAAGCTGTACAGCGACAGACGCGCTTCAACCGAAGAAGGCAAGGATTATTCCGAGATCCAGTCTGCCGCAAGGGAGAGAATGGACAAGTCAACAAAGGCGGCTGAAGACGAATTTATGGCGGGCGTATCCATTCCGGCTTCTGATGATACCGCAGTGGCATGGATAATGTACCAGAGTCTTGATTCTTCAGTTCAGTACTGTGTCGGCAACAAGTACGACCCGACGGATATGACCCTGGGTATCGTTGCAAACAATGCTGAGATAACCGGTGAGGGAACCTACACCGTCAGTCTGGATTTCTCGGATTGCGGTATTCCAAAGGGAGTGCTTTTCTCGGCTCTCGGGATTTACAACGGAGAGAAGTTCTTCCCGGGTTATACTATCTCTATTGATGAGGTTAAGGTAAACGGCGAAGTCCGTGAGCTATCCGGCAAGGAATATACCTGTTCCGACGACGGTAACTGCACGAGAGTAAACCTCTATAACCAGTGGGTAACATCTATCCCCGATGACTGCAGACACGCCGATGGCGACAAATCCGGTCTGTCTGCGACTGTTCTTTCCGTCAAAGACAATGAGATACTTTCGACGCTGGAAATAACATTCACTTATTCAGCGCCATAAATCAGATTACCTGTGATATTCAAAATCAAAACCGACGGATTCCACCGGCACAGTGGTCCGTCGGTTTATGTGTAAAGACATTGGAGGAACCATTATGAATTATACAAAATCAGTTGAAAAATGGGGCGTTTTCGAGTTTTGCTCCGAGGGAACCACCGCTGGCAACCCATTCCTGGAACGCAGTATCACTGCGCTATTTGAAAGCGATTCCGAGCGCAAAACCGTAAATGGTTTTTACGATGGGAACGGAATATACAAAGTAAGATTCATGCCATCGTTTGAGGAAGAATACCATTTTACGGTCTGCGGGAATTTTTCTGACAGTAAATACGAAGGAACTTTTTCTGTCACGCCGCCGTCTGAAAATAATCACGGTTGCGTAAAGGTACATAACAAATATCATTTTCAGTATTCCGACGGAACACCTTATTATCCTGTCGGCACAACCTGTTATGTATGGAATCTGCAAAGCGATGACCTTATCGCACAAACTCTTGAAACTCTAAAAAATTCCCCGTTCAACAAGATACGTTTCTGCATATTTCCTAAAAGCTACTGCTACAATTCACGTGAGCCGCGCTCTTATCCATACGAGGGTACTCCGGTTGACGGAAGTGCTATAACAGAGGACAATGTGTGGGGCTACACTCCGGACTCCAAGGGCAACAACTGGGATTTTGAGAGGTTTAACCCCAAACATTTTCAGCATATTGAATACTGTATCACCGAGCTTCAAAAGCTGGGTATTGAGGCAGATATTATCCTCTTTCACCCGTATGACCGCTGGGGCTTTTCAACAATGACACCGGAGCAAAACGAACTTTATCTGAAATACACAGCGGCAAGGTTTTCGGCTTTCAGAAATGTATGGTGGGCATTTGCTAATGAATATGACCTGATAAAAAACAAGAGCATTGAGGACTGGGAACGATATGCGCAGATAATCGTAGAAAGCGACCCGTATGATCACCTGCGATCAATACATAACGGTAATCAGTTTTACGATCATACAAAGTCATGGATAACGCACTGTAGCATTCAGCGTTCTCCGGAGGGAACATCCGAGTGGAGAAAAAGCTATGGCAAACCGATAGTAATTGACGAAATGCTATACGAGGGAAATATCCAGTATGCGTGGGGCAATATTTCGCCGCAAGAGCTTGTTCGGAGGTTCTGGGAAGCACTTTGCCGCGGCGGCTACGGTGGTCATGGCGAAACCTACATAGACGATAAGGCGGTATGGTGGTCTCATGGCGGAGAGCTTAAAGGTGACAGCCCGGAAAGAATAGCTTTTATGCGAAAAATACTTGAGGAAGCTCCGGACGGCGGATTGCGACCCAAAAATATGGAATGGGACGAGCTATGTGTGGTTCCGGAAGATGAAAATCTAGCTGATGAAACCGGTTATCACCTGTTTTATAACGGGATTTCGCGTCCGGGATTCAGATATTATCATATTGACGATAATAATATATACACCGTCGACATTATAGACACATGGAACATGACGGTTGAGAATGTCGGAAGTTTTAAGGGACGTTTCAGAATTGATCTGCCCACAAGGGAGTATCTTGCGGTTAGAATTAAGAAAGCTGAGGATGGGATAGAATAATGTTCGCCCAGAGAGGTGACCTATTATTCTACAATTCTGGCGTGTTCAGACTTGGGTAAAGCTGTAGCTTGCAGACGGGACATAAATTTAAGCCCACTCGGTGAACTTCAGTATGAAAACGATCTGTACGCCGACAGCATATATCAAAGGCTGATTGACGGGCTTCGAAACAGTGAATGCGAATATGGACATACCACCTAAAAAAGTGGACATATCTACATACCAATCGTTAAAAGGTTTAGCCTGAGAAAATCAAACTGGCTCTGCCGTGACCGTTTTTCAGTCATCGCAGAGCCTTCTTTCGTTAAATTGTGTTGACAAACCCATTAAACAAGGACTTTCGGATAAAGAAAACGGACACCAATCACGATACGCATTGTATCAAAATTGGTGTCCTGTTATGGTCGAGGTGACTGAACTTGAACCCACACGACTCATGCGTCACTAGCACCTGAAGCTAGCGCTCTCTGTCTGCGGAACAAGTTACGCTTCCACGAAATCGAAGATTTCGTGCTGTGGAACAAGTTCCGCTACCACCAAATCAAAGATTTGGTGCAATTCCGCCACTGCTGTTTTAAAATGTATCAGCAATAAAAAAACAAGCCGTATTTCTACGACTTGTCTTGGTGCAGGTGACGGGACTTGAACCCACACGACTCATGCGTCACTAGCACCTGAAGCTAGCGCGTCTGCCAATTCCGCCACACCTGCATATTTAATGCGTTGCCAAATAGTCAACGTTGATATTATATCATAGCGGAGCTTCAAAGTCAAGTGTTTTTTAAAAATTTCTTCACCTTCTGCATTATCGGAAAACTCTGATTCTATTATCACTGTCTTTAATGCTAATGATTTTCAAATCTTCTATGAATAAAAATAAAGGACACCCGAAAATCGAATGTCCTTTACACTGTCTAACTTGAGCGAAAAAGATTTTTTCAAAACACGGGATAAACATAATAATTCCGCTAAACCTCATTCGGAAAAGGTCCAGCGGAACGCTGTCTATATTTTGCGATCATTACCTTGGATTTCTCTGTTTCTATGACTTCATAAAACTCTTTCTTCTCACTGACTTTTCGTACCTGTTTTATATAAGTAAAGGCTTTATTATATCTGTCTCTTATACACATCTGACGCTGCCGACGAAGCTAGAAGTGTA
>ENA-UAPH01000584-UAPH01000584.1-human-gut-metagenome-genome-assembly--contig:-NODE-584-length-13871-cov-6.347858_pt1 | contig 13871 bp, 10 predicted proteins | sample MGYA00243482_ERZ654581 | MGnify/ENA primary metagenome ERZ654581 (study PRJEB26926, sample SAMN06164676) | human gut metagenome | biome: ENVO:00009003; feature: ENVO:2100002; material: ENVO:00002003...
TTGTTGCTCAGGCACTTATAAATAATGTTAAATATAGTGTTGCGGAATTAAGGATTATTAGATTTATGTATAGATATTTCATTTACCTATCGTTTGACGGGCGCGCCTACCACGGTTGGCAGATACAGCCCAACGGCATCACCGTGGAGGAGGCGCTGGAGAAGGCGCTCTCGACCCTGCTGCACACCCCCATCGACGTGACGGGGGCGGGACGGACTGACGCTGGGGTCAACGCCCGGCTGATGGTGGCCCATTTCGACCTGCAAGAGCCGCTGGAGCTTCCCCTCGACTGCCACCAGCTGGCCTACCGCCTCAACAAGATGTTGCCCCGCGACATCTCCGTGAGCCAGATCCTACCCGTGCCCTCGGATCTCCACGCGCGCTTCTCGGCCAAGAGGCGCACCTACCACTACTACATCCACACGCGGAAAGACCCCTTTCGCAGGGCCTACTCTCACGAGATCCACTACGCCCTCGACTTCGACCAGATGAACGCGGCAGCACAGATGCTTGTCGGCACACGCGACTTCCAATGTTTCTGCAAGGCGGGAAGCGACGTGAAAACGACCGTCTGCGACCTCTACGAGGCCCGCTGGGACCATCTGGACGGCGAGGCCTGGTGCTTCACCATCTCCGCCAACCGCTTCCTGCGCAACATGGTGCGCGCCGTGGTGGGCACCCTGGTGGAGGTGGGTCGCGGACGCCTCTCGCTGCAAAGGCTGGAGGAGGTGCTCGCAAAGGGCACCAGGAGCGACGCGGGCGAGAGCATGCCAGCCCACGCGCTATTTCTGTGGGATGTGGAGTATGACGGGCTGGAACCGCAGGAAAATGGTGTTTTGGCTAAATAAATGAACACTTTGGTTGCCAGTTTGAGAAAAAAGGCTTATTTTTGCGCCATCAAAGTCAAAACATAGCATCTTTTACCCAGTTCCTTCCACCGGAAAGCGGGGAGGAGACACAAGAACAGACAACAATATGAGTAATATTTTCAGAGGATTGGGAGTTGCGCTGATCACTCCTTTCAAGAGCGACATGAGCATCGATTTCGAGGCTTTGGAGCGACTCGTCAACTATCAACTGGACAATGGTGCCGACTTTCTGTGCATCCTGGCCACAACGGGCGAGACGCCCTGCCTGACGCGGAGCGAAAAAGACGAGATCACCCGGGTCGTCAAGAGCGTGGTGAAGGGCCGCGTGCCCCTGCTCAAATACTGTGGCGGCAACAACACGCGGGCCGTCATCGAGGAGATGAAGTCCAGCGACTGGGAGGGTATCGACGGCATCCTGAGCATCTGTCCTTACTACAACAAGCCGTCGCAGGAGGGCTTGTACCAGCACTTCAAGGCCATCGCCGAGGCCAGTCCGCTGCCCTTGGTGCTCTACAACGTGCCGGGGCGCACGGGAGTGAACATGAAGGCGGCCACGACGTGCCGCATCGCCAAGGACTTCCCCAACATCGTGGGTATCAAGGAAGCCTCGGGCAGTCTGGAGCAAGTCGACGAGATCATCAAGAACAAGCCTGAGGGCTTCGAGGTGATCAGCGGCGATGACGCACTGACGTTCCCGATGATAGCCAGCGGAGCCGTCGGTGTGATCTCGGTCATCGGCAACGCCCTGCCCCGCCAGTTCTCCCGCATGATCCGCCTGGAGTTTGAGGGCAACTATGGCGAGGCACGCAAGATCCACCATCAGTTTACCGAACTCTACAAGCTCCTCTTCGTCGATGGCAACCCCGCAGGCGTGAAGGCCCTGCTCAACGACATGGGCATGATAGAAAACGTGCTCCGCCTGCCGCTCGTACCCACAGAGGTGACGACGAAGCAGAAGATGGCCGACATCCTCAAGGCCCTCCATGTAGAATAAGAGAAAGAAACTGGAACGGGACGCCCATGGGACCGCGGGCGAAAGACCCAAGACCCAGACAGGCTTTTCCCAATCCGACATCCTATTGCGCAGACAGACTGCTTCCATCTTCCTTTCTCCAAACAGGACAGAAGGCAGACACGGAAGCAGTTTGTCGGCGTTCGCACACAACCTTGGTTATCAATTAAATCAAACCTATATCACACCACGACTATGAACAGTCTGTTTACCGTATTGCCTATCCTCACCATCCTGATGTTCGACCTCGGACTGACGCTGGAGGGCAAGGATTTCCGCTTGGTCATGCTCCGCTACAAAGCTGTCCTGGCCGGCATGATCGGCCAACTGCTCCTGCTGCCCCTCATCGCCTGGGGCGTGGCAGGCGCCTTGTCGCTGAGCCCGCTCTTCACCATCGGCCTGATGCTCATCGCCTGCTGTCCTGGAGGCAGTTCGTCCAATGTCTTCTCGATGCTGGCCAAGGGCGACGTGGCCCTGTCGGTATCGCTCACGGCCGTCAGCAGCCTCATCACCCTCTTCACCGTCCCGCTGATCATGCAGGCCACCACCGCCCACCTGGGCGAGGCCATGGGGGTGAAGTTGCCCGTGGTCAACCTGCTGATGCAAAACGTGGTGACGATGCTGCTGCCTATCCTTCTGGGCATTGGCGTGCGCCACTACTGGCGAGAGACGGCCCGAAAGATCGAGCGAGTGCTCTCCCGACTGGCCTTCCCGGCCCTGATGCTGCTGGCCGGCATCTTCTTCGTGCAGCACAAGACCACTATCGCCGACAACTTCGGCACGCTGGGCCTGGCCACCACCCTGCTCCTCCTCTGTGCCACCACAGGGGCGGGACTACTCTGCTACGTCTTCCGCCTGCGTACACAGGAGCGGCGCACCATCGTTATCGAGGTGGGCATGCAGAACGCAGCCCAGGCCATCGCCGTGGCCTCCAGCCCCTTTGTCTTCAACGACGGGCGCATGGCCATCCCCGCCATCATCTACGCCCTGATGATGAACGTGATCCTGCTGACCTACGTGGGCATCATCAACCGGGGGAAGATTCTCGGATAAGGAAGGGGACTACCGCTAATATGAGACATGGGCCTTGTCCCCAGCTTCGCTTGATCGCTGGTGGCAAGGCCCATGCTCCAAACAGGGGGCTCAGTCCAAAATCTAAAAACTGAAATTGAAGCCTATCGAGGCGTACTCCTTAAACTGCAAGTAGCCGTGGTGGCTATCGCGCGCCACGCCATCGTCGAAGCGAGGATAGAGGAAGATCTGCGCTGAGACGAAGCGGTTGAACTGGAAGACGAACGTGTTTTCCCATTCCAACTCCACACGCTCGTAGGTAGTGTAGCCATAGAGGCGCGTGCGCCAGGTCAGGTCCTCCATCAGCGTCCACGAGAGATCGACCGTAAACTCCGAACCAAAGTCGTTGAGCACCCTGCGGTTGTCCTCGATGCCGAGTCGGGAGGAGAGGGAGCGTACGCGGGTGTACTTCATGTTGTAGGCCAGCGGAGCGAGATGGATGTTGCCCTTCAAGCGATGGTGCTGCCAATCGACACTATAGTCCATACCCAAAGAGAGGTTGACATTGAGCGGGGCAAGGAAGTCGGAGTAGAGGGTCGGATCATTGGACCGGTAACTGTGGGTGAACTGCGTGTAGGTGAGCAGCTGGAGCGTGTAGTACCAACGTTTCGAAGCCTGCAGCCCCAACTTGGAGGTGAGTCGGATTAGGTCCTCCGTGGTTTTGTAGCGATGGAGCGAGTCGGAACGGGAACTCTGAAATCCGAAGCGCATCTCCAGCTTGTTCTCCCACTTCACCTTCTGCTTGTTGTTGTAGTTGGCCTCCATGATGACGGATCCCAAGGCGGAGTAGTTGCTCTCGCCTCCCTTATACCAGTTGTCGGAGACGTAGTTCTGCATGAAGCGCAGGGAGTAGTAGCCCGAGTAATGCCAGAAGTTGGGCTTATGGACCACCAGCTGGACGGGCACGACGTCGGGCTCCACGGGCATGGGGTCTGCATGGTCGCCCATCTCCGTCTCGGTCTGTATGGGCGCCTCGATGAGGTCGAGGTCGGAACGGTCGGCACGGAGGCGAGCAGAAGTGGTGCGCACCAAGTCGGGCCGGCGCACATAGAGGCCCAGCAGGGTGCTATCGACAAAGGCCTGCTCCCCCGTGCTTCCACCAGAGAGGGAGAAAGCGTCGAGCACCTTGCCCTTGTAGAAGGTCAGAGGCAGGAAAAGTTGTGCTGCGGAGAGCGGAGCAACCTTGGAAGGACGGTAGGCAGGTCGACGAGCCGCATCACCAAAGATAGAGTCGCGCAGGAGCGCAAGCGAGTCAACTGGATCCGAGAGATCGCCATGGGGCTTCTCTACGGAAACCGCTGAAACTGCGGATCTTGAGGCGTGCGATCTGGCCTGGGCCGTGGCGATTGTCGGCAGGCAAAGCAGGCTAAACGCCATCCATATCATCGTTTTCATTCGTTCGAGCGTTATTAATTTAGGCGCAAAGATACAAATAAAAGCCGTAAGAACTTGCCACTTTCGGTTATTTATTGTAAATTTGCACCTTGTTATAACATATACATTTATCAACAAAGTGGCTGAGACAAAATACATCTTTGTGACCGGCGGTGTAGTTTCATCGCTTGGCAAGGGGATTATCTCCTCATCTATCGGCAAGCTGCTCCAGGCAAGGGGCTATAACATCACCATTCAGAAGTTCGATCCCTACATCAATATCGACCCGGGAACGCTGAACCCCTATGAGCATGGCGAGTGCTATGTGACGGTCGATGGTATGGAAACGGACCTTGACTTGGGACACTATGAGCGGTTCACCGGCATCCAGACCACCAAGGCCAACTCCATGACGACGGGCCGCATCTACAAGAGCGTCATCGACAAGGAGCGCCGCGGCGACTATTTGGGCAAGACCATCCAGGTCGTACCTCACATCACGGACGAGATCAAGCGCAACATCAAGCAGCTTGGCCAGAAATATCACTACGACTTCGTCATCACCGAGATTGGCGGTACGATCGGCGACATCGAGAGTGCGCCGTTCATGGAGGCGATCCGCCAGATGAAATGGGAGCTGGGCGACCGCGCCATCAACGTCCACCTGACCTACGTGCCCTACCTGCACGCAGCGGGTGAGCTGAAGACAAAGCCCACGCAGCACAGCGTGAAGGAGCTCCAGAGCGTCGGTATCCAGCCCGACGTGCTCGTCCTTCGCACGGAGAAGCACCTCGACGAGGGCATTCGCAAGAAGGTGGCCAACTTCTGCAACGTCGATTTCGACTGCGTCGTGCAGAGCGAGGACCTGCCGAGCATCTACGAGGTGCCCGTGGCCATGCAGAATCAGGGGCTCGACGAAGCCATCCTGCGCAAGTGTCATGAGCCTATCGGAGAGCGTCCGGCCCTGGGTCCGTGGAAGTCGTTCCTCGACCGCCGCGCCAAGGCCACCGAGGAAGTGCACATCGGACTCGTCGGCAAATATGACCTGCAGGACGCCTACAAGAGTATCCGCGAGGCGCTGCTTCAGGCTGGCACATACAACGACCGCAAGACCGTACTGACGTTTATCAACTCCGAGGAGATCACCGAGGAGAACGTCGGCGAGATGCTCAAGGGACAGGACGGCATCGTCGTCTGCCCGGGCTTCGGCCAGCGTGGCATCGAGGGCAAGGTCATCGCTGCCCACTACAGCCGCACCCACGATATCCCGACCTTCGGTATCTGCCTCGGTATGCAGATGATGGTGGTGGAGTTTGCACGCAACGTGCTGGGCTACGCCGACGCCAACAGCCGCGAGATGGACAAGAAGACACCCCACAACGTCATCGACATCATGGAGGAGCAGAAGAACATCACCAACATGGGTGGTACGATGCGTCTGGGTGCCTACGAGTGTGTATTAAAACAAGGTTCGCGCGTGTTCAATATATATAAGTCTGAGCACATTCAGGAGCGCCACCGCCACCGTTATGAGTTCAACAACAACTTCGAGAAGGAGTTTGAGCGCAACGGCATGAACTGCGTGGGACGCAATCCCGAGAGCGACCTTATCGAGATTGTGGAGATACCAGGGCTGAAATGGTACATCGGCACGCAGTTCCACCCCGAGTATCAGAGTACGGTGCTGAAGCCACACCCCCTCTTCCTCGACTTCGTCCGCGTGGCAGGCGAGAACCACAAGGCGTAGTAGCACCTCTCATCAGACAAAGAAACAGTATCAGATAAACGAATGGACAAAAATACGATTACCGGCTTTGTGCTCATTGCGCTGATCCTCTTCGGCTTTGCTTGGTGGCAACAGCCCTCGGAGGAGCAGCTAGAGCAGCAGCGGAAGGAGTTTGTAGAAGACTCTCTCCGTGCGGTCAAAGCCAAACAGCAGCAGGCCAAGAAGGAGGCGCTGCAGCAGCAACAGCAAGAGAAGGCCCAAGCCGATACGTCGGCCCTCTTCCACAAGTCGCTCTCGGGCACGGCACAGGACGTGGTGCTCCAGAACGGAAAGCTCGCCCTCACGCTCTCCACGAAGGGTGGTACGGTGGCCAAGGCCGTCATCAAGGACTATGTGGGCCACAACCTGAAGGTGCAGGACGGTTCGAAGGATGCCAAGGACGTCACCCTCTTCGAGGGCAACGACCAGCGACTCAACTACTTGCTATCGGGCAAGGAACTCAACATTGAGACAGAGGACCTTTACTTCACGCCCAGCAACGTCACCGACTCCACGGTGACGATGACGGCGGAGGCTGCACCGGGCAAGACGCTGACGCTGGACTACGTCCTGGGCAAGGACTATATCCTCCGTGTGAGCCTGCGCGCCAACGGTCTGGGTGGCCTTTTCGCCCCCGACTACAACGAGGTGGGCATCTCCTGGGAGGAGAACGCACGTCAACAGGAGCGCGGCTTCACCTTTGAGAATCGCTACGCCACACTGACCTACAAGAAGACCGACGGTGGCACAGACCATCTGAGCGAGGCTTCGGAGAAAGAGGAGACCACGGAGGACGCCCTCGACTGGGTGGCCTTCAAGAACCAATTCTTCTCGGCAGTGATGATCTCGAAGGACAACTTCCAGACGGGCGCACGACTGAAGAGCACCCCGCTGAAGAAGGAGTCGCACTATCTGAAGAACTACCAGGCACGCCTGAAGACAGCCTTCGACCCCACGGGCAAGAAGGCCACGGAACTGGAGTTCTACTATGGCCCCAACGACTTCCGCCTCCTGCAGAAGGTGGAGAAAGAGAGCGTCTTCGGCAAGGATCTGGAGATGCAACAGCTTGTCTATTTGGGCTGGCCGCTCTTCCGTATCATCAACCGCTGGTTCACCATCTATGTCTTCGACTGGCTGAGCACCTTCTTCCCGATGGGTGTCGTGCTCATCCTCATCACACTCCTGCTCAAGGTCATCACCTTCCCGATGGTGAAGAAGAGCTACATGAGTTCTGCCAAGATGCGCGTGCTCAAACCGAAACTCGACGAGGCCACAAAGCAGTATGACAAGCCGGAGGATCAGATGAAGAAGCAGCAGGCTATGATGCAGCTCTACTCGGAGTATGGCGTCAGCCCGCTCTCAGGCTGTCTGCCGATGCTGATCCAGTTGCCAATCTGGATTGCAATGTTCAACTTCGTGCCAAATGCCATCCAGCTGCGCGGACAGAGTTTCCTGTGGATGCAGGATCTGAGCACCTACGACCCCATCGTCGAATGGGGTACGAACATCTGGCTCATCGGCGACCACCTGTCCCTGACCTGTATCCTCTTCTGCGGTGCCAACATCCTTTATACCTGGTTCACCATGCAGCAGCAGAAGGACCAGATGGTCGGTCAGCAAGCCGAGCAGATGAAGATGATGCAGTGGATGATGTATCTCATGCCACTGATGTTCTTCTTCATGTTCAACGACTACTCGTCAGGTCTCAACTTCTACTACTTCATCTCCCTGTTCTTCTCCGCAGCCATCATGTTCACGCTGCGAAAGACTACCAACGAGAAGAAGTTGCTGGACTACCTTGAGGCACGCCGTTCGGAGAACCAGAAGAACCCGAAGAAGCAGAACGGTCTGATGGCCCGTATGCAGGCTATGCAGGAACTGCAGCAGAAGCAGCAGGAGGAACTGAGAAGAAAGAAGGAGGATCTAAACAGGAGGAAGAAGCAATAGCTCTTCCCCCACCAACCGGGTGTCTTACAGCACCCGGCCTCTCTTTTCAGACAGAAGGATCTTTCCTGGGAAGACACCAAAAGGACTATCCATGGAAAAAATCACTTTTTCAGAAATAACAACGGTTACTCACGGGCAAAAAATGTCCGTGAGTACTTTAGATTTATAACGATGAACAAAAACCTTACAATCGCCATGACGACTGCGATGCTACTGAGCGGCGGCGTGGCACAAACGCAAGCACAAGACGTGAACATTGGCAAGAGCAAGCAGGTGATGCTGAAAGGCGACATCATGACTCCCGAGACTCTCTGGGCCATGGGACGTGTGGGCTCTGCGGCAGCCTCACCCGACGGCAAGCAGGTCGTCTATCAGGTGGGCTACTACAGCGTGAAGGAGAACCGCGGGCACCAAGTGTTATTTATCATGAACGCTGACGGCACGGGCCAGACCAAGCTCACCACCGACGCCAAGAGCGAGAGCGACCCTGTATGGATCGAAGGCGGCAAGCGCATCGCCTTCCTTCGTGGAGGCCAGGTATGGGCCATGAACCCTGACGGCTCGGGCCGCACACAACTCACGAAGGACGCCACGGCCATCGAGGGATTCAAGTTCTCACCCGACGGCAGCCGCGTACTGCTTATCAAGCCGCTGCCCTACCACGGCACGATCAAGAAGAACCCCGACGACCTTCCTATGGCATCGGGCCGTCTCGTCACGGACATGAACTACCGCCACTGGGACCACTATGTGGAGAGCATTGCTCACCCCTTCGTCGCACAGGTATCCGCCCAGGGCATCGACGCAGGATGGGATATCCTCGAGGGACAGCCCTACGAGAGCCCGCTGGCACCCTTTGGTGGCATCGAGCAGTTTGACTGGAGCCCCGACTCCAAGCACATCGCCTACACCTGCCGCAAGAAGGTGGGCGTGGACTACGCCGTCTCCACCGATGCCGACATCTTCCTCTTCAACATCGAGACCAAGGCCGACCGCAACCTCTGCAAGCCCGAGGGCTATGTGGCTCCAAAGATCAACTATACCAAGTCGCTCCGCAACCAGAAGGTCAACCATCAGGAGGGCGACATGAACGTCGGCTACGACGTCAATCCGCGCTTCTCGCCGGACGGCAAGTATGTGGCCTGGCTCAGCATGGAGCACGATGGCTACGAGAGCGACCGCAACCGCCTGTGTGTCTATGAGCTGGCCACGGGCAAGAAGTCGTATGTCGCAGAGGCCTTCGACTCCAACGTCGATGACTACTGCTGGAACACCGATTCCAAGACCCTCTACTTCATCGGCTGCTGGCACGCCACGGTCAACGCCTACCAGACCAACCTCAAGGGTGAGGTGAAGAAGCTGACCGAGGGCGACCACAACTACGTGGCTCTCCAGCTTCTGGGCAACACGGGCAAGCTCCTCGGCACACGCCAGAGCATCACCGTCCCCAGTGACCTCTACGTCATCAAGCCCGCCAAAAAGGAGGGACAGTCGGAGCAGACGCAGATCACCTTCGAGAACAAGCACATCTACGACCAGATGGCTGTGGGCAACGTCACGGACCGCTGGGTGAAGACCTCTGACGGCAAGGAGATGCAGGTATGGATCATCACCCCACCCCACTTCGACCCCAACAAGAAGTATCCTACGCTGCTCTTCTGTGAGGGTGGCCCGCAGAGCCCCGTCTCACAGTTTTGGAGCTACCGCTGGAACTTCCAGATCATGGCTGCCAACGGCTATGTAGTCGTCGCCCCGAACCGTCGCGGACTGCCTGGCTATGGCAGCAAGTGGAACGAGGAGATCTCTGGCGACTGGACGGGCCAGTGCATGAGAGACTATCTGGCTGCCATCGACGATGCTGCCAACAACCTCCCGTTTGTTGACAAAGACCGTCTCGGTGCTGTCGGCGCCTCTTTCGGCGGCTTCTCCGTCTATTACCTTGCCGGCCACCACGACAAGCGCTTCAAGTGCTTCATCTCCCACGACGGTGCCTTCAATCTGGAGTCGATGTACACCGACACAGAGGAGGCCTGGTTTAGCAACTGGGAGTATGACGACGCCTACTGGAACCAGGACCGCACGGACAACGCCCGCCGCACCTATGAGAACAGCCCCCACCTCACCGTTGACAAGTGGGACACACCGATCCTCTGCATCCACGGCGAGATGGACTATCGCATCAATGCCAACCAGGGCATGGGTGCTTTCAATGCAGCCCGCCTTCGCGGCATTCCCGCAGAACTGCTCATCTTCCCCGATGAGAACCACTGGGTATTGCAGCCGCAGAACGGCATTCTCTGGCAGCGCACTTTCTTCGAGTGGCTCGACCGCTGGCTGAAAAAGTAATCACAGGAAAGTCAATCAACAAAATAACAAAAAATGGAAAATAAAACTTTGCGCGACTCGGCAGCCATCCGTTGGACCGCCTTGTTGCTCCTGGCACTGGCCATGTTCTGTGCCTACATCTTCGTAGACATCTTGTCTCCGATCAAAGACCTCATGCAGTCGCAGCGCGGCTGGGATTCTGACGCCTTCGGCACCATGCAGGGTTCCGAGACGTTCCTCAACGTGTTCATCTTCTTCCTCATCTTTGCCGGTATTATCCTCGACAAGATGGGTGTCCGCTTCACGGCCCTTCTCTCTGGTGGCGTGATGCTGGTGGGCGCCTGCATCAAGTGGTACGCCGTCAGCGACGGGTTCATCGGCAGCGGCCTGGAGACTTGGTTCACCAACAACCTCAACCATATTCCCGTCTTCGAACAGCTCGGCGTCTCACCCTTCTATGAGGGAATGCCCGCCTCTGCCAAGTTGGCCGCCATCGGTTTCATGCTTTTCGGTTGCGGTACGGAGATGGCTGGTATCACGGTCTCGCGCGGTATCGTGAAATGGTTCAAGGGCCGCGAGATGGCACTGGCCATGGGATCAGAGATGGCATTGGCCCGTCTCGGTGTGGCCACCTGTATGATCTTCTCGCCGTTCGTAGCCAAGTTTGGCGGTGTCGTCAGCGTGTCGCGCTCTGTAGCCTTCGGTGTGGTACTGCTCTGCATCGCCATGATCATGCTGGTCGTCTATTTCTTTATGGACAAGAAGCTCGACGAGCAGACTGGTGAGGCTGAGGAGAAAGACGAGCCGTTCAAGCTCAGCGACCTTGGCCAGATTCTTACCTCCAGTGGCTTCTGGCTCGTATCACTGCTCTGCGTGCTCTACTACTCCGCCATCTTCCCCTTCCAGAAGTATGCTGTGAACATGCTCCAGTGCAACCTCACCTTCACTGAGGTGTCCGCCGACTCGTTCTGGGGTTCTCAGAGCGTGACCTACATCCAGTATGTCATCATGCTCTTCGTAGCCGCCACCGCCTTCTTGTTCAACTTCATGAAGCAGAAGACCGTGAAGTTCTTCGTACTGGCCCTCTCCATAGCTGGTCTCGTCACCTATTGCTACATGGGCTACATGCGCCAGTCAGCAGAGTCTATCTTCGCAGTCTTCCCCTTGCTCGCCGTGGGTATCACGCCGGTGCTCGGCAACTATGTCGACCACAAGGGTAAGGCTGCTTCCATGCTCGTGCTGGGCTCTATCCTGCTCATCGCCTGCCACCTCACCTTCGCCTTCGTACTTCCTGAGTTCAAGGGCAGCCAGGTGGGCGGTGTCATCGTGGCCTATCTCACCATCCTCGTCCTCGGTGCTTCCTTCTCACTCGTACCGGCCTCTCTGTGGCCCAGCGTGCCGAAGCTCGTCGATGCCAAGGTGATAGGTTCTGCCTACGCGCTCATCTTCTGGATTCAGAACATTGGCCTGTGGCTCTTCCCGCTCCTCATCGGTAAGGTGCTCAACGCTACCAACGAGGGTGTGACCGACGCCACGCAGCTCAACTACACTGCCCCGCTCGTCATGCTGGCATGCCTCGGTGTGGCCGCACTCTTCATCGGCTTCGTCCTGAAGATTGTGGACAAGAAGAAGAACCTCGGCCTTGAGTTGCCCAACATCCAGGAATAACCTCTCCTGTACAACCACTTATACGAAGGGATGGCTTTCACGGGCCATCCCTTTGTTTTTCTAAGGAAAAAACCGTATCTTTGCCGACGTAATCATATCAAACAGACTACCACCATGGCAAAAGTAAGAATCAAGACTCCCGAGGGCGACATTCTTGTACGCCTCTATGACGACACGCCGCGCCACCGCGACAACTTCCTCAAACTGGCCCGTGAGGGCTACTACGACGGCACGCTCTTCCACCGTGTCATCAAGGACTTCATGATACAAGGCGGCGACCCAGACAGCCGTAACGCCCCAGCAGGGAAGATGCTCGGAACGGGCGGACCCGACTATACGCTCCCAGCAGAGATAGCCTATCCACAGCGCTACCACAAACGCGGAGCCCTTAGTGCGGCACGACTTGGCGACGAGGTCAATCCTGAGCGCGAGAGTTCTGGCAGCCAGTTTTACATCGTCTGGGGCAAGACCTTCAAAAGCGCCGAACTGAAGCAGATGGAACGCCAAATGGCCATGCAGCAGGAACAAGAAGTCTTCAATACCCTCGCCCGCGAGCACCACGACGAGATCATGACGCTCCGCCGCAGCCGTGACCGTGCGGGACTGCAAGCCCTGCAAGATAAACTGGTGGAGCTGACCAAGGAAAAATGCAAGGAGATGGGTAAACCCTCATTCACCGACGAGCAGATGGAGACCTATACCACCCTTGGCGGTACACCGTTCCTCGATGGTCAATATACGGTATTTGGCGAGGTGGAGGAAGGCCTCGAGGTGGTAGAGCGCATACAGAACTGCGACACAACCCGCAATGACCGCCCACGCCAAGACATCAGCATGAGCGTGGAAATAGTAGAATCGGAGGAATAAAAAGGAAGCAAAGGAGCATTCGTCGGATGCTACCAATGGCAGAAACATCGCAAGGACGGCTTTTATCACTTCTTCAACGATAAAAGCCGTCTTTAGCCTACAGAGTCTCCAACTACGAAACGAATCGGGAAAGGAGCGAGAGGAGGACTACCGCCTTGAACCAGATCACTGTAACGGAAATGTAATTTGAATGTCATATAGGTGAAACTTCATTGCCGCTAGATTGTAGTAATTTTGCAACCGCAAACGGTATGGGAAGACTTTGAGGAAAAACCTTCCCATAAGAATTGCTGTCAGGCTCAAGGAGAGCTGGCTAAAGAAATCTGAAACCCACAGAGTCCAGTAACAGACAGAATTCAAAACTGACAAAAGTGAGTTTAAATAGATAAAGAGTCCGATAAAAGTTTCAACCGATGAAAAAAATAGAAAAGCAACCTCAAATCCGCAACTTAGCCCTTCAACGTGCTTATTGCGTGTACACGTTCTCTCATTACTGGATTATCAGAGAAATTGAGGCTGAACCACCACTTCTGCCTACAATATCCCCTTACCCCACAATGCGACTTGAGGCAATACGCAGTATCACACCCATAAGTTGTAGGCGTTATCCAAAATCTGTCTGAAAAATATCTGCGTAAGCATTGTTACAGGTATAGATGTTCAGTACATACCGTCTTGACGTCCTGATCCACTTGGCTAGTACAGAGACAAACCTGAAGACAAACGCTTTTATGCGACTTGTGGCCTTGAGTCCGAACCTCTTTACGTCAAGCCTGTGGATAATGGCCTTGTATAAGTTACGGACAAGTGCAGTAAGAAGAAGGAACACGGTGTTCTCTGCCATGAAGGATTTGGGCAATCTGTCCCACCCGAAACCATTGTTCATATCATCGAAGATGCGTTGGATTTCATCCTTCGTTTTCTCGCCATGGCATAATTAAAGCGAGCTTTATTCTGCTCATTTGGCTTAACG
>ENA-UAPH01000590-UAPH01000590.1-human-gut-metagenome-genome-assembly--contig:-NODE-590-length-13791-cov-9.214473_pt1 | contig 13791 bp, 14 predicted proteins | sample MGYA00243482_ERZ654581 | MGnify/ENA primary metagenome ERZ654581 (study PRJEB26926, sample SAMN06164676) | human gut metagenome | biome: ENVO:00009003; feature: ENVO:2100002; material: ENVO:00002003...
GATAGGCTCCGGTCTCGTGGGCTCGGAGATGTGTATAAGAGACAGGATATTGCTAGTACCTCCAACTTCCTCTACTCTTGCTAGGAGCGATGGGTCATTAGCTTCTGGTGTTTGTGATAATGATACTAAATGTATCTATATCAATGAGAATCTTAATTCTTCTTTAATGAAGAGAGTGTTATGTCACGAAATAACTCATGCTGCTATGTTCAGCTATGAAACTGATTTAACCGTTGAACAAGAGGAGCTATTAGCGGATCTAATAGCTACTTATGGATAGGAAATAATTTCTAAAACCAATGATATATTTCAACGGTTAAAAGCAAATAAAGGAGACTTGTCAAGTTAAAGACAAGTCCCCTTTATTTTGTTATTCGGGTTTAATTGGTAGTTCCAATGCTAATTCGTAATATTCTTTAGCTTGACCATTTCCGCCTAATCCAGAATATATTCGATAAAACTCACTTAATTGGTCATATTGTTCTTGTGTCATATAACCCTATTTAATATAAGCTTTACAAAGCTAAACCAAACGGAATTTATAAGACGAAATAATTAGCTGCATATGACTTTTCTCAATATCTTTAGTTTCCATGATATATTTTCGGAGTTCTTCGATCTCTTTCTGAATCGGTTCAATACGAGAATCTATAGTTTTTTCTAGCTCAGTGTCTTTATTCTCTTCAAGTAATTTTTTGTAATTCTTTAACTAGCTATGTAAGTATTTACAAAAAGCTAAGGCTCCCGCTGATACTAAGCCGAAAAAAATTTCAACTAAATGTTCAGCAATAAAAGTAAACATAAAATCCTCCTTCCTTAAACCTCTCAAAAAATTTAAGAGTTAAGAAAGGAGGATTATTTTATTTAGACCGCATCCTTACCAAGCGCATTTATTCTTCTTGATATGATGAGTTCCAATGCATACAGCGTCTGCGATATCCTAAATAACATGGATACCATAATTCTATTCTACATAGAGTTGAGCATTCTTTTTCTATTCTGCTCTTGTTCGACCTTTAATGCCTAAAGTAGATTTCCAAGACGAGGCGAGGACTGTTGAATGAGGAATCTGGATTTCTTGCAGTAATTCTGAAACAACTCCATAAACCTCTGCCAAGACCTTAAAGGTCTAAACATTATTAGCCACATTGTTCTGTTGCTAAATATCTTCAAAGATTACTTCGTCGATATTATAATCTGCAACTAAAGTCTAAATATCCTATCGCAACTAAACTAGTCTAGTATCGGTATTTGGATCATCTAAAGAAATCTTGCCGTAGGACTTTAACTCTCCATCTTCAAAGATAGCCCATCCCGTAACCTTCGAGGCTTGGTCAAGGGCTAACAAGCGACTCATTACTTACTTGTAGAACCGAATCCACCTACGCGCTCGCCTGTCGCGGCATCATCATCGGTTACTCCATAAGTATGAATAATTCCTTGTCCGATCTTATCTCCACGTTTAAGTTGAATAGCAAAAGGAGAAAGGTTGATAATCTGGAAGAAGATTTCGCCCTCATTGTCGGGATTATCGCAATAGTCGGCGTCGATAATACCAATACTGTTGCCGATAATCAGCCAATGTTTCAGAGGAGTAGAACTGCGGGCGCTCAGTTCGAGATACTGACCAGGCTCAAGATGACACTTCATACCAGTAGATACCAGAGGAATCTTGGCTTTAAGCTCCTTAGTAAGAGCTGCCATTTCATCAAGAGAAAGGGGATCAATGAAACCATAGAAGTCTTCATGGCGTTCTTTCTCAAATAAGTCATCCTGAATCTTGGTTCTTAGAAAATCATAGGGAGGAATCACAATATCCTCTGCGACTACAAAATCATAACCTGCGGAATTGGCGGTCGCACGAGTCGGCAGGGGTAGATCAACATCCGCAAAACGGGAAACTTTTTCAAAATAACAGCTCATTACTCTTCCTCCATACTGATAGGCATAACCCCTTCAGGGTCTTTCTCATTGTCGATAGTAATAGTAGCAGTCACAAGCTGATACTCTTCAATGATCTCGCCTTTTGCCTTAATATATTTAGTAGCGTACTTAAAGGAAGTTAGCTCGCCAATACAATTCTTGTCAAGCCACTTCCGCAGACGAAGAGCATCTTCGACAGTAGGTACGCGATACACATTCGTTGTTTTCAAAGTATACATCATTAAATACCTTCCACTTCAATTTTTTGCTTTGTGTAATTACTTGTAATTAACTGTTGTCTAATTTCTTCTACTACATGGGATGGAGCATCAATCTTTACAGAAAAGATATTAGTTGCATCCGCAAGTAAACCAATATTCTTCGCAAATTCAGAGATATTGGAGTCGATTACTGTCTGCTACTGAGAATCATCTCGGCAGATATAAACACGGGATTCCGCAGAAAATGGATCGTAATGAACTACTAATACATCGTTCATACTTCAATCACCCCTTGTGTATAGTCAAACATGGCATACATGGAGCAAGTTTTATCTTGCTGAATCCAAAATTCAACCATGTCATCTTGTACTTCAATGCCTTTTAAGACGCCCAATGTTTTAGCAACATCAATCATTTCAAAAGCCATCTTCTTCACATCATGCTCTTGATTATAGGTATATACAGTGTAGTATCTACCATCTACATTTAACATCATGTAGTATTTAGAGTCATGCTTAGTTAGAAACTGTTCAAGCTTTTCAGTTGCCCTGCGGATTTCAGCCTTCGGCATCTTAGGAAGCTTGTTATAAGCAATCTAGTTCATTTCATATAATGTCATAGCAATTCTCCTTTTCTTTTATTATAATATCATAAAACTTTAGTTCTGTCAATTAGAATGGCTCCTAAAGAGTTGCCAATAAGTGCCACTATAAAGAAAGGAAACATTTCATAACAGAAAGAACCAGAAGCTATAAAATAACATAGGTCTGCAATACAGTGTTCACCGCCAAAGAGGATAAAACCCGCAACACATAATGGAACCATATATGGGACAGAATTACGGAAACAAGAGACAGCCGTATACATAAACATACCACATACTATTGCTTTTATCATTACTAATCCAAGTGGAAGAGCTAGTTTGGTAGCGACCAAAGGAATGGCCGCAGAGTGTGGGAAGAACAAGAGTAAGCATACTCCAATTAGGTTACCAACGAGAATTGTAGTAATATTTTGCATATCTGCGGGATTCAGATGCATAAATCCTATTGCGCCAGTATATAGTTTAAAGTTCATATTAAGAATGGTTAGAAGTCCTATAGAAAAGAGAAAGGCTCCTACTATTCCACCGATTTGAAGATAAATATAACTAGCTATGGCAATCATCATGCCACCAAAAATAGCATTAATCAATATCATCATTTTCTAGTTCTAAGTCCTTTATATCATCTTCATTGTCCGTATCATCATAATACGCTTGACAACAACAATTAGGGTGATAAGGTGGAAGAATTGCTTCATCTACTGGCCATTCGCCTGCGTACTATGCGCATCCACCATCACAGTCCCCACCGCTATTCTCGATTATAACAAGTTGACTTAATTTACCAACTTTATTTTGCATGACTGTATTTTTAATAATCTAGGTTTCATTTCTTAGCAATCTATCATATTTGTCAATTAAATATATTCGCATTGCTTGTTTATCTGTATATGATGCTGCTTTATGCCAGTGTTCAGCGATTCTTTCGTTTAAGGTTTTATTGTCTTTATTGTAGGTGAGAGATAATATATCGCTAACTTCAAAATCTTTCGTTCTAGAATAAATCTATTTTAATTCATTTGAAGTAATGCTATAAGTCTAAGCGAGAGAATCGTAGAATAATTGTTGAGTTTTATCTAATAGAGTCTTTGATTCTTCTAAAGCATTGCTATATGCAATAACTTGTTGAACAATTCGATTTAGACTAGATTCTACTCCAGCCTAAATCTTATCATTCATAAGGGTAATTCCCTTTTTAATCAATTCACGCTTTTTCATGGTAAACCTCGCGTAAGTTAATAATGCGCTGATTGCGGCTACCGCGCATAGGCAAGGTAATATCTCGCTCAGCTTGAATATAAGGGCCATCAATCAAGACATCCGCGGTCTTAAGGATTTCCCGCATATTGGGATCAGAAGAATGAAGAAGTTCTTCGTATTTATTACCTGTCCAAATGTAGATTTTAGTATCCGGTAGCTCTTTCTTTACTGTTGTTATAATCAAGCGAGTAAGAAATGAGTTATTCTGGCATAAAGGTTCTCCACCCATAATACATAGATTTCTATGTATCCCATTAGCTTTTAATCCAGTAATGATTGATTGTAAAGTATCTTGTGTAAACTCTCTTCCGCCATCAAAATCCCAAGTCTCAGGGTTGTGGCACCCCTCACAATGGAAGGGGCACCCCTGAGTAAAGAATGATAGGCACACACCCGGCGCTGAAGAAAAGTCATTATAAATAATTCCTGCGTAACGAATAGGTCATTCCTCCAATCGACCAGCGTGTTTTACTCTATCATTTGTTTCCGCAATTTTACCTGCGTTGAATGCGGTTGTATAGTTACCAGTTAGATAGCCCGTTACTCGTCTAAGCTGTTGAATATGATGGCTTCCGCAAACAGGACAATGGTCGTTAAACTCGTCCATGAAACCACAGTCAAGACAAGTGTCATTAGGAACATTGATGGCAAAGTAGGGAATATCATGTTCCATAGCGTAATGCACTAGAGTTTCCAAAGCATCAATGTTATTTTTGACACCGCTATCAAGTTCGACATAAGTGATGCAACCAGCAGAAGAATACCCAGTTAACTGGCTTTCAATATCAATCTTATCGAACGGAGACATTTCTTTCCAGACTGGAACATGAATAGAGTTAGTAAAGTAATCTCTGTCACTCACATTAGGAATCTCTCCATACTTCTCTTTGAATTTTGTCATAGCGGTATAGCAAAGATTCTCAGCAGGTGTATAATATACACCAAAGTTTAACTTATACTGTTCTTTAAACTCTGCACATCTATCCTTGAAGAGCTGTTCAATTTGTTTCGCTAGTTCCATACCTTCTGGAGTAGTATGGTCTTGGCCGATAAGGATTTGCAGAGTCTCAGCTAGACCGATCTGACCAACAGCAAGAGTACCATGTCTAAGAGCACTACGAGTAGTCTTACCATCATATCCTGCCATTAAGCCGTTCTCATACATGAATTTAGCGGATGCCGCGGGTTGAGAGCAGATATAATCAAAGCGTTCAATCAGCATATCTTTTGCTTCATGGATCTTCTGGTCAAGTTTATAAAGGAATCTGTCAATTAAAATTTGTCTATCATTAAAAGAATAATGGCCTTTTACATCTGCATCAAAGTTAATCTTACACTCCATAGCTAAAGTAGGCATGATAATAGTTACGGGGCAAATATTACCACGACCATCTTTTGTTTGACCCATACCGTTGATATCCCAGCCATTTGCGGTGCGGCAGCCCATAGTAGAGAAATAGGTCTTGGGGTCATTGATGTCATATCCCGCATTACCAGACCAATCAACATTAGCATAGTTGGGATAAAGTCTAGTTGCAGTAGATCTTAGAGCCAGTCTAAACAGATCATAGTTTGGATCACCGGGCTTTTGATTGACGCCTTTCATGCACTGGAAGATACCACATGGGAAGATAGAAGTCTTATGTAATCTACCAAGTCCCTCAATAGAAACATCAAGCAATGCTTTCGTGACCATTCTACCTTCTGGCAACGTACAAGTACCATAGTTGATAGAAGTAAAAGGTAATTGATTACCAGAGCGAGACTGGAGAGTATTGAGGTTATGATACATACCCTCTACCGCTTGATGCACTTCTTTAGAGGTCATATCAAAAGCATATTGGTAAGCTTTTTCATTACTTTTCCACCAATCAGAATCTATAGATAGATATTTTTCAAAACAGTCTGGGTCATTAATAATATCATAAACTTGCTCTTGAATAAATTTAGTATCTTTACCCTCAATGTACTTTAAACCATCTACATAATGTTTATAAAAACTCTTTCTCACATAAGGAACCATAGTCCAGTCAAGATGAGTAGCACTTACTCCACCAAACTGCTGTAAGGATTGAAGCTGGAAAATAACAGCAACTAATTGGAAAGCAGTATTCACAGAACCTGCGGGCCGCACGTCAGTCTGTCTAGTATTGAAGCCTTTTGCAAGTAGATCATCAAAAGGAATAGAAAGACAGTTGTGCATACCAACTGCATATGCAGATAGATCATGGATATAAATTTCATTGTTCTCGTGATTGTGGCGAGCCATATCAGAGACGCAGTAATCTAGAGCGTATCTCTTCATTTGCAAGTCAGAACCTGCGCCAACTCGACCCCCGAATGACATTTCATCGACATTAGCGTTCTAATTCTCAATGGCTGTGCCGTTAATCTTCTCAGAGAAAGCCCTAATAAAATCGTCTCTGCCGGAGCGCGCAACTTCTCGCTTATAGCGATAACGAATGTAGGTTTTAGCCACGTCCTTGCGCTCAGACCGCATGAGGAAGTCTTCAACCATGTCTTGAATTTCCTCAACAGAGATAATTTTATCTGCGGTTTTTACACTATACTTAATTTCATCAGCAATATCATTTGCTGTATCTTCTTCATATAAAGTACCATCAACTTCGATAAAAGCCTTATTGATGGCATTAACGATTCTTTGCTTATCAAATGGTACAAGGATACCATTTCTCTTTTTCACTTGTAGCAATCAAAACACTCCCTTGTATTATTTTTATGAACGGATACTATATCTGGTGTTTTTGATAAGCAAATTTAACAAAATTGCCCAGTTATAAGATCGACAGCACGAAGTAAATCGCCTGCATCTTGATTTTTAATTACTTGATAATCAATATCCTCTAAATCTTCAAAATCTTGTTCATCTGTCGAGAATCGTCTAATAATCTCCTTAATATCAGGATTCTCTTCTCTATTCAACTGCCTGATTAGACGTTCTTTATCGCTAGTCTGCACATAATAGGCAGTTAAGTCTACGAGTTTATCTTCCATAAGACATCTAATACCTTGAGGGTTAAAGACGCCCACATTGATTTTATCTTTTGATAAACTAGATAAAGCAGTTCCATAATGCCAATCATTAAACTCAGTTGCTTCTAGCATATCGCCATTAAGGACTTTCTCTGTGAATTGATCAATTGTCAAGAAGTGATAGTTTACTCCCTCTTGTTCTCCTTCGCGAGGAGGACGAGTAGTACAGCTCACAATCTCATTAAATTTATCAGGATCTACTTTAACGAGAGCGCGAAGGATTGTATCCTTCCCGCTCCCGGCTTTACCAAACAAAGCGATGACTTTGACTTTATTCATCTTCTTCTTCCTCCCCAGTTGCTCTCTCGCTTCTTAAAACAAGAGAACCATCAGCAGTCACTTCATCAATATGATATAACTGGTGACCATTAGAACTTGCATACTTCTTAGTTACAAATTCATCGCCTCTACGGATACCTTGCACCATAATCATATTTCCACGATTGAACCAAGACTTCTCAATGACGGTTTTAGTTCCATCACTATTCTTGCGGAAGGTCTGCTTATCGAACAAAGCGAAATACTCCTGTCTGAACTTAACAGATACTACACCTGTTGTTGTGAGTAGATATACAACGCTCTTAGTCTTATTTTTTGCAATACAAGTTCCGCAAATTCTATTGAGCTTATAGATTGGAATAATAGATGCGCCTTTCTTGAAAGTCTTTTCAATAATTGACTCTTCAGGTAGAGAGAAGAAGTCTACTAAACCATACTTCTGAGTATTTACATCGCTCAATTCATGGTCATGGTAATAAAAGCACAGGACTTCCATTTCCCAAGAGGAGATATTTCCTTTAGCATACTTTTCCCAATCTTGCATGAAGATCCGAGTATTCAGTTCATCAAGAATACTATCTTTATTCTCTTTAATCCAATCTCTAAATATATCCATTTCCTTCTGATAGAAGTTATCCCAATCTTTAACATTGAATAAGAACATATCATTCTCGTTAATGATACCTTCTTCAATTCCGCCTACCTGCGTACTAAGTTCATAGATGAAGTCAACCGCTCGTTCATCCAACTTATAATATGTCCCATCGTACTTACATTCTGCTTTTAGATATCGATTGAACTCATAGATTCGACGCGCAAGAACTTGTTCTTCTGTATTTTCGGGTAAAAGACCATAGCGGATAAGACCTGGCATATTCTGTAGAGTTAAACGCTTCTTTCTATCGCAAGTCATCCACAAATATTGTACCATAGCTTCTTTACGATCGCAGAACTGATCAAAAGCACCGCCCTTAATAAGAGCAATCATAGCTTGCTTATTAGGCGTTACTCTATAATAAAAATCAACCATAGATACATATGGACGATTTGCAATAATCTCTTTAATCAAATCATTGTTGACATTAGTTAAACCCTTTAGACCAAACAAGATTTGATTGTTCTCTGCGTCGGGCTTAAATCCAAGTGCAGAATGGTTAATATCAACAAGAGATACTTTAATACCCTTGTTACGAATTTCACCAATAGCCTTTGCTAACTTTGTATAGTCAGATTGCTCGCCTTCATCTTCATCAATAGCACCGCTATTAACGATTAGGTACGCAGTATTCCAATACACAGGATTGAAATGAGTGGCGAGATAAAGAGTTTGCATACCAACAAAGCTATAAGCAAGAGCATGGATTACGGAGAATGAATAACCCATCTGCGGGCCGAGGCCAAACTTCCAGACATATTTACCCAATGTCTCTGACTTTGCAGTATCTAAAACCTTTTGGTGAAGTTCTGGAATCTTATTCATCTGCTTCTTACCAACAATCTTTCTTGCGGCGTTTGCTTCAGCCAGACTAAAGTTGCAAATATCGGGGTCCCGCAGCATCTTCATTAACTGCTCCTGAGAAGGAGGTACACCATAAGATGATAAGAAGTAAGGCTCCAAAGTCTTTTGCTCTTGTTTCGTCAGACCATTATTATCCATCTCTTGATACCACAAAGAAATATTATTCTTATATCTGACATACTTTTCCATCGGAGTTTCTGCGCCCGGCTCAGAAGCCATAAGACGCATTAGACCATTTGCGTCCGCCATTTCGAGAGGATTATGCGGACGGATTTTCTTGGCCGCTCGTGCACCAACTGCACTATCGAACTGGAAGCAACCAATTACATCACCATTTGCCAGAGCAGTCCACATAGCTTCATCATCCTGCGGAAGAACAGATGGATGTAGATATTTATTATAAACCTCTCTAAGAGTTAAGTCTTTCTCAATAACTCCATCAGCTTGAAGAAGCTCAATAGTCTGAATGATAATATCCTGTACGCTTGTTAACAGGAAGTCATATTTCACAGAGCCTGCGGCTTCCTGGTCATGTAGATCCCACTGGGTAATCAATGCGCCCTTTGGGGTACGCATGACTGCGGCAGAATCATAGATATTTTCATCAAAGAGAATAACACCAGATGCGTGACTACTTCTCTTATTCACCATACCTTGAATACGAACAATGATGTCTAAGAGTCCATCATACTGCGAAACCGCAGTTACAAATGCTTTAACAGGCTTTCTGCCTTTCTCTTGATTGCCATTGACAACATCTTCAATAGGCCACAAGAAACCACGCTCTTGAGGAATCAAAGAACTCAGATACTGTGCTTCATCAACATCAATACCATCTGGATACTCCTCAGAACGATAACCTCTACACGCAGTCAAGATTGCAGATTTCGTACCTTCTGTGCCGAAAGTGCAAACCTGAATAAGACCAAGTTCTCCTCTTTCCTTGCGGATTTCGGCGAAAATTTTCTGAATTTTAGACGGTGCTAAGTCAAGATCGATATCACCTAACTCAACACGTTCATCGTTAATATAACGCCAGAATGGTAAATCCCATTCGATAGGGTCAAGCTGAGTAATACCAAGGAGATAATGATTCAAAGCTGCACACGCAGAACCACGACCTGCACCAACCGTACTGCCGCAATCCCAGAACAAATCTACATAATGCTTCAATGTATTAGGATATGCAAACATACAAGTCTGCAACTTTTCACCGATAACTCTCTTTACTCTTGCTTCTTCTTCAAGTCTTTCCCAATACTCTTTCTTGTGGATAAGACCTTTCTCTTGCATCGCAATGATACACTCTTGAATCCAATACTTCTCTTGCTCATTATCGGATTCAATCAAAGAAGTTAGTACCTTATAGTCGTCACGGAAAGTATCCATCATATCTTCTGGAACTCGTGACCAATCATACTTATCATAATGAGTTACTTCTACTTCTGGAATAGACTGATGCTTCTCAAGAGAGTAAAACTCAATCTTATCCTTGATTTCATTGGAATTGTCGTAGATCCAATAAATTGTATTTAAGTCGTAGCTAGACAAAAGTAAATCTGTTGCCTCTTGCTCAGACATAAGATAAGTAAACTCATAAAATGAATCAACTTCTCTTTCTCCACCTTTGGAATTAAGATATGATTTATGCACATATCTATCTTCCTTAGTGAGATAGTGAGCATCTGTGCCAACACACATCTTTACATCAAATGCTTTAGCGATGCTAAGCATTCTCTTGTTCGCAATAATCTGCTCTTGATTGTTTGCTGGCGCACACTCTATATAAAAATCATCTTTACCAAAGACATCAATACCGAACTCCATAAAGTCGATAATCTGCTCATGGTAACGACGCGCATTATTTTCATCGTTAGCTTTTTCGCAAGCATCAAGATTTAGAATGGATTGTCCCAATTCTCCACCGATACAAGCGGTTGTGCCAATAATATCTCCCTTAAATCTCTGCATAACCTCTTTGAGTTCAGATTTGAGGAGAGGCACTCTTTCCATTCGACGGTCATAATAACCGTTCGTCCATGCAATAGAGGATAATTCTTTCAGACCTCTATAGCCATGCTCATTCTTTGCGAGAAGAATAAAGTGATAATACTTCTGGCCCATTTCTCGTGTATCGGTCAGATAAATTTCGTTGCCCAATGCCACGGTAAACTCAGGATGAGTTTCCTGAAGCTTTTTTGCATACTTGTTGACTCTCATATGGGCACTCAACGACTCGTGGTCTGTGATTGCGATTCCTGTCAATCCAAGCTCGATAGCTTTGTCAATCAACTCTTCCGAATGATTTATACAGTCAAAGTAAGCGGATGTTTGAGTATTCCGTGTGAGCGTGGTTATTAAAATAACTCATTATCCTTCCTCCTTTACAATGTTTTCTACAAAATAAGCTGAAGTTGTATGTGTCTACTGTTTAAAGTTTATCCATTCTTCCATTGTCATATCACGTTTAGCTAAATTTTCAAAAGTAGTTAAAAACTAAAAATTAGACAAGACATTTAGCCCGCCTCTAGAGGAAGGTATGATGTGGTCAAGACTAGGTTTTGCCCAATCATAAAAAGTATTATCTTCTTTTTCACGCGATTTCCAGAATTGATATAATTGATTAAACTATTTATCATTCCAGAAAAATTCAATAATTTGCTAATATTCATCTAAATGATTTTTGTAGTAATTGATATTATTCCCACTAGTTCTTACTAATGCTTTATGCAATAGCAAGAATTTCTCAAAATCTCCAGGATTTTGGTTATACTTTTCTAGATATTCATCTGGTACATCTAAATCTGTAGATGCCTAAAAAGCTCTTTTCTTTCTATCACATCCACAACTATACTATGTATAATTCCCATTTCCGGTTAAATAGGTAGTAGGAACCTTACACTCATTTCCACAAGCGCACTCACAAAGCCAATAATTTCCATGATTTTGTGTTGGTCTTTCTTCTTTAGAACACTGTCTAATAATTTTTAATTTCCCAACAGTCTTTCCTGTTAAATCATATTTATAGCCCATATAAGAAACCTCACTTTCTTTATCTACTATATATAAAATCTAACAAGAGTACATTATTTATTCTTGTCCGACTCTCATCTTCTTATATAAATATTATAGCATAATTAAATACAAAAAGCAAGTTATCAATCTTTTAGTACCAAGGTTAATTTCTGCGAAGCCCTTGTCACAGCCGTGTATAGCCATCTTGCATGGTCTGCTCTTTTAAGCACCTCTTCAAGCACTAATACTTTATCATACTCACTACCTTGACTCTTATGAACGGTAATGCAGTAACCATAATCAAATTGCTCTGGTCGCAACTGCTTAGGAAACATTCGGAAGTTTTCCTTGTTTACAGTTGCTTCTTTTGTGGTGATAAGCTTATAGTCCATCAAGAGTTCATGGAATACCTGATCACGAGGATCGGTTTCGTCAATGGTCTCTGGTGCGAAATCAATAATACACATAGGATTAAGCCAAGGATTCGGATAGGTAGCAATCTCTTCGATCGTACCGATAGTTCCATTAACAAGAGCGTCACCTGTGGCAGTAATCCTATCCCAGTTATTCTTAAGACAAATAACTTTATCTCCAACAATAGGAGCAGGAATATCTTCGCCATATCGCATATTGCGATAATAATTATTCATAGTGTGACGAGTAATATTCTTGCCACAGAGGATTTGATCCGCCCATGTGAACATACCATCACAAAGGTCTCTCTGTCGAACTACGTTGATTTCAGAACCCTTGTAAGGTTTAATAATCTTACCAGCGCGAATATCTGCGGACAGGCGGATAATCTCACTTTCTGCGGCCTGACGCATAATTTCGTCAAGGAAGATATGCGGATGATCGAGGATACCATTCTCCTCGCCAATAGGAGGTAACTGACCTGGGTCGCCGCAAGCAATTACATAAACATTATGCGATAGCAATAGCTCCCACATCTGTTTTGGCAGCATAGATACCTCATCTACCACGACAATGTCGCAATCAGAGTTGAGTGACTCTCTTGGAATATGAATGAAGGTGCCATCAGCTCGCTGTAAGGATTTATAAAGCAGTCGGTGCGCAGTCATTGCAGTTGGACAACCTTTATTTCTTAACACTTGAGCTGCTTTGCCCGTATAAGCAATATAGGCCACTCGTTCAGGATTGATATCTAGAGCAGAAATAATGAACTTAATAAGTGTTGATTTACCTGTTCCTGCTTTTAGGCGTAGCCAGCGATCACGGTATATTTTTCGTTTGCGTGATATCTGGCTACAGCAATTTTCAAACCTTCTTCTTGCTTTTTAGTTAATTCCATCGGGTTTTACTTCCTCCTTTTCTTCTAAATTTAATTCATCTATTGTCCACATATTATCATGCAATTCTTTATGGCAATTAGAACATAATAATATACATTTTTTACTTTCTTCAACCGCTTCTTGTAACTTAAAGTGGTCATTGCTTATAGTAAAATCCTTTTGTGATGGGTCTAAATGATGAAATTCTAATGCTTTTAGACATTTATTATAGCCGCATCTTATACATTGACCTCCGCGTTGCTATTTTATTTTAGCCAGAAAGGCCCCTCTTGTTAGCTAAATTCCTTCTGGCATACAGTCATAACAACAACTTCTCTAATTAGCCGCAGCATTTTTAGGGATAAAAGTTTTTCCACATATAGGGCACTTTTTTTCTTTCAGACCCGAAGTTCCTGTAATTTTTCTCTCTTGGTTACGTTGCTTTCTAGCTTGATACATACAAGTATCGCTACAATATTTTTTTGTGGATTTTATAGCTTCAAATTCTTTTCCACAAACTGTGCATATATTTGTCATAAAATCATTCCTTCTATATATAGTAACCTTAGGTTCTATAATATATCTGTCTCTTATACACATCTGACGCTGCCGACGAAGCTAGAA
>ENA-UAPH01000607-UAPH01000607.1-human-gut-metagenome-genome-assembly--contig:-NODE-607-length-13375-cov-11.603378_pt1 | contig 13375 bp, 26 predicted proteins | sample MGYA00243482_ERZ654581 | MGnify/ENA primary metagenome ERZ654581 (study PRJEB26926, sample SAMN06164676) | human gut metagenome | biome: ENVO:00009003; feature: ENVO:2100002; material: ENVO:00002003...
TAGGCTCCGGTCTCGTGGGCTCGGAGATGTGTATAAGAGACAGATATATATCTTTACATTTAAATTGAGTTGAAAATCTTAGAATAAAGGAGTCTATATGAAATGAAAATGGGTAAAATTGGGCCTGAAGAACAGGCTTTTAAAGATAAGTTATACGAGGAAATGCCTCAAGAAATCAAGAGCAAATGGGAAAATAAAAGTGGAATATATGCGCTTGTTCGTACTGACAAGGATTGGCATGAAGACCCGACCGCAATTCTTTATGTAGGAAAAAGCACTAACTTTATAGAAAGATGGATTTCTCACAAAACTAATGCGCTCTGTCCACAAGCAAGAGAGAACTGGTTTACTATGTATGACCGTATGAGAGAAACAAAAGCATCAGGTATTCCAATGGCTTTTGTTGTTCTTGAAGAGTGCGGCCTTGCCTCCCTAGACGACCGAGAGTGCTTCTACTTGCGCAAGTATAAACCACCCTTTAATTACAACTTGCCTTCTTTTGATAGTAACAAACTCTGGTATAAGCGCACTCAACTTCATGTTACAAAATAACCAGATTGACTTTAAAAAAAATTTTTGCTATAATAAATACATAAAGAATGAAGTTCAACGGTCATTCTGAAATACGCTCTTCTGGAGACGGCTCTGTAGCGCTTCCATACACACTACAGAGCCAATCATTAAAAAATTTTTTCAAAAATTTTGGGCCAAAATTTATAAGGCATCTCTTATAATTTTCATATATATATGAAGGGGAAGAGATTAGCCCTCCAACCCTTTACAAAAGTAGCATTGCTTAATCGATGCTAGTTTTAGCCATAGTGGTTCATCCCCAGCACCACACCTCAAAAAGCTGGGGAGCATATAAAAACTATCAATCCTCTGGGGTTTCCATAGGCCCCAGGGGAGAGCCTTCTAAAGACAAACTGGTCTAAATGACATTTCATATAGATATGCCACTTGGAGCCACCCAACTCCAGGTGGTATTCTCTTTTGACCAGTTTAGCCAAAATTTAGGCATAACCGTAGAATCTAATAAAAAGGAGAATTAAACACATGAAAGAACACAGTGCAGAATATGCAGTATTAAAGAATCGAGTTGATTTGTTCACTAAAATGGGTATTAGTGTGCAAGCAATAGCAGATGGTAGTACAGTCAACTATACAGCCTTGCGCAAATGGCTCCGTGAAGGACGACCACTCAAGGATAGTCATGCTACTGCCATAGAAAATTACATTAAGGACTTTCAGGAGAGGATAGTCCAAATCTGAGCAGTAAAGGAGTAATATATGAAATGTCAGCGATATATTTAGAGAAAAAAACCTATAAGAAGAAAGACTTAGCGGTCAAAATGGGTATTGACCCTACAAAAGCCAATCTTCAAAGAACAATAGAAACCAAGCTAAAGAGCATGGGTTTCGAGAAAGGTGGATACAAGTTCACGAGAACTGAGGCGATCATCCTCTGGGAACCGCAATCAACAGAAGAAAGATTAAATTATTTATTAAGAGCTAAGAACATTAAAGTAGAAAATACTAGAGACTTCACTATCTTCTACTCTTGTTTAATGAATTTTGAAGAATATCAATATTGTCCTTGGCAAACAAGAGCAGAATTACTTAAAGAAAGTTATGGTTGCACAACAGATTGGCGCAAATTGCAGAATTGGGGTGGAATGCTACTTGATGCTGGTATGGTTATTAAGACAGGAAAAACAGATAAGAAAGTTTGGACTAGCTATTATATAGACGGAGAAAAGCATCAAGAGGAAGTAGATATGGAAGATGAACAGGCGGCCGCCCAGTATAAAGAGTATTGGGCCACGTTCTGGGAGAGACTTAACCATTATAAAGAGCATCCAGAAGACATTACAGAAACCGATAAATATGGTCGCAAATTAAAAGCATCTTCACAAGCACAAAAAGATTGTTGGAGACAATTTGGCTGTTGTTATTATAGCTGTCAAAATTTTGTACGTTGCGCCTGGTCTTCTGATGAAGAAGAAGAAGAAATCAGAGAGATTGTGGACGCCTACATGGAAATGATTGAAACCGCCTAAACTCTAAGATTTTCAACTCAAATTAAATGACAAGATAAGTAATATATATATCTTTACATTTAAATTGAGTTGAAATTGCTTAGAGGTTAGGCAACTATATAGTGAGAAAAAAGGAGAAATAAGGCTATGGCTAGGATGTTGTATGAAAGAAAGACTTTAACAATTAAACAGGCTCAAGAATGGTTAGGCATTCACGATGTATATAACTTCTGTTGTGAACGTTTAGATATTGATGACTGCGAATTTAGTTTCGTAGAAGGAAAAGTATATTTCTATATCCCCTGGCCCAAGTGTCCAGAGGAAAGAAGGGACTACCTTAATAGGTTAGGCAATCCAGTTGATGATACATGGGTTGACCCCTCTACAATTAAGATAAATTAAAGAGGGGAGGCCCTATTATGTGCAAATCCGCAATCAAAAGCAAGAAGTAATTGAAGAACTGATAGACTATCTTGCTCTTGATGATATGATAATAACCGAGCCAGACGGAAAAGTAATTCTGGTAATAAGATATATTAAAGGAGATAACTAATTATGAAGAATGCTAATATTGAAAGACTAAACGCTTGGGCTATTGATGCTCATATTCTTGATGAAGCAAAAGTAGATATGAATGAGGAAGTTAGAAAAGCTGTAGAAGAAATGCAGGAAATGGCTTTCTGGCGCATCTTCCCTGAACTTAAAGGCAAGTACGATAAGATTAAGAATACCTGGTTTGATGCTTTTGCTTATGTGAAAGATTACATTTTCGGCAAAGAAACAGTAGCAGACATCAAGTGGGATGAAGCAGGAGTAGAGACTCTTAACGAACTATATATTTGGCTTAAAGCTAAGAAATGGGATAAGGAGTGATTGAACAATATAATGAACAAGAGCTAAAGGAAATACAAAGATGGCCGAAACTCTAAAAGATTGCGGCCGCCCCCTAGAAGCTATCATACGCATGGATAAAATAGCTTATCCTGAATATTGGGCAGAAACCTAATAAAAATAATTAACGGGAGTACAGTTGTAATTAGCTGTAGTCCCGTTTTTTTTATTCCTTTGAATCTTTGTCTTTGTCCGTAGCTTTAGTAAAATAATAAGTAATAATTACTAAAAAGATTTGCAGAAATTGCTCGGCCGCAATTACACCCGTGATAGATAGTACCACAAATGCAATCATTAAAGCTAAAGTAGTCAAGCTCTTAACATCTATGAGAGCCGCAATCCGCATTCCAATCTTTTCCAGAACCTTCATACTCCTTTTCCTCCTTATATTTACTTGCTCTTGCTTTCTAAGCTACTAATTCTTCCTTCATGAGATAAAGTAACTTTTAATAGCTCAGAAGTTTGCGCTCTGATCATTTTCCTGATTGGCTAGTCTATTCTCGTGAGATTGAGATAACTTAACTAATTCCTTAACGGTTTCAGCATCCGTATTTATCTTGATAGTCAGTTTGTACTCTTAGTGTCTGTAATTCTTTTAATACTCCCCAAATAGGTTTACCAACAAGTACGGTTACAACAGTCCATTCCATAACTAATTCCTCCTTATGAGTAGTTCTTAGTTAATTCAGTTATAGCTCTTAAAGTATCTTCATTAACAATATCTTGCGCTTTCTTCATATCTTTATAAATCTTGTCAAAAGAAACCTCAAGAGAGCCTAACTGCATATAACTTTCTTCTGGAGTAGAAGGATATAAAACAATCTTCTGTACTCTCTTTGTCGTATCTAATCCTCTGACCTTATCAATAACTCTTACTTTATCTCCGACCGCTACATCAAGAGGAAAATCAGTTAAGAATAATTTATAAGTGGTTTGCGGCCGGCCAGTCTCAAGAACCTTTGAACTAGCTATTTTGAGCAGGTCATCGGCATTTTCGCAATTACTATTAATATAGTAACCAACAATTATTTCTGTAGTATATTCAAAATTTTCAACCCATAATTGGCCATTATTGACCAGCCCAATGGTCGTATCATCCTTGCCTATAGGAATTAGTCTAGTGATGAGGTCATAAGTATTAGACTGAACTTGGCACTTCAGCAAGTTCGTATTATCTAATATGATGGCTTCCTCTTTCTTTTGCCTCTTGTTATAACAATGAATAATTTTATTTTTTGTATCAAACTCTAGTTCAGCTTGGAATAACTGAGCTACAGCTTGGATGGCTTCAATGGCGCTCTTTCTATGTAAGTTCATTTGGAAAGAACCGGTCAAATCAGGAGCCACAGTAAATGTCCAATCAGTTTCTTCTACTATTGCTGACATTACATTGGTGAAATCCATATTAAATCCTGTAATGCTATCTATATGCTTAGAAGCTAACTTGCCGAAATAGGGTTTGCAGTAGACATCATACAAGCCTAAATCTTCCATATTAACTTCCTTAATAACATACATATAGCCATCTATCTCTATCTTTTGTTCCTCAACTACAAGGATTGTGTAAGGAAGAGAGAACTGGGCAACCTTGTACCCAGTCTCTAATTCCTCTGTAATTCGCAAGTCCTTGTATTCAGAGATACCAAAAAGATAAGTCATATCTTTATCAAATACTTTGAATACCATGTGCGGTTTCCTCCTTAATTAGAACTTATGGATAAACTCTACCTTGACCTTGCGAATCATTAACCTATTAACTTTTATTAGGTTTTTTGCAGACTTTAATTTTGGAATGGACAGAAACTCGTAAGTATTTATTGGAACTGAGTTGTACTTAACTCCAGTTCTGTCTATCTCAATAATTTTTTCATCCGTAGGGACTTGTTTTGATACATCAATCTTAAAATAATCATCATTAATGTAGAACTCAACAGGCAAGTCCAATCTATCAATAGTAAGAGTAACTTTACAGTCAGTAGGCACGCTATCATTGATTACCTCAATATCTTGATAGAAGTCGAATGGGTCACCAGGCTCTCCTAAGTCATGAATTTCTGGGGCGGCTGGGTATGTGGGGACAGTCTCTCCATTGTACCAAACCGCGTATACTATTCTCCTAGAGAAAGTATCAAACTCTCTACCAGCCAAGACTACAAGATTCGCATAGCCACTTGGCGCACTTTCTCTTACTCTATTTGCTATTGTTTCTTTAATATCTCCAACTCCATCGAGAGGTTGGATGAAATAGCCTAGCGCATTTACTAGGCTAATATCATCCTTATAGACCTCTACAATGCAGAAGTCTGCAATCTCTATAGGATTATATTGGAGGTTATTTATTACAGTCAATGTATTCTCCATTGCTCTTGTTTCAGGCATTATAAATCTCCTCCTTAGAATAAGCTATGAACACTAAACTTTTGGATAATGGTCTGTCCTTCATAAACACCTTGAATATCACAACCACGAAAGGAAGCTGTGCTATTAGATTTAAGCGTTACGTAGAAACGACCATCATGAGTTCCTTGATTTATTTTCTTTAATGTCTTACCAGAAGTACCAGAAGGATAGAAAGTAACGCCACTCACACCAGGCTTAGAGAAAGCAATAATAAACTCAATACCAGCAGTAGGCTCATTATCCCAACTTGAAGCATTTGCGCCTGGATTAGCAGATGTTTCAGCTTGTAACTTAGCTAAGTCAGTATAAACAAACCATTGCGGTTCCACGCTTTCCCAAGGGTCTTTATTCTTATAGGTAGCAGTAATAGTAACGGCCTCAGCAGGCATCGTAAAGCTATTAGTTGCAGAAGTTTCTGGAGAATTAAGAGTTACATTACCAGAAGTAATAACCCACTTATCAAACTCTTGAGTATTATCACTTGGACTATTAGCAACAATAGAGACAAGAGCGCCCTCTTCATAGTTACCAGAACCAGAACCAGAAACAACAGTAAGCTGATATGTGGCTGGGGCAGGTGGAGGAGTAGGAGTATCAGGCATACCAGGAATCTTCATTAAATCACCTTCTGGAGTTCTACCAGTTGTGCCAGCTCCATTAGTCCATCCAATATATTTCATAGAAATAGTATCATAGAATCCAACGTCATAGTCATTGATGAAACCATTCTTTAAGTTACCAGCAATAGGAATGAAGTCAGCAACTAATTCTCCATTATGATAAATACGCACGCGCGCTATTTCAGCACAGGTTACTACGCCATTCTCTCCCTCATTCTGTAGATACCCCATACCAATACATAAGTTATTAGTAAGCACGACACTACCACTCTCAACACGAGTTAATGTGATGCCATTGAACACCAAATCGGCAAATCCTTTAACTGGGCTTGCTCCTTCATTACTGCTCTTGATTGCGTATTCTCTTAAAGGAATGTCTGCAATATCTTCAAGAGTACCGATGATGGTTCCAGAACCACCTTGACCTGCGCTCTCCACATTAAAGACCGCTTGGAAGTAAGGGTTATCTTTTCCTACAGCATAGTAAGCGTTTTCTTCTGACTTACTTAGAGAGAAGGATTGGTTCTTAGTACCGAACATACAACCTCCACCTGTAATGTCAAACCATCTTCCTATTGCTGTAACAGTAATGTCTTGAATGTCCCAACCTTTACCTATTCCTGTATCGAAATAATAGTTATTGGTCTTAGGAGCGTGCCAAGTAAGAGAAGGATAGTTCTTAGGTCCAGGCAGGTCCTCATAACCGTCAAGATGGAAGCGGTTATAGTACACAATAAAACTATCTCTTTCATTTAAGATTTCTTTGGCTTTTGCTGGGCTATACTCATCAGTAATATCTAAGAATCCGTTTAAGTCAAATACCCTCTTGTATTTATTAACTGGAACACCAAGAGCAAGAAAGAACTCAGCCCAAGAAGTATTAGCACTAGCCAGCTCCTCAACAAGAGACAAATCAATGTAGAAGTCCTCTGTTCCAAGCTGTTCGTTCTTCTCATTCTCATCAAAGCAAACCGCGTGACTCTCCATTACTGGTGTCCAGTTTCTAATAAAGGTCACATGAATTTGCTCAGCGTTTGCGGCCGCCACGTTGTACTCGAAGCTAACAACCTCACCTAAAGCCCAGTCATTCTTTAGGTTTACGACTAACTTGAACACGCCATTCTGCAACCTATCAGGCACAGTAGAACCATCTAGTACGCAAGGGAAGTCGAGTTCAATATCGTCAAACCGCAATGTACATTTCTTTAACGCATCAGTAAGTGCGCTAATACGTTTGTAAGCCTTATCTTCATCTACTTCTCTAATAAGAAAAGTAAGTTTAATATTGCGCCAATCGTAAGACTGACGTAACAAACTACCTTCTGTTGCTTCATCCATCCAATCAGTGATAGAATGAACGACTGTAGTTGAGATAGCTCTATCTAAGAGTTCTGCTTTATAAGCAGTAATATCTACATTATTTACAAGCATTACATTCATCTCCTTTTTACAGCTAACCCAATCTCATTCATTAGGTTATCTTCTCTCTTGTTTTTATTCTTAGGAGTCTCCTGACGGTCTTCTGCATGAAGTGAAGGTGTAGGAGTTGAACGAACCATGTCTTGTAACATCGTACTAAAATCCATCATGGTTAATCCTCCTTTATATTAAAGCGTTCAAAGGTTTCTTTTCTACTTATTGATTTCTCGTAGATGAAAGGTTCACTCTCTCCGTCAAAAGCCTTACGAACCGCTACTGTAATCAAATTTCCTAAGTCCATCATTCTACGTTGATAGCCTTCATATGCCAAGTCTATTTGCTCATCTGTGAGTTGATTCATATAAGGAACCAACCCACAGACCGCAATCTTTTCTTCTCTTGTTATCATACGTCAAGACAATAGCCAATCAAACCAGGGTCACGTTCAATCACTCTCTTTAACTCTCCTTTACCAGCAAAAGTAAGCTGATAGGTCATTTCCTTATTGAACATAGCACCAATAGGAAAGTTAGTTATGACGGCTTTTCCATTGTATTTCAAAGAAGGAGATTCAATCTGAAGCTCTACTTCTGCGCCCTTGGCAAACGCATCTTCTAAAGCCTCAAGTCCTTCATCATCTACTACATAAGCGCCTGAACACTGGACTGACCAATTCTTCAAGTGAACTAAACTATCTGCCCAATCAAGAGTAATCAGATTAGAAATGTCAGAAGTGGTTGCGGCCCGGCGCAAATCGGCATTTACTTGGGCGCCTACAATCTTGTTATCTACTTTAATGAGAACGTCAAAGCCTTTCATTGTTCAGGCACCTCCAATGTTTCTACCAGAATACTAATAATACCATGTTTAATTACTGGCCCTTGTTCTTTATCATCCATAATATTATGGTTTATATCTACAAACGTGCATCTTGTATCAGACATTACACGATTGAATACTCTCTGTTCAATATCATCACAAATATCTAATACTTCTTTTTCTCCCTTATAAGTAGAGAAAATATCAAAACGATATAAGTAACGTGCTTTATAAGAGTTCTTATATCTAACTCTAGTTACGTTAATTGTGCTAAAGATACCATAAGGAAACTTCTTTCTTTCCATAACTGGTGTATCTTCTAAAGGAAGATTAGTTTCCTTTATGGCGTCATAAACAGCTTGCTTTACATCAAACATATCTAATCCTCCTTAACCATGACTTGGATTATGTGGATTTGCGTCTTGCGCTTCCTTATTATCAAGAAGCCTCTCAATTATAAATCTAATCAAACTGCCAATAAAGCCAGCAATAATAGATATAATCATCTGTTCAAAGAATCCCATATTCATCTTACCTTGACTTAAAGCCATTTGGATTTGCATTTGCATAATCATTTCTTGAATCTGCTATTCTAATTGTTCAAGGCTTTCTTGTAATCCTTCTACATAAATTCCAAGTGCGCTTAACTCATTTTGCAGATTGTTAATTCTATCAATCAGTGCATACGCTTCTCCAATAGAAGTGGGGCTAGCCGCTTGGACGGCCGCGAGTTCTCCATCTACATAGTTCCATCTGGTTTGCGTTTGTGTAAAATTATCTTCTATACCTGAATCAGCAAGAGCAGAAAGAATGGAAGATTCAAACCAGGGTTGCGCCCGGCACCTACTAGTTCCATACTCTTGATATGCAGAGTAGAAAGCCTCGCTCCACATTTCTATCCCACCAGCATCAGCCGCGTAATCATTATGGTCACGTAGATATCCTGTATCTACTGGGCAGGTGGAGCGTGCGTATCCTACAAAAATATCGCCCATTTCTTTGAATTTGCTACTATCATATTGTATTGGAAGAGAGCATAGAGGAGTAAAGGACATGAATCCTAAACTCTCTATACTCACATCACAATACAAAGAGCCATCAGGTCTTGTAATTACCTGTGGAAGAGCCATATTACTCCACCTCAATCAAAGTAAGTAAATACTGATTTCTGTATGGAACCTGCGCCCTCAACTCATATTTCTTGCCGTTGTAGAGGTAATAGATTTTCTTCTGAACTTCTTGCTCTTGTTCAATATTCTTAACATTCTCGTTCATGTTATACCTCCTCTGGAGGATAAAGCTCTAACATCAACTTCCTGAGTTGACGTTCCTTTTCCTCCCTAATCTCTTCTTCTGTTGGCGTAGTTGCCTTTATATATTCGCTTTCTGTAATTTCGATAATCCCATTCGCGATAATAGGAGAGCTTGAAGCATATAATCCAGTTTCATCAATGCTTTTATAATAATACATACAAATCCTCCTTCTTACGGAATATATAACATTCTAAAACCGCCAGCTCCAGTATATTCAACCCTTGTATTGGGTCCTGTACCGGCTTGTACTTTAATAACTTTATTATTTGTAGAATCATAATCAATTCCGTTTCGCATAAAGAATGTAGGATTTAACATACCTGCGGCCGTGGCATCAGTAATACCATATCCTACAGCAGTAAGAAGAGTACTAACTTTAATTGGAGAACTATATTCTTTAGTATAAAATCCGCCCCTCTATTGAACGGTTGGATAAACTTCAAAGAACATAGAAGCCATACATAAGCCACCAAGCACACCTTTATTAGTAGTACCATCCTGTTCAGAAGAAGCCCATAAGAGAATTGTAGAATTTTCTGAAAAATCATTAGGCATTATATATGAGCTTTCTACTTTAGAACTATTATAAACATAATATTTAATATTGCTTAAATCAAAATCTCCACCAGAACCGCCACTCTCAATAGAAGCAATAGCATCAGCCATTTCGCTTGGAAGAAGGAGACCGCTCTCCCCAGTCTTCCCTCTAATGGCATTACCAATAGCAGTCAATGTAGAATCTTCCAAGTAAACCTTACTCATTAGTATCTCACCTGCTCTGCATTAGTCATCTTACCATAAACTACATTAGCAATAGCATCATAGTCAGCGGTTGTTATGGTATAGTTTGCGCCGGCTGGGCCTTGCGCTCCTGTGTCTCCTTTAGGACCTTGAGGACCAACTGGACCTACAGGACCTTGATCTCCCTTAGCGCCATTCATAACATTAAAGCTATGAGGACCATTCTCATCAGTAATAGTAATAGTATAGCCGCCATCAATAGGAGTAATAGTTACAGTAGGAGAAATGCCGTTTGCGCCAGCCGGTCCTTGTGGGCCAGGAACAGTGCTATCTGCGCCTTTAGGCCCTTGAGGTCCCTGCTCGCCTTGAATACCTTTCTCTCCTTTTTCGCCCTTCTCACCTTGATCTCCCTTATCGCCTTTCTCTCCAGGCTTTCCAGGTTCTCCCTGTGGACCAGGCGCGCCATCTTTTCCTGGAACTCCTTGAGGACCTCTTAATTCCTCTTTCTGCTCTGGAGTTAAGTCTTCAAACTTAATAAAACCAGGTTCTCCTTGAGGACCTTCTGGGCCAATAATTAACCATAAGCTAGCTTCATCATCCTTTAAAGGCTCATCCGCAATTACTTTAAGGATTTGCTCACACTTAACTCCATAAGCAGTAGCCTCATTAACGTCTTTACTAACACTTAATTTAACGTCATAACTACCTTTCTCTATTGTTTCTTCTATATATCCGCCTTGTCCGTCTGGAGTATAAGTAGTTTCAATCTTAGTAATAAGTGCTTGTTTCATTATACTCAACCTCCCCAACAAGAGCCAATAGAGTTAGTAGTATCTCCAAAGACTTTCATTCTACGATGCTTCTGTAACATCTTAGTCGTAGAAGCAGTATAACCATCATGGAAAGTCTCATGTATTCCAGAGGCATTTGTGGAATCTACGCCTTCATTATTTATTCTATTATATCTTTCTAAAACCATCTGGACAACCGCGTTATCGAGCTTCTCTGTGTATTCATCTAAATTACAATAAGCTGTAGCTTCTTCTTTGCACATTTCAACAAGAGCAGAAAGTGTTTGAAGATTGCGGCTGGCGGTCGGCCCCAGAATAGCCTTGATTTTTTCAATTATAGTCATTATCTAATTCCTCCTTTTATTTAGATAAAAAGAAAATGGGGTTCCGGGGTTCCAATTATCAGAGACCCCAGAACCCCGGAGAAATTAGGCATCTTTGCTATAGAATTTATTAGTAGCAAAGACTTCAGTAGCAGCCAGAGCAGTCATAACACCATCTACTAACTTGTAGTAGTTAGCGAAATTAGTAGTCCAATCGGCAGGCTGAGAGGTTAAAAGAGTGTAACCAGTTGTATCAACCTTGCCAGTGCCAGGATTGTCCCAAGTAATCTTAACAAGTTTCTTCTCGTCAGTCAGAGCAACGAGAGCAACCTTACGGATATAAACAAGGTTATTACGAACATTAGCATCTCTCTCTTGTTCAACCTCGGTATCTTTCTTAATGAACAGAGTAATAGCCTCTTTATTCACAAGATAAGCAGTACCAGCAGGAACCGCATTAGTAGCAACTACAGGAACACCATAAACAGTGCCAATGTAACCACTACGGATATAATCCTCAACATACTTGAGTTCAGCGCCCATAGCAATACGGAGCTGAGCCTTGTCAGTAGGATTAATTAAAAGAGTATAACGTAACTCGTCCTCGGCAGCGACCATGCCAAGAGCATCGGCAATAGTGTCAGGAAAGCAAGGAGCAGAAATAGTCTTGGTAGCTTTAGCCATTTCAGCAATAGCCTTAGCAGTGAAATCATTAACCATAGTCTTAGCAAGACCAGTAAGACCAGTCTCAACAACCATTGGGTCAGTCATAGCCTGCTCGTCAAAATACTGGAAACGACCCTGAGTAGTACCAACCTCATATTCCTTGGTCTTGAAGCTGACAGAGATGTCTTTAGAGTTACCCTCGCCCATCTCCAAATCTTCAACGTTACCATCGGCAGTATAAACATTAATCTTCTTCTTCATACCAGCTTGTTCAGTCATGCTAGTATCAATAGTCATATAATTGGAAAGGTTGACCTGAGTAGTGAGGATGTCCTCAATCTTGTTGGCCAACACAACGTTATCATAGCAAACATTACTATTAGTAGCCATTGTAAATGACCTCCTTATATATTATAAATTAAAGAATAAATCAAAAGGAAGAACAAGAGCAAAGAGAATGGGGAAAGACCGAAAACCCCATTGAAGGTTAGTCTCTTCACTCCATGTTCAATATATATAAACTGGGTATGAATCATGGATGCGGTCGGAGCCATCCTAATATTTTAATTTTTTAAATCTCCGACTCTTGGCTCAAAGAGCAAAGTTCCCCAGGTTATAACTTACTTCACAAGACTATTATAGAGTTCAGGATTATCTCTATAAAGTTGTGATTGCTGAGCCAACGTCATTTTACTAAACTGTTCTTTAGTAATTGCGCCAGTCTCGTTTGTGGAGGCCTGTGGAGCGTTTCCACCAAGCTGTTGAGCCACTTGCGCACTTACAGCTTTATTAAACATTTTCTCGAAAGACTTGAGGTTCTGATTAGTGGCGTCTGCATCCTTACCAAGAAGGAAGTCCGCGCTTTCGATAGGTAAATTCTTTTCAGATAATTGTTTAGTCAGTTCAGCCATCAATTCTTTCTTAGAAAGTTCTGCTTCTCTTGCTTCAAGAGCCTTAATCTTCTCTTGATACTCAGCTTCTCTACGCTCTTCGGCAGTCATATTAGCTAAACGATTTGCTTCATCTAACTTTTGTTTCTGTGTTGCAAGCGCCTGGCTTACTCTCTTATCAATCATAGATTGAAGTTCCTTTTCTGTTAATTCAACCTTATTATCTTGAGTAGTAGTATCAGTTTCTTGCTGTTGAACGTTTTTATTCTCGTCCATATTAAATCCTCCTTATGAGTTACATTGAAGCTCCATTTCTGTTGCTTTTCTTGTCCCTCGCATATTATATATAAAAAATAGTATTATTGAACAAAATATTTTTGCCCAAAACTTTTATTAGAGGCATTTTCAACTCATTTTGAATGTAAAGATACTGTCTCTTATACACATCTGACGCTGCCGACG
>ENA-UAPH01000644-UAPH01000644.1-human-gut-metagenome-genome-assembly--contig:-NODE-644-length-12585-cov-4.293775_pt1 | contig 12585 bp, 8 predicted proteins | sample MGYA00243482_ERZ654581 | MGnify/ENA primary metagenome ERZ654581 (study PRJEB26926, sample SAMN06164676) | human gut metagenome | biome: ENVO:00009003; feature: ENVO:2100002; material: ENVO:00002003...
CAAGGTGCGGGATATGCTGGAAGTTGTGGGCCTGAAGGGCTTCGAACGCCGCAGCATCGGCCAGATGTCCGGCGGCCAGCAGCAGCGCGTGGCCATCGCCCGCAGCCTGGTCAATGAGCCGGAGATCCTGCTTCTCGACGAGCCTCTGGGCGCCCTGGACCTCAAGCTGCGCAAGGAGATGCAGCTGGAACTCAAGCGCCTGCAGCGCGAGATGAACATCACCTTCATCTACGTCACCCACGACCAGGAAGAGGCCCTGACCATGTCCGACACCGTCGTCGTCATGAACGGCGGCAAGGTGCAGCAGATCGGCACTCCCGAGGACATCTACAACGAGCCCAAGAACGCCTTTGTCGCCGACTTCATCGGGGACTCCAACATCGTGGACGGCGTGATGCACCGCGATTTTCTCGTCTCCTTCTCGGGCGTCGAGTTCCCCTGCGTGGACCGCGGCTTTGCCCGGGAGGAGAGCGTACAGGTGGTCGTCCGCCCCGAAGATATTGAAGTGGTCTCCCCGGTGGAAGGCCAGCTGGTGGGCGTCGTCAATGACGTCATCTTCAAGGGCGTCCACTTCGAGATGCATGTGGAGTGCGAGGGCCGTGAGTGGCTCATCCATTCCACCCGCGCCTGCACGCCCGGTGAGACCATCGGTATGCGCATCGGCCCCAACGAGATCCATATCATGTCGCGTTCGGAGGGGTGAGGCCGCATGAAGATTTACGATAAGAAACTGGCCTATCCGTACTTTGTATGGATGGTGCTGTTCACGGTGGTGCCGTTGTTCATCGTGGTGTATTACGCCCTCACCGACTCCGCCGGCAGCTTTACGCTGGACAATCTGGTGACTGTCAGCGGCTATGGCTCGGTGTTCGCCCGCAGCCTGCTGCTGGCCCTCATCTCCACCGTCATCTGCCTCATCATCGCGTTCCCGGTGGGCTATTTCCTCTCCCGGCTGCGCGTCAACAAGCAGCACATCATGCTGATGCTGGTGATGTTGCCCATGTGGATGAACTTCCTGCTCCGCACCTACGCATGGATGGGTCTGCTGAGCCTCAACGGCCCTGTGAACGCCGTTCTTGGCGTCTTCGGCCTTGGACCCTACAACATGCTGAATACCTCCGGCGCTGTGGTGCTGGGCATGGTGTACAACTATGTGCCGTATATGATCCTGCCCCTCTACACCAGCATGACCAAAATCGACCAGAGCATCGTGGAGGCGGCGCAGGACCTGGGCGCTTCCACCACCAAGACTCTGTTCCGGGTGCTCATCCCCATGAGCATCCCCGGCATCAGCACCGGCATCACGATGGTGTTCGTCCCGGCGGTGTCCACCTTTGTCATCAGCCGTATGCTGGGCGGCGGTTCCAACCTGCTCATCGGCGATTTGATCGAGATGCAGTTCCTCGGCAACAGCTACAACCTCAATGTCGGCTCTGCCATGAGCCTCGTGCTGATGGTCATTGTGCTGCTCTGCATGAGCTTTACGTCCAGCTTCGACGAGGATGAGATGGAGGGTGTGTCCTGATGAAAACGAAACATCTGCGTCTGATGCAGCGCGCCTATGTCATCCTGTTCTTCTGCTTCATGTACCTGCCCATTGCGTACATGGTCGTGTTCAGCTTCAACCAGAGCAAGGGCTACGCCCTTTTTACCGGCTTTACCCTTAAGTGGTACACCAGCCTGCTCCACAACGAGTCCATCCTGCACGCGCTGTGGGTGTCGCTGTATCTGGCACTGTTCTCGGCGGTCATCGCCACCGTGCTGGGGACTGCGGCGTCTCTGGGCATCGCCTCCATGGGGCGCAAGAGCCGCCTGCTGGTGACAAATATCACCTATATCACCACGGTCAACCCCGAGATCATCACCGGTATCTCCCTGATGATGCTCTTTGTGGCATACCAGCGCTTTGCGTCTGAGCTGGACTTCCTGCCCGGCAACATCATGGGCTTCCCCACGCTGCTCATTGCCCATATCGCATTCAACGTGCCGTATGTCATCTTCAATGTCACGCCCAAGCTCAAGCAGCTGGACATCAAGCTGTTTGAGGCGGCGCTGGACCTCGGCTGTGACCCCCGGCAGGCATTTTTCAAGGTCATCCTGCCCGAGATCAGCCCGGCCATCCTGTCGGGCTTCCTTATCAGTCTGACCTACTCCATCGACGACTTCATGATCTCCTACTTCAACTGCGGTACGGTGGAGACGCTGCCCATCGCCATCTACTCCATGACCCGCAAGAAGGTCAGCCCGGAGATCTACGCGCTGTCCACCATCATGTTCGTGGTCATTCTGAGCATCATCCTCATCTCCAACGCCATGGAGAGCCGCGGCTACCGCCGCGACCAGCGCGCACTGAGAGGGGGAGATGTCAAATGAAGCGTTTCGTCATTCTTCTGCTGACGGCTGTGCTGGCGCTGACCATGCCGCTGTCGGCTCTGGCCGCGGGACAGATCGAGGTCACGGAGGACATTTCCGTCTCGGATGACTACGACTGGACCCGCTTCAAGGGCCAGAACGTCACCCTGAATGTCTACAACTGGGGCGAGTATATCTCCAACGGTTCCGACGACAGCGTGGACGTGGTGGCGGCCTTTGAAAAGCTGACCGGCATCAAGGTCAACTATACCACCTTCGATTCCAACGAGTCCCTCTACGCCAAGCTCAAGTCCGGCGCGGCCAACTACGATGTCATCATCCCGTCGGACTACATGGTCGCCAAGATGATAAGCGAAGGGATGCTGATGCCGCTGGACTACGGCAACATCCCGAACTTCCAGAACATCGACGAGGAGTACCGCAACGGAGACTATGACCCCGAGAATGCCTACACCGTGCCTTACACCCTCTGCACCACTGGCATCATCTACAATACAAAGATGGTAGATGAGGCCCCCACCAGCTGGGCAGACCTGTGGGACGAGAAGTATGCAGGCAACATCCTGATGTTCAACAACAGCCGCGACGCCTACGCCATCGGTGCGTTCAAGAGCGGCAGCAGCGTCAACCCCCAGACCACGGAGGAGGTGGATGCTGTGGTGGACGAGCTGAAAGCCCAGAAGCCTCTGGTGCAGGCCTATGTCATGGACGAGATCTTCGATAAGATGATCGGCAGCGAGGCGGCCGTCGGCGTCTACTACTCCGGCGACGCCATCACCATGATCGACGACAACCCCGACCTGGCCTGGGTGTTCCCTGAGGAGGGGACGGTGCTGTCGGTGGACAGCATGGCCATCCCCGCCACCAGCGAGCACGAGGAAGCTGCAGAGATGTTCATCAACTTCATGTGTGAGCCGGACGTCGGGAAGGCCAATATCGAGTATATCGGCTACACCACCCCCATGCACTGTGTATGGGAAATTCTGGATGAAGACCTCAAGTACAGCGAGATCGCGTACCCCTCCGAGGACATTGCGGCCAAAGAAGAGGTGTTCACTGCCCTGAGCGATGAGGTCAACAGCGAGCTGGACGTGAAGTGGAGCGAAATGAAGAGCTACGACGAGGGCGGCAGCGGGTATCTGTTCCTGATGCTGCTGGCGGCGATGCTGGCTCTGGCCTGCTTCAATATCTGGCGCAAGGTGCGCAGGAAAACGCGCAATATGTATTGAACCTGAGGGGGCTGTGCGGAGGCGTACAGCCCCTTTTTATAAGGAAAGGGAAAGAATATGAGTGAATACAGAAGCTATACGGAGCAGATGACTGTGCTGGACGGCGACAGCGACTTCCGCCGCTGCCTGAAGCCCAGCGCTCTGTTCCGGTATGTGGAGCAGGTGTCGGCAGACCATGCCCGGGCTTACGGCATGGACCACGCCTTTTTCAGGGAGCGCCGCAGCGCATTCCTCGTGGGCAAGCAGGCCCTCAGGGTCTGGCGGATGCCGGGCCGTGCGGAGAAGATCAACCTGACCACGGCCTGTGAGGCGTTCAAGAAAGGCACGATGAAACGGCTGACCACCATCACCAGCGAAACAGGGGAGAAGCTGGCCCTCGTGGACTGCCGCTGGATGATCGTGGACACTGAGGCAGGGCGCATCCTGCGCACCCCCGGTTGGACGATGCCGGACTTCCAGAACGACGACCTGCCCGAAGAACTGCCCCAGATCGTCCACAAGAGCCAGCCGCTGACGGCGGCAGGGGAGCGCCGCGCCAGCTACTCCATGTGTGACCTCAACGGCCATATCAACAACTCCCTCTATCTGGACATCGCCTGCGACGCTCTGCCGCAGGAGGTCGTGGAGGCTGCGCCGCTGTCCTTCGCTTCCATCAAGTACCACCGTGAAGTGCCGATGGGCCAGAGCGTGCAGGTGTTCTATGCCCCCTCAGGAAACGGCTGGTATCTGCTGGGCCGGAGGGAGGAGCACGCAGCCTTTGAGTGCTATCTGGAATTCGGCGGGTCTGTCACAGAATCTTTACAAAAATAATTACAAAGAAATTACAAAAAACTATTGCAAAAGTCCTTCAAAAGAGTTACAATATGGTTACAGAAAGGGCAAGACCCTTCTGGATCATGAAATCTTTTTCTTCTTGTTTTTTGGAATATCGGGTGTCCGCCATCCTCCTCCGGCTGTTCTCCTTCGCAGCTGCCGGCCGACACCGCACAGGCGATATTCCGCTTCGTGTGCAAAAGAGCCCGTCTGGTTTCGGACGGGCTTTTTTGCGTCCGAAAATCCGGAAAAATCGGCCCACAGCGAGGGAAAGTATGACCTTAGGTCAATTTGCCTGTTTTTCTGCAAAGGACATTTATAAAGTTTGGCGGGGCAGGGGTTTGTATTCCGCGTGGGTTTGTGGTAAAGTATATACAATCAATTCCTAAGTCGAAAACATGAAATTGTTTTGATGTTGTTTGATATGATCCGCTGCGGATGCGTTAAGAGAAAAGGAGTTTGAATATGGCTTATTTTTACGAAGAACCCTCCCGTACCTTTGGCGAGTACCTGCTGGTGCCGGGCTACTCTTCTGCTGAGAATGTCCCCACGGCTGTCAGCCTCAAGACCCCGCTGGTCAAGTACCGCAAGGGTGAGGAGAGCTGCCCGCTGGAAATGAATATCCCCATGATCAGCGCCATCATGCAGTCTGTCTCCGGCGATAAGCTGGCCATCGCGCTGGCCCGCCAGGGCGGCGTTTCCTTCATCTACGGCTCCCAGAGCATCGAGAACGAGGCCGCTATGGTCCGCCGCGTCAAGAGCTTCAAGGCCGGTTACGTCGTTTCCGACTCCAACCTGGCCCCCACTGCCACCCTGCACGATGTGCTGGAACTGAAAGCCCGCACCGGCCACTCCACTATCGCCATCACCGCCGACGGCACTCCTAACGGCAAGCTTCTGGGCATCGTGGCCTCCCGCGATTACCGCGTCAACCACACCCCCGATGACGCTCCTGTTACCACCTTTATGACCCCCATCGAGAAGCTGGTCACTGCCCCGGAGAACACCTCCCTGCACGACTGCAACAACATCATCTGGGACAACAAGATCAACACCCTGCCTCTGGTGGATGCCGAGGGCAACCTGAAGTATATCGTCTTCCGCAAGGACTACGATTCCCACAAGAAGAATGTCAACGAGCTGCTGGATGCCAACAAGAGCTATGTGGTCGGTGCCGGCATCAACACCCGCGACTATGCCCAGCGCGTGCCCGCACTGGTCGAGGCTGGCGTGGATGTGCTCTGCATCGACTCCTCCGAGGGCTACTCCGAGTGGCAGAGCCGTACCATCGCCTGGATCCGTGAGCACTACGGCGACACCGTGAAGGTGGGCGCAGGTAATGTCGTGGATGCCGAAGGCTTCCGCTTCCTCGCAAAGGCTGGCGCTGACTTCGTGAAGATCGGCATCGGCGGCGGCTCCATCTGCATCACCCGTGAGACCAAGGGCATTGGCCGTGGTCAGGCTACTGCCGTCATCGAGGTCGCCAAGGCCCGTGACGAGTACTTCAAGGAGACCGGCATCTATGTGCCTATCTGCTCCGACGGCGGCATCGTCCACGACTACCACATCACCCTTGCACTGGCCATGGGCGCTGACTTCGTCATGCTGGGCCGCTACTTCGCCCGCTTCGACGAGAGCCCTACGAACAAGGTCCGCATCAATGGCCAGTATATGAAGGAGTATTGGGGCGAAGGCTCCAACCGCGCCCGCAACTGGCAGCGCTATGACCTCGGCGGCTCCACCAAGCTGAGCTTCGAGGAAGGTGTGGACAGCTATGTTCCTTACGCCGGTCCGCTGGCTGACGGCGTCCAGACCACCCTGTACAAGGTCAAGAGCACCATGTGCAACTGCGGCGCACTCTCCATCCCTGAGCTGCAGCAGAAGGCCAAGCTGACCGTTGTTTCCTCTACCTCCATCGTTGAGGGCGGTAGCCACGACGTCGTGCTGAAGAATGCGACCCCGAACATCATCAACGGCTGAATCTGAAATATCAAAGCACCCGCAGCACGGAAAGGCGCTGCGGGTGCTTTTTGCATATCCGGACGGCATCGATGCCCGTGATCTATCCGAGGACAGAAGAGCACTGCCGGAGGTGCTGGTAAAGATTCCGCAAAAATCATTTTTCTTTCTGTCGTCATTTTTTGCCAAAACCTCTTGCGTCCGCCCGCCAAAGATGCTATAGTGGTACAAACATCCTGTCATGACAGGACGAAACGCGCGGCAGCGCAGAGTTTGTTTGGCTGCACCCGCCGCAGGGGTGCGCGGAAAAAAGAGAGGAAACTTTTCATGAGCGAGATCAAAGTTGTGCCGTATATCCCGGATGAGGACTACGACAATCCGGCAATGGTCGTTGATTTTTACGAATTCACTATGGCCAACTGCCTGTTTCTGAACGGCTTTAAGGATACGACCCTTGTGTTTGATATGTTCTTCCGCAAGAACCCGGATAACCAGGGCTACTCCATCAGCGCCGGCCAGCGCAAGCTGACCCGTTTCCTGCTGAACTACCACTTCAATGAGCAGGATGTCCACTGGCTGCGCACCAAGGGCATGAGTGAGGAGTTCTGCGAGTATCTGCGCACGTACCGCTGGAAGGGCGATATGTACGCTCTGCCCGAAGGCACGGTCTGCTACCCCCATGTGCAGATGGTGCGCATCGAGTGCGACCTCGTGGGCGCTATCCTCATCGAGACCTACCTGCTCCAGACCATGAACTTCCACAGCCTCATCGCCACCAAGGCCACCCGCATCACCGGCCTCAATACTCACACCCCCCGCAGCGTCATGGAGTTCGGCACCCGCCGCGCACAGGGCGAGAGCGCAGGCAACGACGGCGCTTATGCTGCCGTTCTGGGCGGCTGCATCGGCACGGCCAACTGTCTGGCCGAGATGAAGTACGGCTCTGAGGTCAAGGCTGTGGGTACCGTGGCCCACAGCTTTATCGAGTTCTTCCCGACCGAGTTCGATGCCTTCAAGGCCTTCGCCGATACCTACCCGGATTCCGTCAGCCTGCTGCTGGATACCTACAACATCATGGAGAGCGGTCTGCCCAACCTCATCAAGCTGGACGACTACCTCATTGAGAAATATCCTGATGACCCCAACCGCCGCGTCAAGAGCGCCCGCATCGACTCCGGCGACCTGGCCCGCGGCTCCAAGCGCCTGCGCAAGGCACTGGATGCAGCAGGGAAGTCCTACATCAAGCTGGTGGCCTCCAACGGTCTGGACGAGAAGAAGATCGCCAACATGGAGCTGTACGAGCACGCACACTTCGACTCCTACGGCGTGGGCGAGAACCTCATCACCTCGGCCTCGGACCCCGTGTTCGGCGGCGTGTACAAGCTGGTGGCGGTCAAGCGCCCCGACGGCAGCTATCAGCCCAAGATGAAGTGCTCCGACTCCGCCAGCAAGGCCATCATCCCCGGCAAGAAGATGCCGTGGCGTCTCTACGATGAGAACGGCCAGGCGCAGTGCGACCTCATCGCCATGGACGGCGAGGTCATCGAGGCAGGCAAGCCGGTCACGATGGTCAACCTTGACTCCGATGCCATCGAGCGTATCGTCACCATCGTTCCCACCCGCGTCAAGCAGCTGCTGGTGCCGCATATCCTGAACGGTGAGCTGGCCATCGAGCTGCCCTCCATTGCGGAGAAAAAAGCCTATATCGTCAAGCAGCTCACCGAGGAGACTTGGGAGAGCGAGCTGCGCATCGAGATGCCCCACAAGCACTACGTCAACATGACCCCTGCTGTGGCTGAGTGCCGCTCCAAGATGTACGCAGAGCTGCATGGCGGCAAAGTGTAAACTTGACAAAACAGCATTTCTATTGTATTATATGAGCTGTCGCTCGCAGGATCGTGAGCGGCAGCTCATTCAGAAGCCACTGTGGTGAAATTGGCAGACACGAGGGACTTAAAATCCCTTTCTGGAGACAGAGTGCGGGTTCAAGCCCCGCCGGTGGCATGAAAAATCCCCTTCAGCGTAAGCTGAGGGGGATTTTTTACTGTTGTATCGCGTACAAAGCGTGATTCGGCGCAGGCAGAAATGCGGATGCAGCTCAGTGGTTTTCTATAGCATGGAATCGTTCCAGGAAGCTGTGATCCACACCCTCAGATCGATAACCGGGCATGGTATCAATGGCAACATTGTGGATGCTGCGGAAGATGCTGTTTTCGATATTGGGATTGTCGCGCTTCAGGCGGCGAAGCAGGATCTTGATCTCCTGCCGCTTGGAACCGCCGCCGCCGTTGTCACACATGGTACAGTTCTCGGTAAAGCGGCAGGCGCACTGGATGAATTCCAGCTCATTGTAGCGCTTCCACGCCAGAATATCTTCCTCGCGGATGCAGTACATCGGGCGGATGAGGGTCATGCCGGGGAAGCTGGTGCTGTGGAGCATGGGCGGCATGGCCTGCAGCTGGGAGCCGTAGAACATACTCATAACGGTCGTCTCGATGACGTCGTTGAAGTGGTGGCCCAGTGCGATTTTATTGCAGCCCAGCTCCTTGGCCTTGCTGTAGAGGTGGCCGCGGCGCATCCGGGCGCAGAGATAGCAGGGGTTCTTGTCGGTGTTGTTGGCCACAGAGAAGATGTTGCTCTCGAAGATGGTCACAGGGATGTGGAGCAGCTCGGCGTTGGACTCGATCTTCTGGCGGTTTATCTCGTTGTAACCGGGGTCCATCACCAGAAAGACCAGCTCGAACGGCACATCGCTGTGGCGCTGAAGCTCCTGCATCAGCTTTGCCATCAGCATCGAGTCTTTGCCACCCGAGATGCAGACGGCGATCTTGTCACCGGCCTTGATGAGCTCGTAGCGCTTGACCGCTACGATGAAGGGGGTCCACAGCTCCTTGCGGTATTTTTTGATGATGCTCCGCTCAATGAGCTGGTAAGGTTCCATTTCGCGTTTCATGGCTCTGTCCTTTCTTTTTTCTCACAGCTGGGTCAGCCGGGTATAGCAGGCGTCAAAGGCGCGGAGAAAGCCGTCCAGCTCCTCCTGCGTGGTCAGGTGGCTCAGACTGATGCGCCACGAGGAGAGGGCGTTCTTCCGGTCGCGGCTGACGGCGAACACCGCCCGGGAGGGCAGGCCGTCCGACGAGCAGGCCGACTTGACCGAGACACAGACGCCCTCCGCGTCCAGCTCCCGCTGGAACACGGTGCCTTTGACGTTCTCAACGCTCAGGTTCAGGATGTGGGGGATGGCACTCTCCGGGCTGTTGATGCGGACTTTTGGGTACTTGCTCAGAGCAGTGCGGAGATACAGGTTTGCCTCTTTCACCCGGGCAGAACGCTCCGGCAGCTCATTTACCGCAGAGTTCAGAGCCGTCTCGAGGGAAGCCGCCAGAGCCACCGTAGGCGTACCGCTGCGGTAGATGGTGGTGCTTTCGCCGCCGTGGATGAGAGGCTCAAGCGCCAGCCGCCGCCGCTTGAGCAGCAGGCCGATACCGTTCAGGCCATAGAACTTGTGGGCCGTCAGGCTCATGGTGTCCACGCCCTCGAAGGAGACGGGGATCTTGCCCACGGCCTGGGTGGCGTCTACGTGCAGGTGGCAGTTGGGCCAAGCCTGCAAAATTTCTGAAATTTCTTTCACCGGCTGCACGACGCCCAGCTCACTGTCCACCAGCGTTACCGCTACAGCAATGGTGTCGGGGCGGAGAAGTTCTTTCAGGTGCTCGAGGTCGATGGTGCCGTCCCGCCTGATGTCCACGAGGTCGATTTCATAGCCCTGCTCCTGCAGAGCGGTCAGGGTGCCGCTGACGGAGGAGTGTTCCAGCGGGGTGGAGATGATGTGCTTGCCCAGATGGCGGGAGAGTTTTGCCAACCCCTTGAGGGCGAAGTTGTTGGCCTCGCTGGCTCCCGAGGTATAGATGACCTCGGCGGGCTGTGCGCTCAGCAGCCCCGCGATGCTCTGGGTGGCGTGGTCAATGACCAGTTTTGCGTCCCGGCCTGCCTGATGGCGGGAGTTCGCGTTGCCGGGGCAGCTGCGCTCTACCTCACAAAAACGCTCCAGCACCCGGGAGTCTGCGGGGGTGTTGGCCGAATAATCCAGATATATCATAAGTGTCCTTCTATAATAAATGGTACAACTGCTGTCGTTTCGGATGCCGTCGGCCCAGTGACCAACTGCGGCAATAGGTTATATTATAGTGCGGAATGCGGCATATTTCAAGGCCGTACGGCCTCCGCCGACAGAAAATCGCCGCAAAATACAGAAAAAAGGTTGTCAGCGTCCTTCTTTTATGCTATACTATGCCGAAGAATGAAAGGAAAGGGGAGAGCGAGATGCTGAAAAAGAAATCGTCTTTTGCATGCATCGGCTGTATTTTCCGTTTCCGATTTGGTCCCGATTTTTGAGGCATTGCCGCTTTCCCGCGGTAGTGCCTCTTTTTTTGGGCCGCAGATAGAAGGAGGAAATAATGAGTCAGAATATTGATTACTCCAAGGGTATTTACGATGCCCGCCAGCTGGGTGCCGGACGGATGCTGATCCTGGGTGTCCAGCACATGTTCGCCATGTTCGGTGCCACCGTGCTGGTCCCCCTGCTCACCGGTCTGAGCGTTTCGACCACCCTGCTCTGCGCAGGTCTGGGTACGCTGCTGTTCCACTTTATCACCAAGGGCAAGGTCCCGGCCTTCCTCGGCTCGTCCTTTGCTTATCTGGGCGGCTTCTCCATCGTGGCTCCCATGCTGGCTGACGCCGACGGCAATCTGACCATCGCCAACACCCAGATGCTGCCCTACGCCTGCGCAGGCGTGGCCTTCTCGGGTCTGGTCTATCTGGCCGTCAGCCTGCTCATCTCCACCTTCGGCATCCGGCGCATCATGCGCTTCTTCCCGCCGGTGGTCACAGGCCCCATCATCATCGCCATCGGCCTCATCCTCGCCCCCTCGGCCATCAGCAACTGTCAGGCAAACTGGCTGCTGGCCTTTGTGGCTCTGGGTACGGTCATCGTCTGCAACATCTGGGGCAAGGGCATGGTCAAGATCCTGCCCATCCTGATCGGCGTTCTCGTCTCCTACGCAGTGGCCCTTGTGACCGGTGCCGTGGACTTTGAGCGCATTGCCTCCGCCGCATGGTTCGGCATCCCTCTCCACAAGGAAGCCATGGGCCTCTTTGCCATCGACGGCAGCCCCGAGTTCATCAGCGCCTTGTTCACCATCATCCCCATCGCTCTGGCTACCATGATGGAGCACGTCGGTGACATCGCCGCCATCAGCGCCACCGTCGGCCACAACTACATCAACGACCCCGGCCTGAATCGGACCCTGATGGGCGACGGCCTCGCCACCACGCTGGCCGGCCTGCTGGGCGGCCCGGCCAACACCACCTACGGCGAGAACACCGGCGTGCTGGCTTTGAGCAAGATCTACGATCCGCTGGTCATCCGCATTGCTGCCGTGCTGGCCATCATCCTGAGCTTCAGCCCCAAGTTTGAGGCTGTCATCAACACCATCCCTACCGGCATCATCGGTGGTATCAGCTTTGTGCTGTACGGCATGATCTCCGCCATCGGTGTGCGCAATGTGGTGGAGAACCGCGTGGACTTTACCAACAGCCGCAACCTGATCGTTGCCGCTGTCATCCTGGTCTGCGCACTGGGCTTCAACTCTGTGGGCGGTCTGACCTTCGCTGTGGGTGGTGTCTCCATCAACCTGTCCGGCCTGGCCATTGCTGCTATCGTGGGTATCCTGCTCAACGCCATCCTCCCCGGCAATGATTACGAGTTTGATGCTGCCAACGGTTCCGATGCTCCGAGCAGCGGCAACCTGCAGGTCTAAAAAATAAATAGGAATAATTCTTAAAATTAGTCTTGACTAATCTAGGAATCATTGCTATAATAGGCTCAGAAGCAAGGCCCCCTGTACCAGAGGAGAGGCCAAGATCATAATGAAAAACAATGGAGGATATTCTTATGAAAAAGTATGTTTGCACCGTCTGTGGTTATATCGCTGAAGGCTCTATCCCTGAGCAGTGCCCTGTCTGCAAGGCTCCTGCATCCGCATTTGTTGAAAAGACCGGCAACACCTATGTGACCGAGCATGTGGTCGGCATCGGCAAGGCTGAGGGTGTGCCTCAGGAGATCGTTGACGGTCTGCGCGCAAACTTTGAGGGTGAGTGCAGCGAGGTCGGCATGTATCTGGCCTGTCTCTTATACACATCTGACGCTGCC
>ENA-UAPH01000655-UAPH01000655.1-human-gut-metagenome-genome-assembly--contig:-NODE-655-length-12456-cov-4.853318_pt1 | contig 12456 bp, 7 predicted proteins | sample MGYA00243482_ERZ654581 | MGnify/ENA primary metagenome ERZ654581 (study PRJEB26926, sample SAMN06164676) | human gut metagenome | biome: ENVO:00009003; feature: ENVO:2100002; material: ENVO:00002003...
CGAGATAGGCTCCGGTCTCGTGGGCTCGGAGATGTGTATAAGAGACAGTGCTACCGTATCACGGTATAAACCGGAGATCTCAATATCCTCGGGTCTGTCGTATGATTTATAGATGTGGCAACTGCTTAAAAAGGCAGTTGCACACAACATACATATGATTTGTTTTTTCATGCTTAATTTTTTTCTAACTTTATTTAGCATATTGTTCTATTTCTGTTTCCGCATCAGAGTTGTCGATATCTTCCCATTCCATCGGCTTAACTTTTTCTTGCAGGTATTGGAAGATTACGAACAAGGCCGGTACGACAAAGATCTGACAGATCATACCAATGAACATACCGCCTACGGCAGCTGTACCCAATGCGCGGTTACCGTTGGCACCTACTCCCATGGCCAGCATCAATGGAATCAATCCGACAACCATGGCCAATGAAGTCATCAGGATAGGACGCAAACGGGCACCTGCTCCTAATACGGCTGCCCAAGTGATACTCATACCCATCTTACGACGGTCGAGGGCAAACTCAATAATCAAGATGGCATTCTTCGCCAACAGACCCATCAACATGATCAATGCAATCTGCATATAAATGTCATTGGACATGGATCCCATTATCATCTTTAGAATGGAGATATTACCGATGGCACTCATACCGTTGACGAACAGGAAGCTACCTAACAGACCGAACGGAATAGACAACAGTACGGCAAGCGGCAGGATGTAACTTTCATACTGTGCACTCAGCAACAGGTAAACGAATACGAAGCAGAGAACGAAGATCAATCCTGTGGTGCTACCACTGGTTTCGGCTTCTTCACGTGCCATACCTCCCAATTCGTAAGCGAAACCGGCAGGTAGGTTCTCTTTGGCAACCTCGGCGATAGCCGCCAGTGCCTGACCGGAAGTATATCCGGAAGCTGGGGCAACCATCACTTTCATAGAAGTATACAAGTTGAAGCGGCTGATAATATCGGGTCCGTATACCTTCTTGATGGAAACGAACTGAGTTATCGGGGCCATTTCATCGCCGTTGCGCACCTTGATGCTGGACAATGATTCCAGATTCTTGGTTGCTTCCGGCTCTGCCTGAACCATTACACGGTACATCTTACCGAAACTGTTGAAGTTAGAAGCATACAGACCGCCGAAGTATCCCTGCATAGTGCTGAGGATGTCGCTTGGGCTGATACCCGCTTTCTTACAGGCAGCAGCGTCGATATCCAGCATATATTGCGGGAAGCTCGGATTGAAGGTCGTCTTTGCCGAGTTGATTTCCGGGCGTGCTTCCAATGCGGCATTATAAGATTTCACTACATCGAAGAAGTGGTTCAGGTCACCACCGGTCTTATCCTGCATATTCAACTCGATGTCGCTGGATGCAGAGTAACCAGAAATCATAGGAGGAGCGAAGAACAGTACCTGCGCTTCTTTGATAATCTTCTGTGCACGCATAAAGAGCGTGATGTAGACGATGTTTGAATTCTGCATTGTGGAACGTTCGTCCCAGTTTTTCAGCTTGATGATGATAGAACCGTAAGAAGGTCCCTGTCCGCCGATGAAGCTATAACCGGAAATCACTGTACGGGATGCAACAGCCGGTTCGGCGGCCACAAGGCTGTCTACACGGTGCAGCACCTCTTGTGCGCGTTCCTGTGAAGTACCCGGAGGCAGAGTTACTACACCCATGATGGTACCCGTATCTTCGTTAGGCACCATACCCGTCGGAGTAATCTTCATGAAGAAAATCAGTAATACGATGGAACCGGCTACAAGACCGAAACTCAACCATTTCTTTTGGATGAAGAACAATACATTATTTTTGTATTTCTTCAGCATCTTGTCATAAGCTACATTGAAGCCTGTATGGAAACGGCTGATAAATGTCGATTTCTTTTCACCATGCTCATCATGCGGTTTCAGGAAGATGGCACACAATGCCGGACTCAACGTCAAAGCGTTCAATGCGGAGAAACCGATAGCGATAGCCATCGTCAGACCGAACTGCCGGTAAAATATACCTGCCGTACCACCCATGAAACTTACAGGGATAAATACAGACATCATGACCAGCGTAATAGAAACGATGGCACCACCCAATTCACTCATGGCGTCGATGGAAGCGGCACGGGCAGACTTATACCCCTGGTCCAACTTCGCATGGACACCCTCGACGACGACTATGGCATCGTCGACCACTATCGCAATGGCGAGCACCATGGCTGAAAGGGTCAGCAAGTTGATACTGAAGCCGATTAGTTTCAGTACGAAGAACGTTGCGATCAATGCTACCGGAATAGCGATGGCAGGAATCAATGTAGAACGGAAATCCTGCAGGAAGACATATACTACGATGAACACCAGGATAAAGGCCTCGATCAATGTCTTGATTACCTCATGAATAGAGGCGAACAAGAAGTCGTTGGCACTCTGTGCAATATTGATATGCAAGCCTGCGGGCAGTTTATCGGAATAGTCATTCAACAATGTCTCCAGATCACTGATGGTTTGTGTAGCGTTACTTCCGGCCATCTGGAATACAATACAGCTGACGGCCTTATGACCGTTTACGGTGTTATTGAAACTATAGGTCAGACGTCCCAGTTCGATATCAGCGATATCTTTCAGACGGAGTACTTCTCCGTTTTCCATTGCTTTGATAACGATGTTCTCAAATTCTTCCGACTGTTGCAGACGTCCTTTGTAACGTATTGTATATTGGAATGTCTGGTTACCGCGTTCACCAAACTGTCCGGGGGCAGCCTCGATATTCTGTTCTGCCAAAGCTGCCGCTACATCATTAGGTATCAATTTATACTGAGCCATCACGTCAGGCTTCAGCCAGATACGCATGGAGTAGTCAGTACCCAACACCATCGCATCACCTACACCGGCCACACGTTTTACTTCAGGAATAAGGTTGATGTTGGCATAGTTTTCGAGGAATTCGATGTTATATTGGTCCGTCTCATCATAAATAGAGAATACCATCAACATGGAAGTCTGTCTCTTTTGTGTCGTCACACCTACCTTGGTTACTTCGGCAGGCAGCAGACCTTGTGCCATAGATACACGGTTCTGTACGTTTACGGCAGCCATATCCGGGTTGGTTCCCTGTTTGAAGTAAACGGAAATATCGGCGGAACCACTGTTGGTGGCATTGGAAGTCATGTACATCATGTTCTCTACACCGTTGATCTGGTCTTCCAGCGGTGCAATAACGGAGTTCAACACCGTTTGGGCGTTGGCACCCGTGTAGGTGGCGCGCACCGATACGGTTGGCGGTGCAATGTCCGGGTATTGGGTGATAGGCAGGGTTGCCAGACCAATAAGACCCAGGATCACTATCAGCACGGAGATTACCGTAGATAGTACCGGACGATTAATAAATCTATCTAATTTCATGTTATTTAGTGATTAGGAGGGGGTGATTCGTTAATTGAACGCAGTTTGGATATTACCTTCTTTTTGGTCTTTCAGTGCTTTCTGATATTCAGCCTCTTTTTCGGCAGGAGTGATAGGAGTGATAGATGCTCCGTCTCTCAGGTTCTGCACACCTTCCATTACTACTTTATCACCGGCTTTCAGACCTTCGGTTACGTAGTAATACTTACCATCATTCAGCTTGAACACCTGGATTTCCGTATTCTTCAGGGTGTTGTCAGGCTGCACTACGAATACGAACTTCTTGTCCTGTATTTCTGTAGTGGCTGATTGAGGTATCATAATAACATTCGTCATCGGGTTGGGGAATACCACATTACCGGTACTTCCGCTGCGCAGAACGTTACGCTGGTTGGGGAAGAGGGCACGCATGGTTACGGAGCCTGTCTTCTGTTCAATAACACCACTGATCGTTTCCACACGTCCGCTGTCGGCATACATGGTTCCGTCGATGAGTTGCAACTGTACATCAGGCATCTTCTCCAGGATTTCCTTGGTGCTGCCACCCTCGCGTATTTGTGAAAGTAATTGTCTTTCAGTCATGGAGAAGTAAGCATACATTTCAGAAATATCGGCAACGGTAGTCAGCGGAGTGGCAACGGAAGGGCTCACCAAGCTACCTACACGGTAGGGGATGCTACCTACTACACCGTCGCTGGGGCTGGTTACACTGGTATACGACAGATTGTTCTTGGCGTTTACTAATTGTGCTTCAGCTTGTGCTAATTGTGCTTTTGTTTGTGCCAGTTGATTCTCTGCCATCTGCAAATCGTAGTTGCTGATGATGTTCTTTTTGTTCAGCTCACGCTTGTTGTTTACGGTAAGTTCTTGCGTGTTTACGGCTGCTTTGGCTGTTTCAACAGCAGCTTTGGCTGAGTTTACGGCTGCTTGATACTGTACAGGGTCAATGCTGAACAACACTTGCCCTTTACGTACTACTGCACCTTCGTCTACATGTAACTTGGTGATGAAACCGCTTACCATGGGGCGGATTTCTACATCTTGTTTACCTCTGATCGTAGCCGGATAACTGTTCGTTAAGTTGGCAGTGGTCGTTTCTACTGTAATCACTGCAAATTCGGGCGCTTTACCCGTAGTTTTGTCACTCTGTCCGCAACTGAACAGTGACAGGCAACATGCCAATAAAATCAATCTACTCTTCATACTTGTAATTATTCTCTGTCTTTTGGTTTATTTTTTCATTTGGTAAATACAGGTTTCTTCTGTCTTGTCATAGTTTGGATAATACGGAGGACAAAGGGGAAAACTTAAAGCACTCTTCGGGTTTTCCGGCTGCAAAATTATCTATTTTTGAACAGGTTGGTTCTATTACTGGCTATTTTTAACTATGTTTTATACATATATTATATAAAGGGGAGGGATGGAGCAGAGTTAAGAGTAGGACTGAAATAGGCTGAGTCCGTAGCTGAAGCAGGATGAATTTCGTACTGAGATAGTCATCAATGCCGATGATGCCCACCATCAATGCCATTGATGCCTATCATCAATGGCATTGATGATATACTCACTCCCGTAAAGAACATATCTCATTTATACCCTCATCCGGGCTTACTTAACGTATCAGCTCCAATGTGTCGATGCGACATCTTTTGCATCCTTTTCTGGCAAAAGCCTTATAATTTAATACCTTCTTGCTCTTTTTTGATTAAAATACTGTAAAGCATTCTGTTTATTAAGGGATAACCTTTATTTTTGCAGCATATTACGTAATAAATATTTAGATATGAAGTCTCTTTTCAATCGTCTGGCAGGTGTTGCCGTCGTTGGTGCCGTGCTTTATTCCTGCGCCAGCATCGGTCGTCCGGAAGGTGGTGCTATTGATGAAACCCCTCCACGCTTCGTAGGTAGTACGCCTGCGCCGGGCGCGCTTAATAATAACCGGAAGAAAGTTACGATTGAATTCGATGAATTCATCAAGCTTGAGAAACCCGGGGAGAAGATTGTGATTTCTCCACCCCAGGTGCAACAGCCGGAGATAAAGGCGAACGGGAAGAAGGTGGTAATCACCTTAAAGGATACTCTTAAACCGAATACTACTTATTCGATAGACTTCTCGGATGCTATTCAGGACAATAATGAAGGTAATCCGTTGCCCGATTTCGGGTTTACTTTCTCCACGGGTTCCGTTATCGACTCGATGGTGGTTTCCGGTACCGTGCTGAATGCAGCCAATCTGGAACCGGTGAAAGGTATGTTGGTAGGTATGCATTCCAATTTAGCTGACTCGGCCTTTACTACGATACCTTTTGAACGTGTAGGTCGTACCGACAGTCGTGGGCGTTTCACGATTCGGGGTGTTGCTCCGGGCGAATACCGCATCTACGGATTGCAAGATGCTGACCAAAACTTCTATTATAGTCAGCCCACTGAAATGATTGCTTTCGAAGACTCCCTGATTATTCCTGCCATGGATGAACGGATACGTCTTGATACACTCTGGAAAGATTCTCTGACGATAGATACGATCATGGAGAGAACTTATACTCATTACTCTCCGGATGACGTCATATTGCGCTGTTTCAAAGAACGGGTTTTGTCGCAACGTCTCATCAGGAGCGAACGTCCCGAATCCCGGAAATTCTCTTTCTATTTCTCTACCCAGGCTGACAGCCTGCCGTTGTTGAAGGGACTGAATTTCGATGAAACCAACGCTTTCATCGTGGAGAAGCCAACCGGACGCATTGATACGCTTCATTATTGGATAAGAGACTCTCTGATCTATAAGATGGATACTTTGAAGATGAGTCTCACTTACCTCTATACGGATACGCTCAACCAGTTGGTGCCGCGTACGGATACTCTGAGACTTGTATCGAAGATTCGGCCTAAGTCCGAGAAAGAACTTGAGAAGGAACGTGAGAAGAAAGAAAAGGAACTGGAAAAAGCCAAAAAGAAAGCGGAGAAAGAGGGTAAGGAGTATGTAGAACCGACGGTATTCCTGCCTGTGGATGTATATGCACCGGGTACGATGGATATCTACGACTATATCTCTCTTACATTTACTGAACCGTTGGCAACTGCTGCTGATGGTGCCATTCATCTGAAACAGAAAGTAGACAGTTTGTGGAATGATATCCCTTACGACTTTGTTCCGGACTCTCTGAACCTGATGCGCTATAATGTTTATGCAGATTGGGTGCCTGGTGAAAGCTATGCTTTTGAAGTCGACTCGACGGCTTTCCATGGAATATATGGCCTTTTCACCGATAAGATAAAGAAAGAATTTAAGGTGAAGAAACCTGAAGAGTACGGGCAAATATTCTATAATGTGACGGGAGCAGATTCAATTGCTTTTGTAGAATTGCTGGACGCACAGGATAAAGTGGTGCGTACAGTGCCGGTTGTCGATGGTAAGGCAGATTTCTACTTCCTGAATCCCGGCAAATATAGTGCGCGCCTTATAAATGATACGAATGGAAACGGTGTGTGGGACACCGGAAAATACGAAGACAAACGGCAACCGGAGAAAGTGTATTACTATCCTCAGGTGATAGAACTGAAAGCTAATTTCGACTTGACCCAGGATTGGAATATACATGAAAAGCCGCTGGATAAACAGAAACCGGATGAACTCAAAAAACAAAAACCAGATGAAGACAAGAAAAAGAGAAACCAGAATAACCGCAGCTCCGGCAATAACCGGTAAGCGCGGATGGGTGTTCTGCCTGTTGGGAGCACTGTTGCTTACGATGATGTCCACGCCTGCCAAGGCACAATGTACGGCTCAAAACACCGCATTTCAGTCCGGCGAGCACGTGATGTACGATTTATATTTTAACTGGAAGTTTATCTGGAAGAAGGTGGGGCTGGCAAGTCTGACCACCTTCTCCACTACTTATCAGTCACAACCTGCCTACCGCTTCAACCTGCTTTCGGTAGGAAGTAAAAAGACCGATTTCTTCTTTAAGATGCGTGATACGCTGACTTGCTATGTCAGTGAAAAGCTGGAGCCGCTCTACTTCCGTAAAGCGGCCGAAGAGGGTGACCGCTATACGGTGGATGAAGCTTGGTTTTCATATAAGGATGGCGTATCCAACGTGAAGCAGAGGCGTATCTGGCACAACCCGGTCCGCGATCCGCAAGAGATGGAATACAGTGACAGCCGTTGTATCTTCGATATGTTGAGTATCCTGGCACAGGCGCGTTCTTACGATCCGGCAGATTATAAAATAGGCGACCGAATTCAGTTCCCTATGGCTACTGGGCGCAAGGTAGAAGAACAAACGCTGATTTATCGTGGAAAAGAGGAGGTGAAGGCCAATAATGATACGATTTACCGTTGCCTTGTATTCTCTTTTGTGGAATATAAGAAGGGAAAAGAGAAAGAGGTGATTACTTTCTTTATCTCAGATGATAAGAATCATCTTCCCATCCGTCTGGATATGTATCTTAACTTCGGTTCGGCAAAGGCATTCTTTAAGAGTGTACAGGGGAACCGCTATCCGATGACTTCGGCTGTAAGGAAGAAGTGAGACAGCTACGAGTTACGAGCTACAGGTGCCTTTCGGAACATAGCGCAGCACTTGTAGCTCGTAGCTTGTAGCCCGTAGCTCTATATGCTGAACGGTAGCGGATCGCCTTTTCGGAATACGCTGGACTCAAACGTAGCAATCAGTTTCCCATCTTGGTTGGTGATGTCTATCTGATAATATCCGGTAGTACGTCCGATGTACCGTTCGCGTGCTTCGGCATACAGCGTGTCACCCGGTCCGCTGGCGCGCAAAAAGGTGATATTGGAAGACAGGGAGAAAGCCAGTGCACCATGTGAATTGGCAGCGGCGGCCAGTGCCAGGTCTGCAAGAGTGAAGATGGCTCCGCCTTGGGTGCGGCGTCCTGCGTTGAGGTGATTCTCTGTGATAACGAGGCGTGCTTTACTATATCCTTCGCGTACTTCCAGTAGTTCTACGCCGGTTTGTTCTGCAAAGAGATCTTTCTTGAAAAATTCTTGTGGAGTCATGTTTTCAATATGATTAAAAAGTTCAATCTGTATGATTTATGTGCAAATGTAACAATTTTGCCCTTTTCCTGTATAATTTAGGAGGGTCTTTTCTGTAAACCTGCGCTACTTTTGCTGACGAAAGAATACGAAACTTTAATAAACAAATCATTATTATGAAAACAATCCTCACGACATTGGGAATATCCCTCCTTGTTTTGGCGGGTTGCACAAGTCAGAAGCAGACCGAGAGCAACTTTATCCAAGAGAATATTGATAATGCGGTGGCGCAGGAGACCATTCAGACCGACATTATCGAAAAGTCAGGGAAAATTCTGAATCCAAGAACTATCAACAAAGATGGTAGCATTGTTTATGTACCCATTGATGACTGGTGTTCCGGTTTCTTCCCCGGTAATATCTGGTATACGTATGAGTTGACCGGTGATAAGAAATGGTTGCCGCTAGCTGAGAAGTATACAGAAGCGCTGGATTCCGTGCAATACCTGACCTGGCATCATGATGTAGGCTTTATGATTGGTAGCAGTTACTTGAACGGATACCGTTTTGCTAATAAAGAGGAATATAAGCCTGTAATAATCCAGACTGCAAAATCCCTTTCCACTCGTTTCCGTCCGGCAGCAGGAGTACTTCAATCCTGGGATGCAGATAAAGGTTGGCAGGCACAGCGTGGTTGGAAATGTCCGGTTATCATAGATAATATGATGAATCTGGAACTGTTGTTCGAAGCTTCCAAGCTTTCAGGCGATTCTACTTATTATAATATTGCCGTGAAACATGCCGATGCCACCATGAAAAATCATTTCCGTGCCAATAACAGCTGTTATCACGTAGTGGATTATGATCCCGTAACCGGTGAGGTACGTAAGAAACAAACTGCACAGGGGTATGCTGACGAATCCGCCTGGGCACGCGGACAGGCATGGGCCATTTACGGATACACCATGTGTTACCGTTATACCCACGATCAGAAGTATCTTGATATGGCTGAAAAGATTTATAACTTTATCTTCAATAATCCGAACCTGCCGGAAGACCTTGTACCGTATTGGGACTTTGATGCTCCCAATATTCCGAACGAACCCCGTGACGCTTCGGCAGCTGCATGTACGGCATCTGCCTTGTACGAGTTGAGCACATACATTCCCGGCAAAAACTATAAGGAAACAGCAGATAAGATTATGGAAAATCTCGGCTCTCCGGCTTATCGTGCAGAAGTGGGCACAAACGGTAATTTCATCCTGATGCACTCTGTAGGCAGTATTCCTCATGGTGCTGAGATTGATGTTCCGTTGAATTATGCGGACTATTACTTCCTGGAAGGAATTATGCGCAAAAGAGACCTGGAATCGAACAAGAAGCTCTTCTAATAAACGAATAATAGTGAACGCAAGGGTGTGGTGATTCTGAGAAATCAGAGGAAAGCGTCTTAGTGTTCGAAGAAATTAAAAGATATGATAAATCGGTTTAGTTTGTTTTTGGGAGGCTTGGGCCTGTTTGCCCTGCAAGGCTGCAAAACTCAGCAGGGAGAGCAGGCACAACTTCCGAATGTTATTTATGTCTTCCCCGACCAGTACCGTAATCAGGCTATGGAGTTCTGGGGACAGGATGGGTTTCGCGATAAGGTGAACTTCCGCAATGATCCGGTGCATACCCCTAACTTGAATGGTTTTGCCCGTGAAGCGCTGGTGTTAAGTTCTGCCCAGAGTAACTGTCCGTTGAGTAGCCCTCATCGAGGTATGCTGCTGACGGGGATGTATCCCAATAAAAGCGGGATACCTTTGAATTGTAATTCAGACCGGCCTATCAGTTCCCTGCGTGCCGACGTGGATTGTATAGGTGATGTATTCAATAAATCCGGATATGACTGCGCTTACTTTGGCAAGTTACACGCTGACTTTCCTACACCGAACGATCCGCAACGTCCCGGTCACTATGTAGAAGATCGCATACCTGCCTGGGATGCCTATACACCGAAAGAACGCCGTCACGGCTTTAATTACTGGTACTCCTACGGTACTTTTGATGAACATAAGAATCCCCGTTACTGGGATACGGATGGAAATCGTCACGATCCGAAAGAATGGTCACCGTTGCATGAGTCCAAGATGGTGGTTTCCTATCTGAAGAACGAAGGGAATGTGCGTGATCCGAAGAAACCTTTCTTTATAATGGTGGGTATGAATCCGCCCCACAGCCCGTACCGTTCATTGAATGATTGTATGGAAGAAGATTTCAACCTGTATAAAGATCAACCTCTGGACAGCCTTCTTATCCGTCCCAATGCAGATAAGAAGCGTGAAAAAGCAGAGAGCGTTCGCTACTACTTTGCCTCTGTTACCGGTGTAGACCGTGCCTTCGGACAGATCCTTGAAACACTGAAAGAGCAGGGTTTGGATAAGAATACGATTGTGATCTTTGCTTCCGACCATGGTGAAACAATGTGTAGTCAGTTCACGGATGATCCGAAGAATTCTCCTTATTCCGAATCTATGAATATACCGTTCCTGGTACGTTATCCCGGCCATATCCAACCGCGTGTAGACAATCTTCTGATGTCTGCGCCGGATATTATGCCGACTGTCCTGGGACTGTGTGGTTTGAGTGATTCCATTCCGTCTAATGTGCAAGGACGCAACTGGGCACCTCTTTTCTTCGATGAAAAGGCGGAAATTGAACGTCCCGGTGGTGCTTTGTATATCCAGAACCTGGACGGAGAAAAAGATGCGGACGGTAAAGTACAGACTTACTTCCCTTCTTCAAGAGGGTATAAGACGGCACGTTATACTTTGGCTTTCTATATCGATAAGAAAGATCGTAAGTTGCAGAAGAGCCTGCTGTTTGATGATGAAAAAGATCCTTACCAGATGAATAATCTTCCATTGGAAGAAAATAAAGAGATCGTTGCAGAGCTTTGCCGTGAAATGGGCAAGGAATTGAAAGCAATAGACGATCCCTGGTATAAGGAACGTATTCTTTCCGACATGATACCTTACTAAAACTCTCTTTTTTAAATGGAACTGCCTCCCTCGATTTTACAGAATCAGAGGGAGGCAGCTTTTTTTATAGGACAGTGGAATTTACTTATTCAGTTTCCACTCAGAACCTTCTTTACCGTCTTTAATTTCAAAGCCGAGGGCTGTAAGTTCATTACGAATCTTGTCAGAGGTAGCCCAGTCCTTATTGGCTTTCGCCATCATGCGCTGTTCCAGCAACATGTCTACTACTTTTCCGAAAGCAACTTCACGTTCTTCATTGGAATCGTTTTCTTCCTTCAATCCCAGAATGTCGAAACAGAAGAGATGGAATGTTTCTTTCAGGTCTTTCAAATCTTCGGCAGTAATGGTATCATTACCTGCAATGATATTGTTAATCATTCTGGCTCCATCGAAAAGGTGAGCAATGACTATCGGAGTATTCAGGTCATCATTCATGGCTTCATAACACTTTTCACGCACTGCTTTCACATCTACGCTGGATGTAACAGACGGGGTGATCTTTTCCAGTCCGTTTACGGCATCCATCATTCGACCCAATCCCTTTTCTGCAGCTTGCAGAGCTTCGTTGCTGAAGTCTACCGTACTGCGGTAGTGAGCTTGCAGAATGAAGAAACGGATGGTCATCGGACTATAAGCCTGTGTCAGCAATTTGTGTGTGCCGTTGAAGAACTCATCCAGATTGATGAAGTTGCCATATGACTTACCCATCTTCTGTCCGTTGATGGTAATCATATTGTTGTGCATCCAGTAGTGTACCATATCATTACCCTGTGATGCTACTGATTGTGCAATCTCACATTCATGATGGGGGAAAATCAGGTCCATACCACCGCCGTGAATGTCGAAATGCTCACCGAGGTATTTCTTACCCATGGCTGTACATTCAGCATGCCATCCCGGGAAACCGTTGCTCCACGGAGAAGGCCAACGCATGATGTGTTCCGGTTGGGCGCATTTCCATAAGGCAAAGTCGGCGGGGTTATGCTTTTCTGCTTGTCCGTCCAGTTCGCGGGTGGTGTTCAGTACATCATCCAGGT
>ENA-UAPH01000660-UAPH01000660.1-human-gut-metagenome-genome-assembly--contig:-NODE-660-length-12340-cov-4.014164_pt1 | contig 12340 bp, 9 predicted proteins | sample MGYA00243482_ERZ654581 | MGnify/ENA primary metagenome ERZ654581 (study PRJEB26926, sample SAMN06164676) | human gut metagenome | biome: ENVO:00009003; feature: ENVO:2100002; material: ENVO:00002003...
GCCGACAGAGGGAATCACCTATGTGCAAGTGAAAGACAGCGAGGATGCCACAGGCAAGATGGCGACTCTGTTCTTTGGAGATCCTACTTCTAAAATGGAACTGGTAGGCGTAACGGGAACCAATGGGAAAACGACCATCGCCACCTTATTATATAATACATTCCGCTATTTCGGATATAAGGTAGGACTCATTTCAACGGTATGCAACTATATCGATGACGAAGCAATCCCAACCGAGCACACTACCCCCGACCCCATCACACTGAACCGCCTGTTAGGCAGGATGGCGGACGAAGGCTGCAAGTATGCTTTTATGGAAGTAAGCTCCCACTCCATCGCCCAAAAACGCATCAGTGGGTTAAAATTCGCCGGAGGTATCTTCACCAATCTCACCCGTGACCATCTGGACTATCATAAGACGGTAGAGAATTATCTGAAAGCTAAGAAAAAGTTCTTCGATGACCTACCGAAGAATGCGTTCAGTCTGACCAATCTCGATGACAAGAACGGACTGGTAATGACGCAAAACACACGTTCGAAGGTATATACCTACTCTTTGAGAAGTCTGAGTGACTTCAAAGGGCGAGTATTGGAATCCCACTTCGAAGGAATGTTGCTCGACTTCAACAACCATGAACTGATGGTACAGTTCATCGGTAAATTTAATGCATCTAACCTTCTTGCCGTATTCGGCGCTGCCGTATTGCTCGGCAAAAAAGAAGAGGATGTACTGGTGGCGCTCAGTACACTACATCCGGTAGCAGGACGTTTCGACGCCATCCGTTCTCCGCAGGGATATACGGCAATCGTTGATTATGCCCACACTCCGGATGCACTGGTCAATGTCCTGAATGCCATTCACGACGTACTCGAAGGCAGAGGTAAAGTCATTACTGTGGTGGGTGCCGGAGGTAACCGTGACAAAGGGAAACGCCCCATCATGGCCAAAGAGGCTGCCAAAGCGAGCGACCGTGTCATCATTACTTCGGACAATCCCCGGTTTGAAGAACCGCAGGATATTATCAATGACATGCTGGCCGGCTTGGATGCCGGAGACAGAAAGAAAACAATCAGTATGACAGACCGCAGGGAAGCTATCCGCACAGCATGCATGCTGGCCGAAAAAGGAGATGTAATTCTCGTTGCCGGAAAAGGACACGAGAACTATCAGGAAATAAAAGGAGTGAAATATCACTTTGATGATAAAGAAGAGTTGAAATCAGTGATGAATGATTAGTGACGACATCACTTATCACCAATCACTCATCACTAACCCCTAATCACTATTTACAATGTTATATTATCTATTTGACTGGCTACACAAACTCAACTTTCCCGGTGCGGGAATGTTTGGTTATACATCATTCCGTGCATTGATGGCTATCATTCTGGCACTGCTGATCTCGAGCATCTGGGGTGATAAGTTTATCAAACTGCTGAAGCGTAAGCAGATCACGGAGACACAGCGTGATGCCAAAATCGACCCGTTCGGTGTAAATAAAGTAGGAGTGCCGAGCATGGGTGGCGTCATCATCATTGTAGCCATTCTGATCCCCTGCCTGCTGTTAGGAAAACTACATAATATCTATATGATCTTGATGCTTATCACTACCGTTTGGTTGGGATCATTGGGATTTGCCGACGATTATATCAAGATATTCAAGAAAGACAAGGAAGGGTTGCACGGAAAATTCAAGATCATCGGTCAAGTGGGATTGGGACTGATTGTGGGATTGACCCTCTATCTCAGCCCGGACGTCGTCATTCGTGAAAACATAGAAGTACAGACACCGGGACGCGAGATGGAAGTCGTGCACGGGACAAACGACTTGAAATCGACACAGACCACCATACCGTTTTTTAAAAGCAACAACCTCGACTATGCCGATCTGGTAGCTTTTATGGGAGATCATGCCCAGACTGCCGGATGGATCCTGTTTGTGATCATTACCATCTTTGTAGTGACGGCCGTATCCAATGGCGCCAACTTGAATGACGGCATGGATGGGATGGCAGCAGGCAACTCTGCCATTATCGGACTGACTTTGGGCATACTGGCCTATGTATCGAGCCACATCGAATTTGCCGGCTATCTGAATATCATGTACATCCCCGGTTCGGAGGAACTGGTAATCTTCATATGTGCTTTCATCGGTGCATTGATCGGTTTCCTATGGTACAATGCCTACCCGGCGCAGGTATTCATGGGCGATACCGGGAGCCTGACCATCGGCGGTATTATCGCGGTATTTGCTATCATTATACATAAGGAGTTATTGATTCCCATTCTTTGCGGTGTATTTTTGGTAGAAAACCTGTCGGTCATTCTGCAACGCGCTTATTACAAGGTCGGAAAGAAAAAAGGGGTAAAACAACGCCTGTTTAAACGTACGCCGATACACGATCATTTCCGTACATCGATGAACCAGATAGAAAGCGGATGCCGGGTGGTATTCACCCAACCGGACAACCTCTTCCATGAATCGAAAATCACTGTTCGTTTCTGGATCGTAACAATCGTATTGGCAGCAATAACGATCATCACATTAAAGATCAGATAAATCATGGTTCAATGCGCCGATATGCCAATCGGGGAAGAAGCGGATGCAGGTGAAAAGGCAGGGAAGCGGCAATAAACCCATAAATAAAACAGAGAGAATTAACCGGATTATTAACCATTAAAGTTTATGTGTTGCCGGTGGCATACGGCCACATCGGTATATCGACACATTATTGAGAATGAAAAGGATTGTAATTTTAGGAGCAGGCGAAAGTGGCGCGGGTGCTGCCGTATTAGCCAAAGTGAAAGGATTCGAGACGTTCGTATCGGACATGTCCGCCATCAAGGACAAGTATAAAGAACTGCTCGACAGCTACGGTATTGCCTGGGAAGAAGGCCATCATACCGAAGAACTGATTCTGAATGCCGACGAGGTAGTTAAAAGCCCGGGTATTCCAAACGATGCTCCGTTGATTCTGAAATTGAAAGAACAAGGCACACCGATTATCTCGGAAATAGAATTTGCCGGACGCTATACGGATGCCAAGATGATCTGCATCACCGGTTCGAACGGAAAGACCACCACCACCACCCTTATCTCCAAGTTCTACGAGGCCGCAGGCCGCAGGGTGCATCTGGGCGGCAACATCGGCGCAGCCCTGCTGCCCATGCTGCCCGAGGTGAGCCCCGACGACGTGGCCGTGGTGGAGCTGTCCAGCTTCCAGCTCATCAGTATGCACCAGAGCCCCAACATCGCCGTCGTCACCAACGTGACCCCCAACCACCTCGACCACCACAAGGATATGCAGGAGTACATCGACGCCAAGCGCAACATCCTGCTCTACCAGAAGCAGCCCTGCCGCGCCGTCCTCGGCTATGAGAACGAGATCAGCCGCTCCATGCAGAAGGACTGCAAGGGCAAGCAGGTCTGGTTCACCCGCCTGCACGAGACGGACAACGGCGCGTTCCTGCGGGAGGACGGGATGCTCTGCATGGCAGAGAACGGCGTCGTGACCCCCTTCCTCGCCCAGAAGGACGTGAAGCTGCGGGGCCTGCACAACATTGAGAACCTGCTGGCCGCTGCCGCCGCCGTCTGGGGCGAGGTGCCTGTGGAGGCCATCCAGCTGGTGGGCAGCAGCTTCACCGGCGTGGAGCACCGCATCGAGCCGGTGCGAGTGCTGGACGGCGTCACTTATTATAATGACTCCATCGGCACCAGCCCCACCCGCACTATCGCCGGTCTGCGCAGCTTCGACCAGAAGGTCATCCTCATCGCAGGCGGCTACGACAAGCACATCCCCTACGAGCCGCTGGCCCCTGAGATCACGGCTCATGTCAAGAACCTCGTGCTGATGGGTGCTACCGGCCCCCGCATCGAGAAGGCCGTGCGCGAAGACCCGAACTTCGACGAGACCGAGCTGCCCATCCAGCACGCCGACAACATGCAGCACGCCGTGGAGCTGGCCCGCGCCTGCGCAAAACCCGGTGACATCATCATTCTCTCGCCGGCCAGTGCTTCTTTCGACCTCTACCCGAACTTTGAAGTGCGCGGCCGCGAGTTCAAGAGCATCGTCAACGCGCTGAAGTGATCGCCCAAATCAAAACGCCCCGCCAGAAGCAGCGCTTTTTGAACGCCTGCCGGGGCAGGCTCTGTCTCGGGGCGACCATGCCGCTGGCGTTCGCCCTCTTCGGCAAGAGCCAGCCGGGCCGCTTTTTCGCCGGGCCGACGTTGGCATTGGACGTCGGCGGCAGCACCGCGTGGCTGGCGGGTCACGCCAACCCCGAGGAGCTGGCGGGCTTTCTGGCTTTCTGCGGCTGTGAGGCCGTGGTGCTGGATGAAGCCGAGTGTCCGCCGCCCACCGGTTGGAAACGGGCAAAGACACACAGCGTCTTCGGCCTTGCGCCGGGGCGTCAGCTGCCGCTGCCTGAGGCGGACGCTTCCCTCTGGCAGAGTCTTGCCAAAAACACAGAACCTGCCGCCGGAAAAGCAGCGGAGCTGCTCTTCCCTGACAGGCCCTCAAAACGGGACGACTTTTACTCTGAGCTCTGCTCCAAGCGCAGCCGGGGTCTTGCCCGGATCTGGACGCTGGAACGGGAAGGAAGCATCATCTGTACGGTGGGAGCCTACGCGCTGGCAAATGGTCAGGCATACATGGCCTGCGGCGAGACCGTGGAAGCTCTGCGGGGCAAAGGCGTCGGCGGGCGGCTCATCGTCGAGATGGCGAATGCCCTCGCCGCCGAAGGCTGGATGCCTGTCTTCCTGTGCAGCCCCGAGCGGGTGCATTTCTATACCCGGCTGGGCTTTGAGAAGATGGGGGAGTATGCAAGGTATGCCGCGCCGTGAGGCGGGCTTGCGCGCCGGTGGCGCGAAATGCCGCTCAAAAAGACCTGACGAAAACTACAGCTTCCCTGCGCGAACGCAATTTTTCAAAGTACAATAACAATTAAGGATTCATTATAATGTCAATGTTAAATCACTTTTTCGACTACAAACCCGAAGTCCTGGCGCTGGATGAAAAAGCCCTTGAGCTCTGCCAGCCCTACTTCAAGCAGATGGAGGACATTCGCGACTACAACCAGCTCAAGATGCTGAAAGCCTTTGCGGACACCCAGATGTCCTCCACCGATATGCTGGGTACCACCGGCTACGGCCTGTGGGACACCGGCCGCGCCAAGCTCGAGCAGATCTTTGCCGAGGTGATGGGCGCCGAAGATGCACTGGTGCGCAGCCAGTTCCAGAGCGGCACCCACACGCTGGCCGTGGCCCTCTTTGGTTTGCTGCGGGCAGGCGATACCCTGCTGGCCGCCACGGGCCGTCCGTATGACACGCTGGAAGGGGTCATCGGTCTGGATGGCAAGGGCAAAGGCACCGGAACTCTGATGGATTACGGCATCAAGTACGACGAGGCCCCGCTGAAGGCCGACTTTACCCCGGACTATGAGCTTATCGCCCAGAAAGCCCCGGGCGCGAAGGTCTGCCATATCCAGCGCAGCCGCGGCTACCTGCAGCGCAACGCCTTTGACCTCGACACCATCCGCAAGGTCGCCGACACCGCCCGCGCCGCCAACCCCGACATCATCATCTTTGTGGACAACTGCTACGGCGAGTTCACCCAGAAGGAAGAACCCTGCCAGGCAGGTGCAGACCTCGTGGTGGGCAGCCTTATCAAGAACCCCGGCGGCGGCATCGCCCCCACCGGCGGCTATATCGCAGGCCGGAAAGACCTCGTGGAGCTCTGCGCCTACCGCCTGAACGCCCCCGGCCTCGGCAAGGAGCTGGGCTGCACCCTCGAGACGCCCCGCGACATGTATCTGGGCTTCTACTACGCCCCCGGCGTGGTCTGCGAGGCCATCAAGACGGCCATCTACGCCCAGTGCCTGCTGGAACTGGTGGGCAAAAAGCCCATCCCGCGCTACTGCGAGGCCCACAACGACATCGTCACCTGCTTTGATGCCGGTACGGCGGACGCCCTCATCGGCTTCTGCCGGGGAGTTCAGGCCGCAAGCCCCGTGGACAGCTATGCCGCCCCGGAACCTTCTCCGGAACCGGGCTACACCGATGAGGTCATCATGGCCAGCGGCAGCTTTACCCAGGGCAGCACCATCGAGCTTTCCTGCGACGGCCCGCTGCGTGAGCCGTATACCTGCTACCTGCAGGGCGGCCTGAACTTCGCCGCCAGCCGCGCAGGCGTCCTGCTGGCTGTGCAGAATGCGTATTTTAAGGACTGAACCTCTCAATTACCTTCGGTGACAGCTTCCCTCTCGAGGGGAGTCTAAGAGGTGGACCCCGACACGGAAATCTGCGTCACCTGCGGCGGCACCGAGGCCATGATGGCGGCTGTCCCCGGTTCGAGCTTCTTCAAAGAGCCGGTCAACCACCTCATCCGGATGCATTTTGCCCGCGGCACCGACGTGCTGGACGAGGCGGTGCATCGTCTGGCAAAGCTGACGGAGCTGCTGAAATAACAAAGAAAGAGGACATCATGCGATTTTTTGCGTGATGTCCTCTTTGGCTATAAAGCGATGGATCTTATCAGCGCCTTGCTCGCTCAGTCTGTAAGTAAGGGGAGCCGCAGCGTGAAAATGCTGCCCTTGCCGACTTCACTTTGCAATGTGATCTCGCCGTGGTGGAGGTGGGCCAGCTCCTGCGCGATGGTCAGGCCGAGGCCGGTGGAGTCGTGCTTTTTGTCGGCGGTGGTATGGAAGTATCGGTCAAAGACAGCGCTCTGGTCTTCCGGCGCGATGCCGCAGCCGGTATCCTGTACGCTGACACAGGCCGTTTCGTCCTCGGCGCAGCAGTCCACATGGATGCTGCCCCCGGCGGGAGTATAGTGGATGGCGTTGGTGACAAGGTTCTGGATAATTTGCTGTAACCGCACGCTGTCGCCCCAGACAGGCAGAGGCGTGTCGGCGCTGACATGGAGTTCGACGCCCTTTTTGTCGGCCTCGCTCCGGCAGGCGGCGCAGACGGCGGCGGCTTCTTCGTTGAGGGCGGCGCGGTCTTCGTTGAGCAGGATCTGCTTCTGCTCGAGCTTTGCCGCGAGGAAGAGGTCTTCCGTCAGCCGCCGCAGGAATTCAATGCGCTGACGCAGAGCCGGAAGCAAGGCCGGAAGGGCCTCGGGGGCCGATTCCAGCGTTTCCAGCCCGCCGCTGACGGCGAAGAGAGGGCTGCGCAGGTCGTGAAAAATGTTGAGCATCATGCTCTTGCGGGCCTCGGTCTCGGCGGTCAGCTCTTTTGTCCGCTCTGCCACCCGGGCGTCCAGCTCCCGGGCCAGCTGCTCGGTGCGGTCGAAGAGGAGAGCGAACCGCCGGCAGACGAACACCATGCAGCCGATGGCGAAGGGCAAATCATAAAGGCGGGAACAGCGCAGCAGGTAGAAGGGGACAGACTCCACGAAAAGCGCGCTGTCCAGCCCGGGCATCAGCGCCCAGACCCGGAAGCCGGTGGTGACGGCACCGGGCAGGAGCATCAGAGCGGCACCCTCATAGTCTGCGTTCACGGCGGCCATTAAGTAGTAGAGACAGAGGCACATGCCCGCTACCAGCATCCCGACCCGCAGCGGGGGATAGCTGCTCGTGGACAGCGCAAAGAAGACGACGCATCCGGCGGCAAGCGCAAGGAGCCCCCGCCCGGATCGGGGCAGTTTTACCCCCAGAAGCCCTGCCGCCAGCAGTGCCGAGGCCAGCACAGTGAGGGAGAAGAAGGAGCGGAGGATGAGCTGGAGCGGGCCGCTCCGGATGGCTGGGAAGAAGAAGACCAGCAGCGCCCAGACGCTCATGATGACGAGGTAGAGCAGGAAGTACCCCAGCTCCGGCAGGTGCTTATAGTGGTAGAGCGCCAGCAGCACCATCCCCATGGTCACAAAGGCCGTCAGAGCGATGAGCTGAGTCATGGTACGGAAGCGGAAGGCCCGGTCGGCGAAGGCGGAAGTCATCAGCCATGTCTGGGGGCTGCGGCCGCAGGTGAACACCAGCTCCACCGTCTCGCCGGGCATGACGTCCAGTGCGTACAGATCCCCCGAGCGCTCGAGGCTGGTGAGGTTCTCATGGGCCAGCGGTACCGCTGTGTTGGTGACGCAGAGGGTGAGGGATGGGATGTCTTCCCCCACAGTGAAAGTAAAGTGCCACTGGTCGGGGGCTTCCTGCCGCCAGCCGTCCAGCGCGATACCCTGGACGGCCTGCTGGGCTGTGAGCACACTGCCGCTGTGCAGGTGCTCGAACTGCGCGTTGCCCCAGATACCGGCCAGCACGATGAAGGCCGTGAGCAGGGCGGAGAAAATCAGAATGGGCCATTTTTGCTTCATGGCGATGCCTCCCCTTGTAGATGTGCAAAAAATAAGGTATACTATAGTATATCAAATCGTGCGAAAAAAGGGGAGGGCTGACAGGATGATCCGCGTATTGTTGGTGGAAGATGACCCCGTGATCCGCGACACCACATGCTATTTTCTGAAAAGTCAGCAGAATTTTGAGGTGGTCTGTGCAGAGACGGGCGGCGACGCTTTGAGCCATGCGCGGGAAAAGTTCGATGTCATCCTGATGGACATCCTTCTCCCGGACACCAACGGCGTAGACCTCTGCCAGCGTCTGCGCAGCTGGCACCACTGCCCCATCATCTTCACATCCTGTCTGGACGATACCGATACCATCGTCCACGCGCTGGAAATGGGCGGCGACGACTTTCTGGCAAAGCCCTATAATAACAAGATCCTGCTGGCCCGCATCATGGCCAACATCCGCCGGGTGCAGATGGACGGCGCAGAGCCCAGCGTCAACGGCTACCACTGCGCGGCCTTCACGCTGGATGCCAACAGCCACAGCGTGGAGAAGGATGGCCGCAGCGTCCATCTGGCCGACATGGAATATCGCATCCTCACCCTCTTCGTCCGCTACCCGAACACCTTCTTCACAGCCAACGAGCTCTACCAGAAGATATGGGGCAAGGAAAGCCTCGGCGATGTGCGGACGGTGCAGGTACATATCCACAACCTCCGCAGCAAGATAGAGCCCGACCCGGCAAAGCCCGTCTACTTAAAAAATGTCTGGGGCAAGGGCTATGTCTTCCAGCCGGACGGCGGCAAGGTTTAAGAATCGTTTTGATGAGAGCGCCGACTTCTTAAGGAAACTTAAGCGGTCGGCGCTCTTTTTGGACTTGTTAAGCAAATAATTAACAAGAATGTCCGGAATCGACTAAGAAATGGCTAGGATGTTTAAGGATTCTTAAAAGACAGACCCTTGAATTTGTGTTAAATTATTATCGAACGATGTGGGCGGCAGTGCAAGAAGGTCTGCCGCCGCACGGAGCTATGAGAAAGAATAGAGAAGAAGAAAAAGACACGAAGAAAGGAACCACGCAAAATGAACAAGATCTCCCGTAAAGGTTTTCTGAAGATCGCTGCCGCAGCTGCCATGTCTGGTGTGACCGCCGGTGCTCTGGCTGCCTGCAACACTGCCAGCTCTTCCACTGCTGCTTCCGGTGCAACCGGCACCTACATCCCCGGCACCTATGAGGGCACTGCTGAGGGCATCTCTTCTACCGTCAAGGTCACCATGACCTTCTCCGACAGCGCTGTGACCGACGTTGTGGTGGACACCTCCGGCGAGACCGCTTCCTACGGCGCTGCTGCTGCCGACCAGCTGCGTGAGCAGCTGATGGCTGCAGGCTCTGCTGAGATCGACGGCGTTTCCGGCTCCACCATCACTTCCGACGCTGTCATGAAGGCTGCCAAGAGCTGTTACGCTCAGGCCAAGGGCGAAGCTACTGTGACCTCCGTCCAGCTGCCCACCGGTGACGAAAACGATTGGCTGGGCAAGGAGCCTGACATCGACGAGGCTGCCATCACCGAGACCGTGGACACCGACATCCTCATCGTCGGCGCTGGCAACGGCGGTATGGGCGCAGCTGCTTACGCTGCTGCTCATGGCCTGAACTTCCGCGTCATCGAGCAGAACGGCAACGTGCAGGATACCCGTCACTGGGTCGGCGCTGTGGACGGCTTCGGCGCACAGGCACAGGGCATCAAGATGGACCGTGCAAAGCTGCTGAGCGAGATCTCCCGCTACGCTTCCGGCAAGTGCGACCAGCGCGTTGTCAAGACCTGGATCAACGAGTCCGGTGAGATGATCGAGTTCATCCGCTCCATCATGGAAGACAAGTACGGTGTCAAGATGGTCTACACCTACGGCGATGAGGCGAAGTGGCCTGCCGAGAACGCCGAGCACAACACCGACTATATGTACCCCGAGATCGAGTACACCTATGACCGCAGCTCCGGCGCAGCCCGTAACGAGCTGCTGCTGGACTACATCCGTGAGCTGGGCTACGATGTTGACTTCAAGACCTCTCTGGCAAAGCTGGAGAAGGACTCCACTGGCCGCATCACCGGCATCATCGCCCAGAGCACCGAGGATGACCACTTCATCCGCTACAACGCCAACAAGGGCGTTCTGCTGGCCTGCGGCGGCTTCCCCGGCAACCCCTACATGATGGAGCAGCTGGACCCGCTGGGCACCAGCGTGACCACCGCCTGCTCCTACTCCCCCGCCGACAAGGGCTACGGCATCCGCGCTGCTGTGTGGGCCGGTGCCAATCTGGACAAGGAAGCCGCTCCCATGCTGTTTGACCGCGGCATTGTTGCCCCCGGCGTGGATGGCGGCTATGTGGATAGCGACTCCGCCTTTGGCGGCAAGGCCTTCCCCGGCAAGATCCGCCAGTACAACCCCGGTACCCAGCCCTTCCTGAAGGTGAACCGCAACGGCGAGCGCTTTGCCAACGAGAGCAGCCCCTACAATGACATTGTCTACGCCGCTGCTCACCAGCCGGGCCGTGTCTACGCTCAGATCTGCGATGCCAACATTCTGGAGGACGCAAAGCGCTTCCACACCATCGGCTGCTCTGCCCAGACCCGTAACGGCGGTGAGAAGTACATTCAGGGTAAGATGGACGAGGCAATCGAGGCCGGTGCATTGTTCAAGTGCGATACGCTGGACGAGCTGGCCGACAAGATGGGCTTTACCGGCGCTGCCAAGGACACCTTCCTTGCCACCGTGGAGCGCTACAACGAGCTCTACGACAAGCAGAACGACGAGGACTTCGGCAAGCCCGCTTACCGCCTCAGCGCCATCCGCACCGCTCCCTTCTACGGCTGCTGGCTGGGTGCCTCTCTGCTGACCACTGAGCAGGGCATTGCCATCAACGAAAAGGGTCAGGCTCTGGACAACGATAACAAGCCCATGCCCGGCCTGTATATCACCGGCGATATGTCCGGCAGCTTCTTTGCCAACAACTATCCCTGTCTGATGGCCGGTGTGGCTATGGGCCGCACCCTGACCTTCGCCATGAAGGCCGTCAAGCAGATGGCTGGTCTGGAATGATGCCGCTCCCCGGAAAATGAACTGAAAACTGCATAAAAATGCAGCGCCGCTGAAGCCCTGAAAAGCTTCGGCGGCGCTGTTTTACGTTTCCCTCTATACACAAAAAATGTCAGGCAGTCCTCAGCACACGGCGCGGCGGGGAGCGGCCAGAGGCTCGATCACCGGCGGGTGCATCCCTTCCCGGTAGTCCAGATCTCCCTGATCCATGCCGCGGAGCAGTACCTCGGCGGTGGCAATGTTGGTGGCAATGGGTACGCTGTGCATATCGCACAGGCGGAGCAGGTTCTGCTCGTTGGAGCTGCCGCTGTCGGCCCGGAGCGGGTCGCGGAAGAACAGCACCAGATCCACTTCATCGCAGGCAACACGGGCGGTGATCTGCTGAATGCCGCCCAGCTTTCCGGAGAGGTAACAGTGAACTGGCAAGCCGGTGGCCTGGTTCAACATCCGGCCGGTGGTACCGGTGGCAATGACAGTGTTCCGGGACAGGATACCACTGTAGGCGGTGCAGAACTGAAGTGCAAGTTCTTTGCGGGAATCATGTGCAAGAATGGCAATTGTCATAATTCGCTCTCTCCTTTGTACTAGTGTCGTCATGCGGACATCTGTTTGAAATGGATTGCAGTTGTGGGAAGAACAGTTCCGGGCGCACTTCAGAGCGCCCCGCCGAACTTGTTCCCACACTTTCCAATATAGTTTTACCGCGTCGAAATAGGGGTTGTCAAGGGGAAAATGAGAATTTTTACCCTAATTTCCGATAAAAGTACGACTTTATTTTTGTACAGAATGGAGAAATGAAAAATACATCATGGCACAAACGGAAAAATAATTTTCGAAATTTTGGACCGAAAGTGTTTCTATAACAAAAACAGTCCATCCCTGCAAAACAAAAATACAGGCCGCTGTCCTTCCACTGCGGCCTGTAAGAAAAAAACGGAAAAATGTTTTCGCAATTGAACGGTTCAGCGG
>ENA-UAPH01000662-UAPH01000662.1-human-gut-metagenome-genome-assembly--contig:-NODE-662-length-12322-cov-5.499715_pt1 | contig 12322 bp, 9 predicted proteins | sample MGYA00243482_ERZ654581 | MGnify/ENA primary metagenome ERZ654581 (study PRJEB26926, sample SAMN06164676) | human gut metagenome | biome: ENVO:00009003; feature: ENVO:2100002; material: ENVO:00002003...
ACGAGATAGGCTCCGGTCTCGTGGGCTCGGAGATGTGTATAAGAGACAGGCCGTGACGAGGAGATACGCCGCGTCTTGCAGATCCTCTCCCGCCGTACGAAGAACAACCCGATCCTCATCGGTGAGCCGGGTACGGGCAAGACGGCTATCGTCGAAGGACTAGCCGAGCGTATCGTGCGTGGCGACGTGCCCGAGAACCTGAAGGACAAGCAACTCTACTCCCTCGATATGGGCGCACTCGTGGCGGGTGCCAAATACAAGGGCGAGTTTGAGGAGCGCCTGAAGTCGGTGATCAAGGAGGTGACGAAGGCCGAAGGCAACATCATCCTCTTCATCGACGAGATCCACACGCTCGTGGGAGCCGGTGGTGGCGAGGGCGCCATGGACGCCGCCAACATCCTCAAGCCGGCCCTGGCACGTGGCGAACTGCGTGCCATCGGTGCGACGACGCTCAACGAGTATCAGAAGTACTTTGAGAAGGACAAGGCCCTGGAGCGCCGCTTCCAGACCGTCATGGTCGAGGAGCCGGACGAGACCGACGCCATCTCCATCCTACGTGGACTGAAGGAGCGCTACGAGAACCACCACAAGGTGCGTATCCAGGACGACGCCTGCATCGCCGCCGTGCAACTCTCCGAACGCTACATCACAGACCGTTTCCTCCCCGACAAGGCCATCGACCTCATGGATGAGGCTGCTGCCAAACTCCGTATGGAGCGCGACTCCGTGCCGGAGGAACTGGACGAACTGGAGAGACAGTTGAAGCAGAAGGAGATCGAGCGTGAGTCGGTGAAGCGCGAGGTGCAGCCGGGAGCGACCGAGAAGGACCCCGACCTGCAAAAACTCAACAACATCGAGCGCGAGATAGCCGAACTGCAGGACAAGGTGAAGGGATTCCGAGCTAAATGGGAGGCCCAGAAGGCCCTGGTCAACAAGATCCAGCAGGACAAGCAGCAGATAGAGCAACTGAAGTTTGACGCCGAGCGCGCCGAGCGCGAGGGCAACTACCAGCTCGTGGCGGAGATACGCTATGGCAAACTGCAGCAGATAGACGCCGACATCAAGGCCATACAGAAGCAGCTCGACCAGACGCAGGGTGGCGAGAAACTCATCCGCGAGGAGGTGACTGCCGACGATATCGCCGAGGTGGTGAGCCGCTGGACGGGAATCCCCGTGACGCGGATGATGCAGAGCGAGCGCGACAAGCTCCTCCACCTGGAGGAAGAGCTCCACAAGCGGGTGATTGGCCAGGACGAGGCCATTACGGCCGTGGCCGACGCCGTGCGCCGCAGCCGCGCCGGACTGCAAGATCCGAAGAAGCCGATAGCCTCCTTCATCTTCCTCGGCACAACGGGTACGGGTAAGACCGAGCTGGCGAAGGCGCTGGCCGAATACCTCTTCGACGACGAGACGATGATGACGCGTATCGATATGAGCGAATACCAAGAGAAGTTTAGTGTCTCCCGCCTCATCGGCGCGCCTCCGGGGTACGTCGGTTACGACGAGGGTGGCCAGTTGACCGAGGCCGTCAGGCGCAAGCCCTACTCCGTGGTTCTCTTCGATGAGATAGAGAAGGCCCACCCCGACGTCTTCAATATCCTGCTCCAGGTGCTCGACGACGGACGACTGACGGACAACAAGGGCCGCACGGTCAACTTCAAGAACACCATCATCATCATGACCTCCAACCTCGGATCGCAGTACATCCAGCAGCAGTTTGAGCACATCAGTGCCGCCAACCGCGCCATGGTGGTCGAGGAGACGAAGACGAAGGTGATGGAGATGCTCAAGAAGACCATCCGTCCGGAGTTTCTCAACCGTATCGACGAGACGATCATGTTCCAGCCGCTCACGAAGGAAGAGATCGCGGGTGTTGTCACCCTCCAGCTCGACCGCGTCAAGGCTATGCTGAAGCCGCAAGGTTTCGACCTGGAATGGACGCCGGAGGCCGTCAGCTACCTCTGCGACAAGGGCTACGACCCGGAGTTTGGCGCACGCCCCGTGAAGCGGGCCATCCAGCACTACGTCCTCAACGACCTCTCCAAGGCGCTGCTGGCTGGCACGGTGATCCGCGACAAGGCCATCACTATCGACCAGAGCAACGGTTCGCTGATCTTCCGCAACGAATAAGAGAAAAACGGATAAGACTAACAGACGGGGGTGGCCGAAAGGCCGCCTTCCGCTTCCACTTCAAGCAAGACAACTTCATAAGTTGACAATAAGCCTGTTAATAGAAAGCCCGGTGGCACTAAATGGTGTCACCGGGCTCTTTTTGTTGTTGGCTATTGGTCAAGTCCGCCTACTTGCTCACGCCGCGCACGGAGTAGCCGCTGGAGCAGTAGTTGTCGCTCGAATACCAGAAGTCGCGACCTAAGTAGAGATAATAGCTTCTGTAGCCGTAGTCGGTGTTGAGCATGCTCGACCAATAGAAGCCGTAGTAGCCCTGGGTCTCCACCTCGTCGTAGTTGCGGTAGCCCGGGAGCGGGAAGAAGATCTGATTGCCGTTGGGGCCCGTGACGAGCACACCGTTCATGCCGCTGCGCTGCGTCTCCTGCAGACTGCAGTTGTCCATCAGTTCCTTCTGGTCTTCCACCGTCGGCATCCGCCATGCGTCGCCCATGAGGACGTGGGCCACATCATAGGAAGTGCCCGCGATGTCCTCGCCGATTTTCACCTCATCGATCCAGTCCTCAGTGTAAGCATAGGTATAGCGGCTGTAGGAGTCCTTCTGCCACGTCTCACCCCATGCATAGAAGCCTCCGAAAGCCTCGGGGAAGGGTGCGCCGACATTGCAGCAAGCCCACTTCGTGCCACTCGGCAGTCCGAGATCCACGGCGTGGGGATGGTGGGCGTCAGGACAGGTGTTGACGACAGTAGCGAAACTCACGCTGTCGATGGTCGAGAGCAGCGTACGATAGACGCTGTCGCGGGTCCAGATCTCCTGGACGACATACTCCTCGTGGCGCTGGCCCTGCAGGTCCACCTGCGAGCAGACCACACTGTCGATCTCCGACTTCAGGAACGTCAGTTTGCCCAAGTTGCTATTGCGATACACATACATGGCCTCGTTTTGCGCCATTGCCCCACAGACCATGGCGAAGAGGATCAAGAATGAGAGCGAGAGTCTTTTCATTGCTTACGGATTTTGAAGGTTACTGACGAGGTTTTCACTACATAGACCGCTGCTGGCTGACCCGAGAGCGAGATCGAGGCAGCACCCTTGGCGTCGGTCGTAGCCGTGGCCACACACTTTCCGTCCAGGGTATAGACCGCCACCTCGGTAGCCGGGGTCAGGTGCGCCACTTGGAGCTCATCGCCCAGGAAGGAGATGAGAGAGCCCGTCTGAGCCAGGCCGTTGACGCCCGAATACTCCACCGCCTCGTAGGTGAACTTCATGATGTCGGCCGAGGGATAGCTGACTTCGTTGCTTTGGGTAGTGACGACCAGGTCGTTGCTGACAAAGGTGACGACGGGACGCTCTTTGAGCAGGATTGTCACCTCCTCGCCCGAAGCCTTGTGAAGGCGCAAGGCGTTGAGGATCACCGCATCGTCTGCCCCCATGGCCAACATGGGCAACAAAAGGGCAAGTGAAAGGATCATCTTTCGCATCGTTTCTTTAATTTGATTGATTAATATTCATTACGTCTCATATACCGAGTGGACGATCTGCCAGGGCCCTCGCGCCGACGACGATGCGCCTCGTGGTGGCCCAAGATCAAACTCATCTGCAAAAATAATGCTTTTTCTCCAAACAACATCTTAATTTCATGGAAAAAACGTCGCTGGCTCTACGATTGGTGCGGATTTCCCTTGAGATCGGTTCACAGATTGACTCAAAATGCCACAAAAATTGGCTCGCAAAGGCCACGAGAATCGGTTTAGAAAACCACGAGAATGGGAACGCAAAACCATGAGAATGGGAACGCTAAGGGACGAGAATCACTTCGCATAGGGACAAAAAAAATGCCCTGCTTTCAACGTTTCACACGCTCAACAGGGCTATAACTATAACTCTAACTTGTCTAATATTTGATTAAAAACAAAGTTCTAATGTCAACGTATCCCTCTGAGCGGAATACGGGAGTCGAACCCGCCTCCTCGGCTTGGGAAGCCGATGCACTACCGATGTGCTAATTCCGCGGGATGTTTCACTTTGCTTTTTTCTTTCCTTGAATCTTACAGAAACAAAGAAAGAGCCGATACCCGGACTCGAACCGGGGACCTACGCATTACGAATGCGTTGCTCTACCAACTGAGCCATATCGGCTTAACGGGTGCAAAGGTACTACCTTCTTGGTGAACCACCAAACTTTTCGGCAACTTTTTTTCAATAAATGTGAATTATGCACCGAAAATTGGACAAAATCACTGATAAAGGTGGAAAATGCGCTCCATCATCTGCCATTTCTCGTCGGAAGTGGACCCTTTTGCGCAACTTTGAAACTGCGCCACATGGTCTTCCCACTCTGCCTGTCGTGGCAACTTGGCCAGTCGTGCCATCACTTCGTCCCAGTCGAGCTCGTCGGGCATATCGACGATCATGACCAGTCGCGTGCCGAGGATATAGAGTTCCATCTCCAGGATGCCCACGGCGCGGATGCCCTCCCCTATCTCCGGCCAAAACTCGGGCTGGCTATGCGCCTTGCGGTAGAGGGCGATGAGCTCGGGGTTGTCACGCAGCGACATCGTCTGCACATAGCGGCGGACGGGGAATGGATACTGTTTTTGCAAGATTCCTTTTCTCATGTTTCAGTTTTTTTTGTTGTTGCAAAAGTAAGGGTTTCCCCGCGCCCCCACAAATCTTTTCACTCCAAAATGGGTTTCGGCCCCTATTTTCAGTATAAATTCGTACCTTTGCACCCCGTTATATATAAATAGGTATAAGATCAAAGATGATATATCCCCACAACTACGAAAGGAAGATCGGCATCGACAGCATCCGCCTCCTGCTCAAGGAGCGCTGTCTGTCGTCGCTGGGCAAGTTGCTTGTCGATGAGATGGCGTTTTGCAAGGACGCGGCGACCATCAACGAATGGTTGGAGCAGGTGCGCGAGTTTCGGCGCCTGCGCCAGGAGCGCGCCGACGTGCCGCTGACCTTCTTCTTCGACGTGCGCCCCGCCCTGAAGCGCATCCGCCTGGAGAACACCCACTTCGAGGTGGAGGAGCTCTTCGACTTCCGCCGCTCCCTCGACACCATCCACCGCCTCGTGGTCTTCATCCGCGGCCTCGACGAGGAACTGGACGAGGACGGTCACATCGCCGAGAAGCACTATGAGGCCCTCTACCGGCTGGCCGACGGCGTGGCTACCTTCCCCATCCTGATCCAGCAGGCCGACCAGATCGTCGATAAGTTTGGCCACGTCCGCGACACCGCCTCACCCGAGCTCAACCAGATACGCCGCGAACTGGCGCGCGTGGAGGGATCCGTCTCCCGCACGCTCCACGCCATCCTGCGGTCTGCTCAGTCCGAGGGCTTGGTCGACAAGGACGTCGCTCCCTCGCTGCGCGACGGCCGCTTGGTCATTCCCATCGCTCCGGGCGTGAAGCGCAAGATCAGCGGCATCGTCCACGACGAGTCGGCCTCAGGACGCACGCTCTACATCGAACCGACCGAGGTCGTCGAGGCCAACAACAAGATCCGCGACCTCGAGAACCAGGAGCGCCAGGAGATTATCCGCATCCTCACCACCTACACCAAGCGCGTGCGCCCCCATGTGGCCGAGATCATCGACAGCTACGACTTCCTCGCCCAGATCGACCTCATCCAGGCCAAGGACCAGTTGGCCGAGTCGATGCGGGCCACGGCGCCCCACGTAGCCGACGCCCCCGTCATGGACTGGATCGAGGCGCGCCACCCGCTGCTGGAGCGCGCGCTGGCCGAGACGCGGCCCTCCACAGAGGAGGACGACGAGCCGCGCGACAGCCGTCCGCAGCGCATCATCCCCCTGGAGATCACGCTGACGAGCGAGGGCCGCATTCTGATCATCTCCGGACCCAACGCGGGCGGCAAGTCGGTGTGCCTGAAGACGGTCGGCCTGCTCCAGTACATGCTCCAGATGGGCCTCCCCATCCCCGTGAGCGATCGTTCCAAGGCGGGCCTCTTCGACGACATCATGATGGACATCGGCGACGAGCAGAGCCTGGAGAACGACCTGAGCACCTACTCCTCCCACCTGCTGAGCATGAAGCGGATGATCCGCCAGGCCAACGACCGCACGCTGATCCTCATCGACGAGTTTGGTACGGGCACGGAGCCGCAGATCGGCGGCGCCATCGCCCAGGCCGTGTTGGAGCAGTTTTGGAAGCGCCAGGCCTGGGCCGTCATCACTACCCACTACCAGAACCTGAAGCATTTCGCCGAGGACCATCCTGGTGTGGCCAACGGCGCCATGCTCTACGACCGCCACGAGATGCGCCCCCTCTTCCAGTTGGCCATCGGCCGCCCGGGCAGCAGTTTCGCCATCGAGATAGCACGCAAGATCGGACTCCCCGAGGAGGTGATCCGCGAGGCTTCGGAGATCGTCGGGTCAGACTATATCCAGAGCGACAAGTACCTGCAGGACATCGTGCGCGACAAGCGCTACTGGGAGGCGAAGCGGCAGACCGTCCACGCCCGCGAGAAGGAACTGGAGAAGCGGTTGGAGAAATATGAGTCGATGGTGGAGGACGTGGAGAAGAGCCGCAAGGAGATCCTCGCCCGTGCCCGTGCCCAGGCCGAGGAACTGATCAAGGAGAGCAACAAGCGCATCGAGAACACCATCCGCGAGATCCGCGAGCACCAGGCCGAGAAAGAGGAAACGCGCAAGATCCGCCAGCAGCTCGCCGAGTTTGAGCGCGGACTGGACAAGGAGACGCCTGCCCCGTCGAAGGAGAAGCGGGCGAAGGGCCACGGCGTGATGAGCGACGAGGACTTCCAGGCCAAGGTCGAGCGCATCCGCAGTCGCAAGGAGCGCCACGAGAAACGGCAGGCCGAGAAGGCTTCGCAGCAGAAGAAGCAGGCCGAGATGCGGCCCACGGTCCAGCGCGAGTTGCCGATCGACAAGGGCAACACCGTGCGCATCAAGGGACTGACGAGCACGGGCACGGTGGAGAGCCTGGACGGCAAGATGGCAATGGTCGTCTTCGGCGGCATGCGGACGAAGATGCGCCTCGACCGCCTGGAGCGCGCACAGGAGCCGAAGACCAGCGCCTCCACGGGCAGCACGAAGACCTCCCTGGCCAACCTCCAGACCTACGCGCCGACGAGCAACATCACGCGGAGCACGGTCGATGCCCACGTCAAGCATTTCCGCACGGAAATCGACCTGCGCGGCATGCGGGGCGACGAGGCGCTGATGCAGGTGCAATACTTCATCGACGACGCCATCCTGGCCGGTGCGTCCCAGGTGCGCATCCTCCACGGCAAGGGCAACGGCATCCTGCGCCAAATGATCCGCCAGTATCTTGCCACCGTGCCCAACGTCCGGTCCTACCGCGACGAGCACGTGCAGTTTGGCGGAGCCGGCATCACCGTCGTGGAACTGTAATCGCTGGAGCCAACTGAAAATAGAGCCGAAGGACTCCTCGCAGCCACACCAAAAAGCCGAAGGACACGAGACGGACCACTACCAATGGTTTCTCTCGCGCCCTTCGGCTCTTTTTTATATTCTCTTCGACCAGAGGATCTCTCTGCCGGAATACTATTGTACAAAGGAAGGCTATTTCATAAGCACAGCTTCCTCTACGCAGGACTTACTCCACCACCACGAGGGGATCGTCCTCCAGCACGGCCTGGCCCACCTTGACGGCGATGGCCGTCACCTTGCCGTCCTTTTCCGCCTCGATGCTGTTCTGCATCTTCATGGCCTCGAGGACGACGACCGTGTCGCCAGCCTTCACCTCCTGGCCCACGGCCACCTCGATACTGGTGATCGTGCCGGGCAGCGGTGCCTTGACGGCGTTGGCCGCATTGACCTGGGCAGCGGGGGCGGCGTCGTCAGACGCCTCCTCGACGGGCTTGCCCAGCTCCACCTTCTTCTTCTCCGGCTCCTCCGGCTTCTCCATCTGCACCTGGAAGGTTTCTCCATTGACGGTGACGTCGGCCACGTAGTCGTCGCTCACGCCTCCGATGGCAACGTGATACTCCTTGCCATCAATCGTATATTTGAACTCTTTCATCTTGTGTCTTTACTGTCTTGTCTATGGCTTTGCCGTCATGGCCTCCAGGCGGTTGTCCCACTGCGTGAGTTTCGGCTGGATGGTGATCACCGTCGGCTCCGTGTCGTGTACGTTGTTGCCAGCGTAGTCGTAGAGCGCCATGGCGATGGCGGCATAAATATTCTTGTCCATGATTCTTTCTGATTCTATTGTTGCGGATAGGCTTCTACATCGGCATGCAACCGTGCTTCTTCGCCGGCAACGTCTGCTTCTTGTGTGCCAGCTGAGCCAGAGCGCGACAGATGCGGAAGCGCGTGTTGCGCGGCTCGATCACGTCGTCGATGTAGCCAAACTGCGCCGCCTGGTAGGGGTTGGCAAACTTCTCGGTGTATTCCTCCTCCTTCTCTGCGAGGAACTCGGCCACGTTGCCACCCTGCTCCTTCACCTCCTTGGCCTCCTTGCCACAGAGGATGGCGACGGCTCCCGAGGCACCCATGACGGCGATCTCGCTCGAAGGCCATGCGAAGTTGATGTCGGCGCGCAGCTGCTTGCAGCCCATGACGATGTGGCTGCCACCATAGCTCTTGCGCAGCGTGATGGTGATCTTGGGCACGGTGGCCTCGCCATAGGCGAAGAGCAACTTGGCTCCGTGCTGGATGACGGCGTTGTACTCCTGGCCCGTGCCCGGGAGGAAGCCCGGCACATCGACCAGACTGACGATGGGGATGTTGAAGGCATCGCAGAAACGGACGAAGCGGGCGCCCTTGCGCGAGGCGTTGACGTCGAGCACGCCAGCGTAGGCTGAGGGCTGGTTGGCCACGATGCCGACGCTCTGACCGTTGAAGCGGGCGAAGCCCGTGATGATGTTCTTGGCAAACTTAGGCTGCACCTCGAAGAAGTCGCCATGGTCGGTGATGGCGTGGATCACCTTGTACATATCGTAAGCCTGGTTGGGGTCGTCGGGGATGATCTCGTTGAGGATCTCCTCCTTGCGGCTGACGGGGTCGTCGCAAGCCACGCGCGGCGCCTCCTCGCGGTTGTTGGAGGGCAGGTAGGTCAGCAGCGTGCGGATGTCGCCCATGAGATCTTCCTCGGTCTTGGCCGTGAAGCTCGTCACGCCGCTCTTGCTGGCATGGACGCTGGCGCCACCGAGGTGCTCGGCGTCGATATCCTCGCCCGTGACGGTCTTGACGACCTTCGGGCCGGTGAGAAACATATAGCTGGTCTGCTCCTTCATGAAGATGAAGTCGGTGAGGGCCGGCGAATAGACCGCACCACCGGCGCAAGGGCCGAGGATGGCGGAGATTTGGGGAATGACGCCCGAGGCAAGGATGTTGCGCTCGAAGATCTCGCCATAGCCCGCCAGGGCGGAGATGCCCTCCTGGATGCGTGCACCACCCGAATCGTTCATACAGATCATCGGCGCGCCGTTGGTCATCGCCATGTCCATCACCTTGCAGATCTTCTGCGCCATCGTCTCGGAGAGCGAGCCGCCATTGACGGTGAAGTCCTGGGCATAGACATAGACCAAACGGCCGTCTATCGTGGCACTGCCGGCTACGACGCCGTCGCCCAAGAACTGCTTCTTCTCCATGCCGAAGTTGTGGCAACGATGGAGTTTGAACATGTCATACTCCTCGAAAGAGTCCTTATCGACCAGCATCTCGATGCGCTCACGCGCCGTGTACTTGCCGCGCGCGTGCTGCTTCTCGATGGCCTTCTGACCACCGCCGAGGCGAGCCTGGGCACGCTTTTCCACCAGTGCCTTAATCTTTTCTGTCTGCTTACTCATATATCCTATATATTATATATATCCGTATTTATTATCCTTGATTCTTGATATTTGAGGCTGCAAAAGTACGACTTTTTCCTGAAAAGACCACCAACTGAGGTTATAAATCTCGCTATCGAGGGGCGGTTTTTTTGCCATTCGGCCGATTTGTCGTAACTTTGCACCCATGAAACGTGAAGAAAGATACCACCAGGTGCTCGATTTTTTTCGCCGCGAGGCAGGTCCTCAGACCACGGAACTGGAGTTTGGCTCCGTCTTCCAGCTGCTCTGTGCCACGCTGCTCAGCGCCCAGTGTACGGACAAGCGCGTCAATGCCATCACGCCCGCCCTCTTCGCCCGCTTCCCCGACGCCCGCGCCATGGCCCAGGCTTCTGTCGAGGCGGTCTATGAGCTGGTGCGGTCGGTGAGCTATCCCAACGCCAAGGCCCGCCATCTGGTCGAGATGGCGCGGATGCTGACCGATCAGTATGGTGGCGAGGTGCCCTCGGAGGCCGCCGAGCTGGTGAAGTTGCCGGGCGTGGGCCGCAAGACGGCCAATGTGGTGCAGGCCGTGTGGTTTGGCCGTCCCACGCTGGCGGTCGATACCCACGTCTATCGCGTGAGCCACCGCCTGGGTCTCGTGCCCGAGAGCGCCGACACGCCGCGCAAGGTGGAGGACTACCTCATGGCCCACATCCCCGAGGAGGACGTGGCCGACGCCCACCACTGGCTGCTGCTCCACGGACGCTACGTCTGCCAGAGCGCGCGGCCGAAATGCGAGGAATGTCCATTCGACGGCTTTTGCCCGAAACGGATGAAGGGTAGCAAACTCCGCTGACGAGCGGGCTTTCCCTGGCGTGTGGACTTTTCCTGACGAGCGGACCGCCACAGACCAATTGATTTCGACCTGTACGGTTGAAACGGGCTGAAAGGGCGTATTGGGCAATTTCAACCGTACAAGTCGATTGATTTCCAAACAAGAGAAGAAGAAAAAAGAGAGAAAACAAACAAGAGAAGAAAAAAGAAAAAAAAGAGAGAAGAAAGAAAAGCATGACACTACATCGTTATACTCCCTATTACAAGCCGCTGACGATGCTCGGCGTCCCCATCGTGGTGGGACAGCTCGGCACGATCGTCCTCGCCTTTGCCGACACGCTGATGATCGGCCACCATGCCACCAGCGAACTGGCTGCCGCGGCCTTCGTCAACAATATCATCAACCTCGTCATCATCTTCGCCCTCGGCTTCTCCTATGCCGTCACGCCCACCGTCGGCACGCTCTACGGCCAGGAGAAGACGCAACGCATCGGCGAGATGGTGCGCAACGCCATCTGTGCCAACCTGCTGCTCGCCGCCCTCATCGTCGGCGTGATGGGGGGATTCTACCTCTCCATCGACCACCTGGGCCAACCCGCGGAGCTGCTGCCGCTGATCAAGCCCTACTACCTCGTGCTGCTCGCCTCCCTCCCCTTCGTCTGCCTCTTCAACGTCTTCAAGCAGTTTGCCGACGGCATCACCGACACCGCGCTCTCAATGTGGGTGCTCATCGGCGGCAACATCCTCAATATCTTCGGCAACTGGGTGCTGATCTACGGCCAGCTCGGCGCGCCCGAACTGGGACTGACGGGAGCGGGACTCAGCACGCTGGCCTCGCGCGTAGTCATGGCGGTGGCGATGATGGTGGTCTTCTTCTCGCGCCGGAAGTATCGGGCCTACGCCCAGGGCTTCCTCCGGGGACGCATCAACCGCGCCGACTTCCGCCAGCTCAACCTCCTGGGATGGCCCATCGCGCTGCAGATGGGCATGGAGACCTCGGCCTTCAGCCTCACGAGCATCATCGTCGGCTGGATCGGCACGACGGCCCTGGCCGCCCACCAGGTGATGCTCACGATCAGTCAGGTGGGCTTCATGGTCTATTACGGCATCGGGGCCGCGGCGGCGGTGCGCATCAGCAACGCGATGGGCCAGCGCGACTACCGTGCCGCCCGGGGCAACGCCTACGCCGCCTTCCAGATCGTCATGATGCTGGCCGTGGTGGTCGGCGCCGTGGTCTTCACCCTGCGCCACAACATCGGGTCGCTCTTCACGCCCAACGACGACGTGGTCCACCTCGTCTCGCTCACGGTATGGCCGTTCCTCGTCTATCAGATCGGCGACGGCATGCAGATCGTCTTCGGCAACAGCCTCCGCGGCCTCGCCCACGTCCGCCCGCTGGTGATCTACGCCTTCCTCGCCTTCTTCGTCATCTCGCTGCCGCTGAGCTACCTCTTCGGCATCACGCTCGACCTGGGCCTCATCGGCGTCTGGTATTCCTTCCCCTTCGGACTGACCACCTCGGGCCTGCTCTACTTCCTGGCCTTCCGCCGACAACTCGACCGCCTCACACGCTCGGGCTCGGAGCGCCTCGCCACGGAG
>ENA-UAPH01000674-UAPH01000674.1-human-gut-metagenome-genome-assembly--contig:-NODE-674-length-12086-cov-7.875405_pt1 | contig 12086 bp, 10 predicted proteins | sample MGYA00243482_ERZ654581 | MGnify/ENA primary metagenome ERZ654581 (study PRJEB26926, sample SAMN06164676) | human gut metagenome | biome: ENVO:00009003; feature: ENVO:2100002; material: ENVO:00002003...
AGTTTTCTAGAGATAAATAATGCGTGACACAGTTTATTTTACACTACCTAGAATTAAGTAACAGAATATCATTGATAATCCATTCTTCTTCATCGCTGTACATTTCATAGAGCTTGTTACCGTCTATCTTGTACTTGCCCACTTCCTTGTAAGAGCTATCTTCTGTACTTGTATATTCAAATGTGCCATCATTCTTATAAGTAACATGGGTAGCAACAGCATCACCGCTTGTCTTCTTCCATTTACCTATAATGAGAGAAGTATAATCATTCTCTCCTTTAATTGTACCGTTGTCAATATCCACTTCAAATGTTACATTCTTCTTAGTTCCATCATAATGTATAATATTGACATTGTACTTCCAAACTCTCTTGGAATTATCTTCTACACTAACCTCAATCTTAGCATCAGCAGGTTCATCATTTAGCTGTGGTACTTGGATATGCCATAAATCTTCTCCCAATTTGAAATTCCGTCTTCCTACAAAGAAGCCTTTATTATCTCTATGGGTGTATATTGCTTCTTCGTGAGATATAAATTCAGAAGTATAGAGAGTTCCTACATTGGAATATCCAAAGCCTTTCTCTGCTATATAGAGCGTATCGCCAGACAATGAGTAACAACAATCATTGTTTATTATAGAATATTGAAATCCAGCAAGTATTTCACTACGCTTAACTTGAACTTCTTTAGTTTGTGTATCATGCCTAAAGAGTAAAGCGAGGTAACCATAATCTTTACCAAAGTAATAGCTTAATGATGCTACAAACTCCTTCGGATTAAAGTACATGGTTTGCAACATGGTTATCTGCTGAATGGTGACATCTTCATATTCTCCATAGCCTTTGTAAATCTTACGATTCCTATTAAATGGTAATTCGTCAGTCCAATTAATAATAGGCGACTTATCTTTTACATTGAATGATGCAAGCCATAGCTTCTCTTCTCGTAAGCCAGAGAAGTTAGCTTGCTCCAAATTGTTCTTATAGTAAGAAAGTAATTCTATGTCTTCATAGTCACTAATGCCATATTCTTTACAAACTACATCTAAAGGCTCACCACCTTCTGGATAAGATTCCATTGGTTGGCTATCCAATTCTTCACTACAAGAGCTAACTCCCATGCTCAATGCAACCAATAATGAAGTTGCTAATAATCTAAATGTTCTCATTGATTCTTATGCAATAAATTTGTTATTGTTTATCCAAAGTCATATGTAAGCTAAAGAACTTGTCATCTGTGCCACCATATTCAATCAATTTATATTTGGTCTGTACAAAGTTCTTTTTCTCCAATTCTAAATTAATGGTTATATTTCCATCAGTCGTTGAATAACAGTTATTAGACACGCGTTGTAGAGTTATCTTAGAAGTGGTTGGTTTGTTAGATAATGTTAATTCTATCTTTCCTTTAAGAACTGTAAGTAACACTTCTTGATTGATAAACTCATTGATAGTTTTCTGTTTCTCTTGTTCAGACAGGTTATTAACTTTAAATGCGACTTCAGAAATTATATATGTACCAGAAGTATCATCGCAAGAAGATAATAGCAGTACCACTAACCCTAATAGATGAAATATTTTCATGTGATAGCTGTTTTAGTAATCTGTCTTAACTTGCCAAACAATAGCCAATGAAAGCACCTATAAGGACTATAACTAAAATGAACAGTCCTAACTTAATATCATTTGCATCCATAATTATATAAGACTTTCAGCTTGTTTAAGACACATTTCAAGGAATCCAACCAATGTTGTAGAATCCACCTTGTCGCCTTTAAGTCTGTAAACAGCTATTCTGGCAGAACTGTGTTGATTCAACAGGTCTTTAATTCTATCCAAATCCCTGCGGACTAACTTTGTTAATTCTTTAGATTGTGTGGTATGCTTCATCCCATTCAATTCTATCATAGGAGCTAAAGCATTCATGTTTCTCTCTATTTGAGCAATAAGAGAATTGATTTCATTTACAGCATTGATACCACCAAATAAACCCATAGTGTTTGATAATTAGTGCTTATCTGTTCCCTATGGATAAGCTGTTAAAATAAAAGAGGTGTGGGAACTATATTTGTCTTATCCTGTTTCTTGGGCTTCTCGCATTGCCTTTTGGTACGGATAAAACAATAGCCCCACACCAAAAGGTATATAGTTCACCTAAGCGATGAATATATATCAAATGTGTGGGTGCTATTGCTATCATCTTCATTCCAATATCAAAGTTGCGAAGTTTGAATGTAGAAGATAATTTCAATAACACCTTTCGTTAAATATGTCCTTCCAACTCCCTAACGCATTAGTTCATTGGAATTGGTGCAAAGATAACGAAAGGTTTTAAATCATTAGTTATGAAGTGAGGATAAATAGTAAATATCCTGCCCTCAAACATATTCTGAATGGGAAATTTAATAAGATTTGCATCCAAACTCTGTAAATCCATGTGGGTATCAAAATGATAATTCCCCTTATAAGAACTGAATTTTAGAAATTGTTACCCACATGGATTTATAAAGCTAAAGTTAATTTCTCCGACTGAATTTAAAGTAGGACAAATCTTGATTGAAGTTATAAAGCCGTAGATAGTTTCTCCTTTTCATTTTTCAGCTTATAATAAGAAAGGACAACTAACCGAATAGCTGCCCTTTCCTCTCTCAATCAACAATCCACTTAGCCCAAGAACCAAGCGTATTTGTTATCAAGTCCTTGCAGGACGTTGTTAATTCCGACACTGACTTCCGTAGCGTTTACGGCTCGTTGCAGATAAGTATCAATGTAGCTTCCCTTGTTAGCCTGCGTCAAAAGGTTGTGAAAGTCGAACATGGATATAGCGTTGTCCTTTGCTCCGAACACTTCGTTGTGATAGTAATCGCGACAAACTGAATTAATCTGACTGTCTGTAATCAGAAGTCTTGGAATGGCTTTCTGCCTTGCAGGTGACAATGCTTGAAACATTCTCATCCGACCAACGATTTGTGCGAATTGCGTTTCAGACAATGAAGTGTTAGTAAGTGACTGCATCAAGTGAATTTCTTTTGCAGGGTTGAAACTGTGGAACAATTCAAGCACATTTCTGTAAAGCTCGCTGATATTGGTTACTTCCATATTGAATTTGACACCTTCTCCCGTTAGAATTTGATTAGAGCAAATTTTCACCCTCCAGCCAACAAAAACCGAAAACTTCTCCAAGCCTTTGGATGCACGATAAAGGTTGAGGTCTGAATAGTTCCTTACTCCACCGATGCACAATTCAAGCCTTTGCCCTCTTATCGTTTCGATAATGGTTGGAATGGTAAAGGCAAATGCAAGACGTTGGTAGAATTGTGTCTTTTCACACTCCAACAATTCCGATGCTTTCTTACCCAAACTTTGAGGTGTTCTGCCCCGTACAATGTGTGAAACTCTGATTTCGGGTGCGTTCACTCTTTCACCTGCGTAGAATGAACAAGCCGCATCATGCACACATGAAATAAAGTCTTGGTGTGCGATAGTCAATTCTTGGTTAGCCCAAGTTGGAACGACACATTTGTTTGCAAGCTCGTCCATAGTGATTGCATCGGTGTTTGCTTCCAAGAAGTTCACGCTCGGTTGTACGGTTGGTTCGTCTTGAATAATGGCAGCTTCTTCTGCATACTCGCCTAAATTAAATCTCGATTGGTTTTGTGCCATAGCTGGCATGATAACTAAATTTCTCATAATGATAACTGTTTAAATGATTATTGATTGATTTAACTCTGGAATAGGTAAAGCTCATATCGCTTTGGATTGCTCCATAACGATTTGGCTTTACTACAATTCGCTGAATTACATTTAAGTGATATTACAATTAGACTATATTACCATTATGCCTGTATTGTGTATCGCTTTAAGAAAGCTATGAATGATGTGAGGTGAATAGTAAAATTTATAATGGTTGAGGGGGTGGGTGGCTATCTATCAATTCTCATTTTCCTTTTACTTGGTGAGAGGGGACTAAAATTGGGGTGCAGTCGGACGGCACGAAGTGCCGGAGGGCTGCGCCCTCCGCACTTCGTTTACTCTTGTTCTAATAGTTCATTTTTGAATCTATCCAACTTGATTTTAGCACCATTCCGATTACTGGGTGTACTGTCGAAATATTCCTCAATAAAAGGAGCGGATAACTTGCACATTGTGCCTTTTTTGCCATCCCCATATCGGGAGTAAGTTATCCCGTGACACTCCAAAAGGTATGAAATTCTGCCAAGCACGTCATTTAGGGGAAGATATGAATCGTTACCCGTGTCGGTTTCAAATTCACTTTTCATGTCCAAGAGAAATTCCCGACTTTTCAATTTCTGTTCAGCTTCCACTTGTTCTGCTCGCAGCAATAGCTTCTTGATTGCAGTTTTGCTGTACTTCTGTTGTTCGATAACTTCCTGCCCCAATTTGAAGAAAGCATTTATAAGCCATTCTTCCTCCAAACACTTGGCTTTGAGAAATTGCACGGCAGTTTCATCTTCCTTGACATTGCTTAGAACGGATACAATGGATTGCCATTTTTCTTTGGTCTTGGCGACTTTGATTCTGTAAATGTCATCCTCACCGACCGCTTCATCTTCGGGCTGGAAGTCCACATTAAAGTATCCTGTATCTTCGTATGCCTGTCTAAGCGCATCGGGTGAGAGGTAATATCTCTTAACCTGTTCGTCAAGTAACAGTTGCTCTATGGCGAACCTGTCAAATCCGTTCCGTTCGGAATTTAAGACCTCATTCAGCCGTAGCCGTTTTAAGTCCTTATCGAAATTAGTCGGGTCATCCGCTTTCAGTCTTTCTTTTTGAACGGCTCGGTAAGATTTAATTCTCGCATTAATGTCATCCTGTATTTCTTCTTCGGATTTAACTTTAAGTTCGTTCGGAATTGAAGCGATAACCGTAAGCGAGTTATATCTCTTACCGTTTGGGAAGACGCGTCTGAATCTACCTTGACATTGGATAGCTTCGGTAAACGGATTGATTAGGGTGTGCTTCACATGGTCGTAGTTGGACAATATCAGCACATCGCAAGGCTCTTTCAGATTGATGTCTATTGACGGGAAGAATCGTGAAGTGAACAAGTCCGCTCTTTTTAGAGGAAGTTCCAACTTGTCCGTGCTGTGTTCCAAGAAACGGCTCTTTAGCTCATCGGCACTTTTCTTTGAACAGAACACCTTGTAATCGTCCTTTGTTATTATTCCGTCATGCAGCAATGATTCCACGATGTTATTGATTCCCTCTGTTGTCTTGTAGAAGATGCACACATGGGGAGAGCCGTTATCTAAGAGTCTTTTCACTTCCTGCTTCACCCGACTGTAAAAGCTACGGGTCGTTATTAAAGTCATATCCTCCCGATAGTCATAGTCGGGCTTAATTTCTACCCACTTGAATTGGTGGCGCAGGAATAAGGTCAAGGTGTATTTACTCGGTTTTAATGGAGTGGCGGACACGAGAGCCTTTCCCTCAAATTTAAAAAACTCCTTCATCGGGGCGGATATGCTTCTACGATACCCCGTGTCTTCTGTTGTGTGCTCGGATTCATCAGAAAGGCAGAAGTATTCTTTGTAAATGTTTATTCTAAGTTGCTTTGCAACCTGCAAGACTTTACCTTGAAATCCTTCAGGAGTAGTGATAATTTTCTTGTGTTTGATGCTGGAGTTTTTTAAATAGGCGGTCAGTTGTCTAACACTTACTTCCTTGAACACTCCTTGCGCTTCGTTAAACACCTGCACCTTGTTCTCCACCGCAGATTTGAACGGCTCAATCACGATAGAATTTCTCGGACTTAACTTCGGATTCAACTCCATGTAAGTAGCCCCAGTTCCTGTCATTACCTTATTAATAATGGCATTGCTCGGCAGCATGTGGTAGCCTTGTCTTTTTAAGGCTTCGGACAGATACTCTCCCTTGTGGATATTCAGTACCTCCACTTCCAATGTCTTATGCTTGGTGTCATTCATGGCGCATCGGATTTAGGGGGTAAGAAACTTGGAAAAACCTGTTATTATATGGGCATGATGATTTTGTTACCCCACCCGAAGAATGGAGTTCAGACCCATATAAAGTTGTAAAACTCGTGAGCCGATTAAGACTTGTCGGAGTGACAAGTACCGATTGGTGGCTCAATCCAATTGTTCGGATTCTTAAATTCATTGGCATAATTTGATGAATTTAGAAATTTAACAATTGGACTAAGGGGGGATAAATAAAAACTCCTGCAACCAAGTTCCCTTACGATTGGATATAATTCACCCTTACAAGTTCAGAATGAATGTTCATCCAATAATAAGTTTCGGAGGTTGTTGCTCCGAGAACTTAGTTGCAGAAGTCGCTACTTATATAGTAGAATTTATTGCTGACTGACTTCTTATATGGTTGCCTTTCTTGATTATCTCACTTGATAACTGCACTGTCACGTGAACCATTAGTAAAAACAGGACTTATTTAAGTCTTAGCCCGTATCTTCTACCACGTTGTAGAATTGATGCAAAGATATAACTTTTCATTCATATCGCAATGGTTTCAAAGTAAATTCTTCATCGCTTCATCTACTTGCTCGTTATCGAAGCTATCCAAATATATTTGAGTGGTCGCTAAGTCTGAATGTCCTAATGCTTCGCTTATTAATGCAATGTTCACTCCCGACTTTTTAAGGACACTTGCGAACGAATGGCGGGCAACATAGGTCGTAATGTTGGCTTCAATTCCCAATCGCTTACCGAGTATTTTTAGAACTTCATTCACCTTGCCACGTATTTTATGAATCCGATTCTGTTTCTGCAAAGCTGTTTTATGTACTTTGTTATCCAAAATCGGGAATAAGTACCCGTTACTCTCTTTTGAGTATTTCTCAATTATCAGCATAGCTTCCTTCGGTATTCCGATCTTTATCGGCTTTCCTGTTTTTTGACGGATATAATGTAATCTGCCGTTTACTATGTTCGCCCGTGTCAAATTAGCTATGTCGGTAAAATTGATTCCACCGCACAGATAGCTGAATATAAAAACGTCCTTACTTAACTCCATATATTTTTTCTGTCCTATCGGCTGAGAAGTTTCCGTGAATTTCAACATTTCTGTTTTAGCTATGGCTCGTTTTTGAGTGGTGACATCGAACTTAGATATTTTATATTCATCAAACGGATAATCAGACTTTCGGGCACTTTTGGCATTGATAGCCTTATTATATGTACTGCGTAAAGTGCGAAACATCAAGCTAATTGTAGTTTCCTTATTTCCATTTGCCCGAAGCCATTTCTCGTATTTTTCAAGCCATGCCACATTAATTATGTCAAACGGTATTTCCAACTTCCCTTTTGTAAACCTCATCAACGAATTATAAGAATTGAGATAAACCAACCTGTTTCCACATTTATTATCTGCTTTGCATTGGGCAATGATTTCTTGATAGAAGCACCCGACTGTTTTTAGATTTGTCGTTTGCTCTTGCATCGCGACAAGCGTTTCAGCCGAATAGTCCTTTTGGTCGGCTTTCATTTCAAGCACTCGTTCTTGAAGTTCCAACTTCTTATCAAGAATAATCTTTTGGATATATTCCAAGTTAGGACATTTAGACTTTGGTACGTTCTTCTTAAAATCCCAATATTTCGGATTGACCGATATTCCCAAACTTTGGTATTTCCTTTTACCGTCCTTACAGATGCGAAGCATCAACGGATGTTCGCCATTGGATAATGTTTTCCATTTGTAGCATACTACATTTACAGTTGCATTCATTGTTTTAATGGTTGACATCTTGGTTGACATTACCTAAGTCAACCGCCAATTCAACCGTCCCATTCAAGCAACAAAAAAAGGAGCTACTTTTTATCGTAACTCCTTGATTTTTTGCTGTCGGGGTAGCGGGATTCGAACCCACGACCCCCTGCTCCCAAAGCAGGTGCGCTAACCGGACTGCGCTACACCCCGAATCTTTTTATTTTTTCAATTGCTCTGTTTCTCAAAAGCGATGCAAAGGTACGACTTTTTTTTATATGTGCAAACGTTTGAAGTGATTTTTTTCCACTTTTTTTTCGTGCTATTATTTATTAAATTATAAATCAACATATTAACTTCATTTTTTTCATCCGCAACAAAGAAATTTCAGTGTAAAACAACTCCCCTTCCCTATTTCACTACTTGCCGAGATACTTCCACCATGTAAATTCATAATTTGTTTGCATAAACTGAGTCCGATACCACTACCTGTCGACTTCGTTGTGAAAAAAGGAACAAAGATTTTATCCAAAACTTCAGGAAGAATACCACTACCATTATCACAGACAGAAAGGAAAAATAGATGTTTGTCTAAATCACAATGTGTACTAATAATAACTTCGGGATAGGTTTGCTCTACACAAGCCTCACCTGCATTCTTTAGTAAATTGATTAATACTTGTTCTATCTGTGAACGATCTAGCATCAGAATCGTTTCTGGGTTTTCTACTTTATATATATATTGTATGTTTTTATTAGGGAATAGTTTTTTCATATCACTCAACAACTCACCTATATTTACTGGAGCCAGTATCGGGACAGACAGACGAGAAAGTTTACGATAGTTTTCCACAAAATTCAGTAATCCTTTACTTCTTCTATGAATAGTCTGCATCCCTTGCAACATGATATTGTAATCTTTCTCATTCATACCATTTTGCACAGCACGCTCACTTAATGTTTCACTTAATGAAATAATAGGTGCAATGGAGTTCATTATTTCATGAGTAAGTACACGAATCAGCTTTTGCCATGCTTCCATTTCATTTTCCTCCAATACAGCATGGATATTCTTTAAATTAACTAACCGGAGTTCCGTACCATGTTGAGCGGAATATTCGGATACCGTAACAGCCAATTCTTGTAGAGTATCTCCTTTATGTATTCGTACTGTTTTAATTTCTCCAGGCTGTAATGACAGGATAATAGTAGGAAATTCAGAATTTAACAGAGCCAATTCCCTGACTGAATGAATACAATAGCCGCACAAATCCTGCATGGCGGCCCGGTTCATCCAATGTATATTGCACAGACTATCTACTACCAGCAAACTGCTGTCAACAGTATTCAATAATGTTTCATAATATTGATATCGCTCTTCATTCTCGGACAACCGAGTACGGAATTCAGCAACAACATTATTTATTTCTTGTGCCAATCGTTGTTCTGTACGAGTTTTGTGCTGGGTAGAAAAACTCAAAGAGAAATCTGCATAACGAATACCTTCTATCATTCGTGATATCATACGGGTCGTTTTATATTGCCACTGACAGATATAGATGATAATACTTGCCATAATCATCAGCGAAAATAACAAGCAAAAATAGAGTGAATGTTGATAAAACAGATATGCAGCTATAGCTACTACCCCCATCAGTAACATACAAGCTATCATCCGTAAAGTTTGTAAACGATTCATAAACCTAATTTTTCAAGTTTCCGATAAAGAGCGTAACGGGTAATCCCCAAATATTCCGCTGCACGACTCAAGTTTCCTTCGCTGCGCTTCATAGCACGTTCTATGGCATTGCGTTCTAATTGTTCCAAGTTCAGTATCTCATCCGTATTCACCCTCTTCTCGGGTTGTGGCTGCAACATGAAATTTGCAGGCTTTAACAATGGCGAGTCCGAAAGAATAATCGCCCGTTCTATGGCATGCTGTAATTCGCGTACATTACCCGGCCAATGGTAACGCATGAGTTTCTGCTTGGCTTCGCGGTTCAGTCCGTTTATCTCTTTCTTATATTTATGAGTATACCGTTGTAAGAAATAATCAGCCAATAAGAGCACATCCTCTCCCCTTTCCCGCAAGGGAGGAATGGCAATCTCGATCGTATTGATGCGATACAACAGATCTTGACGGAAATTGCCCTCCTCCACCAATTGTCGGATATTTACATTCGTTGCGCTTATCAACCGAACATCAATAGGAATTATATCCGTTGCTCCCAAACGTGAAATCTGCCGCTTTTCTATGGCTGTTAGCAATTTGGATTGCATAGGTAATGACAAATTCCCTATCTCATCCAAAAAAAGCGTTCCTCCTGATGCCACCTCCATACGTCCCGCTTTTGCTTTACGGGCATCTGTAAAAGCTCCTTTTTCATAGCCGAACAATTCACTTTCGAACAATGATTCTGGTATGCTCCCCAAGTCAATCGTTATAAAAGGACATTCACGACGAGGAGAAAAATAACGTAGAGAACGGGCCACCAAATCTTTACCGGTTCCATTTTCACCCAATATCAAAATATTAGCATCAGTATCCGATAATTTCCGAATAGTATCAAAAACCTCTCGCATAGGCGCTGAGTGCCCTATCATCTGAGGCATCTCTTCATCCTGCCCGCTCAATGCTACAACTTGTTCTTTCAGTTGCCTGACCTCTTTACGAGAATCACGAAGTTTGATAGCCGACGAAAGCGTAGCAAGTAGTTTTTCTTTTTCCCAAGGTTTGGGAATAAAGTCAATAGCTCCAGCCTTAATAGCCCGTACAGCTTTATCTGTATCTGCATAAGCAGTCATAAACAAGACAATAGCCTGCGAGTCTAATTTTAATATCTGTTCTAGACAATTGAACCCTTCCTGCCCGCTGATAGCATCCCGGCGGAAATTCATATCAAGCAGAATAACATCAGGTTGAAAAGTAGTCATAAAATGCTCAATACGAGTCGGTTGAGTAGTAACTTTTATTTTTTCTACGTAGGGTTCCAATAAAAGGTTTAGTGCAAAAAGCACGTCCTCATTATCATCTATAATTAATAGTTTTCCCTTTTTCATAAGCGCTGAACTAGTTTGTGATGCCTCAAAGGTAGGTATTAAATCAATGGAAGAAGCGTGCGTAATCGAACGATTATCGTGCGCAGATGAACTGTTAAATTAATAGTCCGCAAAGAGGGTTAAGATTAAGTAAACGGTAAGACTATTTAAGCGAAAGAAAAAACGAGGAGAAAGAAGGAAGACTATCTTTGAACACAATTAACAATTCAGGCATTCATGAGACCACTATTGATTGGATTTTTCGTCTGTATAAATATACACTTAGGCTATGCGCAATGGACTGAGCAAGATTCGATCTGGCTAAAGGATGTATTAGCAGGCAAAGATTCCATCAAATTGAACCCTGAATTCCAAAAAGCAATCCAAAGCGGTTCTTTCCTCAACCCGGAACCAGGAAAACCGATGGGGAAACCTCAACTGGCCGCTCCCAGCAATATCCCTATCACCAAAGATTTCTCAGAATATATCCAACAAGACGATACGACACACCGAAAAGTAGCATTGAAGGATTTACCGCCATCGGTATTCTGGCGACATAATCCACCGTATAAAAAGATACTGCCTGTCTATCAATCTATCTTAGATGAATTGAAAAGGACTCCGTCCAGTGGTCGTACCTCACTAGCTACCTTCGATCTAGGAAGGATGACCAGCCGGAAAACATATGTCCATAAACGCAACGCAAAACGCAACGGAACTTGGCAAAACTACGGTAACCTCCCTACCCCGGATGTCATCTCTAAAAGGAAGAAATTCGAAAGACAACAGGCAGAGGCCGCAAAAAAGGACTCCTCATTGATGATCCAACCACCAATCGATTAGCTTACGGGCCAAGCTCAACTTACGGGGGATCTCCGGTAAGTTATCTTTGGTATAGAAGGCACCAGAACTTAGTTCCTCATCCTGCAACTTAATTTCCCCACTTACATAATCCGCTACAAAGCCTACCATCAAGCCACTCGGATAAGGCCAGGGTTGGTTTCCGAAATAAGTGATATTATCGACCTCTAAACCCGTTTCCTCACGGACCTCCCTGCGCACACACTCTTCCAAGGTCTCGCCAACTTCTAAGAATCCGGCCACTAATCCATGGAAAGTTCCCCGGAAATTACGGGCATGTACCAAAAGAATCGAATCCTCCTTACGGATCAAGACGATCATCGCTGCTGAGATTGTCGGATAAATCTCATGTTTGCAAGAAGGACATTGCTTCATGATCGACGTAGTCTGTACGGTAGGAGTACCACATACCGGGCAGAAACGGCTATGGCTATCCCAATAAAGCTGTCTCTTATACACATCTGACGCTGCCGACGAAGC
>ENA-UAPH01000693-UAPH01000693.1-human-gut-metagenome-genome-assembly--contig:-NODE-693-length-11762-cov-6.067566_pt1 | contig 11762 bp, 10 predicted proteins | sample MGYA00243482_ERZ654581 | MGnify/ENA primary metagenome ERZ654581 (study PRJEB26926, sample SAMN06164676) | human gut metagenome | biome: ENVO:00009003; feature: ENVO:2100002; material: ENVO:00002003...
GGTCTCGTGGGCTCGGAGATGTGTATAAGAGACAGCTCCTACTGGCTGCTGAACCTCCCGGCGGGCTACCTGTTCGGTTTCACGATGGGCATGGGTCCTTCGGGGCTTTTCCTGGGCTTCTCGTTCGGACTGTCGGCCGCAGCCGTGATGATGATCGTGCGCATCCGCCGCAGCATCAGCCGTTTGCATGCAAACGGGAATTCACAATCCACAATTCGCAATTCATAAATTCAGTTTGCAGGCATAGTTCCCGAATAAGCCAAAATTGTGAATTGTGAATTCTGAATTATGAATTGCGCTCCGCGCCTTATTCCTTGAGGTAGATTCGTTTCACACGCGACGAGACCGACGTCATAATCTCGTAAGGTATCGTGTCGAGCACCCGGGCCATCGTTTCGAGGTCGTTGCCCGGCTCGGCGGAGAAGACCGTCACTTCGTCGCCTGACTTGATATTGAAACGCTGCAAGCGCTCTGCGCCAAACACGTCGAAGACCATCTTGCGAGGATATTGGTCTTTTGTCTCTACGACAAAAGATTGTGCCTTCCATTCGCCGCGAGCCGACGTTCCACTGCGCTCGGGGAGCACATAAGTGATTTTTCCTGTTATTTCCATGTCTGATATATAGTTGTAAATATTTTCTGATATGCGTGGATATGATTTCCAAGGCGAAATAGACCTTCCCTCGTTATCGGGTGAGCAAAATTACGAATTTTAGGGCGAATTGAGAAACTTTTAGCCCCAATTTTTGCCAGAGCGGGTATATTTTCGTATTTTTGTGCTTGGTTTTCGCCCGCTTCTCGGCGCTCCGTCGAGCGGGACGCATAATCGGTTAGGAATAAGAATAAACAAATAAAAGAATATAGTACCCATGAGATTTAGCCTTTCCAGCTCGGCGCTCAGCAGCCGCCTGCTCTCCCTCTCGAGAGTCATCAACAATAAGAACTCGTTGCCCATCCTCAGTTGCTTCCTCTTCCAGGTGAAGGACAATGTGCTGACCATCACCGCCTCCGACAGTGAGAACGTGATGAAGACGACGATCGAACTGACGGAGCATGACGGCGATGGCGAGTTTGCCGTGCAGAGCCAAACCATCCTCGACGCGGTCAAGGAGCTGCCCGAGCAGCCGCTCACGCTCAATGTCAACCTCGACGAGCACGTCATCTATCTCACCTATCAGAACGGTTCGTACCACTTCCCCGTGCAGAGTGCCGAGGAGTATCCGCGCGAGCAGGAGATGGGTGAGGACGCCTCGAAGTTTGCCCTCGACGCCCAGGTGCTCTCCAGCGCCATCAGCCGATCCCTTTTCGCTGCGGCGCAGGATGAGCTTCGTCCCGTGATGAACGGCATCTACTTCGACCTGAAGCCCGACTGCCTCTCGATCGTGGCCACCGACGGCCACAAGCTCGTGCGCAACAACATCCTCTCCCTCCAGTCTGAGACGCCTGCCTCCTTCATCCTCCCCAGGAAGCCGGCCACGCTCCTCAAGGGCGTCCTGCCGCAGACGGAGGGCGAAGTCACCATCGAGTTCGACAGCAAACAGGCCACCATCCGCTTTGCCGAGGGCTACCTGGCTTGCCGCCTCATCGAGGGACGCTACCCCAACTACAACGGCGTCATCCCGCAGACCAATCCCAACGTGGTCACCATCGACCGCAAGAGCTTCGTCGGCGCAATCCGCCGCGTGCTCCCGTTCTCCAGCAACTCCTCGCAGCTGGTCTGCTTCCACTTCGAGAATGGCAACCTGGAGCTGCGTGCCGAGGACATCGACTTCGCCACCAATGCCGTGGAGAACGTGGTCTGCTCCTATAGTGGTACGCCCATCTCCATCGGTTTCAAGGGATCGAGCATGCTGGAGGTGGTCAACAACCTGGAGAGTGGCGACATCACCATCCAGCTGGCAGACCCCTCACGCCCGGGTATCATCATCCCCGTCGATCAGCCGGAGAACCAGGAGGTGCTGATGCTGATCATGCCGATGCTGCTCAACGATTAGTTTGCGAACAAGTACAGACGATCAGTTTGCAAGCAAGCACAGACGATCAGATTACGAAAAGTATAGAACCACATGCTGACGGCCATGGCCTGTCGGGACGCCAAGAGGCGGACTCCGTCGGGCGATGGCCCGTCTGATTGGAATATAACACAGAAAAAAGAATGGAACTCAACCTCAAGCGTCCGCTCATCGTCTTCGACCTGGAGACGACGGGCCTGGACCTGGTCAACGACCGCATCATTCAGATCTCTTATATCAAGGTCTTCCCCGACGGCAAGGAGGACCGGGAAAACCTCTTCGTCAACCCGCAGAAGCCGATACCGCAGGAGGTGCAGGTGCTCACACACATCGCTCAGTCAGATGTCGAGGGGGCACCCACGTTCAAGGAACTGGCCCCGCGACTGGCCGAGACTTTCCGGGGCTGCGACTTTTGTGGTTTCAACTCCAATAAGTTTGACGTGCCAATGCTCTCCGAGGAGTTTTCTCGCGCTCAGGTGCCTTTCGATTTCTCCGAAAGCCTGCTCGTAGATGCGCAGAATATCTTCCACAAGATGGAGCGCCGCAACCTCGCAGCAGCCTACAAGTTCTACACGGGCCACAAGATGGAGGACGACTTCCAGTCGCATCGTGCCGACCAGGACGCCGAGGCCACGCTTCGTGTGCTCAAGGGCCAGCTGGACATGTATGCTCCCGGGGTGCAGGACGAGGCCGACCGTGTGCTCAACAACGACATCAAGGAACTGGCCGAGTTTTCGAAGATGAACGACAATGTCGATTTTGCTGGCCGCATCATTTGGAAGGAGTTTACCGACGCCGAGGGCAAGGTTTACCGACGCGAGGTGTTCAACTTCGGCCAGCATCGTGGCGAAGCCGTCGCCGACGTGGTGCGCAACGATCCGGGCTTCATCTCCTGGATGCTCTCCCGCGACTTCACCTACGATACGAAGAACGTGGTCAACCGCATTCGCCTGCGCGAGGCTTACAAAAACAAGTAGAGCGAATAGGGTGGAAGTGGCTGCGTGTCAACCACTTCGCCCTGTCTGTCTCAGCTGAAGGTTCAACACAAGGTTCTGTATCAAGGCTCAACACAAGGTTCAGTATAAGGTTTAATAGAAGTTCAATCCAAACATACCTGCTCAAAATTGGCAAATCCTCAACATCCATCCCCGACCCATCCTGCCGCGGGCCCATCGCCCCTGTCGGGTAAGCATATCGTCCTGGGCATCACGGGCAGCATCGCCGCCTACAAGTCGTGCCTCATCATCCGTGCCCTCGTCAAGAGAGGGGCGGAGGTGCAAGTGGTCATCACCCCTGCTGGCAAGGAGTTTATCACGCCCATCACGCTTTCGGCCCTCAGTCGCCATCCGGTCATCAGCGACTTCTTCTCCCAGCGCGACGGCACCTGGCACTCTCATGTCGATCTGGGCCTTTGGGCCGACGCCATGCTGATCGCCCCCTGCACCGCCAGTTCGCTGGGCAAGATGGCTCATGGGGTGGCCGACAACATGCTTGTGACGACCTATCTGTCAATGAAGGCACCCGTTTTCATCGCCCCCGCCATGGACTTGGATATGTATCAGCACCCATCCACGCAGGCCAACATCAGTACGCTCAAGGGCTACGGCAATCGCTTTGTCGAACCCACGAGTGGTTTCCTGGCCTCAGGCCTGGAGGGCAAGGGCCGTATGCAGGAGCCCGATCTGATCGTGGAGGAACTGGAGCGCTTCTTTGCGGATTCTTTGAAGGAAACGACGCTGGAGGGCGCTCAGGATCAGGAGGAAATGACGCAGAAGGATACCCTGGACCAGGAGGAAACGACGCAGAAGGGGGCACAGGACCAGAAGAAAATGACTCAGGAGGCCGCACAGAAGGAAAAAATGCTTTCCTTGGCGGGCAAGCACATTCTGATCACGGCTGGTCCTACCTACGAGCGGATCGACCCCGTGCGCTTCATCGGCAATTTCTCCAGCGGCAAGATGGGATTTTCCATCGCCGAAGAGTGCAGAAGGCGTGGCGCCGAAGTTACCCTGGTGGCGGGCCCGACGGCCCTGCAATGCGATGCGGCCATCCGAAGGGTCAATGTCGAGAGTGCGCAGGAGATGTACGAGGCCTGCCTGCCAGTCTTTGACACAGCAGACGCAGCCATCCTCAGTGCGGCCGTGGCCGACTTCACGCCGGAACAAAAGGCGGAGAGCAAGATCAAGCGGGAGGCCGACGACCTCGTCCTGCGCTTGCGTCCGACCCACGACATAGCCAAAACATTGGGCCAGCGCAAGCGTCCGGGCCAGCGCCTCGTCTGCTTTGCCCTCGAAACCAACGACGAGGAGGCCAACGCACGCGGCAAATTGGAGCGCAAGAACGCCGACTTTGTCGTGCTCAACTCCACGCGTATTCCTGGGACGACGTTCAACGCGGACGACAACCAAATAGCCGTCGTCACACGCGAGGGCGTCCGATCCTATCCGAAGAAGAGCAAGCAGGAGGTGGCCTCCGACATCATCGACGTGCTCCAGGGGCTTCTCGCCGACACGACAACCCTCAGATAAGAAAAAGATCATGAAAAGAATCATATTGGCAACGGTCTGCCTCCTCGGCCTCTCCCTCGTACTGAGGCCGACGCCAGTCCACGCCCAGGAACTCCAGGCGAAAATCACCATCAACCACAACCAGGTGCAGGGTACGGACGCCTCCATCTTCGAGAACCTCCAGCAGACGCTGGAGCAGTTTGTCAACGAGAAGCAATGGACCAATCTCCAGTTTCAGCGCAACGAGCGGATCGTCTGCAACTTCAACATCACCGTGAAGAAGTATGACCAGTCCTCCAACCTCTTCACCTGTTCGGCCCTCATCCAGGCCAACCGTCCCGTCTATGGGGCTTCCTACAGTTCGACGCTCTTCAACACCCAGGACAACGACTTCAACTTCGAGTTTGCGCAGTTTGACCAGATCGAGTTCAACGAGGAGACGGTTGACAACCAGCTCACGGCCCTCATGGCCTACTACGCCTACCTCATCATCGGCATGGACCTCGACTCCTTCTCGCCGATGGGGGGCGAGGACGTGCTCCAGCGCTGCCTGAACCTGGCCAACAACGCGCAGAACCTCAATTTCACGGGCTGGAAGGCTTTTGACAGCGACCGCAACCGCTTTGCCATCATCAACGACTACCTCGATGGCGGTCTCAAGCCCTTCCGGCAGCTGCAGTATGACTACTATCGGCTGGGACTCGACGAGATGTCCAACAACGTGGAGCGAGGCCGCACCAATGTCACTACTGCCCTTGAAACCAATCTCAAGAAGGCTCACGAGGACAAAACGATGAGTCTGCTGCCACAGATCTGGACGGACTACAAGAAGGACGAACTGGCCAATATCTATAAGGGCAAAGGCACGCAGAAGGAGAAGGAGTCGGTCTATGAGATCTTGTTTGCCATCAACGCGTCGCAGAATGCGACATGGGAGAAGATCAAGCAGTAGAATGCGACATGGGAGAAGATCAAGCAGTAGAATGCGACATGGGAGAAGAACAAGCAGTAGGATGCGACATGGGCAAGGATCAAGCAGTAAGCCCGCTTGTGGGACTGCTTGGGTTGCCTCTCTCCGTACAATGATTTATCCATAAGCAATGCTGAAACATTTATATATCAAGAATTTCACGCTGATTGACCAGCTGGACATCGACTTCCACCCTGGCTTCTCCGTCATCACGGGCGAGACGGGAGCGGGCAAGTCCATTATCCTCGGGGCCATTGGCCTCTTGCTGGGCAACCGGGCCGACAGCAAACTGGTCAAGCGTCCGCAGGGCGACGACGGGCGGACGGTGAAGTGTACGATAGAGGCTCATTTCGACCTCAGCCGCTACGACTTTGCGCCGTTCTTCGAGGAAAACGACCTCGACTTCGACCCCGACGACACCATCATCCGCCGCGAACTGACCAGCACGGGCAAGTCGCGCTCCTTCATCAACGACATGCCCGTTTCGCAGCAGTTGATGCGCCAGTTGGGCGAACAGCTCATCGATATCCACTCGCAGCATCAGAACCTGCTTCTCCAGAAGGACGACTTCCAGTTGAACGTCGTCGATATCATCGCCGACAACGGCCAGGAACGGGCAGCCTTCTCTGAGGCTTTCACCCGCTATCGCGAGGCTGAGCAGCGGTTGCGCAGTCTTGAGAAGCAGATCGAGGCGAGCGAGCAGAACCGCGATTTCCTCCAGTTTCAATACAACGAGCTCTCCGCCGCCCAGTTGGTGGAGGGAGAGCAAGAGCAACTGGAGCAGGAAGGGGAGACGCTCAACCATGCTGGCGACATCAAGACAGCCATCTATACGGCCGACAACCTTCTCTCCGGCGACGACCGGGGCGCCGTGATGCAGGTCCGCATGGCCGCACAGCAGTTGCAGTCCATCGCCAGCGTCTATCCGAAGACGCAGGAACTCGCCAACCGCCTCGACTCCGTACACATCGAACTCGACGATATCGCCCACGAGATGGCAGCTGACATGGAGTCCATCGACTTCGACCCCTCACGCCAGGATGCCATCATCGCGCGCCTCGATCAGATCTACTCCCTGCAGCAGAAGTATCGTGTCAACACCGTGGCCGAGCTCCTTCAGTTGCAGGCCTCGATCCAGCAGCAGTTGGAGTCTATCGAGAATGCCGACGGCGACTTGGCCCTCCTGCGCCAGGAGGTGGCCGAGCAGGAGAAGCTATGCCGGGAGAAGGCTCAGCAGCTCACGTTATCGCGCACGGCCTCGGCTCGCAAGGTGGAGGCCGAGATGCACGCGCGCCTCGTCCCGCTGGGCATTCCCAACGTGCGCTTCGAGGTGGAGGTCAAGCCGGCTCCGCTCTCTGCCAGTGGCGCCGACCATGTCGTCTTCCTCTTCTCCGCCAACCGTGGCACGCCATTGCAGCCCGTCTCCCAAGTGGCCTCGGGTGGCGAGATCGCGCGCGTGATGCTCTCGCTCAAAGCGATGATCAGCGGCACAATCAAGTTGCCCACCATCATCTTCGACGAGATCGACACCGGCGTTTCGGGCAAGATAGCCGAGAAGATGGCCATGATCATGGAAGAGATGGGGGCAGGAGGACGCCAGGTGATCTCCATCACCCACCTGCCACAGATTGCCTCACGAGGTCTCCACCACTACAAAGTGGAGAAGACCGACACGCCCGAAGGCACGGAGAGCCACATGAGGCAACTCTCGGCCGACGAGCGGGTAGGGGAGATCGCCATGATGCTCTCGGGCGAGAACGTCACCGAGGCGGCGCTGGAGAACGCCAGGGCTCTTTTGTCCACACATTGATCGCGTCCACACATTGATATGATGTTCATGCGTTAATATGATGTTCATGCGTTAATATAATGTTCAAACATTGTTCGTGTCCACGCGCTAATGACGCGCTAAAAATATATGTTCACGCGTTCCATAATATAAATATATTGCGTAGAAGATGATGCTGCCGCAGTCTCTGTCCTCCTTGCGGAGGGGCGAAATGCGCAGATAGGAAATAAGAAAAAGAAAGAACAAAAACTGATGAGAAAGAATAGTTTGATCGGCTGCCTCCTGCTCTGGGCCTCCATGGCCATGGCGCAGCCAGCAGCTGTAAAGAATGTAGTCAACAGCACGTTGACCCTCACCACCTACACCGCCGATGGCACGCAGCGAGGCGTGGTCCCCGCCGTCTTCATTGGATCCGATGGCGTGGCCGTATCGGCCTGGAAACCCTTCGAGGGCACCGACTCCGTGGGCGTGAAGGACTATAGCGGGGCGGCCTGTGCTTTCCAGGCGCTTTTGGGAGCCGACGATATTTACGACTTGACGAAGTTTAGCGTCTCCGCCGCCAAGGTGCAGCCCCTTTCCCTGGGCAAGGCCGCTGCCGGCGAAGAAGTCTGGGTAGTGCCTCCCAAGCAACTGGGCGCCCCCGTCAAGGGCAAGGTGAAGGTCGCCGACCACTTCAACACCTCCTACAACTATTATCAGCTCTACGTCGGCGGAGCCTCCGAGAAACTCAATGGCGCAGCCGTCGTCAATCTCAAGGGCGAGCTGATCGGCCTCTTCTCCCAGTCGGGTAAGCAGCAGAGTGCCACGGACGCCGCCTATGCGCGCGACTTCGTGGTGACGGGACTCTCACAAAACAACCCCGTGATGCGCCGCGCCCGTCTCCGCATTGCCCTGCCCGAGAGCGAGCGCGAGGCCGTGGTGGCCCTGCTTCTCTCCAATTCCCAGAAGCCCTCCGACCATGCCGCCACCATCCGCGAGTTCATCCGCATGTTTCCGCATCTCACCGATGGCTATTACGCCATGACCATGCTCGCCCTGGGCAAGGGAGACAACGCCGAGGCCGACCGGATGCTCCAAGAGTCGGTGGCTCAGGCGAGCAAAAAGGGAGAGGCCCACTTCAACTATGCCAACGTGATCTATCTCGTGCTGACCGGCCAGCAGTCCATCCAGGGCGACGCTCCGGTCACATGGACCCTCGACAAGGCGCTCTCCGAGGTGCAGCAGGCCAATGCCGCCGACCCACAGTTTATCTACCAGCACCTGATGGCACAGATCATCTACGCCCAGGCCCACTATGCCGACGCCCTCACCCTCTTCGAGAGCCTCGCCCGGATGGAGCCACGACTGCCCGAGACCTATCTGGAGATGGCGCAGTGTAAGGAGCAACTGGGTGCTGACAACGCCGAAGTGCTTGCCCTTCTGGAGAAGAGCGTGGAGGTCTGCGACACACCCTACACCGCCACTTCTGCACCCTATTTCTATGCCCGTGGCCTGCAATATGCCAAGATGGGCGAATACCGCAAGGCGATGGTTGACCTGCTGCGCTACGAGTATTTCAACCAGGGACGCCTCGGTGCCGACTTCTACTACCAGCGGGAGCAGATCGAACTCCAGGGCAAACTCTACCAACAGGCCCTGGGCGACATCCTCACCGCCTGCCGACTCGCTCCCGAAGAGGTGGAGTATCATGCCGAGGCGGGCAGCCTCTACCTCCGCGTCAACCGTCCGCAGGATGCTGCCGAAGCCGCAAAATACTGCATCAAGATCAATCCCGACTACGCTGATGGCTACCTGATACTCGGCATTGCGCAAACGCAACTCGACCAAAAGGCCGACGGCATAGCCAATATCGAGAAGGCCAAGGCAATGGGCAACACCCAGGCCGACAGTTTCCTGAAGAAACTCAAGTGACGGGGGCTCACGACGCACGCAGCCCTGTCCTATAAGCGTTCTATAAGTGGTCCTATAAGTGTCTATAAGTGCCTTGTAAGTGTCCTATAAGCGTCTTGCAAGCGTTCTAAAAACGTCTTATAAGCGTTCTAAAACTCAAAAGGTTGTTTATGTCATTGCGACACAAACAACCTTTTGTCTTTCTTTCTCTCTCATGATTTCTACCAATTCGCAAGGCGACCGATCATCTGCAGGCGATTGGCCCCGTGTTGCGGTTGCAAAACCTAAACGTTATTTTGTTATTATGTTATTATGTTATTATGGCGTTTTTCTGCTGAACCCAAAAGAGCTGGACCGTCGTCTTCCACGGAGAGCAACTGCTCCAGGCGGTGGATGATGATGGTCTGTCGGGCGAGCGCCACCAAGCCCTGGGCTTCGAGGACATGGAGGGATCGCGAGACATTGAGGCGCGACTCGCCGATGGCAGATCCCAGGTCTGTCAAGCGGATGGAGAGCGTCTTGGGGCCAGCAGGCCGGAGACTGCGGTGGGCCACGAAGGTGGCGATCTTGCGGGGAATGGTCGTGGGCGGCGTGCGCCAGAAAGCCGACCCTGCCCGCTGGGCAGAAGTGCTGATCGTGTTGAGGACGTTTAGCTCGAAGACGAGGCTCTGCGCACAGAGTCGCAGCACGTCGTCCTTCTGCAGTCGCAGGACGTTGCAAGGAGTGGTGGCCCGGTAGCCTCGCGCCAGGTGTTGCCGGAGACCGAAGATCCGTTCCGGTTCGATGGCACAAGGCGCGTCGATCTGCTCCCGCAGACTGTAACTGTGGTCCGCGCTGATGGCCTCAGCCTCCACACTGCCCGTCATGACCAGCGTGAGCGTGGCGCAGCGATCGTTCTCCCGCGCTATCCACGCTCCCTCGTCATACTTCTGGAAGTCGAAGCGGATCTTGCTTGCCATGGCCTCCAGTTCGTCGCGGTCAATGCCCTGGAAGAACGGCAGCCGCAGCAGTTTGGCATAGATCGTCATGGCCTCGGGTGCCTATTTGCGCTCGTCGAGTCCCTCGCTCTTCCAGACGCTCAGTCCTCCCTGCGCATTCTGATAGATGAAGTAAGCCTTCAGTTGCTTTTTCCGCTCCAGCACCTGGCGCGCCTTGTCGAGGCCCATGACCATGAAGGAAGTGGCGTAGGCGTCGGCCTCGGCACAGGTAGGAGCCAGCACCGTGGCCGAGAGGAGGCTATGCTGCACGGGGCGTCCCGTCTTAGGATCGATGGTATGGGCGTATTTGCGTCCGCCCTTGTAATAGAAGTTGCGGTAGTTGCCTGACGTAGCCATGGCCTGGTTTGTGACGTTGAGCACCGTCTCCAGTTCCTGGGCGTCGTTGTCGGGATCGTCCACGGGCTTGCTCACGCCGATGCGCCATGGCAGGCGCTTCTCGCTATTGCCCTTCGCATAGACCTCGCCACCGATCTCCACCATGAAGTTGGCCACGTCGTGGGACATGAGCAGGCGCGCCACGCGGTCCGTGCCGTAGCCCTTGGCGATGGCGCTGAAGTCGAGCATCATCCGCGGCCGCTGGAAGCGCACATACTGACTTCCCTTCGCCCCGGCCAGGCTGACGTGCTCCATGCCGACCAGTCTTCTGAGACTGTCTATCTGATGGTTGTTGGGCATCTGCTGGTTTTTGAATCCGAAGCCCCACGCGTTGACCAGCGGAGCCACGGTGATGTCGAAGGCGCCGTCGCTCTCCTCGTTGACCTGCTGCGCCAGTTGATAGACCTCCAGGAAGTCGTCACTGAGCGTGGGCCGCTTGCCCTCGTTGATGAGGGCGACGGTCGATTGCGGGTTGAACATCGAGAACTCCTGGTCAACGGCCTTCAGTGTCTCCTCTATCTCCTTCTTCAGATTGTCATCGCTCTGGTAGGTGATATGATAGGTCGTGCCAAAGATGCGTCCCTCGTCGTGCTGGTAGGGCACGGACTTCTGTCGTCCCACGATGACCACCGTGCCGATGATAAGGAAGGCAAGGAAGGGCAGTTGCCAAAGCAGTTTTTTCTTTTTCATAACTCAAAACTAAGGTTGAACGTAGCTCCGATTCGGCTGCTGCCATTGCGTCCGAATCCCGGAATACAATAAGGTTCTCCGACCGTGCCGTGGCTTTGGCTCAGCCGTGCGCGATACCTCACCATCCACCCCATGTGGACGAAGCGCCATATTGTCACGTCGATGCCGCCGCAGACCTCCGCCCAGCAAGCCTTCGCCTCGACATCCGTGGCGCTGTAGGAGGCCGTTCCGCCCCAGACGGGGTCGGGGACGGGCGCAGAGGTCGTCACGTCGTAGTGGAAGGAGGTGTAGGCCAGTCGCGCGCCAGCATAGAGCCTGTAGAGGTCGTGCTTGTTGCGTAGCAGGTTGAAGTCGCAGCCCACGCGGCCATAGGGCGCACGGGTCTTGTAGCGCACGGAGGTCGTCACGTCGTCGGCGTCGGCCTCGCCAATGCCCAGTTCGACAACGGGGAAATAGCGTCCCCGGAGGTTCAGGCGCAAGGAGGCCTCATACTGTCCGTAGTCGCTCAGGACGCGCTGTCCCGCCCCCAGC
>ENA-UAPH01000715-UAPH01000715.1-human-gut-metagenome-genome-assembly--contig:-NODE-715-length-11574-cov-4.902335_pt1 | contig 11574 bp, 10 predicted proteins | sample MGYA00243482_ERZ654581 | MGnify/ENA primary metagenome ERZ654581 (study PRJEB26926, sample SAMN06164676) | human gut metagenome | biome: ENVO:00009003; feature: ENVO:2100002; material: ENVO:00002003...
CTTGTCCCCCCAGTTGTCAACTCGTGATGTTGCGGAACTGACCCCGGATGCTCTGTATAATTTAGAAATCAGACAATACAATTCCGCAGGCACGCACCTTGTAGGCTCCACTTTTGCCAATGCCACTATCGGCAAGACTTTGGATGTGACACTGCAAGCAAGTGAAGATTGCCAACTGGTGATCGTGGCGCGTGGTAATGGCAATACGGTTAAGACAGAATTAGGAACAAGAACATTGCAAAAAGTGCAGGAAGAAATAACAGTAGAGGCAACAGTACTCAACCAAATTGATCCGACAAGTCAAGCGGGCATGAACAAGATGCCCTATGTGTTGCATCTGAAACATGTGAAAGTGGTGAAAGATGACGCTTCCGGTAAATATATCATCCAAAGTATAGACGGAGCTTATGATGTCCGCCTCCGACTGAAACGCCTGGCAACCCGGCTTACAATGACATGGACATATACTGTTAGTGGTTTTGACATAAAGCAAATCTTGATTCAAAGCGTGCCTTTAGCCTATGCTGTAGTGGATGCACCGGATGAACAGGATGGCACTTATCCATCGCTTATCCAGCAATTTACGACTATAGAAGTTCCCTTGGTGGGTAATAGTGGCAGTTATTCCTGCTGGATACCTGCTAATGTGCGGGGGAGTTCGCCTGCCGCCACTTCGGACGCATTGCGCACGAAAGCCAATGCACCGCAGGGAAGTGCTTTTGTTAATTTTGTTGCCGTGGATAAGACGGATGCGAAGAAAAAACTGGACTATCGCGTTTATTTTGGGGGTAGGGAGTCGTCGGACTTCAATGTGCTGGGTAACACCAATTATAACTATACAGTGAACTTTAAACATGTAGGTATCCCTACGGGTGACGGTCGTGTGACGTATATTGACCCGATACCTGCTTCCGAAAATAACAACAACCTTCTGCCTACCGCAAACTGTTTCATGATTGCTCCGGGTGGTGCGTTCTGTTTCGATCCGTTTGTGTTCCAGTCCAATGGAACTTCAATAACTAATGATAAATTGGTGAGTTGGTGCAGTGCCGGTGGCATCAAGTCTGTGAAGTTGCTCTGGCAGACCAAAGAGAATGGTGATGTGGGTGATCCGACGATGGGCATTGCCAATAGTAATGACGATCACACTAATATTGTGGATGTGAAACGCACAGATGGTTCCACTATCACGACGGTTCCTGCAACAGGAGCAGGGCAATGCCTCATTTATTGCCGCACGGCAGCCAATACTTCCGGCGGGAGCGGCGTGATTGCCGCTTATGACGGGGAGAATGGTACGGGGAATATCCTCTGGAGCTGGCACGTGTGGGTGACGGATTATTATCCGGATGCTACGGGAACCGAAACGGTGCTGATGCCGGAGGAAAAGCGGAAGTTGAAACTGGTGCCGGTGAGCAGTACTGATGGTACTGTTGCGGCCATCATGATGGACCGTAATCTGGGTGCCTATGAAGGCGCGTTCGATGCTATTCCGAAAGATATTCTTACTATGTCCCGAAACAATGGTTTCCACTTCCAGAAAGGGCGGAAGGACCCGTTTCCAAGTAGTTATACGACGCAGAAACTGCCAGGTGTCTACCAATTTACATTAAGTGCGGATGCACCTCCCAAACATATCATGAATAGATATAAACCGGATGGTTTTCATGCAATTGTGCCCTTGTCCATCGGTAGTGGAGCTACTTCGTTACAGAAGGCTTATCAGGTACCGATATCCATTGCTGGTAATAATGGTACTACTTGGTGTTCGGATGGTTCGCGTCCGGCATGGGGTACCATAAAAACTATTCATGATCCGTGCCCGGCAGGGTGGCGTATCCCCCAAAAGAGTGAACTTAATGTTCTGATAAATCGTAATAATAGTGTGATTCCTGCAAGTGCGCAGGATGATGGCGGGGCACTACTTAAATATGATAATACGGAAGGTAAATTTTATATACGATTTACGGGGTATCCGCCCAATATAACTCAATTGAATAGTGTTGGGGTAGTAGGATATATGTCTGCGTCTGAAAGTGCGACAATTTTCGTAGTATCGGGTAACTCCAAGCCTGGAATAGGGTCAATGAGGGATTACGACGCCCACACCACCCGTTGCGTTCAGGAAAAAATAGAATAGTAGAATAACATACCATACCCCCGAAACTAGGGAAAACGCAGAGGTTGCAGACGAATCCGCCCCATAACGGTGGCGCTCGTCTGTTTCCTTTGCGTTTTTTGTATTTTGTAAATAATAACAATAAACATCTAAAACGAAAAAGAAAGTATGGAATTAATGACTTTACATCGATTGGAACAACGCCTTGAAAATGAAAGGCAGCGCTATGTCCGGCAGCAAGAACGGGAAGAACTCTTATCGCGCAGGATGCAGCGCACGCGGCAGAACATAGAAAACCTGGAGTATGCATTGCAGTCATTGGAACGCATCATCAGCCTGCACCGCAGACATCGCGTCATCCCTCATGCTGAGATAGACAGTTTCTTTGACAGGGCTTCCGTCGTCTACGATCGTTTGCAAGCCCGCCTGCACCTGAATCTGAGTTATTCCTTTTTCTGCTACATCATCTCTACCCGCTATCTGTTCGAGAGCCGTGTGCGTCTGCCCAACCGTCGTTTCCTTGGCTTCACCACCGTGTTTTCCTACTTTAAAAAGAAGCGTGGTAGTTGAATACCACTCTTGTCATTCTTGTTCTGTATATGTGATATTCTTTTTATAATTTCGCAGCCGATTTATTAACAAACGGGTGGGTCGCAAAATGTGATTAAGGTCTTATTCCCCGACGGGCTACCCTACTATAAACTTAAAGAAAAACAATGAAAGAAGTGAATTTTGACTGGCTGCTTCAAGGTTGCCATCCTTTGTCCGAAGTGGCACAGGCGTATTTTCCATGTATGCACAACAGTTCGGCTGTGCGCTCGTTCCGGAAACACGTCAAGGAAATTGCCGATTTGTATGCCGGGCTGCTGGAAGTGGGGTACACTGATCAGATTACTACTCTGACCCCGTTGCAGATTGCGGTGCTGATCCGCCATCTGGGGCTTCCCAATCAGGCACGCAGAGAGATGGAACAGTAAGAACGCAGCTCCGTCAAAGCAGGAAGGATATATTTATATATCCTTCTTTTTTTTCTTTATATTATTATATTGTGTGCGGTTGGCTGTCCGGTTGCTTGTTCGTTTCCGTAACTAAGCTGTTTATTATCAGTAAGTTTTCCTGTTCACCGGGCTGTACGGTTCGCAGACCGGTCCGAAAGGGTACGGATTGTATCAATAATTCACCATAAACCACCGAATGTAACCAGTCGGAACAGTGGTGGGAACAGAACCCGCTTTATTGTCATATCTTTGTCGCTGTAAACAAAGAAGATGAATTATGAATTTGAATAAAGATTTGCAGGTGGCAGGTTACGTCATGATTCCGCGTGCCTTGCTTTTGAGGGCTTTTGAGGAAAATCGTGAGGCGGTGGGAGATATGAATGCATTCCTACGGGTGCTGACCTACGTCAATTATGCCGAAGGGATGACGAAATGTTGCAATATCGAGGTGGCTTGTCGGCGGGGAGAATCGGTGATATCCTTCAGCCATTGGGCGGAAATTCTGGGCTGGACTATCGGGCGCACCCGGCGTTTCTTCAACCGGCTGATTGCCGATGGCGGCATAGAGCTGGTGGAAGGCGACTGCGTCAGTCATATCCGCATACCGGGCTACGATGCATGGGCAGGCAAAAGGATGGCCGGAAAGGCGGATACAGCCGCCACTCTCGAAAAGGGCTTCGGGGCATTCTGGGACGAATATCACGAAACCACCCGCATGCCCCGGAAAAACAAGGAGGAGACCCTTAGGGAGTGGAAGAAGATGTCGCTCGAAGAGAGAAAGTTGGCTCAGGAGAACATTGAAGAATATTACTACCATTTGCGGAATACGAAGTATTGTTGTCAGGCTGCGAAATATCTGGCTAACAAACTGTTTCAGGATGAATATGACAATTAATGATAGGAATAAAAGAGGGAAATGAATGAAATTTTAAATCCACAGGATGCCGGACTGGAAGAAGCCGTGCTGGGTGCTTGTTTGGTAGAGAGCGAAGCTATATCCCTGGTTGCCGATAAATTGCGCCCGGAAATGTTCTATAACGATCAGAACCGGATGGTTTATGTCGCTATTCTGGCTATGTTCCGTGCGGGGAAGGTGATTGATATTCTTACGGTAAAGAATGAACTGGCTTCATGCGGCAACCTGGAGAAGGTGGGCGGGCCTTATAATCTGATGCGGCTTGCTTCGCGCATCGCATCGAGTGCCCATCTGGAATATCATGCGTGCATACTTCGGGAACTGTTTATCCGTCGTGAGGTGATTCTCGGTTCGTATAAGCAACTGGCTGCCGCTGCCGATGAGTCGGTAGACATCACGGATGTATTGGTGGGCATGCACGATTTGCTGGACCGCCTTGAAGGAGATATGGGGGCTACCGACCATCTTCGCACTATGGGGCAACTGATGGAAGATACCCTGACGCAAGTGGAAGCCCGTGTTGAGAATAGCCGGAATGGTATTACAGGTATCCCTACCGGTTTCTCCGATCTGGACAAACTGACTTCGGGATGGCAACGGGGAGATCTGGATATCCTTGCTGCACGTCCGGCAGTGGGAAAAACGGCTTTCGCCCTGCATTTGGCAAAGACGGCTGCTGCAAGCGGTTATCATACGGTGGTTTTCAGTCTGGAAATGCAGGGTGAACGTTTGGGAGACCGCTGGTTGCTTGCCGCTACTGAAGATGTGGATGCTTCGCATATGCGCCGCGGGCTGCTCGATACGGGGGAATTGCGGCAGGTGCGTGAGGCTTCCCGGCAGCTTTCACAACTTTCCATCCGTGTGGACGATAGTCCGGTGGTGAGTATGGATCATGTGCGTTCGGTGGCCCGTATGCTGAAAAGCAAAGGAGAGTGTGACATGATTATTCTGGATTACCTGCAACTTTGTGATATGAAGTCCGACCAGAACAACCGCAACCGTGAGCAGGAAGTGGCACAAGCCACCCGCAAGGCAAAGCTGATGGCAAAGGAACTGGATGTACCGGTATTGTTGCTCAGCCAGTTGAATCGCATGAGTGAAGGGCGTCCCGATTGCCGTCCGCTCCTGAGCGATTTGCGTGAAAGCGGGGCAATTGAACAGGATGCGGATATGGTGATGCTTTTGTATCGTCCTGCTTTGTGCGGCCTGAAAACGGAGCACAAGAGCAAGTATCCTTCCGAGGGGCTTGGAATGGTGATTGTGGCGAAGCACAGAAATGGCGAAACAGGTGATGTTTACTTTGGACACAACCCCAGTCTGACGAAAATGGGAGACTATGTTCCGCCTTGTGAGTGGCTGATGAAGCACGCGAAGTGAATTGGGTGAAGATGGGTGGAATTCGGTTGGATATGGTTTGAAAATATTTGGCAAAATGCTTGATTTCGCCTCCCGGATGTAGTACCTTTGTGATATGCTTGAAAGAGCTATGAAAACTTAAACCTTAACTTAATTTATTTTACTTATGGATGTAACCGTAGAGCGCTATATGCGCAGAAAAATTGTGACTGATGAGAATTCTCCCAAGTTCTTTTATCTTCGTCAGAAACCCGGCACGTGCAAGACGGTGGATACCGATACGCTTGCGGCTGCCGTGCAGAAGAGCTGCGCGATGACGAAGGGAGATGTGAAGCACGTGTTCGAGGCTATTATGGAAGAGATTCAGCAGAGCCTTGCCGATGGCAATAAGGTGAAGCTGGATCAGTTGGGGACATTCCACATGACCTTCAGTTGTCCGGGAGTGGCGAAGTCGGAGGATTGTACGGTGAGGAATATCAAGAAGGTGAATATCCGCTTTGTTCCGGATAAGGCGCTGAGATTGGTGAACGGCACCAATGCCACCACCAGAAGCTTGGCAAACGTGAGCTTCGCCTTGGAAAAGCCGGAAGATAAGGAGGGCGGCTCTTCTTCCGGCGGCAGCGGAGAAGGTGGCGGCGGAAATTTGGACGAGAATCCGCTGGGATGAGTCTACCGCCGGAGGCGGTAGAAATTGAAAGTTGAAAATTGAAAATTAAAGGCTGCGCAGTGTGGGATATGCTGTAGGAGCGGAACACTAATTTAAACCTTGACTGTTGTGAAAAAGAAAATTACTTGGGATGCGATTCTGAAAGTGGTGATTGCAGTGGCTTCGGCTGTGTTGGGTGCGTTTAGCGCGCATGCGATGACGGGAAGGTCTTAATTACAAAAAAAGTCTAATGGAAAGGATTGATTTAATTGTCATTTGTAGCAGCGCCACCCGCGCTGACCGTTGCTATACGGAACATGACCTGATAACAAATAACCTGTGCCGGAAAAATTCCGGCACAGGTTATTCTTAGTTCGCCCAGCATGGGTATATTCTAATGGGTGCAAGTCCCTAACACGCCCTGATAGTGGGAAGTGTTTAGCCAACGCCAAGGGTGTCCATCGTGAGTTGGAATCTGAAGGAAGGTAGCGGCAAACATCTGGCCTGACGTACAGAAACCGGATATAAGGCTAAAGGATGTGGGTTAGTCTGCTAAACAAGACAAAGCCTTATAACTATCCGGAAACATCCAAAGTAAATCCGGCAGGTATAAGATGGAAAGAATGTATTCTTAACTGGGGAGGTCTCACAGACGTGCAGATGTTTTTTTTCAGAAGCACGGAGTAAAGCTTGCTGTGAGAAGTCAGCAGACGACATAGTACCCGAAAAAAAAAATCGGCATTCGGGGAAGGTCTGAACTTTATTTAAGCGAGTAGTCAATGAATGTTACCAAATAAAGGAACGAATGCAGAAAATATCAACCTTGAGTGATAACTGCCGGCAAAAGGATAGGACGGAATCCGAAAGCTATGCCGGAGTGCAGACCTTTATTGGGATAACTGAAAACCACCTCGTGGAAGCGCAATTTACCAAAGATGCTTTATTGGAACGTATTGTGTCGCCCGCAAACATGAACCGCGCCTACAAGCAGGTCGTGGCCAACGGTGGCTGTGGAGGTGTCGATAAGATGGAAACGGAAGATTTACTTCCTTACCTGAAACTCCATAAAGACGAACTGATAAACTCTTTGTTGGACGGTAGCTATCGTCCCAATCCCGTCCGGCGGGTTGAAATTCCCAAGGATGGAGGTAAGAAACGTCAATTAGGTATTCCTACCGTTATTGACCGTCTTATTCAACAATCCATCAGCCAGGTGCTTAGTCCGCTTTACGAACGCCAGTTCAGTGACAACAGCTTTGGCTTCCGCCCTAAACGCAGTGCTCACCAAGCCTTGCGACGCGCCCAATCTCATATCAATAGTGGTCATAAATACTGTGTTGACTTGGACTTAGAAAAGTTCTTCGACACAGTTAATCATAGCAAGTTGATAGAGATTTTGTCACGCACCGTGAAGGATGGTCGTGTTATCTCCCTCGTCCATAAATACCTCCTCTCGGGGGCAATGGTAGCTGGTCACTACGAGAGCCGTGTTCAGGGAACTGTCCAAGGAGGACCTTTGAGCCCCTTGCTGAGCAATGTTATGCTCCATGAATTGGATACAGAGTTGGAATCCCGTGGGCACAAGTTTGTGCGTTATGCGGACGACTGTATGATTTTCTGTAAGAGTAAACGTTCTGCCCTGCGTGTAAAGAAGAGCATAAGCGCTTTTATTGAGAAAGATCTTTTCCTAAAGGTAAATCAAGATAAAACCAGCGTTGGTTATGTTCGTGGCATGAAGTTTCTGGGTTATTCTTTTTATGTAAAGAATGGCGAATGTCGCTTATCTGTCCATCCCAAAAGTTACCTTAAACTGAAAGTTCGCTTGAAAGAACTGACCGGAAGAAGTAATGGTATGGGGTATGAGCAGCGCAAATCAAAGCTTCATCTGTTTATACGTAGCTGGATAGAATACTTTCAGTTGGCAGATATGCAGAGTTATCTGAAACGTATAGATGAATGGCTTCGTCGTAGGATACGCATGTGTATATGGAAATACTGGAAGAAGGTCAAAACTCGGTTTGCCAATTTGCAGAAGTGTGGCATCAGTAAGTTCTATGCCTGGCAACATGCCAATACTCGCTTAGGGTATTGGTGTATAGCTGGGAGCAGAATCCTAACTTCTGCCATGGATAATGACAAATTGAAACTAGTGGGGTACCCTACCTTGATGGAGTATTACAGTAAATTGCATCGTAAGTAAAGAACCGCCACGTGCCGAACGGCATGCGTGGTGGTGTGAGAGGTCGGAAAGCGAAAGTAGGAAGAAAACTACTTCGTTTTCCTCCTACTCGATTATAAAATTCATTTTCTTTGTAACAAACTTCTGTCCCTTTACGTCTAATCAATAGATACAACCAATAAACAGGATTGAGATACAGAAAAAGCCCATGGATGCTGAAAGTTTTAAAAATGAGTTTCTGCCCTACCACCGCAAGCTGTACAGTGTAGCCTATCGGCTGCTTGAGAATGCGGCAGATGCGGAGGACTTGGTTCAGGAAGCCTATCTGAAGCTATGGGATAAGCGGGAAGGATTGATGGTTATCAGTAACCCGGAAGCGTTCAGTGTCACTTTGGTAAAGAATATGTGCTTTGATTTGCTTCGTTCAGGGAAGTATGTCTTATCCAGGCAAACTGTGGAATTGACTGCTGTACAGGATATTTCTCAAGCTGATAATCTGGAGGTACGTGACGAAGTAAGGCAAGTAAAAGATATCATTGCCCACTTGCCCGAACAGCAGCAACGGATTGTGAACCTGCGTGACGTCAAAGGATGCTCTTACGAAGAGATAGAACAAGTGACCGGGTTGAATTCTACAAATGTTCGTGTACTGCTGTCCCGGGCAAGGAAAAGAATACGTGAGGAATTTAATAAATGGAATAACTATGAAAGTCGAGGAAATTGAAAGGCTGCTCACTGAGTTTTACGAGGGGAACACTACCGAGAGTCAGGAAGAGGCGTTGAGAGATTATTTCAGAACAACGGAAGTGCCCGAACATCTGCAAAAGGATAAAGAAATTTTTCTTAGCCTTAACCAGGGTGCAGATAGAGATGTGGAAGTTCCTGCGGGCTTGGGGGATAAACTGAGCCGGCTGATTGATGAAAAGGCTGAGGAAGAGCAAAGGTTCTTCAGTCCTAACAAGTCCAAACGCAACTGGCGCTGGATTGGAAGTGTTGCAGCTACCATATTGGTGATTATCGGTATAGGGTATGGGGTCGAATATCTCGGAAGAGGGGTGTGTCCGCCTACACCGCAAGATACATTCTCTGATCCGGAAGAAGCTTATCAGGTTTTGCAAGCCACTTTGATTGAAGTTTCCACCAATCTGAATCAAGGCATTGCCCAGGTGAAGGAAACGCAAATGGATATGAAAAAAGTTAATCAGGAAGTAAAAAAAGAAATGCAAAGATAAACGATTATGAAACTCAACAAGATTTTATTGGCAGGTGTGTTGCTGATGTTACCCCTGCTCTGCCAGGCGCAGAAAAATATATTCAACACCTACAATGATATGAAGGGCGTCTCCTCCGTTTATATCTCAAAGGCGATGATTGAAATGAATCCTAACCTGTTCACGAAAGATATCTATATAGGAAAGGTATCCGGTAAATTGGATTGTGTGCAGATTCTTTCTACGATGGATAGCAATATCAAGAAAGACATGCGTAAGGATTTGCGTGCATTGGTGCAGTCCTCTAAGTATGAGTTGCTGATGAAGCAGAAAGGCACCGTATCCAGTTCCGAATTTTATATCAATAGGAAAGGGGATAAAGTAAAAGAGCTGATTATGATTATTGATGGTGCTGCCAACTTGAAGTTTGTTTATCTGGAAGGCGAAATGACTTTAAAGGATATTCAGAATATCATGATGTATCAGAATACAAGTATGAATGAGGGAGGGAATGTATATCGTATCGTAGATGGTACTCTTGATTTGGCCGATTTGGGCGTTTTGAATGGTCTGCAAGGATTAGAGAGCTTGCAAGGATTAGAGGGTTTACAAGGCTTGGAAGGTTTAAAGAGTCTGGAAAGCTTAAAAAGTCTGGAAAGCCTGAAAGGATTAAAGAATTTGAAAGACTTAGGTAAACTAAAAGATAGCGAATATTTAAAGAAACAGATGGATGCCGATTCCTGGAAACGTTTTGAGGAGAGCATGGAGATGCTGGAAAAGCGCTTGGAAGACTTGGAATGAGGCTGTCCGCTGATAGGTGTAAATAGTTTGTTGAGAAAGGGGAACCGATTCCGGTTCCCCTTTTGTTATGAGTGAAAATTTGATTACTTGTCTTTTTTTAATGCTTCGAAAATCAGTCCTTCCAGTTCCTCGGCCAGTTCCGGATTATCAAGGATGACCTGTTTGGCTGCATCACGTCCCTGGGCAATTTTTGTGTCGTTGTAGCTGAACCAGGAGCCGCTTTTCTTGATGATACCTAAGTCGGCACCCAAGTCGATGATTTCACCGGCGCGGGAGATTCCTTCACCGAACATGATGTCGAATTCCGCGCGGCGGAAGGGAGGAGCTACTTTATTCTTTACAACCTTTACTTTGGTCTGCTTGCCCAGCACTTCTTCACCATTTTTGATGGCCTGGCTTCCGCGGATGTCGATACGTACGGATGCATAGAATTTCAGTGCATTACCACCGGTCGTTGTTTCGGGATTGCCGAACATGACACCGATCTTCTCGCGCAACTGGTTGATGAAGATGCAGGTGGTACGCGTTTTGCTGACGGTACCGGTCAGTTTACGCAATGCTTGCGACATAAGACGGGCTTGCAGACCCACCTTGTTTTCGCCCATATCACCTTCTATTTCGGCTTTTGGAGTTAAGGCGGCCACAGAGTCGATAACAATGATGTCGATAGCTGAGGAGCGAATCAGCTGTTCTGCAATTTCCAATGCTTGTTCACCGTTGTCCGGTTGGGAAATGAAGAGATTATCTACATCTACACCCAGTTTGGCAGCATAGAAACGGTCGAATGCATGCTCAGCATCAATGAATGCCGCAATGCCACCGGCCTTTTGTGCTTCGGCAATGGCGTGGATGGCCAGAGTTGTTTTACCGGATGATTCCGGACCGTAAATTTCGATGATACGTCCACGCGGATAACCGCCGACGCCAAGCGCTACGTTCAGTCCGATAGAGCCAGTGGGGATTACTTCTACTTGTTCGACGATGCCGTCGCCCATTTTCATGATAGAACCTTTGCCGAAGCTCTTTTCTATCTTGTCCATAGCTGCCTGCAAAGCTTTCAGCTTTTCGCTTGGTGCTATTTTATTTTCGTTCTCAAAATTAAGTTCGTCTTTCTTTGCCATCTTTATGTTTACGATTTTACGAATTACGATTCAAATTAGTTTATTTACGATTTACGATTTACAAATTTACGAATTACGATTTAAATTAGTCTATTTAGCAATTTGGAATTTCCGTTTACCTTACAAGAGTTACCTTTAATCGTAAATAGTAAATAGTCAAATCGTAAATTATAGGATTTGTGCGGCGTGGTCTTTGGTCTGTCTCTTATACACATCTCCGAGCCCAC
>ENA-UAPH01000751-UAPH01000751.1-human-gut-metagenome-genome-assembly--contig:-NODE-751-length-11211-cov-4.793116_pt1 | contig 11211 bp, 9 predicted proteins | sample MGYA00243482_ERZ654581 | MGnify/ENA primary metagenome ERZ654581 (study PRJEB26926, sample SAMN06164676) | human gut metagenome | biome: ENVO:00009003; feature: ENVO:2100002; material: ENVO:00002003...
TCCGGTCTCGTGGGCTCGGAGATGTGTATAAGAGACAGGAACGGAGCGGGGTGGCCTCCGGGGCGCTCACAAAGTGGGGGTCGAACTTCGGCTGGGCGTTGCTGCCGCGGCCTGCGCCCTGTGCGGGGGCATTGCCCTCGCGGCGGGGGCAGTTGTTATTGTTACGGCGGCTGTTGTCGCGTCCGCCGGGAGTGCGCTTGTTATCATCCATGAGTTGTTCCTCTTTTGCTTCGATTTTGGGGGCCTTCTGCTTTTTTGCCGCAGAGGGCCTGGCCGCACTCTTTTTTTCGGGCGCAGCGGGTCTGGCGGCTTTTTCCGCCTTGGGAGTTTCGGCCTTTTCGGGGGCAGGCTGTTCGGCCTTGGGCTTGCGGCCCCGCACCGGCGGGGCTGCTTTTACGGGGGCGGGTACGCCGTCCCACGGGTGGCCGGACACCACCGGTATCTTCCGGCGGTTGAGCTTTTCGATGCCGGCCAGATATTCCATCTCTTCGGGTGCGCAGAAGCTCACCGCCGTGCCATCTGCTCCCGCGCGGGCGGTGCGGCCGATGCGGTGGACGTAGGTCTCCGGCACCTCGGGCAGGTCGTAGTTGAACACATGGGAGAGCTCGCTGATGTCGATGCCGCGGGCGGCGATGTCCGTAGCCACCAGCACCCTGGTCTTGCCCTCCTTGAAGCCTTCCAGCGCCGCCACACGGGCGGTCTGGCTCTTGTTGCCGTGGATCGCAGCGGCGGTGATGCCCTGCTTGGTCAGATCGCGGGCGATCTTATCCGCGCCGTGCTTGGTGCGGCTGAACACCAGCGCATTCTGCACCGGCGGGGTCAGGTTCTTGATGAGCCAGGGCAGCAGGAACTTCTTGTTGCCCTTCTCGACAAAATACAGGCTCTGGTCGATGCGCTCCACCGTGCTGGACACGGGGTCCACCTTCACGAAGGCAGGGTCGTGCAGGATGCCTGCGGCCAGCTGCTCGATCTCTTTGGGCATGGTGGCGCTGAACATCAGGTTCTGGCGCTTTGCGGGCAGCTTTGCGATGACCTTCTTCACGTCATGCACAAAGCCCATGTCCAGCATCCGGTCGGCCTCGTCCAGCACGAAGACCTCGAGGTTCGACAGGTCGATATGACCCTGGCCAATGAGGTCGTTCAGACGGCCCGGGCAGGCGATGAGGATGTCCACGCCCTTTCGGATGGCCTCCACCTGCGGGGCCTGACCCACGCCGCCGAAGATGACGGTGCTGCGCAGTTTGAGGTACTTGCCGTAGGCGTCGAAGCTCTCGCCGATCTGGAGGGCCAGCTCACGGGTGGGGGTGAGGATGAGGGCACGGACAGCGCCCTTTTTGCGGGGGGCGGCGGTGCTCAGCCGGTCGAGCATGGGCAGCGCAAAGGCAGCAGTCTTGCCGGTGCCGGTCTGGGCGCAGCCCATCAGATCGCGCCCTTCCAGCACCGGCGGGATGGCCGAAGCCTGGATGGGCGAGGGGGTCTCATAGCCTGCCTCGCTTACAGCCTTGAGCAGGGGGGCGGACAGTTTCAAATCGTTAAAAGTCATGGTTCTCCTTGGTCATTCTTTGATTCTGCGGCACTCGATGTAATACCGCTTTTCCTCCGCATGGCCCATGCTGAAGGTCTTGCGGGGCAGCACGCCGCCCATCACGATGCCTTTGAACAGATCGCTCTTCTCGAAGGGCGGCAGCAGGAAGGCCACGCCGCCCTGTCTGGTCAGGGCGCGGACGGCGGGCTCGTCGTGGACGTAATCCACCCGGGCCTCGCTGTGGCGGGCCATAAAGTATTCGATAAATTCGTCCACCGTGCCGACGGTCAGCGGGGCGACGGGGTCCTCGAAGCTGAGGACGTTGGACACATGGGGGCCGGCCAGCGTGAAGGCCTGCTGCTTCGAGTCGCCGAAGCAGATGCCGGCCATGTTGGAGTCGCTCCACGCGATGAGGGCCAGCAGCACCGCGCCGCAGTCCGCATTGAAGAGGACGCGGTGGATGGGCTCGATCTCGATGGCAGGCGAATGGACGTTGCACACCTCAGCCAGGCACCAGCGGGCGGGATGGCTTTCCCGCTCCTCAGGGGTCAGGGTGGCTTTCAGCTCCTCCCAGCAGGCTTTGGCTGCGGCCAGCGAATGGTTGCCGTCGCCCACAGCCAGCGTCAAGGGCGCTGCGCCCCTGGCCTGGGGATACTTGGCGTCGAAAGCCTCCTGACTGCCCAGTGCAGCCAGTGCAGCATCGATCTGTGCCAGCATCGCAGGATCTTCCACGGCCCAGCCTGCAATGTGGCCGCCGCCCTGCATCAGCTCGCCCTCGTACACCTTTTTCAGCTCGCTCTTGCGCGCGCCGATGGGCTCGATGAGGGTGCAGCCGGGGTCGTCGGCCAGCATCATCACATGGGGCGTTTCCAGCGCCGCACCCCGGCGCACAGCCATGCGGGGCGGGATGCGCTCGGTGACGGTGCGCTCACTGGGCCGGATGGCCGGGCGGGCGCCCTTCTCGTAGCTGTAAGCCTCGAGGTCTATCTTGCCCACGAGGCCCTGACGCACCCGGCCGCTCTGCTCGGTGCGCTCGACGTAGACAAAGCCGTCCACGGCGCGGGTCAGCACGTCGCGGCTGTACTCGTCCATCGCGGCGTGGATGTTCTCCACCCGCTGGGCCGCGTCTTTATCCTCGAGGTAGACTTCCGGCAGGATGAGCCGCAGGGTGCTGGGGCAGCCGCCCACAACGGCGTCTGCCTGCTCCCAGTAGGCGCGGTCGCTGGTAAACTGGTCACAGGCCACACAGCCCCACTTTTCCAGAGGGATGTTCTCCCCGGGCAGCAGGATGTGGGCCGGACCAAAGCAGGATGCAGTTTTCATAACACATTCCTCCCTCTCACATAAATCACCAACAGCAAATGGAGCGTTCTCACTGGAAAATGCCCGCTGCATCGTCCCAGAACACGGCATGCTCCACGCCGGAAGCCGACAGGGTGTCCCGCAGCTCGCTGCGGGCGGTGTCGTCCATGGTCTGCTTTGCGGGGACTTCGACCACGAGGTTCCTGATGCCCAGTGCCGTCGCGGAGCCGCCCACGGTGGAAGCGCCGTCCGTCACCTGACCCAGCGAGTAGCCGTACCACAGGGTCACGCTGCCCTCAAAGCGGGCATCCCATGCGGCGATGTCCGCAGCCAGCTGGGCGCTGCGGTCGCGCCCGCCGGTGGAGCCGAAGTCCTGCTTGCCGTTCTGGGCAGAGGGGAACTGGACGTTCTCCAGCAGCACGTGGTCAAAGCCCATGCTCTGCACCTCGCCGATGAGGTCGCCGATGAACTGGACGGCCTCGTCGGAATAGGGGTTGAGCCAGGGGTTACCGCCGGCGGACGCCTTATTATCCAGCCAGAGGTAAGCCTGCCCGGTGTAGCCGATGGCCATATTGCGGTCGGTGCGGGCCGCGATGGGGTCGCGGAAGGCCGCCAGCTTTGCCACCGGCACAAGGCTGTTCTCCTTGAGCACCGAGGCGATGAGGGCCGGGTCAAGGGACGCCCCCTCGATGCTGCCTGCCGCAGCAGCCACCTGAGAGGGATACAGGATATTTCCGGCGCTGTCCTTCAGGGTGACGACGGCGTAAGCTGCGCCCTGCTGGGCCAGCTGCCGGGCGGCGGCACGCAGGGAAGCTTCGTCCTTTGCCGCAGCCGTGTCCAGAACGCCCCAGCTGCCCTCGATGATGACGCCTGCGGGTGCAGCCGGTTCCGATTCCGCCCGCACCTCCGAGGAAGCGGCAGGCTCTGCCGTCACTTCCGACGAAGCGGCCGCACTGGACGCTGTCGTCTCAGACGAGGCCGAGAGGTCACGGTTGCGCACCACGGTGTACCAGGTGTGGGTGGCCCAGTCCAGCACATGGGGCGCGGCCAGCCAGCCCACGACCAGCACCACGGCCACCAGCACGATGATGCCGACGGCCTTCTTCACCCACATGCCGGGGCTGTAAAAACTGCGGTGATACCGCTTGACCTTTTTATACTTTGCCATGATCGTCCCTTTCTCCTGCACTCCTCACAGGATCACCGAGTGGCCCGTAAAACCATAGATAGCCAGCGCCAGCACGCCGATGTAGATGAGCGTGATGGGCAGGCCCCGGAACGCCTCCGGGATGGCCTCGCTGCGCAGACGGCGGTCAGCCTCCGTCACCAGCATGACGGCCAGCAGATAGCCCAGGCCGCTGCCGAGGCCGAAGCCCATGCTCTGCTCCAGCGTAAAGCTCTGGGTGCGCTCCACCAGCACCGTACCCAGCACGCCGCTGTTGACTGCCGCCAGCGGCAGGATGCGGAGCAGCTGGCCGCCGTGGCGATTGCCCCGTGCGGCCCAGAGTACGATAAATTCAAACAGGCTCACCACCGCCACACAGGCCAGATAGACCAGCGGACGGAGCTGGGCGGGGTTGGGCTGATTGGTGACGAAGCCGCCCGCATAGAACGCCAGCGGAGCCACCAGCACCTGCGTGACACAGAGCAGCAGGGCGAACCACCCGCTGCTGGTGCGCTCGTCGCCCACCAGCTGGACGAGGCGGGACACGCCGAGGCCCCGGGTGAACACCGCATTCTGTGCAAAGACGGCCAGCACGGCGTAGCTGAAAAATACGCCGACGGCCTGCATCACATCATTCATCCTCAGGCTCCCCCTCTTTCTGGCGGTAGACCGCCATGAGGCCGCGGGCCTCCGATGTCAGATAGTTTTTGTACTTCTTGGCCAGCGTGCGCCAGACGGCACACAGCACGCCCAGCACGATGAAGCCGCCTGCCGGCATACTGGCCATGGGCAGGACGGGACGGCTCAGCACATGGCCGAACACCGTGCCGGCGCTCAGCCACTCGCGCACACAGCCCAGCAAAAGCAGCAGCAGGCCGTAGCCGACGGTGATGCGGATGCCCTTGGAGACGGCCTTTTTCATCGTCTCCTGCACACGGCCGAAGCGATAGGTCAGCAGCGGCTCCACCACCAGCATGGGCAGGTAGATGCCCAGCACCAGCAGGCTCACGCCGAACAGCCGATTCAGGATGGGGTACGCCGCCAGATAGACCACTGCCGCGCTGCCCGAATAGAGGATGCTGCGGGGCAGCAGCTTCTTTTCCAGCTCTGCGTTGGCCGGATGCTCCTCCCGCAGGGGGAACAGGCGGCTCAGCAGGCAGGCCAGCATCCGGGAGGGCGTCAGCAGCAGCGCCACGGCCACGGCCAGCATCAGGGCGTTCTGGCCGCTCGTCGCAAGGACGACCAACGGCGCAAGGCCCATGCCCTGCATGACCACGGGGTTGTTCAGGAAGACGCGGTCATGGTGGAAGAATCTTTCCGGGTCCCGGGTGAGGAGTTCTGCAGCATGACGTTTCATTCCGCATCCCCCTTTCCGGTCTTCTTCTCTTTGAAGTTTTTGCCGCTCTTTATCAGCTCATGGAGGCGGACTTCGGTGCGGTCGAGCCAGCCGGAGATGCTGTTGACCGCCAGAATGGCGAAGCAGACGCCCGTCTCGTAGACGCCGAAGTAGCGGAAGCCCATCGTAAAGGCTCCCACCATGACGCCGTAGAGGATGCGGCCCAGCCGGTGGTGGGCGCAGGTGTAGGGCTCATTGAGCAGGAAGACGGCGCTGAAGAGCATCGCGCCCGTCAGCATCTCGTCGCGCACACAGCGCAGGCGGAACACAAGGCCCGCCGTAAAGGCGGTCCCCTCCGTCAGACCCAGCTGGCGCGGGAAGAAGAAGACGATGAGGCCCGCCGTGATGAGGAAGCTCAGGGAAGCGCTCAGCCGCACATCCTTCTGCATCCAGAGGAAGAGGCCGCAGGCCGCCAGCACGATGGCTGCACCGGTCCCCATCGGGGCGGCATACTCGCCCAGCACCAGCGACAGGGCGCTGATGTTGATGAGGCCGCCGCTGCGCAGGGTGTCCGAGATGGTGCTGGATGTTGCCACGCCGGAGGCGTCCCAGAGCGGGATATTGGCGTATGGGGCCGGATAGCGGAAGACCTGCTCCGGCCAGGACACTGCCGCCACCGCGTAGCCCACGGCGGCAGGATGGAAGGGGTAGCTGCCATAGCCGCCGAAGACCTCTTTGCCGATGAGAGCACCGGCCAGAATGGCGGCGGCGAGGACATACCAGTCCACCGTCGCGGGCATCAGCAGGGCGATGACGAGGGCAAAGCTCTCGTTGGAATAATCCCCGGCCTGATAGACGCGGCGGCGCAGCAGAGAGATGAGCCGGTCACACAGGTTGCCCATCAGCACCGCAAAGCCGCAGAGCAGCAGCGGGCGCAGGCCGTAGAGGTAGCAGGAGACGCAGAGCAGCGGCACACAGAGAAAGCAGATGTGCTTATAGTATCTGCCGGTGCGCCGGAGTTCTTCCTCCTGCAGCCGGATCAATGCTTCATCCATGGGCAGTCCCCTCTCAGAGAGCTGCCATCGCACGGACGGCCGCGGCGGGGTCGGCGGCGCCAAAGATGGCGCTGCCCGCCACCAGCACGTCCGCACCGGCGGCGACGCACTGCGGAGCGGTCGCGGCGTCCACGCCGCCGTCCACTTCCAGCAGGAATTTCAGGCCACGGCGGTCTTTTTCCGCCTTGAGCCAGCGGAGCTTGTCGAGGGCCGAGGGCATGAACTTCTGGCCGCCGAAGCCCGGCTCCACGCTCATGACCAGCACGAGGTCCAGCTGGTCGAGGTAGTAGCCCAGCTCTTCCACCGGGGTGCCGGGCTTGATAGTCATGCCCACCTTGCAGCCCTGAGCCTTGATGGCGTCGATGGTCTCCTGAATGTCGTCGTCGCACTCGAGGTGGAAGTTGAGCAGGCTGGCACCGGCCTTGGCAAAAGCCTCGGCGTACTGCTGGGGGTGGGTGATCATCAGGTGGACGTCATAGAAAGCGTCCGGCAGGGCCTTGTGCAGGCTCTTGAGCACCGGGACGCCAAAGCTGATGTTCGGCACGAAGTGGCCGTCCATCACGTCATAATGCAGCATCTGCGCACCGGCATCCAGCACCATACGGCAGTCTGCGCCGAGATGGCTGAAGTCAGCCGAAAGGATAGAAGGACTGATCGTTGTCATTTTATTTTACTCCCCGTTATTTTTTAGAGAATTTTTGTAATTTTGCTCTGCCGCCGTCCCTGCGGCATCTCCCACAGGAGCAGTCGGCATAGTCGATTATAGTTTACATGAAAACAGCGAAAAAATCAAACCCGCCGCCGTGTTTTTCACGGAAAAGACGTAAAGTTCTGCGTATCTCCCCTCTTCCACAATGCAAAAAGCAGCCAGACCGCTCCTTTGAGGGGCAGTCTGACCGCTGTGAAGTTAGTCTACCGGCTTCATGCTGGCCGGGTCTTCCACCGCACCGGGGCGGCCGCTCTCGTCGGGCAGACGCTTCATGCCGCCGGGGTTGGGGGGCTGGACGGGCAGGGTGAAGACGAACCTGCACCACTCGCCCTGCTTGCTCTCCACCCGTATCTGGCCGCCGGAGAGGTTGACCAGCACCTTGCAGATGTTCAGGCCGAGACCTGCGCCCCGGGCGTGGAGGCCCCGGGACTGGTCTTCTTTGTAGAAGCGCTGGAAAACATAGGGCAGCGCCTCGGGGCTGATGCCCTGACCGGAGTTCCAGATGGAGACTTCCACCTCCGGGCCCAGCCTCTCCACCCCGAAGCGGATGGTGCCGCCTGCCGGGGTGAACTTGATGGCGTTGTCCAGCAGATTGTAGGCCACCTGATGGATGAGGTCGGGGTCGGCATAGACCAGCACCTTCTCATCCATGGTCAGGCCGTCAATGTCGATCATGCCGTCGTTGATGCGCTGCTCTGCCGAGAGGGCCACGCCGGTCAGCGTCTCCCAGATGTTGAACATCCGGGCGTTCACCTGATATTCGCCGCTCTCCAGCTTCGAGAGGTCCAGCATATTCTGGATGAGGCGCGCCAGACGGCCCGTCTCCTCACTGACCAGCTGTAAGTAGTGGTTCTGCATATCGGGCGGGATGGTGCCGTCCAGAATGCCGTCGATGAAGCCCTTGATGGTGGTCATGGGGGTGCGCAGCTCGTGGGCGATGTTGCCCATGAACTGTCCGCGGGAATTGTCGTTGGACTGGATGTTCTCCGCCATCTGGTTGAAGGTGCGGGCCAGATCCACCACTTCGCCCTCACCTTCCACGCCCTCAACACGGACAGAGAAGTCCCCGCCGCCAAACCGCTGGGCGGCATCGGTGATCTTCTGGAGCGGGTCTGTCAGCTTCCGCATCAGGAAGGAGGTCAGCACGCTGGCGCAGAGCAGCATGACACAGGCCGAGAAGAAGAAGTTCGACCAGAACTCCTCCTTGAAATCAGTCAGCCGCGCGCCGGAGGAGCAGAGAAAGAGATAGCCACTGTTGTTGCCCTGGGCATCCTGCATGTGCCGCACCGAGACATAACTCTTCTCGGTCAGCACACCGTCCAGCGTGCTCAGGGTGTGGTAGGGCTGATCCCCGGCAACTTTTTTCATAAGCTCCGGCCCCACAACATCTGTTCCCACCATCTCGGGGTTGGAGGCAATGAGGATCCTGCCCTCTTCATCGGTGAAAAACAGGTAAGCCTCGGCGCTCTCGCCGATGATCTCCAGCTTGGTGTTCAGGGCATCCAGCTCGGCCCCCTTGGGCAGAGCCGCCTGCTGCACGATATAATCCGCCGCGCGCTGGGTCACATCCGCCACGCTGTCCAGCGTGTCGTACCGCTCCTGGGCAAAATAGCGGCTGAACAGCAGCCACTCGGAGCAGCCCAGCACCGCCGTGCCCAGCACCAGCAGGGTGGCCACCATCGAAAAGAAGGTGACCGAAATACTTTTGCGCATTACTGACGCACCTCGAACTTATAGCCCACGCCCCAGACGGTCTTGAGCTCCCACTTATCGGAAGCGCCCGCCAGCTTTTCGCGCAGGCGCTTGACATGGACATCGATGGTGCGGCTGTCGCCGTAGTACTCAAAGCCCCACACCTCGTCCAGCAGCTGGTCGCGGGTGTAAACACGGTTGGGGTGGGAGGCCAGGCAGTTCAGCAGCTCCAGCTCTTTGGGGGGAGCCTCCACCACCTTGCCCTTGACCCGCAGCTCGTAGCTGTTCATGTCCAGCCGCAGGTTGTCGAACTCGATCACGCCCTCGGTGCTCTCGGTCTGTGCGGTGGTGGTGGTGCAGCGGCGCAGCACCGCCTTGATGCGGGCCACGACTTCCTTGGTGTCAAAGGGCTTGACCATGTAATCGTCCGCGCCCAGCTCCAGGCCCAGCACCTTGTCAAAAGTCTCGCCCTTGGCGGTCAGCATCATCACCGGGGTGTTGCCCAGCTTGCGGATGCGGCGGCAGACTTCCAGGCCGTCCATCTTGGGCATCATCACATCCAGCAGCACCATATCGGGCTTGACCTGATTGAACTTTTCCAGACCTTCTTCGCCATCGTTTGCCACCGTGACCTGATAGCCCTCCTTGGTCAGGTACAGCCGCAGCAGTTCGCAGATATTGGTATCGTCGTCCACAACGAGGATCTTTTCGTTGGCCATAGTGGTTTCCTCCCCAATCTGTATGTCCCGGCCCTTTCGGGCCTTGTGACAAAGTATTCCACTTCTTATTATACGGAAGAGTTATGACAAAATAAAGAAGGTTTTGTATGATTTTTGGGACGCAGGCTCCGCCGCTCAGCTCATCATCAGCCGGATGATCTCCTCATTGGTCTGCCGCATCCCGTCCTTGCCCAGACGTCCGATGCCCTTGATGGTGGTCTCGATGTCCTTCATCACGATGCCGTCGCCGCCTTTGAACTCCTGATGGCACTTGTACATGTTGTAGCCCAGCAGCGCCGCGTCCACCGAGGATGCGATCTTTGCCGCGCAGGAGGCCTTTGCGCCGTCGCACACGATGCCGGACACGATGGCCAGCGCATTGACCACCGTGTGGATGGCGGCCTGATAGCCGTCGCCGCACAGGTACACGATGCCTGCGCCTGCACCCGCACCCGCGCTGACCGCGCCGCAGTAGGCAGACAGGGTGCCGATGCCGGTCTTTTCGTGGATGGCCACCAGATTGGAAATGATAAGGGCACGGTAAAGCTTTTCCTTGCCGCTGTGCAGCTCCTTGGCGTATTCAATGAGCGGCACCGAGCAGGTGATGCCCTGATTGCCGCTGCCGGAGTTGATGATGACCGGCAGCTCGCAGCCGTTCATGCGGGCGTCCGAACCGGCGGCCGCCTTGGCCTTGGCCCGGATGGACACATCATTGCCGTAAGTGGAAAGCAGCACCTGGCCGATGTTCGCGCCATAGTCGCCCAGAAGGCCCTCCTCTGCAATGGCGTTGTTGTAGCGGATCTGGCGTTCCAGCAGGTCCGCCACATCCTGCAGGTCGGCGGTCTCGGCAAAGTCCCAGATGTCCTTCATGTTCAGCAGGCTGCGGTCGGCCCGGCTGTCCCGCCGGGCCTCCTCGTTCAGCAGCGGCTTTTCGTAGAGCACCCGGCCATTCTTTTCGATCAGGCAGATGTTGGTGTGAAAATCCGCAATGCGCACCTTTGCGTAGGAATCCCCGCTGCGCTCGGTAACGATGATATCGAACACATGCCCCTGCTCGATGTGCTGGATGGAAATGGGCACCGTCTGCAGATAGTCCCGGATGGCAGACTTCTTTTCCTCGCTGACCTCCGAGATGACCTCCAGCTCCTTCTCGGCGGAACCGGCGATGATGCCTGCCGCCACCGCCGCCTCCATGCCCTTCAGGTGCCCGGTGTTGGGCACGATGACGCTTTTCACGTTCTTGATGATGCTGCCGCTCACCTGCAGCTGCACGCTCTCGGGCAGTGCGCCCAGCACCTCGCGTGCCCGGGCCGCAGCATAAGCCAGTGCAATGGGCTCTGTGCAGCCCATTGCCGGGATGAGCTCCTCTTTTAATATTTCCACATACGCCTGATAGCGCGGATCACTGCGTTCCATGACGGTTCCCTGCCTTTCCTGTCGATTCAATATTTACCAACAGGAGTAGTATACTATAGAACCCGCGCAATGTAAAACAAATTCTTTCCCACCCGCAGGACCGGCTATTGCAAAGCGCAGACCGCAGAAGTAGAATAGGAGCATCCAAACCGATAAATCCACGGAGGTTCTTCCAAATGATCGAAAAAGAAGTACAGGAGTTGCTGTCCTTCATTGACGGCAATCCCACCGCATACCACACCACTGCATCCGTCCGGAACCTGTCTCTTATACACATCTGACGCTGCCGACG
>ENA-UAPH01000754-UAPH01000754.1-human-gut-metagenome-genome-assembly--contig:-NODE-754-length-11182-cov-6.776939_pt1 | contig 11182 bp, 9 predicted proteins | sample MGYA00243482_ERZ654581 | MGnify/ENA primary metagenome ERZ654581 (study PRJEB26926, sample SAMN06164676) | human gut metagenome | biome: ENVO:00009003; feature: ENVO:2100002; material: ENVO:00002003...
ACTTTACACATCAACCGGTAGAAATTATTTGCTTCATAAATTTAGATTTTTAGGTTCTACAATATATTAATAAAGTATATACTTTCCATTTTCGTATCGGTAATTCATCCTGCTGGTAGAAGCTATGGTTTCAAGCACCTCTTCAATGGTATTTTTATTTATCATAAAATCACCATAAAAACGTCTATCCCGCAGTGAGTCCGCAACTTCGATACGCACATCATAACTTCGCATCAGTTTTTTTGCAATATCCTCTAACAACTCTTCATCAAAAAACAGTTTATTATCTCTCCAAATATTTGCATACTCTACATTCGCTTTCGATTTAACCATTTCGCCAGTCAATTTATTCAGCACCATCCGTTCATTCGGTTCCAAATAAAGTTCCTCCATCGCTTTTATCCCATTCTGCAGTGCTACCTTTCCTTCTACCAAACTAATCATCACCTCCTCGTCATTGGAATAGTTCTTAAAATTGAATTTTGTTCCCAATACACGGAGATTCACCTCTTTGGTACAAACCTCAAAGGGTACTTTCTCATTGTGGGCAACCTCAAAATAGCCTTCTCCTTCTAATGTCAACTTACGGTCATCTACACCAAATCCCTGAGAATAAGTAACTTTAGAACCGGCATTTAACCAAACCAAACTTCCATCAGGCAAATTTAATTTTGTATGTGTACCTAATGAAGCTTCCACCACTATATCCGAAAAGTTCTGTTTTACTGTATGTTTTCCCTGATAATAAGTGGCAAAAGGAACTAATAATACCAAAAGCACAGCAGCCACACGATATAACATTTTCCAAGAGAAAGAACGTCTTGCCGGCTTTTCTTTTTTCGGGAATATAGCTGCCCGCTGCTGAAACAAAGTAAAAGCCGCATCTTCATCAAATGGTTCAACACTTCCCGATACTCCCGAAGAAAACCAAAGTTCTAACTTATTCCGAACATAAATACGGTTAGCTTCCGATTCCATAGTCCATTTCTGCAACTCGGAAAAAGAGGCTTTATCCAAATTCCCTGATAAATAAGATGTAATCAATCCGTCTATATCGTTATATTCTTCTTTCATCTGCATATATTAAGTGCTGTTATTATATAAGGCAAAAAATAAGTTTTAAAGGGTAGTCAAAATGAAGTTTTTTTTCAATTTCCTAAAAAAACATAGAGAACAAGTAGTTTCAGGTACTTTTCCATCCGTTGCTGAAGACAGGATAATGCTTTCTTCATGTGGTATTTAACCGTGTTTACCGAGATATTAAGTTCTATTGCTATTTCTTCGTATTTTTTCTGTTCAAAACGATTCTTTTTGAACACCGTTCGACATTCTAAAGGAAGTTCTTCAATATTCCGAATCAGTTCACTTTCCAATTCCTGCTCCAATAAATAACCCAAAGGATGCTCATCTTCGACAAAAACCCGATCCAGAAATTCCATATTTTCCGGAAGAAAAAATGAAGAAACCAAAAGTTCCTCCCGCCTTCTTAACGAATTCAGCTCATTCAAACAACGATTACGGACGGCACGCATAAGGTATGCACGAATTGAATATTCAATTTCAATATCGCTCCGGTGCTCCCACAAATAAAAAATTGCATCATCCACTATTTCCTCAGCCAGAGCAGCATCAGCCAACATTTGGTTCGCAAAACGGCAAAGCAATACATAATGCTGTTTATATATGTATTTAAAAGCATCTTCGTTTCCTTGCTTCAACTGCTCTATAATAAGTTTTTCCATAGCCATCATTAAAGTTATAAACAATAAAAATCAGTAACTCTAATACGGTGTTTCATCAGAAATATAAATTACATGTTCCATCGTAGTAGATTATAGCATTTAACTTAAAAATCCGTATTGAACTTGTGAAGTTCATTCCACGGGTATGGGAAAATTCATACAACAATACATAGCCCGGTAAATGAAATGGTTACATCATCTGATAACATGATAAATGACATGCCAAACGGTGTGTACGCATAATGACGCGGCCAAAATTCCTATCTACAAGCACTCTTTTTGTTGCCATATCAGGCGCAAAGATACATTTTTAGACGAAAAAAAATAGGATTTTACGACTTTTCCCGATTTTGCACCGCCCAACAAACAACCGTTCGGTGAATACCATCAGTGCCGATTACATCCGCCACTATAATTACTTCCGATTTCATCACCTTCAAATAAATATCCCGCCCATCATCTGAAACAGGGTTACCCCGGTAGATCCTCTATTCTCATAATATAAGGATTTGAGAAGAATTGAAAAGGATAAAAAATGAAAGGAGGATGAATCAGATAAAAAATAATTGTTACCTTTGTCAGGTTCGATGAGAAACATGCACGTACGAGTTTGGTTACATTAAAAAATAAAAGACTGATATACAATGTACAGAGCAAACATCGGTACTTTTGCGCAAATTATGAAACGAAATCAAATGGAAGATACAAAACATATCAAAATAAGCGAATACAATTACCCGCTGCCCGATGAACGGATTGCAAAGTTTCCGCTGGCAGTACGTGACCAATCCAAGCTGTTGGTATACCGCCACGGCGAAGTAAGCGAAGATACATTCACTGCGCTGCCTGAATATCTGGAGCAGGGCGAACTGATGATATTCAACAATACAAAGGTGATTCAGGCACGCCTGCACTTTCGCAAGGAAACGGGAGCTCTGATTGAAGTATTCTGTCTGGAGCCGATACAGCCGAACGATTATGTACTGTCCTTCCAGCAAACGAAAAAATGCAGCTGGCTCTGCATGATTGGCAATCTGAAGAAATGGAAAGAAGGAGCACTGAGCCGCATGGTAGACGTGAAAGGGAAACAGGTGACACTGACTGCCATACGCAGTGAATGTCGCGGCACAAGCCATTGGGTAGATTTTGAATGGAATGATGACAGCATCACCTTTGCCGACCTGCTGGAAGTGGTGGGCGAACTGCCTATTCCTCCCTACCTCAACCGAGACACACAAGAAAGCGATAAAGAAACTTATCAGACGGTCTATTCCAAAATAAAAGGGTCGGTAGCCGCCCCCACCGCCGGACTGCACTTCACCGAACGCGTATTGCAAGCATTGGATGCCCACGGTATCGACCGCGAAGAACTGACCTTGCACGTAGGTGCAGGCACCTTCAAGCCCGTGAAAAGTGAAGAAATAGAAGGACACGAAATGCATACGGAATACATCTCCGTCAACAAACGGACCATTGAGAAACTGATTGCACACGGAGGGCATGCCATTGCCGTAGGAACCACTTCGGTGAGAACCTTGGAAAGCCTGTATTATATAGGAGTAGCTATCAGCCGCAATCCCGATGCCAACCAGGAAGAACTGCACGTGCAGCAATGGATGCCTTACGAAGAGAAAAATGGCATCGGCACTATACAGGCTTTACAGCATATACTCGATTATCTGAACCGTCACCACATGGAAGCATTGCACACCAGTACGCAAATCATCATTGCTCCGGGCTACGAATACAAGATAGTGAAGAAGATGGTTACCAATTTCCACCAACCGCAAAGCACATTACTGCTATTGGTTTCTGCTTTTGTGAAAGGAGACTGGCGAAAGATTTATGATTATGCCTTGGAGCATGATTTCAGGTTTCTAAGCTATGGCGACAGTTCGTTGCTGATACCCTGAAGCCCTATCACAGGCATACCATCTTCCTTCCGCAGCATTAAGCGTTTTCTTCCCTACCATTAAGGCGTTTTTTACAGACATTTACTACGTCCCACTACGGCAGGACGTACGTTCCACCGTAGCAGGACGTACGTCCTATTGCAGTGGGACGTATATCCTGCTATAGTGGGACGTAGTAGTATTCAGTATAGAAAGGCTTAATCATCCGTATGAAAAGCCTTAGCTATATCCAAGAAGCGGCTTCTATCGTTATTGGACTTCTTACTCTGCCATAATACATGAGAGTTTTTCATTACTTTATGTCACTAAACATATCCATTAATTCATAGTATCTCAGTTGTTTTACTATCTTTGTGACAAAACACCTGAATGCTATGACTGTCACCTTATCTAACGAACTTCCTGCCTATCCTACTTTTGTGGAAGGCATCCGCCGTGCGCCCGACAGAGGTTATCGTCTGACACCGGCACAAACAGAAACCGCACTGAGGAATGCACTGCGTTACATTCCCGAAGAACTTCACGCCCGACTCGCCCCGGAATTTATGGATGAACTGCTTACCCGGGGAAAAATCTATGGCTACCGTTTCCGGCCGCAAGGCGATTTGAAAGCAAAGCCTATTGACGAATATAAAGGAAACTGCATCGAAGGAAAAGCATTTCAAGTAATGATAGACAACAACCTTTCATTTGATATTGCCTTGTATCCTTACGAACTGGTCACTTACGGTGAAACAGGACAAGTATGCCAAAACTGGATGCAATACCGGCTCATTAAACAATATCTGGAAGTAATGACTGACGAACAGACTTTGGTAGTGGAAAGCGGACATCCCCTTGGTCTGTTCAAGTCAAAGCCCGAAGCACCGCGTGTTATTATCACTAATTCCATGATGGTAGGCATGTTCGACAACCAGCGTGACTGGGAAATTGCTGCACAGATGGGCGTTGCCAATTACGGTCAGATGACAGCAGGCGGATGGATGTACATCGGTCCGCAAGGCATTGTACACGGCACATTCAATACCTTATTGAATGCCGGCCGCATGAAATTAGGAGTACCGCAGGATGGAAATCTTAACGGGCATCTCTTTGTTTCTTCCGGTTTGGGCGGAATGAGCGGCGCACAGCCTAAAGCTGCCGAAATAGCAGGAGCCGCCGCCATCATTGCCGAAGTAGATGCCTCACGCATCGAAACACGGTATCGCCAAGGATGGGTGCAGCACGTCACTGCCGACTTGAAAGAAGCCTATACCCTTGCTGCCGAAGCCATGAGGCTACGCAAGCCTTGTTCCATTGCTTATCACGGAAATGTAGTAGATTTGCTGGAGCATGCTTTGAATCACCATATAGATATTGAACTGCTGAGCGACCAAACCTCGTGCCATGCCGTGTACGAAGGAGGATACTGTCCGGCAGGCATCACTTTCGATGAACGTACCCGCCTGTTGAAAGACGACCGTGTACGATTTGAAAAGCTTGTAAATGCTTCACTACGCCGCCATTTCAATGCTATAAAAGCACTGGTGGAACGCGGTACTTATTTTTTCGATTACGGCAATTCGTTTATGAAAGCCATTTATGATGCAGGAGTAAAGGAAATCTCACGCAATGGCATTGATGAAAAAGACGGCTTCATCTGGCCTTCTTATGTGGAAGACATTATGGGACCGCAACTTTTTGATTACGGCTACGGACCTTTCCGTTGGGTTTGTCTCAGCGGTAAACATGAAGATTTGATAAAAACCGACCATGCCGCCATGGAGTGTATTCCCAAAGAACGACGCGGACAGGACATGGATAATTGGATATGGATACGTGATGCCGAAAAGAACAATCTGGTAGTCGGCACTCAGGCACGCATCCTCTATCAGGACGCACTCGGTCGCATGAATATCGCCTTGCGTTTTAACGAAATGGTACGCAAAGGAGAAGTAAGTCCCATTATGTTGGGACGAGACCACCATGATGTGAGTGGAACCGATTCTCCTTTCCGTGAAACATCGAACATCAAGGACGGCAGCAATGTGATGGCAGATATGGCAGTCCAGTGCTTTGCAGGCAACTGTGCACGCGGCATGAGTCTGGTCGCCCTGCACAATGGCGGAGGCGTAGGTATCGGCAAAGCCGTCAACGGCGGATTCGGAATGGTGTGTGACGGTAGTGATCGAGTAGACGCCATTTTACGCTCGTCCATGCTATGGGATGTCATGGGCGGTGTGGCACGACGCTCATGGGCACGTAATCCGCATGCCATGGAAACATCCGAAGAATTTAACCATACTCATCGGGAACAGGGCTATCATATCACCATGCCGCATCTGGCAGAAGATGCATTAATCGACAGAGTATTAAAAGAAAAAGGTATAAAACATCAATAACATTACGAATTATGAGCTGGACAAAAATCATGGAATGCGTTCCCAACTTTAGCGAAGGACGCGACTTGCAGAAAATAGATCAGATAGTATCTCCCTTCCGTGCACGCGCCGGGGTAAAACTGCTCGACTATAGCAATGATGAAGACCATAATCGTCTTGTGGTCACCGTAGTGGGAGAACCTGATGCTTTAAAAGAAGCGGTGATAGAAGCCATCGGCATAGCAGTAAAGCTGATTGACCTCAACCATCATCAAGGACAGCACCCGCGAATGGGAGCGGTAGATGTAGTACCGTTCATTCCTATCAAAGGATGTACCATGGAAGAAGCCATCACCATCTCTAAAGAAGTAGCGCAACGGGTAGCCTCTCAATATGACCTTCCGGTCTTCCTCTATGAGAAATCAGCAAGCGCTCCTCATCGCGAAAATCTTGCCGCCATCCGTAAAGGAGAATTCGAAGGCATGAAGGAAAAAATTCACCAACCCGAATGGCATCCCGATTTCGGTCCCGAAGAACGGCATCCCACTGCCGGAACCGTTGCCATCGGAGCTCGCATGCCGTTAGTGGCTTATAATATCAATCTGAACACCCCCAGTCTGGAGATTGCACATGATATTGCCAAGAAAATCCGTTTTATCGGAGGCGGGCTGCGCTTTTGCAAAGCCATGGGTGTGGAACTAAAGGACCGAGGTATCACCCAGGTGTCCATGAACCTGACAGACTACAGCAAGACTGCCCTCTATCGGGCTTTTGAGATGGTGCGTTTCGAAGCCCGCCGCTACGGAGTAAGCATCATCGGCAGCGAAATTGTAGGCCTGGTTCCCATGGAAGCTCTGATTGACACAGCCTCTTATTATTTGGGACTGGAAAACTTCTCCATGCAGCAAGTACTGGAAGCGCAGATTATGGAATAACAAGAAATCTATCGTCATGAACAACAACCTTATCATCAAGAATGCCCGCATCATCACCCCGCTTGGCACCTCTGCCCTGAAAGGTAAAGAGATGAACCAACTGCTGGATCTCACCGGAGGAACCGTAAAAGTAACCGACGGAGTGATTACCTATGCAGGTCCATCCCGTCCTACATGTGAAGAACTGGAAGAAGGCTACGAGATTCTGGATGCCGAAGGACGAGTGTTGCTTCCCGGATTCATCGACTCACATACCCACCTGGTATTCGGAGGCTATCGCCCCGAAGAATTTATTTGGCGCATGAATAGCGAAAGTTATATGAGCATCATGCAACGCGGAGGAGGTATCGTCAACACGGTACATGCCACTCGTGAAGCGACACCGGAGGAATTGAAATGCAAAGCCGAATGGTTCATCGATGTCATGAGCCGCATGGGGGTCACTACAGTGGAAGGGAAAAGCGGTTACGGACTTGACCGCGATACGGAGCTTAAGCAACTGGAAGTGATGCGTTCCATCAATCTCTCTCCGCAACGCAAAGTAGATATAGCCGCCACCTTTCTCGGTGCACATGCATTGCCTCCCGAATATCAGGGCAGAGCCGACGAATACATTGATTTTCTCATCCATGAAATGCTTCCTCTGGTCCGTGAAAAGCAACTTGCCGAGAATTGCGACATTTTTTGCGAGCAAGGTGTCTTTACCGTAGCACAATCCCGGCGACTCCTGCAAGCCGCACAGGAACTGGGACTCGGTGCCAAGATACATGCCGATGAGATAGTAAGCTTCGGCGGTGCCGAACTTGCCGGTGAAATAAAAGCGCTCAGCGCCGATCATTTGCTACACGCTTCGGATACCGGCATCCGTGCAATGGCAGAAAATAAGGTTGTCGCCACACTCCTGCCTCTGACCGCCTTTACGCTTCGTGAACCTTATGCACGAGGACGTGACATGATAGACAGCGGTTGTGCCGTAGCCCTCGCCACCGACCTCAATCCGGGCAGTTGTTGTTCCGGCTCCATCCCACTGACATTTGCACTGGCTTGCCTATATATGCATCTCACATTGGAAGAAGCTATCACAGCCATAACATTAAACGGAGCTGCCGCACTGGGTTATGCCCACCGGACAGGAAGTATCGAAGTAGGCAAACAGGGAGATTTTGTCCTGCTGGACACCGATACCCCGGCTGTACTCGTTTACTATACCGGCATGAACTCCGTGCAACACACCATCAAAGGAGGACGTATTCTATTCTAAAATATTCATCTAACTAAAAAACATAATACCATGTTAACAGAACTCACTATTAAAGAATTTATTCATAAAGTCATCAGCAACGATCCTGTTCCCGGTGGCGGAAGCGTATCCGCCTTCAATGGTGCTTTGGCAACCTCCCTCGCCGCAATGGTTGCCAACCTGACCATCGGACGGAAGAAATACGCCGAAGTAAACGAAGTTATGGAAGACCTTTCCGCCCGTTTTGAGGAACTGGCACGTCAACTCATTATTGATGTAGACCGTGACTCGGATGCGTATAACCGCGTATTTGCCGCATTCAAACTTCCCAAAGAAACAGAAGAAGAGAAAAACATCCGCAGCGAAGCGATTCAAAAAGAAACCAAATATGCAGCCGAAGTACCGATGGAAGTGGCACGTATCGTCCATTCCATCCTGCCGATGATTGACGTAGTGGCACGAAAAGGAAACAGCAATGCCGTGACCGATGCTTGTGTGGCTATGATGTGTGCACGAACCGCTATACTGGGCGCATTGCTGAATGTCCGCATCAATCTCACTTCTATCAAAGACGAGAAATTTGTAAAAGAAATGACTGAAGAAGCGGATATGATAGAAAAGACAACGATTGCCGAAGAACAAAAGATACTGGACTATGTGAAAACCGTTTTCTAAAAAAGAAGATTATGAATAACGTATATCAAATAGGTTCCGGCGAACTCACATTCGATATTATCGAACGTATCATCAATGAGAACCTGAAACTGGAACTGGCGTCCGAAGCACGGGAGCGCATTCAGAAGTGCAGGGACTATCTGGATAAAAAGATAGCCAATTCCGACACACCGCTTTATGGTATTACCACCGGATTCGGCTCGCTGTGCAACCGCAATATCTCGTCTGACGAACTGAGCACCTTACAAGAGAATCTGGTGAAAAGCCATGCTTGCAGTGTGGGCGAAGAGATGCCGCATGTCATAGTAAAACTGATGTTTCTGCTCAAGGCACATGCCCTTTCGTTGGGACATAGCGGTGTGCAAGTCATTACCGTACAACGCATCATCGACTTCTTCAACAATGATGTAATGCCCATTGTATATGACCGTGGCTCGTTAGGTGCATCCGGCGATCTTGCTCCGCTTGCCAACCTTTTCCTGCCGCTTATCGGTGTGGGAGATGTATATTATAAAGGTAAGCGATGCGAAGCCATCAGTGTACTCGATGAATTTGGCTGGGAGCCTGTAAAACTGAAAAGTAAAGAAGGACTGGCTTTGCTGAACGGTACACAATTCATGAGCGCCAACGGTGTTTATGCCATCTTGAAAGCGTTCCGACTGAGCAAGAAAGCCGACCTCATTGCCGCTATTTCTCTTGAAGCTTTCGACGGACGTCTTGATCCGTTCATGAATTGTATCCAGCAGATGCGACCGCACCAAGGCCAGATAGAGACAGGAGCCGCATTCCGCCGTATACTGGAAGGAAGTGAAATCATAACTCAGCCCAAGACACATGTGCAAGACCCCTACTCATTCCGTTGTATTCCCCAAGTACACGGCGCTACCAAAGATGCCATTCGCCATGCCGCGTCCGTTTTGCTGACCGAGATCAACTCTGTCACCGACAATCCCACCATCTTCCCCGATGAAGACCTGATTATATCGGGCGGAAACTTCCATGGACAACCTCTGGCACTCGTCTATGATTATCTCGCCATCGCTTTGGCCGAACTGGGGAATATATCCGAGCGTCGTGTGGCCCAGCTTATTATGGGACTTCGCGGACTGCCCGAATTCCTTGTTGCCAATCCCGGACTGAATTCAGGCTTTATGATTCCCCAATATGCAGCAGCCTCTATGGTAAGCCAAAATAAAATGTATTGCTACTCCGCCAGCAGTGATTCCATTGTATCCAGCAACGGACAAGAAGACCATGTGAGCATGGGGGCCAATGCTGCCACCAAACTGTTTAAGATAATGGACAATCTGGAACATATACTTGCCATCGAACTGATGAATGCAGCTCAAGGTATCGACTTCCGGCGTCCGCTCAGAAGCTCTCCATACATTGAAAAATTCCTCTCGGTTTATCGCAAGGAAGTACCTTTCATCCGCGAAGACATAGTGATGTACAAAGAAATACATAAGACTGTGGCTTTTTTGAAACGTCACCAGGTGGATTATTAAGTTATTATTTCACTATCTTTGCAGGCAAAAAAGAACAAAGTATGAATAGCGACAATAAAGAAGAAATGTTTCCCATTGTGGATGAACAGGGAAATATTGTGGGAGCTGCCACACGAGGCGAATGTCATGACGGCAGTAAAAAACTTCATCCGGTAGTGCACCTCCACGTATTCAACAGCAAAGGTGAACTTTACCTGCAAAAACGACCGGAATGGAAAGATATCCAACCCGGCAAATGGGATACTTCAGTAGGCGGTCATGTCGATTTGGGCGAAAGCGTAGAAATGGCACTCCACCGTGAAGTGAAAGAAGAACTCGGAATTACCGACTTCACCCCCGAACTGCTGACTAATTATGTTTTTGAGTCCACTCGCGAAAAAGAACTGGTATTCTCACACAAAACCGTTTATGATGGTCCCATTACCCCCAGTGAGGAACTGGCCGGAGGACGCTTTTGGACATTAGACGAAATTAGAGCCAATATGGGAAAAGATATTTTTACACCCAACTTCGAAAACGAGTTCCGTAAATTGGGCTTCTGAAACTTCTTTTTCATAAAAAGGGGCAAATTCTTGACCTGTATCAAGAATTTGTCCCTTTAGTGTATATTTTGACCTCATAAGTATACAACAGAAAACAAAAGCACGTAATTTTGTGTTGTAAAACATAGAAAGAAAGGATAACGAGATTATGAAAAAGGTAAAAAGTATTGTGATGAAAGTCCTGGCTATGATGGGTGAAAACGAAGTAAGAGCGGGTCAGCGGATTTTCCTGGTTGGTAAGCTTTCTTTTAAGCGTATAGCCTAGCC
>ENA-UAPH01000755-UAPH01000755.1-human-gut-metagenome-genome-assembly--contig:-NODE-755-length-11176-cov-8.113119_pt1 | contig 11176 bp, 9 predicted proteins | sample MGYA00243482_ERZ654581 | MGnify/ENA primary metagenome ERZ654581 (study PRJEB26926, sample SAMN06164676) | human gut metagenome | biome: ENVO:00009003; feature: ENVO:2100002; material: ENVO:00002003...
AGCGTCAGATGTGTATAAGAGACAGGATCCAAATAATACTACTTTTTTCACCTGATATTTTTTTGAAATTTCCACTATCTGCCGATATACATTTTGTATGTTACGGTCCTGATTCTCTTTCATCACAATCATTATCCCTGTTTTCTGTTATTTCAGTGATCTTATTATACGCCAGATTCTATAAGGAATGCAACCGGCCTCTACTTCTCCTCCATCACAACCGGCACTTCCCGCTGTTCCACAGATGTAGAAAACACAATCTGCGTCTTTGTACGCCCAAACTGCTGCAGTTCATTGATAAAATGATCCAGCTGTGCCGTGGTCTCAAACAATGTCTCAATCAGCATCGAATAATCCCCTGTCACACAATTGCACTCCACCACATTTGGAATTTTTTCAATGAACGGATAAAATACCGGCTTCTGTAGTGGCTCCACCTCCAGATTGATGAAAGCCTTAATATGGTAATTAAGATACTGCGGATTTACCCTTGCCGTGTAGCCGATGATCACACCCTCATGTTCAAGTTTTTCAATTCTTGAAGACACCGATGGTGATGACAAAAATACCTGTGCGGCAATCTCCTTGAGCGGTGTGCGGGCATTTTTCTGCAGAATCTGTATGATTTTTTTATCTACTTTATCCAGTTTTTTCATGACACAAACCTCGATTTTTCCATAAATACGCAAAGAAGGACACCTGCTTAGACGCCTGTGTCCTTCTTTTCACAATCATTTTTAAATTATGAGGTCATTATAGCACAGGTATTTACATTTGCAATCCCCAATAGCAGCTCATTTTTTATATCCCACTCCTGTAAAATTGCCTTATTTTATTAGGTTTCCTCTATTTTTTCTTTATTTTATTTGTCTATATCTCTTAATTTCTGGCTGTTTTTCCAAATATCGCTTAAAGTATTTACCTTTGATGTCAGGAGTGCTATTCTCGTCCCATTGAAAAAAGCGCGCAGAAAAGAAACAAAAACAGACAACTGATAACAGAAGAATATAAGGAGATCAAATTATGAAAGAATACATGCGTTTAGAATCAGATTCCATCGGAACCATGGAAGTACCCGAAGATGCTTATTACGGAGTACAGGCTTTACGGGCAAAAGAAAACTTCCCGATCACCGGCACCCGGTTACACCCCGTTTTCATTAAAAACCTTGCAAAAATAAAACGTGCAGCCGCCATTACCAACCGGAAAGCCGGAAGGTTGAAACCGGAAATTGCCAACGCCATCGAATCGGCATGTAACGAAGTGGTCTGTGGCATGTTTGACAAAGAATTCATTGTCGACGGCATACAGGGCGGTGCCGGAACCAGCGCCAACATGAACATGAACGAAGTCATTGCCAACCGCGCCATCGAAATGCTCTGTGGCAAAAAAGGAGACTACACCATTGTTCATCCAAACGACCACATCAATATGGCACAGTCCACAAACGATGTCATTCCAACCGCCGGAAAATTAACGGTTCTCGATCTTCTCAAACCTTTAGACAAAAGCCTTTCCCTTTTAACCGATGCATTATATGACAAAGCTGCAGCGTTTGACCACATTGTAAAAATCGGACGTACACAGCTCGAAGACGCTGTGCCGATGCGTCTGGGTCAGACGTTCCATTCTTATGCCACCATGATTTCCCGTGACCGTGACCGTCTTACAAAAGTCCGCACGGAAATGTATCCCGTAAACATGGGGGCAACCGCTATCGGAACAGCAATCAATACGTCCCCGTTTTATCTGGATAATATTGTACCAACCCTTGGAAAGATCACCGGCTACCCGCTGACCCAGGCCGACGATCTGTTTGATGCCACCGAGAATCTGGACGGATTTGTACGCGTTTCCAGAGACAAAAAGTCAAGGACTTTTTCATCAAATTCAAAAAAGAAGTCACATTTTGCGGACTTCCTCACGGAGCAGACGCTTGATTTTGTCCTCCATCGTTTCTTTTGCAGTCTGGCTGAAATGCACACGGACGATATAGGTTGTCTTGCCGATCTGCTTTCTGACAGTCGGGCAAGTGGTGCTGTTGGTTGCGGTATTGTTCATTCAAAATCCTCCTGTAAATGAAAAATGCCCGGTGACTGTTCATCATCGGGCGGTGTCGGTATGAGGGAACAAGGCAAGGCGGCAACATTAAGGTATCTATAAAAACCTTGCCGTCTTTGCCACGCTTGCCGTGTTCCTGTTGTCAGTCTCGGAGATAGCAGACCCATGCTGTGCCGTCTTTCTCGGTCACAAGTCTGTCCCCGATACGGCTCTTTGCCGTTCTCATGGTGCGTGAGGAAATCCCACGCTCATTGACCGTCTTTTCCAGCTCTGCGCTCGGCATACGCTTTCCATCTGCCAGCAGTTCCAGAATGAGCATTTGCGCCTGTGCGGTCTTACTTTCGGTCTTGGCGGTGTCTGTCCCGGCAAGAAGCTCGTCAGCGGTAATGTCATAAGCCCCTATCCACTCAAAGCCTTTCTCGTCTCCCAGAGAAAAGGCAAGGGACTGTCCGGGCGGCGCAAGGGAGCTTTTCTCATGGATAAGCACCCTCGTTGTGGGGCTGTCCTTCAGCTTGCCGATAAAAAGCAGACTGCGGACTGCCGCCGTAATGTCGATAGACCCCAATCCCCGGTAGGTGCTTTGCGTTCCTGCGGCTTTGTTCAGGTGTCCAATCAGCACGATAGCGCACCCGGTAGCCTGTGCAATGTCTCCCAGACTGCGGAATATCGGGCGCACCTCGTTTGCTCTGTTCATGTCCACATCTGCGCCCAGAAACGCCTGTACCGGGTCAATGATAACAAGCCTTGCGTTGTTTTCCCTGATTGCCCTTGCTATGCGCTCATCGGCAAGGGTCAGCGGTGTGTCCCTATCGTCAATGACAAGCACTCTTTCAAGGTCTGCTTCCGCTTCCATCAGTCGGGGCTTGACGGTATCGCCCAGACCGTCCTCTGCGGTCTGGTAGATGATGTTGAAAGGCTCAAGGGTCTCCATACCGGGTAAAGGCTTTCGGTTGGTGCAAGCCGCCGCAAGACGCATGGCAAAGTAGGTCTTTCCCTCGCCGGGGTTGCCCTGTATGATCGTCAGCTTTCCAAAGGGGATATACGGAAACCATAGCCAATCCACGCTCGTCAGCTCCACATCTGCCATACGGAGCATGGGGACAGGCTGGGCGGTGGGCAGCTCTCGCAGCGTGATTGTCTCGGCTATGAATTTGCGGCTGGGAATGTCCCCTTGCTGACGGAGAACATCGTTCCAGTCTTTCCTTGCCGGGACAAGGCGAATGACGGCGATCTCGCTGGGAATGGACTGTGCCAGTCGGGTACAGGCTTCGCTTCCTGCGGTGTCGCTGTCAAGGCAGAGGAACACTTTTTGGGTGTCCTTGCGTTCAGAAAGAAAACGGTCAAGGGCTTTGCCCGAAACGCCGCCCAGGGCAAGATAGCTCCTTGTCTGCCAGTCCTGCGGATAAAGGCAGATAAAGGACAAAAGGTCAATCGGTGCTTCAAAGACAAAGAGCTGGTTGCCGTTTCCCTCATAGCGGAACGGATAGGACTTGTCAGACCCGGCAATGTCCTGTCTGAATGGGTCTGCCGTTCCTCGCACATGGGCGTATCTCGGCGTACCGCTTCGGTCTCTGCCGACAAACACAACATTGTGCCGCTTTGCGTCCTCGTAAATATCCCCGGAAAGAAGAAAAGCCTCAACAAGCGTTTTGTTGAGACCTCGGCTTTCGCAAAGATATTGAATTGCTCTGTCGGCTGTTCTGTTGTGCAAGGGCAAGTGAAACGCTGTGGGCGGTGCTGTGGTGGCTTCGGTCTGCCCCTCGCCGCTTTCGCCGGTCAGGAGCTGGACAGCTTCGGGAAAGGACTTGCCGTAAAACTCCATGACAAAATCAATGGGATAGCCGCCCTTGCTCTGGCTGTGGCGAAACCACTTGTTTCCCCGGACGGTCAGGCTGTCATGTTCTTTCCAGCGGTATTCTCGTCCGCTTTTGATAAGTGTCTCTCCCTGTGTGCGGAGAAAATCTTCCAGACTGACGGCGTTTGCCCGGTCAATCTGTGCTTGGGTGTAATTCATCGGGATAGTTCCTCCTTTTTCTGTCGTGTTTGAGGTCGATTTTGGAGCTTTTGTTCCTCTGTACGCTCGTTAAAACGGGCGGCAGTATCTACGCATGACTTGACCTTCCAAAGACGGTGTAAATCGTCTCTGACGGTCTTAAACTCGCCATAGGTGGTTTCGTGCGCCTGTTCCAGCTCGTCATACTCGTCGGACAGCTTTTTCATATCCACCTTGCCGTCTGGGAACTCCCCGGTCAGCTTTCGTCTGGCGGCGTAGAACTGTATCAGTTCCGCTTCATGCTCTGCCTTGTACTTGGCTCTGGGCTTCTCAAACTTGATTTTCTGCAAGCCGTCATAGACAGGCTTCAAGCTCTGGAAAGCAGCGGAGCTGTCATAGAGCTGCTTAATTGCTTTCATTCGGGCGGTCTGTTCGTCCAGCGTTTTCTTCAAGCTCTCTGTGGCAGCACTGTGTTCGCTGACACGGTGTTCCAAATCTTCAAGGGAGTAAATGCCGTTTGCCCGGAGATAATTGAAAGTCTCGTTCATCTCCTTTAGGTTGCTGACCTTGCCTTTCTGCGAATATGCCCCGGCTCTGCGCTGGGTGTAATAGGCGTTCAGCAGAGAAACAAGGTCGGGTGCCTGCGGCTTGGCAAGCTCCGCTTTTGCTTCGGCAATCCAATCAAACAGGAGAGCGATTTTCTTCTTGATGTCCCGGATAACGGCATTGGTTGCCTTGATCCAGCGGTTGAACTCGCCTTTCTCGGTGCGTATGCCTTTCTTCTCCATTGCCCGGACGGTTGCGCCCTCGTGGACGGTGGGAAGAAGCTCCACGCCCTGACGCTCATAGCTTCGGTGGTCGATACGAACGTCAAGCCCCTTTTCCGCAAACTTGGCATTGCACATCTCCGCCCATGCTTCACGCCAATGTTCCAGCGTTTCGGGACTGCCCCAGTCGGTAGTGGGAACGGCGTTGAACACAAACTTTCCGTTTGCGTCTCGAATACGGTTGCCGTCCTCGTCCAGCTCGTACACCCGGCGTTGCTTTAGTCCCCATTTGCCGTTCTGCTCGATGGGGCGGATGGGGCAAAGCACATGAAAATGCGGGTTTGGTATGCCGCCGTCCTCCCGGTCTGGCTGGTGTACGGCGAAGTCAACCACCATGCCACGGCTCACAAAGTTCTCCAATAAAAATTGCCTTGCAAGAGCGATGTTTTCCTCAAGGGAAAATTCATTCTGCAAGGCAATGTCAAAGCTGTATGCAAGCTGGGCGTTCTTTCCACGCTCGGCTTTTTCCACGGCGTTCCATAGGGTCTGGCGGTCTGCGTATTCTGGCGGTGCATGGGACGGCAGGAGAATGTCGGAGCAGATCACGCCGCCCTTGCGGGTGTAGTCGCTGTATTCGCCGTAATACTCGCTATACAATCGCTCCCCGGCTCGGTAGGCGGCAGAAGCGATAGCGGACTGTCCTGCGCTTCGCTTAGTCTGCGTGACGCTCAGATGAAATAGTGCCATCGGCTTTCAACTCCTTTTCTCTGTTCGCTTGGTTGGTGTGAGTAATCGCCATGTGACGGACGGCTCGCTGGACTTCGGACAGAGAAAAGATGTGTTCCATCAGCTCTGTCATTTCGGTGCGTGTGAGATCTTTGACCTCCGGGGCAAGGCTCTCAATCGTGCCGCCCAGATTGCAAAGGCGGTGGGTGCGCTTGGTGCGTTCGCCTTTCTCCAGATACTTCTTTCTATTCTCAAGACGCTCCAGCTTGTGCTGTTCCTGTGCAAGCTGCGTCTCGGCTTGCTCCTTTTCGGCTTGGAGCTGGTCGAGGGTTTTCGGTTTTGTCATTGTAATTGACCTCCTTTTTTGATTTTGGGGATAAAAAAAGACCGTCAACTTTTCGCATAGTGCGACCAGTCAACGGTCAGTTTTTCGGTATTCAGTTGTTGTGTTCAGTTCGGTAAATTGAAGTTGGTCAAAGTTGTTGGCGAAGATATTCCACAACATTTCCATTCGTATCATAGAAACAGATGTTTCCTACATTGAGGGGCAGGACAATGGCGAAAGGCTTGCCACTATCAATATCAATCACCTGAATGCCGTTGCCATCATCTACTTCAAGTCGAACAATATTTTGGGTATTCATTGAGATAAATGCCCTTTCGTTATTTCCCTCAACAACAAACTCTGCAATGTAATCATCAACCTCAACTATATCTCCACCACCACGGAAGAAATATCCAAAAGACAAGCCAGGGCGATTTACATAGACAGAAAAAGTGTGGTCTGTCTTGTCCTGTGGGTAAGAAATAAATGCAGCCATTGTGTCGGAAATGCTTCCATCAACAATCCAATCATCCAAAATTTTTTGAGATTGGCGAATGTCTGCTTCTAAACTGTTTGCGGTTTTACCAATGTCATTGTTTGCATAAAGGAAACCGAAAACCAACACACAAGCCAAAATAACACCCAAGAGGATTATGGGTAATTTCTTTTTCATAGAATCACACTCCTTTATCAAATTAAGATTCTTGATTTTCAAACTTGCTGGCGGCGAACGGTTTGTCAAAACCGTTTGCGGACGGCAAGTCCACAGGGGATAGCCGCTTTAGCGGTGCAAGGGGGTGTAGCCACCTTGACGGAACGAAGTGACGCAACATTCGCAGGCAAGCAGTTTTCTTCTGCTGACAGAGAATGAAGCTCCGCAGGACGCACTACTCTCGATAGAGAGTATAGAAGTGCGCCCTTAGAGTTCTAAGGGTATTTTTAGATAATTGGGAATGTTTCTTTGTCAAACTGCGTAACATTGAACACGATACGCCACTCGACATCATCACCAACCGGTTCAAAGTGCAGAGCAGAACAAGCAGCATGAAGTTTTTCTTGTGAATTTGTTCCATATATAACTGCTGTCGGACCATCTGCACCACCAATAACACCAACAACAAAACAGGAACTACTGCCAACTGGACGGAACGAATGATCGTCTGGTGTAACTTCTATCGGTCTATCGCCTTCATCACAGTCAAAAACCGAAATGTTCTCCATCGGTTCAGGGGTAAGTGTATAACTCATGGCAATATAATGTGTCGGATAAATCCAGCGATCAGAACCAAAACTATTTTGAGGAACTGTCTGCTGTTCTATTTCCTGCACGGTCAGTGTATGGGTTATTCCGCTAACAGGATGGGAAAACATAAATGAATCTCCGGGTGCGTGAACTTTGAAATGTGAGCCTGGAACTTGTCCTGGTTGCTGCTCCATTGTAAGAAAAAGTTTATTGATTTCAGGGTGATGCTTGGTTCCCCAAGGAAATACGTCTCTGCATATGACCCAGCCATAAGTACTATCCAGCCCATAATGGTCGATTGCCCATTTTGCTTCCAACTCATTGATAACGCCATCTGGCAGACAAGGATTAAAGCTCACAGCGCAGCCATGGGTTGTCTGTAATATTTTCTCGTTTAACTTCAAGCAAGGTTTGAAGTTAAAACAAAGTGGGTTTTCCCATTCCATCTGCATCTGTTGCTCACGGGTAAAATTTTCACATGAGTCATTTTCCCAGTCCAGATTCCATTTTTTCATGAAGTCACGGATGCTTTCTGAATCAACTCGCATACAAAAATCAACGACAAGTCCTTTGCTACATGAATAAGCTGCCGGAATTACCCAATGATATCCAGCCCAATCGAATTGTTTATCCAGCTTGATCTCTTTTCCGGCACGGTCTTTACCTCGATGTCCCCAGAAATCTCCATCAAAGTAGACCTTCCATTCAGGGGCAACCAATTCTGCCTCTGAAGTCATATCATTATCGTAATAATCTTCTGTGTATTTAATCTGACTGTAATCAAAGGAAGATTGCAGGTTTTTGATATATGTCCACGGTTGTTCCATAGGCAACAAATTCATCTTCTCTGAAATTTCCGATAAAGTTTGCTGTTGTTCCTGGGTTGTAGGGTTTTCATTGAGAAAGGCTTCAAACTGTGCTTCGTTCCACATCCACGCTTGTTCCACTGCCGCCACATCACCACAAGCCAGTATAAGCCGCAGAAAGTCGGTAAAATTTTCAGCTACTGGATGAACATAATCAGGAGAAGTATTCATGGGGCTGACAGAGAAAACCATCTCTCCAAATCCACGAATGAAACAGAAGTGGATACCATCTATCCCTGCCCATCCAAAAACCGATGCCCCTTTTGGGGTACAAAAATAATTTGTATTATCCTCACGGAGTTCAACTCCCACAGGACTTAAATCGACACCCCGCTGTAAAAATTTTTTCAAAATTCTATTCATTAAGCATCCCCCCATAAAATTAGTGCTATCACGCTCTTTATTGTAGTAAATTTTATCACAAGAGTGTGAATAAATCTACTGGCGAATGCTGAAACCGCCCGAACAGTTTCTTTCTGCTCAGGCGGCTTTCTTCATCTATTTTTCTTTCTTCTGCTGCACTTGTTCATGGGCTTCCTGCTGAACATCAGCCCAGCGGAAAAGCCATACTTGAAGTGACTTTCACTTTCTTCACATTGGGCGATTGCTGTCTGCGCCCGGAGTTCCTGCACCAGCTCATAGTCCTCTTTGCTGAGCCGCTGGGACAACTGCTCCATGAGCTTTTCACAGGCTATGACTGCCTTTCGGTATTCCGGTGATGTAGGTACAACTGTCTCGCAGGGATAAAACTCCCCATTATACATGGCTTCCAAAATCATAGCTTTACCTCTCTCAACAGTAGATTAGTTCCGTCTTGATGATTTCCTCTGCCCGGCAGCGGATGGAGTTCATTGACTGCACCCATAACATCTGATTTTCCGCTTTCATGGCTTCGGTCACGCCCTCGGCTTTCATCATCTGCCGGATAATCAAGTCCAGCCTGTCTGCCGCCTGCTCGTTCAGATCGGCAACGACGGTGTGGAGCCTGCCGGACAAAATTAGCTCGTTGTAAAGCATGGGACGGTGCAATTTCAGATAGGACTGGCGCAAGCGTCCCCAATGCCCAATAGGTCGGCGTTCCTCCGGCAGCTTCAAGTCCGGCACATAGTAGTCGCCCACCAACACATAGTCCATACCGTTCTCATGGATTCTCGGTTTCAACTCTTTCATAAAATCACGCTCCCTTTCTCGGTCCCAGCTGCGGCAAACTGCTCACCGGGATAAATACCCCTCTGGCAATATCCTCGGTGCGGATTGCCTGTTTTCTGGCTTCAATCTCCGCTTTTTTCTTGGCTTTCGTGCGCTCCTCATACTCTTTCTGTTTACCATTGGCTTTCCGCTTCAAGTAGTTCTGGTGGAGCCTGTCCTTGCGTTCCTCACGCTTGCGGATTTCCTCTAATTCCTCCGGGGTAAGCTCCACTTCGCCAAACGCAGGGGGAACGAAACGACCCACGAAATTGAAGTAAATCTCGACCTCCTGTGTGGTCTGAATACTGCCCTTGCGGTCACGCTCATGCACAAGGATTTTCTCAATAAACTCATTGAGCATGGCAATCGTCAGCTTGTCGAAGTTCTCATACTTGTCAATCAGAGCGATAAAACGGTCAGCGTCCTTTTCGTGCTTCTCGTAGCTCTTGATAGCCTTTTCCAGAACAGAGATTTCAGCGGTAAGCTCGGACTGTTCCTTTTCGTATTGAGCGTCCAGAGTGGCGTATCTGCTGTCGGACAGCTTTCCTAAAATGTTGTCCTCATAGATTTTGCAGAGCAGGACTTCCAGCTCGGAAACTCTCTGCTTTGCGGTGGCAAGGCGTGTCCGCTGTTTCTTGACCTCTGCCGTCTGCTGGCTGGACTGCGCTTCCTGCACCACACGGACAAACTCGGCTCGGTCATGCTTCGCATACTCGGCAATGGCTTTCAGCATTTCAGAGACAAGGGACAGTACCACATCTTCATTGATACGGTGCTGTGTCGTGCAGAGCTTTCCAACTGGGACTTTGCTGTATTGGGAACAGGTATATTGAGAAATACGCTTGCCGTTGTTGGTACGGTGGACATACATCTTGCCGCCGCAATCGGCACAATAAAGCAAGCCTGTGAGGGGAGCTGCTTCGCCCCAGCCGTCCGGGTAGCGTCTGACATTCCCACGGATTTTCTGCACAAGGTCAAAGGTCTGCTGGTCAATGATAGCTTCATGGGTATTCTCGAAAATTGTCCATTCGTCCTCCGGGACATAATGGCTTTTCTTGTCCTTGAAGTGCTTTCGGGTCTTGAAGTTGATGGTGTGTCCCAGATATTCACGCTTTTCAAGAATGTTGCAGATGGTGGAAGAACCCCAGCCGTACACATCTTTGAAAGTCTTGTTTTTGTTCACGCCCTCGCCGTGTTGGGCAAGGTAAGCAGACGGAATAAGCACCTTTTCCGATTTCAGTTTGCTGGCGATCTGATACGGACCGTAGCCGTCAATCGTCATGGCAAAGATGCGCTTGACCACCTCGGCGGCTTCGGGGTCAACCAACCATTGGTCTCTGGCTTCGTTCCAGAGATAGCCGTAAATGACCGTGCCTGTGAGGTGCTTGCCGGACTTGCCTTTGGACTGGAAAGTGGAACGGATTTTACGGCTGGTGTCTCTGGCGTAGTATTCGTTCATAATGTTGCGGAAAGGGGTAAAATCATCGTCCCCTCTGGCACTGTCCACGCCGTCATTGATGGCGATAAGGCGAACGCCACGCTGACGCAGGATTTCCATAATCTGACCGACTTTCAGATAGTCACGACCCATGCGGCTCATGTCCTTGATACACAGGTACTCCACATTCCCGGCTTCCACCTCTTTCATCATTGCCAGAAATCCGGGACGGTCAAAGCAAGTACCACTAATGCCATCGTCCGTGAAATGGACAATGTTTGTAAAGCCCTGCCGTGCGGCGAACTCCTCCAACATAGCCTTTTGATTGGAAATGGAATTGCTCTCACGCTGTTGGTCATCATCTTTGCCAAAGTCATCACGGCTCAGTCGTTCGTACAGAGCAGTGATTTTCTCGTTTTTTCTCATAACTTGCGCTCCTTTCTTCGGTTTTAGGTTGTGTGTTCTAAGAGACTTCCCAACCGCTTGATTAAGAAGTCTTTTAGAGCATACAACACCCGCCGCCAATTTATATTTTCGGTACTGCTTCACCGCGAAATGGTCGGGGTCGC
>ENA-UAPH01000761-UAPH01000761.1-human-gut-metagenome-genome-assembly--contig:-NODE-761-length-11149-cov-4.276906_pt1 | contig 11149 bp, 10 predicted proteins | sample MGYA00243482_ERZ654581 | MGnify/ENA primary metagenome ERZ654581 (study PRJEB26926, sample SAMN06164676) | human gut metagenome | biome: ENVO:00009003; feature: ENVO:2100002; material: ENVO:00002003...
GTGGGCTCGGAGATGTGTATAAGAGACAGTAATTAAATCTTTTTTTTACAATGACTATTGAAGAAAAAATTGCAGTTCTAGAAGATATGCTGGAACTAGAGAATGGTACATTGACTGTGGAGACGAAACTTTCTACGGTAGATGAATTTGATTCTATGGCGAAACTTTCGCTTATTGTTATTTCTGATGAAGAATTCGGAAAGAAATTAACAGGTGAACAGCTTCGTGAGTTCAAAACCATAGGTGATATTCTTACATTTTGGGAATAATGCTCAAGGTTAAAAAAATCATTAACGATGCCCCTTCTTCAAATATGTATGTACTATTTGAGGAGGGGCAGAATAATGCTTTTCTTATAGATGTGAGTGATGTAAAAGTGTTGTTTAATGAATTGCCGAAAGATTTGAATATTCGAGGGATTTTTCTTACACATACACACTTCGACCACATTGCAGGCATAAATGAGCTTGTTTCACGATTTCCTAGTTGTAGTATTTATACATCAAAATATGGAGAAGAAGCATTGTATGACGATAGGAAAAATTTTTCGTTTTATTATGAACATTCTACCATATATGAAGGTCAGAATGTGATACTCCTTTCAAGTGGTGATGAAGTTCAATTATTTAATAATGTAATGTTATACGTAATTGAGACACCTGGTCATTGTCCAAGTTGTTTGACTTATTATACGGATAACTATATTTTCACAGGAGATAGTTATATTCCTAATGTTAAAGTTGTAACTAAATTACCGTATGGTGATAAAATAAAAGCAGAGACTTCTATTGAACATATTCTTTGTTTGGCTGAAAGCAGAATTGTTTATGCAGGACATGATGTGGATAAGTGGAAAAGTATTTTGTAGATTATTATCATAAAAATAAGATATGAATCAGCAAATGCCTTTTGGCTCAAACAATGCAATAAAGCGGAAATATTTCTCCTGCGGACTTACATATTTGATTCATTTAAAATAATTCGATATAGTAGATCATGAAAATTCCATTTTCGCCCCCTTATATTGACGAGGCGGTCATCAACGAAGTCGTTGATTCGTTACGTTCCGGCTGGATAACTTCCGGTCCTAAAGTAAAAGCATTGGAAGAAGAAATAAAAGTATTCTCTAATGCAAAAGAAGTGCTTTGTGTAAACTCATGGACTTCGGGAGCTATTATGATGCTTCGTTGGTTGGGAGTAACTGCTGAAGATGAAGTAATTGTGCCGGCGTATACATATAGTGCTACGGCATTAGCAGTCCTTCATGCGGGTGCAAAGCCTGCTATGGTAGATTCCGGAGAGGATTTCAATATCTCTGTGGATGCTATTCGAAAAGCAATTACGCCAAGGACCAAGGCTATTATTCCGGTAGATATTGCAGGCTTCCCTTGTGATTACGACCGTATCATGAGACTCGTTAATGAACCGGAAATACGCAATCTGTTTCAGGCGACGTCATTGGTACAGGAAAAATTAGGACGTATTCTTGTAATGAATGATGCGGCCCATTCTTTGGGAGCTTATTACAGCAAGAATCAGCGTACAGGATGCGAAACGGATATTGCTATCTTCTCTCTTCACGCCGTAAAGAATGTGACGACGGCCGAAGGAGGAGCCATCTGCCTGAATTTGCCCGAACCGTTTGATAATGCGGAACTCTACAAAGAATTGCGTATGATGAGTTTGAATTGTCAAACTAAAGATGCTTTTTCCAAATCCAAAGCCGGTGGTTGGCGTTATGACATAGTCGGTCTGGGAATGAAAATAAATATGGCTGATGTAAATGCAGCTATCGGTTTGGCTCAGATACGGGAATATCCTGAACTACTGAAAGAACGTAAAAGAGTATTCAATACCTATTCTAAAGCATTTGCTGATTGTGACTGGGCTATTTTGCCACCTTCTGAAGATGGAGAAAAAGAAAGCTCATATCATATCTATGCATTGCGTATCAAAGATTTCACAGAGGAACAGCGTGATCGTATGATTGATGAAATCGCGAAAAGTGAGGTTGCCGTGAACGTCCATTTTATCCCGATGCCGATGCTTTCCTTCTTCAGCTCATTGGGATATGATATAAAGAACTATCCACAAGCTTATGAGAATTTTAAAGGTGAAATCTCCTTGCCCATTTATCCACAGTTGGATGAAGAAAAGCTGGACTTTATAATCAAAGCTGTAAAAGATGCATACCTTAAAGTGACTGTTGATAGGTGATGATTCGTTTTTTTGATATTTTATTTTCCTTTCTGGGTATTCTATTCTTATCTCCTGTTTTCCTTTTCCTGTATATTGCTATCCGTCTGGAAAGTAAAGGTGGTGGTTTCTATAAACAGCTACGTGTGGGACGTGGAGGGACGGATTTTTATGTCTATAAGTTCCGCTCAATGCGTATAGGAGCTGATAAGCAAGGTTTGATAACTGTAGGCGGACGAGATCCCCGGATTACCCGTATCGGGTATTTTATCCGCAAATATAAATTAGATGAACTACCTCAGTTATTCAATGTATTGAAGGGTGATATGAGTCTGGTAGGGCCGCGTCCGGAGGTTCGTAAATATGTGGAACTCTACACTGAGGAACAGCGGAGAGTGTTGTCTGTTCGCCCGGGAATTACGGATTATGCATCTATAGAATATGTAGATGAAAATACGATTTTGGGACAGGCTGAGGATGCGGACAAAGCGTATGTAGAGCTGATACTTCCGGATAAGATACGCTACAATATGAAATATATTGGGCATCAGTCTGTAATGGAATATTTCAAGATTATATTTTTGACTATATGGAGCATTGTTCGTTGATGAGACGTACCATTGAGATAATGAAATGGCTATTTGTTCCACATTATGTTTGGAAGAAGTAGTATTGAATTGAATGGTGTAATAAAAAAGGTCGAAACCGATAAAGATTTCGACCTTTTTTATTACATATCCTCCAACGTCAAGCATTTTCCCTCAATCTCATATTTGAAAAGTACTTTTTTATGAATCGCTTCTATCTTGCTTTGGAACAACTCAGGTTTGAAATTCTTTCGCAATCGTTTAACTTCTGCAATAAGTGCTTTTTTCTCAAATAAATAAATCCCCACTATATCTATCTCATTAGCATTACCTTTAGTTTCCCACCAAGAGCCGATATTCAGAAATTCCCCGCTCTCTATCATTTTCTGGCGAAAATAGTCCTCTAACATGAAACCTGAATAAGTAGGATAGTCTCTTTTAATAATACTACTTAATCCACTGAAATTCCGTATCTCCAGCAATGATTGATATTTATCGAAATACCGGAACCAGAAACGTAAAAATGGATCGGATATTTCATACCTTACGGTTTGCGTCCCTTCTTTCGAGAATATAGGGCGCTTTTTGGAAACTATGCTATAATCTTCTTCCAGGCGTTTCAGATATCCGCCTAGGCTGATCCCTAACTTCGCTTCCATTTCAGTAATCGTATTTCTTCCCTCGGCAATAGCTCCTATAATAGAGAAATAATTGCCGTATTTCTTTCCGAATTCTTGTATTAATAAAGTGTTTCCTTCATCTATAAAGGGAGAGTCGGGCTGTACCATGAAGTCAACCATGCTTTCCATTTCAGTTGTTCCGGCATCCATTAATAATTCTATATATTTAGGGACGCCTCCGGTAAATGTGTAGAGTGCCAGTAAGTCATCAGGCGTGTAGTCAGGTTTGTAATCATGTAGTATTTGTTTGATAACATCAGTGGTAAAGGGATACAATTTCAAAACTCTGTCACTCCTTCCATATAATGGTTCTTTGGCATTCTTGAATATCTGCTCCATTAATGTGTATACAGAGCCACTGACGATGAGGTTGACATTTGTTCGGGTACGGAAACGGTCCCAAATGTCCTGCATGCCACTGTAAACGGAGGGATTGATATTATAGAATTCCTGAAACTCATCGATAACTAAATTGAATTTATTCCGGATGCCCTGTTCCATAACAAACTCAAAGAGTTCAGTGAAGTTGTATATCTTTCCGGGAATAGTTATATTTAAAACTAGGGCAACGGTTTCTGCAAACTTAGAGCACAAATCGGCCTCATTGCTTCGTTTGACGAACCAATAAAGAGTAGGAGTGTTTTCGCAACTCTTAAATATCAGGCTTGTTTTGCCTATGCGTCGACGCCCTGTCAAAACTGTTAGCTTTGAATGTTCTGAAAAAGCTAACTCACGCACTTTTTGCAGTTCGTCCAATTCTTTCTCGCGGTTGTAGAATTTCATAATGAGTTTCCTATTGTAACGATGGTTAATTTCACGGTGGTTAAATTAACCGTGGTTACAAAAATAGGAGATTTTATGGAAACATACAAGATTACACCTCTGTTTCTGATATTTTTTTATTCTTTCAACACCGATGCTTGTGACAACCTCAAACTACTCACCACCGCCGCAATCAGTGCAAATACACTCCCTGTTATCAAGCATACTTCCGTACTTTTGCTTCCTACCACCCAACTGAATAGAAGTGCTACAAGCGTAGTTCCGAATGTCTGCCCCATGAGCCGTGCCATTCCCATCATTCCACTGGCTCCACCGGAACGCTGTTTGGGTGCGGAAGCAATCATTGTACTGTTATTCGGTGTCTGAAAGAGTCCGAATCCGACTCCACAAAGAGCTAACCGTAAACAGATACTGACAATCGATGATTCTGCGTCCAACATCGAAAGCGAGTAAAGACCTATACAGAATATTCCCATCCCGATACTTCCCAATATTCCCGGGTGAATACGTTCTACCAAGTAGCCGGCGGCCGGTGCAGCAAACAGTGTGGCGAGAGGCCAAGGAGTCAGTAGGAGTCCCGTCATGACTTCGCTATGTCCCAATGTGTTTTGCAGAAAGAAGGGCAGCGAAATCATAGCCAGCATCTGCGCGGTGAATGAACAGATGGAAGTCAGAATCGAGAGCCTGAAAATGGGGATTCTCAGTAAGTCTAACGGCAACAGGGGGGACTCTTGCCCCAACTGCCGACGTACATAATATGTTCCTACGACAATCAATATCACTGACTGGATTATCAGATAATCATAGCGTTCATGATGCGCAAAACCATCCAATGTATAAATCAATAATCCGAAGGTAATAGCATTAGCCACCGCACTGATAACGTCAAACTTACGTTTCGATAGTTCCTTTTGCTCAGGAAGATACTTGATTCCCAATATCAGGGCAATGATCCCCAATGGCAGATTTATCGCAAATAACCAGTGCCAGGAAGCTATTGACAAAATACCACTGGCAACAGAAGGACCTGCCGCCGCTGATATGGCAATTACCATTGCATTAATCCCCATTCCACGTCCTATCTGTTTTTTCGGATAGATAAGACGAAGCTGGGCTGTATTTACACTGGTGATAGCTGATGCACTGAATCCCTGGAAAATACGGGCGGTTGTCAGAGTCCAGAAGGAATCGGATAAGGCACATATAAGTGATGTCACACAAAATAAAGCAATGCCGGAGAGGAATACCTTACGATATCCGAAGATTTCGCCCAATGCAGAAAAAGAAAGTAATGACACTACAATAGCCAATTGATAACCATTGACAATCCAGGTAATCACAGAGTCCGAAGTTCCAAAATCATGTGCGAGGGTAGGGAGGATTACAGTACTGATGTTGATATCGAGCACTGACATGCAGAGAGCGAATCCAATGGCCACTACCGCCCATATTCGTTGCGGAAATGGCAGCCCGTCCGTTTCGTCTATTTCCTGTGATTTTCCATCCTGAACCATATAATTTCTTTTATCTGCGAATTAAACAAAACGTTCAATCAGCTGTTCGGAAACCTGCATAAAAATAAGTTTTTTTAGAAATTGTCTCGTAGGAAAGTAACGTGGAGAAGAAACTTCTTTGTACCTTTGTGCCCGTCAATACTAAAATCAATAATAAATAATAGGATTTATGGGAGGATTTTTCGGGACAGTCTCCAAAGCGAGCTGTGTGACGGATTTATTTTACGGTACAGATTATAATTCACATTTAGGAACTAAGCGGGGCGGACTTGCCACGTATGATGCAGAAGAGGGCATGTTTGCCCGATCCATTCATAACCTGGAGAGCACTTATTTCCGAACCAAGTTTGAAGACGAACTGGATAAGTTTAAAGGAAATGTCGGAATAGGAATCATCAGCGACACAGACCCGCAACCCATCATCATTAACTCCCACCTCGGACGCTTCGCCATTGTAACAGTAGCCAAAATTGTGAATCTGGAAGAAATAGAAGCAGAGCTACTTTCCAAAAATATGCATTTCGCCGAACTGAGTTCAGGCAATACCAATCAAACTGAGCTTATCTCACTACTCATCATACAAGGAAAAACTTTTGTGGAAGGTATAGAAAATGTTTACCGCCGTGTCAAAGGCTCTTGCTCTATGCTGCTGTTATCGGAAGATGGCAGTATCATTGCGGCTCGTGACAAGTGGGGACGCACTCCGATTGTAATCGGCCGGAAAGAAGGGGCATACGCTGCAACCAGTGAGTCAAGCAGTTTCCCGAATCTGGATTATGAAATAGACCGCTATCTCGGTCCGGGAGAGATTGTTCGCATGACTGCCGATGGAGTGGAACAACTTCGGAAGCCGGAGGAAAAGATGCAGATTTGTTCTTTCCTGTGGGTATATTACGGTTTTCCTACTTCCTGCTATGAAGGTCGCAATGTAGAGGAGGTACGTTTTACCAGTGGTTTGAAGATGGGACAGAGCGATGATTCTGAAGTAGATTGTGCTTGCGGTATTCCTGATTCCGGTGTAGGTATGGCTTTGGGCTATGCCGAAGGAAAAGGAGTTCCTTATCATCGTGCCATTTCTAAATATACACCGACATGGCCGCGCAGCTTCACTCCCAGTAAGCAGGAAATGCGTTCATTGGTGGCGAAGATGAAGCTGATACCGAATCGTGCCATGCTGGAAGGTAAGCGCTTATTGTTCTGTGACGACTCCATAGTACGGGGTACGCAATTACGGGATAATGTGAAGGTATTGTATGAATATGGTGCCAAAGAAGTACATATCCGCATTGCTTGTCCACCGTTGATTTATGCTTGTCCGTTTGTAGGTTTCACGGCATCCAAGAGCCCGTTGGAATTGATTACACGCCGTATTATCGCAGAACTGGAGGGAGATGCAGACAAGAATCTGGAGAAATATGCCACTACCGGTTCTCCGGAATATGAGAAGATGGTCAGCATTATTGCCGAACGCTTTGGCCTTACAACTTTGAAGTTTAATACTCTGGAAACTCTCATCGAGTCCATCGGATTGCCGAAATGTAAGGTTTGTACACATTGTTTTGATGGAAGTAGTTGCTTTTAAGTAACTCTAAATACTAACATTTTGTAAAAAGGGGCGTGAATTGCTTGGCAGTTCACGCCCCTTTTTCTACCTTTACGGCAGAACTATTGACTACTGTTGATAGATAATTGGTAGTTCATGTTCTCGATCATAAATCATAAATCATAAATAATATGGCTTTAGTAGAACGTTTTTTGAAGTATGTAAGCTTCGACACCCAGTCCAGTGAAGAGACAGAGGTGACTCCAAGTACTCCGGGGCAAATGGTATTTGCCAAATATCTGAAAGAAGAATTAGAGTCTTTAGGTTTGGAAGACATAACGTTGGATGAGCATGGCTATTTGTTTGCCACACTTCCGGCAAATATCGATAAGCCGGTACCTACTATTGGTTTTATCGCCCACATGGACACCAGTCCCGATATGAGTGGCAAAGATGTATCTCCCCGCATTGTTCAAAACTATGACGGTTCGGACATCGTGCTCTGTGCGGAAGAAAATGTAGTTCTTTCTCCGTCTCAGTTCCCCGAGCTGCTGGATCATAAAGGTGAAGACCTGATCGTTACCAATGGCAAGACATTGTTAGGCGCAGATGATAAAGCAGGTATTGCCGAAATCGTTTCTGCGATAGTGTATTTGAAAGAGCATCCTGAAATCAAGCATGGCAAGATTCGTATTGGTTTCAATCCGGATGAGGAAATAGGATTGGGCGCACATAAATTCGATGTGGAGAAGTTCGGTTGCGACTGGGCTTACACAATGGATGGCGGTGAAGTAGGAGAGTTGGAGTTTGAAAACTTCAATGCGGCATCTGCCAAAATCACCTTCAAAGGTCGCAATGTACATCCGGGCTATGCCAAGAATAAAATGATTAACTCGATTCGTGTGGCCAACCGTTTCTGTGCCATGTTGCCTGCTCATGAAACGCCCGAACATACCGAAGGTTACGAAGGCTTCTACCATCTCATCAGTTTCAACGGTGATGTAGAGCAGACTACAGTGGCCTATATTATCCGTGATCATGACCGTGCACGTTTCGAGAGCCGCAAGAAGAAAATAGAACGCTTTGTCAGTGAAATCAATGCCGAATATGGTGAAGGTACGGCAACGCTTGAACTCCGTGACCAATACTATAATATGCGTGAGAAGATTGAACCGGTAATGCATATCATTGATACGGCTTTTGCCGCAATGGAGGCTGTAGGTGTGAAACCGAATGTGAAACCTATCCGTGGTGGTACGGATGGCGCACAACTTTCTTTCAAAGGTTTACCTTGCCCCAATATCTTTGCAGGTGGCCTGAATTTCCATGGACGATATGAATTCGCTCCTATCCAGAATATGGAGAAAGCGATGAAGGTCATCGTGAAGATTGCCGAACTTGTTGCTATAAAATAATTTAATACCTTAAGACATGAAAACCACTCCGTTTACAGAAAAACATATCTCGCTGGGTGCTAAGATGCATGAGTTTGCGGGATATAATATGCCGATAGAATATTCCGGTATCATTGATGAACACCTCACAGTTTGTAACGCTGTGGGTGTATTCGACGTTTCCCACATGGGAGAATTCTGGGTGAAAGGCCCCAATGCATTGGCTTTTCTTCAGAAAGTGACTTCCAATAATGTGGCTGCCCTGATTCCGGGCAAGGTGCAATATACCTGTTTTCCCAACGAAGAAGGCGGTATTGTAGATGACTTGCTGGTTTATCATTATGAACCGGAGAAATATCTGTTGGTAGTGAATGCCTCGAATATAGAAAAAGACTGGAACTGGTGCGTTTCGCACAATACGGAAGGCGCTGAACTGGAAAATGCTTCCGACCACATGGCTCAACTTGCCGTGCAGGGCCCGAAGGCCATTCTTGCTTTGCAGAAGCTGACGAGCATAAACTTGTCGGAACTGCCGTATTACACCTTTACGCATGGTGAGTTTGCCGGTGAGAAAGATGTGATTATTTCCAATACCGGCTATACCGGTGCAGGAGGTTTTGAGCTTTACTTCTATCCCGAAGCTGCCATGAAGATTTGGAATGCCGTGTTTGAAGCAGGTGAAGAATTTGGTATCAAGCCGATTGGCTTGGGTGCACGCGATACGCTTCGTCTGGAAATGGGCTTCTGCCTGTATGGCAATGATCTGGATGATACGACATCTCCTATTGAAGCTGGTTTGGGATGGATTACCAAGTTTGCTGAAGGTAAGAACTTTATCAATCGTCCGATGCTTGAAAAGCAGAAAGCGGAAGGTACTGTCCGTAAGTTGGTCGGTTTTGAAATGGTGGACCGTGGAATTCCCCGTCATGGATATGAGCTGTTCAATACAGAAGGCGAAGCTATCGGAGTAGTAACTTCAGGTACAATGTCACCTACTCGTAAGATTGGTATCGGTATGGGCTATGTGAAACCGGAGTATAGTAAAATAGGTACGGAAATTTGCATTGATATGCGTGGACGTAAGCTGAAAGCAGTAGTGGTTCGCCCGCCATTCCGTAAATAAGATGAGTCTTTCTCACCACAGAATTCCAAGATTTGCGCAAGTCTTGGAATTCTGTGGTGAGAAAGACTTTATAACATTCTTTTCTTTATAGTCTGCTGATCTTATCTAATAATTGATTAGCCCAAGCTATTTCTTTGCTTGTCCATTCTTCCTCTTCTCCTTGCATTCCTTGTTCCTGATACCGGGAAAGTAATTCCAGATATTCCTTCAATGTGCCGGCGGCTTTAGCCTGTTTATTCATGCGCATTAGCAATAGAATTTCCTGTTTATATATGTCAAGATTCGGACTGTCTCCTGCTAATTCTTTGGCTTTCCAAAGCAGGGTGGCACATTCTTCGTTTACCTCTTCTGTGTTGTAAAGCGCCATCCGTGATTTTGCTAAGATAACGTAATCATGGTCGGTGGCCAGATTGTTATTGATATTCTTCTGTATTAATCTTCCGGCTTCTTCATACCGTTGGTCTGCCATATTCATGGCTGCGTTGAAAGTTACTACGTCCGATGTCGCTTTGAGATAAGGATGACTGATTTGATTTTCCGCTTGGTCGGCTTTGTCTATTCGCTTTTTCAGGTTGTCGATGCTGCCGTAGCGAAGCAGCTTATGACCGCGTTGCTGTATATTATAGTACCCGATGACTTTGGAAAGTGCAGACGCCAATCCATCGGGATTCATCCCCTTGAATTCCAATAACTCACGTGCAACCCGGTCGGCTGCGTATTCCTGGTTATTCTTGTAATTCATTCCCAGACGGTTCACCACATTTACATTCAGTAGGGCGGCAACGCTTCCTATACTGGCAACAGCACCCACTCCTAAAGCTGTGTCATCGTCATCCCAATATGCTACTTCCAAAGCTACTTCGGCAGTGACGGCAAGCACCGTTCCCCAAAAAGCAGCCCGTTTGGCACGACGTTCCGCACGATGGATATTGTTTATCTGGTGGTCCAGTACGAAGTGCGACATTTCATTGGCGATAATGGCGGCAAGTTCATCTTCCGAATCAAGTGTACAAAGCAGACCGGTACTGATCAACATAGTTCCGTTGGGCAGCATGTAAGCATCTGGTTCGGGTGATTGGATGATGCGCACGTTCAGCCGTTCACTGCGATTGGCGTCAATACCGGTAGCGGTCAGTTTCGCAAAAATACTTTGTACATACGAAGTGATGAAATCATCCTCATAGCCGATGTCTTCCAACTTATACAGATAATCCCGGCATTCTTCGTCCACTTCCTTTCGTAGCTTAGAGTGGTAGCCCCGGTCACTAAAGTACTCATATAAGTGTCTGTCTCTTATACACATCTCCGAGCCCACGAGACCGGAGCCTA
>ENA-UAPH01000803-UAPH01000803.1-human-gut-metagenome-genome-assembly--contig:-NODE-803-length-10641-cov-6.724164_pt1 | contig 10641 bp, 13 predicted proteins | sample MGYA00243482_ERZ654581 | MGnify/ENA primary metagenome ERZ654581 (study PRJEB26926, sample SAMN06164676) | human gut metagenome | biome: ENVO:00009003; feature: ENVO:2100002; material: ENVO:00002003...
AGATAGGCTCCGGTCTCGTGGGCTCGGAGATGTGTATAAGAGACAGGATATAGAGATATCTGAAAAGCAGATAGAGGCAGGACAGGTAAAGGATGCCAGAACAGCACTTAGAGAAACGAGGGCAAAGTATGGCTTATAAATTAAATGTTACAGAGCATGCCGATGAATTGCTTGATAATCTTGTGTATCATTTGATTTATCGCTTAAAGAATGAACAGGCAGCGGAGCATCTGTTAGATAGTATTGATGTTATCTATGACAGGTTGGAGGTCAATCCTTTTCAGTTTTCAGAGTGTAGAGATGCATATCTGGCAAAGAAAGGGTATCGGGAGGCAGTTGTGCCACAGATGAATTATATTATTATTTTTGATGTGAGAGCAGATGTTGTAAATGTAGTTGGTATTTTCCACCAGTTAGAGAATTACCCAAATAAATTATAATATGCTTGGGGTAGAGCAGAGTCAGTCGAAAGACTGGCTCTAATTTTTTGCCCTTTTTCGTAGTCAGTCAAATAACTGTATAGTTCAGGCAACTTCTCAAGAATAATTTCAAGACAATCTTTACAGAAATTAAGGCTAGAGCTAACATCACACACAACCCTGAATTGTCGGGACTTTTTCTGAAAGGAGGATTTGAAAAATGTTGTTAAACACTATTGCTGAAAAGCACCCTAATTCTTTTGTGCTGTTGTTCCCTAAAACGAGGGATGAGCAAAATCGTGTGAGGGACTGGCAGGTCTTAAACACATCAAGGCATTATGATGAAATCCTAAAAGTAGCAAAGTATTATCGTGCTGAAGGAATGAGTAATGCAGTCATATGCAGCACTTGTGATGAGCTTGTTGTTCCACCAAATGAAAGTGCAAAGTTTGTCAGAGTGTATTATTCAATGCTCACGATTGCCAAGGTGGTTCTTCATATTCCATTGGGAGGTGTTGAGTAGTGGCACTAATTGACAGAACAAGGGATATCTATTTTGACAGGGCGAGGGAGCGTTGGAAACAGAAGGGTTTTGATGCTGACATAACAGATATTCTTGAAGATTATCGTGTAGAAACCAATAAAAAGATTAAAAGAGACAAGGTCAATGTTCTATCTACATTTTTGATCAGTTTGTATGATTATGACCATGATTCCCTGCAGTTGGATATTACAAAGCTTATAGTTCTTAGTCCTAGTAGCGAGTTCCTAGCTAAGGATAAAAGAAAATTATTACAAATCCTTTGGTCTACTATTCAAATGCTGTATGCCGATGATTGGTCTGAAGTATTGAATGAAGTCAATCGACTGGGTGAGTGGGCGAGGGCAAATCCAGAGGAATTCCCTGTAAAATAGCCAATCTTGTGGTATCCCATAAATTTTTTTATGGAAAAATTTCAAAAACAACTTGCAATTCACTTCAAACAGAGTGATAGATAACACACGAAAAAAATTAAACTTACGAAATGGAGGATTTATTATGGTTAAGGTTTTAGTTAATGGAGGCTTATTTGAAATAAGCAAGGTTGAAGAGATTGTTGAAAAGAGAGTGCCTTTCAATGGAACAAATATAAGATTGGTGCAGATTGCCAAGGACAGTAAGCAAGCTGTAAGTGGATTACACTTTCAGGTAAAGAATACTGAGTGCAACGTCTTTGCCATCGGTGAGTTCACGATTGGTAATCTGCCAACAGCTAATGTCAAGGAAATCATGAAGCAGTTATTATCTGATGGTTATTATGATTTCTCTGATTGTGATTTCCAGCCGATGATGTTTGTGGAAAAGTATAAGTTTGATGAAGGTAAGAGCAAGCCATATTTTTGTCAAGGCTCACTCATCCAGTTTTATGCACCAAACGATGTTTTCGACTGTCCTTTAAATATTAATAGAGCAGAAGTTCAGGCGGAGTTTGGAGATGAAAAAGATGATTTGTCTGATATGTCAGATGAGGAACTTCGACAGGCTATCTATGAACTGGAGGATACTACTATGCTACGCTTAGGTCAGATGAGCCGAGAGGAGCTGGAAAAAGAATACGATGGAATTGAGGTGGATATGGATGAATAGATCAAGTCTGCCAGTATCTGTAAATACAATGAAGAAATGGTTTGAGTCTGATGACAAGGTGCTTCAATGCACCTTGCCATTTCAGAGACATAGTGGTATGTGGAGTCCTATCCTCAAGTCAAATCTTGTCTGGAGTATGCTTGCAGATTCCTATATTCCACCCATTGTCCTGCTTAAGGATAAGAGAGGCGAGGATTCTAAGGGCAAGGATATCTTTGGCTATCAAGTTCTCGAAGGACAGCAGAGGCTTATCACAACTTTGTTCCCATTCTTAAATGATGAATGGACATTGCATGGTTCAGTTGAGCCAGTAGAAGTTGATGGTTTTACATATGATATTGCCGGTAAGAAGTATTCAGAGCTTGAAGAGGAGCTTCAGGATATTATCAAGAACTACAGATTTACAGTACAGGCTATTGAGAATTATACGATGGAAGAAGCTGAAAAGTTGTATTTCAACATCAATAGTGGTGTAGCACTCTCAGCAATGCAGAAAGGTAAAGCCAAGCTTGGCAATGAACTGATGGAGTTTGTGAATACTCTGCTTTCAGGGAACTTCTTTACACAGGCTATTAATATCACAGAGAAACAGGCTCTCAAAGAAGATGATTTGCTGATGATGATGCAGGGCATGGCATTGCTCGACCAGCGACACGAGCAGAGAGAGTTTAAAAATATCTCCGCAGCATCTATGCTTTCATATGCCGAGAGTATCAGAAACAGTTATAACGAGGAAAAACAGCAGATGCTTATGGAAATCGTAGATTATCTTGATTCTTCATTTGAAAACAAGAATAAATTCCTGCGTAAAAACAATGTTCCTATTGTAATCGTGATGTCAAAGATAGCTCTTGAGAACAATGTGAAGCCTGAGCTTTTCAAGGCATTTATCAATGATTTTGCCAACGCTTTATATCCTGCATATGAGGAGGCAAGTGGCTCTGGCAATATTAAAATTGTAAATGTAAATCAGAGACTCAAGGTTATGTTTGTTGCCATGTGTAACTACTATGGCTGGAATATTGACAATGTAGGCAAACCTTTTGAAAGTGAAGAAACATGGACTTGGGATGCAATAACTTCTGAAAACTCTGAGGTTGATGATGATACAGCAAGTACTGATGAGGACTCGCCAGCTATGGGTAGTTTCATGAATGATCCTACTGAAGAAGATGTGGATACTGAAGATATGGATACAGAAGGCGATGATACTGAGGAGGTTACAGATGAAGCAGGAGAAAATTCAGACATATCTGCTTAGAGTAAATAGGCTGTCGGGTGTAGTTTATAAAGGCTATCTTGCAGAAGTTGATAACACCTTAGAAGCTGAACAGAGATATGTTAATTTTAATGAAGCTAATGGTCTTATTACAGTAGTTAGTATCAACAATGAAATTGATGTAATCTGCAATGATGAGGGCAAAATCAAAAATTTCCCAATTAACAGATTCTTAGTTAGTGATGATGGTATTGTTCTTGATATGTTGGTTGGCAACATTATGTGTGTAAGACATAACAGTGCTGGCGAATTCACATCAATAAGAGAGGAAGATATTCCTGTTATTGAAAGTCATTTGATTCCGCTGATGCCAGATAAAATGATAGACTACGAGGAGGCAGAGTAATATGTCATACCCAATTAATAAGAAAGAGGTTTACTCTGCAAGATATCCTAAAGGAACTATCGTAGAGCTTACAGAGCCTATTGATGACGAGTACAGTCCAAAACCTGTAGGTAGCAGATTTAAAGTGGATTATATAGACGATGCTCTACAATTACAAGGTCACTGGTTGCCACCGCAGTCTAGCAGTATTGCTATCATTATAGAGCAGGATAAATTCAAAGTAATAATCTAAAGTACAAAGTAAGCGACTGTTTTTGATTCAGTCGCTTTACTTATACAATCTATTCATGGTGAGAAGTATCGGGCTTTTTGTATTCTATAAGAGCTGATATATCTACATCAAGATAATCGCATAACTTACAGATTAGGTTTGTGTCCATTCTCTGGAATTCATCTCGGCAGTATCTGTTGAAGTTACTGCGAGGAATGTCCAAATCTTTACAGATTTTGTTTTTGGAGATACCTTTTTCTGCAAGGATTTCATTTATGCGTAAGTGTAAAGAACCATAGTTGCACATGAAAATTCTCCTTTACTTTTTACCATAAATTGTATATAATAAGTGCTGATACAATAACTCACTATATAGATACTCACTATATAGTGAGTGCGAACATAAAATATGTAGAATTATGAGGTTTTACAAATTATTCAAAAGAAGGAGAGATTTATTTTATGAGAAAGAAAAAGTTTGCAGCCACAGCAGTTGCTTTGGCTATGGCAGCAGTAACTGTATTTTCAGTTGGAAATACACCAAGTGTAAAAGCTGCTGATGTAACGGACAAGTCAGCTATAAGTATTCATGTTGATGGGGATTATGAAGAAAAGTCGCTTTCAAAAGCTGATAGGGAAGCAATTGCTAATCAGTTGGGATATGAATATTTTGGAGGAGATGTTGTCGTATGCGGTAGTAATACAACAGCATATGTTGACTGGGAAAATAGCAGTATCCCATATTGGAAGGCATATGACTCATTTGTATTAGTTCCAGTTTTATCAAGAGATGATAATGGCAATCTTGTAATAGAGAAAAATGAAGATGGCTCATTAAAGACAAAGATAAATGGTGCATTAGGCTGGAAGGGTAGTAAAAGTGGACCTGCAATTATATATGACGGCACTTCAGAATTTGGAAAGGTTACTGGAAAAAGATTCAATATTCTTCCAAAGGAATATTGGTCAGAAGATTCAAATTCAGGCTGTATAAACCAGAATATGGGTTCTAGAGAAATTGGTTATAATGGTGTTATGGCTGACGATGCATATATCATTAGAGTATATTATACAACAGATGATTTAGGAAATCTTCAAGTGGCTAGTGGACTTGAAACATGGGGAGACGACAATACAGATACATATGGTGCAAATATATCAGATGCTGATTGGAATAAATATTACACGTTGGAAAACAGAGTCAGTTCTTATGTAGATTATTGGTTCCTCCCAGAAGGTGTATCAACAGTATTAAACTTTGAAGATGAGACTCCAGCTCCATCTCCAAGCGAGGATAACTACACAGTTGATTTAGGAGATTCACAGACTATTTCTGCCGATACATTTGCTACAATCTTAGCTGAGAATGCTACTAAAGATGTTGTTATCAAGTCAAATAACAATGTAACATTCACATTTGCAAAAGGAACTATGGCAAGTGTAGATGGAAAGACAGAATATGATTTTTCTACATCAATCAACAGTGCTTATGTAGCTACAATGCCATCCTATATTACAAAGGATAATTTTGTATCGCAGATTAACTTCAACTACTCAGGCAAGTTACCAGCAACAGCAAACATCCGCTTCTATGCAGGAACAGAGTATGCAGGTCAGACACTTTATTATTCACTTATGAATGCTGACAATACTTTTGCAGAGGTTCAGGCAGTAGTAGTAGATGCTGATGGTTATATGACTGTAAAGCAAGACCATTGTTCAAACTATGTTGTAACAAAGACAGAGCCAAAGTTACCAAGCAACAATGATACAAAGACTGATGATGGAAATAACTCTAACAATGGTGGTTCATCTGATAATGGAAATACTTCTAATAATGGAAACGCTTCTGCATCAGATAATAATACATCATCTGGAAATACTACTGTATCAACAGATAAGAACGCATCATCTGCAAATACAACAGCTACATCACCAAAGACTGGAGATATGACACCAATCGCAATTTATGTTGTGATGGCAGTTGCAGCTGTGGGAGTAATCGTATTTGTAAAGAGACGCAAAACAGCTTAATTGAATATTATGAGCATAGTCAGACCAGTGATTCTTCGGAGTTGCTGGTCTTTTTGCATTTCATGAAGTATGTATGATTGCTCGGAACTGTTGTTTGTGGCTTGGCTTTGGCATCTGCCCACACAGGCTTTCTACTGGCATTGTGGTCACGTCCTCGACTATTATGGTACGCTCGCTACAAATGGCACACGCAGGCTCACAGGGGCAAGCGTATATGACTGGTTCTGACTGCTTGGCTGGTCTGTCAAAAATGGGGGGGTAGATACCTAGCGGTAGCTGTCTATTTTATGTGTTTTAATATGAAATAAATTTGTTTTAATTCCTGCTTATGGGTGTCTGAAGTTCATCTTCTCTGAACAGAGCCATTCTTATCACGAATAAATATAATCTTATATAAAATCATTTGTGCTATGCTATTCATAGCTATTCTGAAAATGTCTGAATCAAGACTGCCATGATTTTATATGTACTGATTATGTGTTAAGTGATTCTATCATGAAATAATACATTCTGATTTTATAATGAGCTGGTCTATGTTATATTCTGTAGGACTGGTGATTGCTCTTAATAATAGTTTTTGTTCCAATCTATTCTTCCATAGCAATATGAATTATTATTACAATCGCAAATCAACAAATCCTTTTAGTAATTTCCCAAATTCCCAAGAAAATTGAATGATGTATAAATGCATAGATGTGAAAATATAGCAGTCATATAAAAACAAGAGACTGCTATGCAGAGATAAAAATAGTTGTATCTGTGTATAAATCAATATTATATATAAGCCAGTTCTGTATTCCTTATCTGCTTTATCTAATTGCAAATCCTAAAGTACCCATAAGATTTTGAAATATTGACACAAGAGTGATTGGTGTCCTTGCCTGTGAAAATGAAACTGATTGAAAAAAGTGATGGATGTTTCGCAAATTGTAACACTTTACGGCAAATTTGAAACGTTGAACCTTGAATTATAGGCATTCCTGTTATTGGCTGAAAACTTAAATTGTTAGGGAATGAAGAATTTCCTTTTCGAGATGAGGCATCTATAGCTTTTCTAAAGAAGAGAAATTGCAGTTTCATAGAAGGTGATAGATATGCGATTCGTGATGGAGCTGATATTGATAGAGTTTTTCCTATCACATATATCAATAGGTGTGAGCAGGAAGGTCTTATTTTAATTAGCAATTCACAAAAGGGTATGTCTTTATTATTATGAGATTCCGTTCTTTTACATGATTTGACTAAACGGCATGTCAGAGTTAACATCACGACACCTTTTGGAGGTACTTATGCCATTGCCTATGGCTGATATTGTTGCATTATTAAGCCTTGTGTTTAGCTGGGGAATGGACAGTATCTTACGAAAGGGAGGTACTGTAATTATGGATGGTACTAATAATGTAACAATGTCTGTAGATACAGATATTCTCGTTAAGCTTTTTTTGAAAATGCTTAACAATGAAAATCTAATTAACAACAAGACATATTTAGCAGCAGAGGCTGAGGTGAAGAAAGGAGAGAATACATATGTCGATTAGAAGTAAATTTAATGAAGATGAGATAAGGAACCTTGATAAGGAAAAATATATGTATAATGTATCCTTTGATGATATTATGCAATATTCTGATAAGGTCTTTGATGTTGCAGCATTGATTAGAGAGTCAACTGATTCAGAGGAACAGCAGAGAGCATTTGCTGTACAGAGAGATGTTGTCCTTGATTTAATATCAAAGAAAGATAATTTTAGATTAGACAAGAATAATATTTTTGAAGAACTTGGTAAGTCAGGACTTAAAGCGGTTGATAGACCTGCATTTCAATTAATGTGTAATAGGGCAAGCCAGTATAAATTTGATATTCTTATTGTGGATGCAGTAAGTAGACTTGCTCGAAGTATAAGAGAATTATTTGATGTTATTTATGATTTCCAAGAATTGGGAATTGGAATAATTATCTTAAAAGAGAAGTACTGGACATATAATATGACTCATACTGATATCTTGAGACTTGCAATTGATGCAGGACTTGCACAAGCAGAGTCTATGAATACAGGGTGCAGAGTTGGAGATCATATGCTGGAGTTGGCTAAGAAAGGACAACTTCTTGGTGGTGATATGTTTGGATATCGTCTAAAAAAAGCAGTTGATGATATGGGAAATCGTATGCCGAATAAGAATTCTCTTGTTCAAGAACCAGTAGAAGCTTATGTAGTTAAGACCATATTTGATTTGTACACTTCTGATGATAAAGATATTGCAAAGACATCAAGTTCAATTTGTAAGTATCTCATTGAAAATAATATGAGAACATATAAGGGGGACTTGAGATGGACGCCATCAAAAGTAATCAGAATTCTAGCAAATACCAAATACATGGGGTATCAGTTGCCAGAAAAGAGTAAAGTGATTGATACTGTGAGAAAGAAGAAGGTATTGACTCATATAGAACCTGTTAAGGATGTGTTAGATGCCAATGGAAATTTGATTGAGAAAGGAAATTTGGTTAGGATTTCTTGCGAGCCTATTGTGTCAGAAGAAACATGGTGGAAGGCTTATGATAGAAGAATGAGTCGTTCATCTAAAGGTTCGGAGAACATAAAAGGACGCAAAAGCGGTTTGAGAGTATCTGCTGATGCTCTTGGACGCAAGGCATATTGTAGCTGTGGATATTGTCTTAGCAGACAGTATACACATACAGCTACAGAAACAAAATCTGCAACTTATCGTTATAAGTGTAGGTGGCAAGTTGACCATGCAAGCAAGTACACAATTGAAGCAGCATTAAAGGAGAATAATGTTGTATGTGATAATCCAGCAGTTAGCGATGTAAAGCTTTGGTTGTGTGAAAAGCAGGTATTTTCATATATGTTTAAGAATGGCAAGTCGGCTGTTCTTCAGGCTTTGGAAATTATACAACGTTGCAAACAGGATGAAGAGGTTTTGAAAGATGGAACTTCTTTGCAGACATTGGAGTCTAGGAGAGATGAATTGAAGAAAAAGCGTAAGAAACTATTGGCATTGTCATTGGAAGATGATTACGATATGAACGATTATAAAGAGCTGAAAGCAGAAATTGATGATGAGATTGCAACTATTGATGATTCGATTGCTCATTTTGAGATTGAGAAAGCAAAGCAGCAGAAGAAAGCATTTAATATTGAAGATATTAGACAGAGATTAAATACAATCATTAATCTTCGAGACTATAAGGTAAGTGATGAAGTTATAGATATGTTTGTGGAGCGTATCATTTATCGTGGAGTTGTTGACGGTAATGATGAGTTTGTCTGGGTGATGAATTTATCGGGAGAGTGTACAGATACATCTGCTAAGTATAAGATTCGAGGTTACGATAAAGATTATGCGGATTCTCTTAAGAGTGATAAGAATTTTAATATTGTTGCTCGTATGCTGATTCCAATGGAAGAGTGTAAACGTTTTTGTCAGGAAGAGGCAGGCAGACGATTTAAGAAGAAGTATTGGAATCCTATTACAATTAAGATTGCAATTGCATAATATGATGAAACTATTAAGGGCTGAGCAGAATTTGCTTGGCTCTTTTTATATATAAAGAAAACTCAGATGATTACCTGAGTTTCCTTGAATTCTTGTATCTATTTTCAAGTTTATCTTTGTTTTTAGTTAAGAACTCTTGATAGTTTGGATATTGTGAGGTGATTTGTTGCAGTTCAAAGTTTACCTCATTAATAAGGAAATTTTTTAGCTTTTTGGAGGTTTTCCTAAATTTAAGAATATCCAATAGATTATCTGTGGCAAAAAGAGCCTTGTCATTCCAAAACACAGTTGTAATGATTAAACCATTGTAGGCTGAGTAAACAGCATAGATTTTTTGGTCATTGCTATTGCATGAATATCCCCAAATGAATGGCTCTAATAATGTTATAACATTTTGGTCAAAGCCTAAATCTTTCAAAGTGAAAATGTAAGTTTCAATATTTTGCAATGACTCTGGGGTAGAGTTGAAAAGAGCATTCTCATAGCTTGAAATCATTTCGCCAAAACATTGAGGAACTTTTGGTGAGGGTACAGGTTCTGCAACAGTAATATTGTCAGTTCTTATTTGATTCAAATATTTATGTAATCTTTTTTCTAAATATTCATATGTGCTACGCATATGGGTGTCAGCAAATGAATTTAGGATATATAAGTCATCATATAGCATTCTCCATGCAACAGATATAATGTAATTTTGAATTCCGTTGTATTTAGTGGGAAGAGTGCCATCATTAGAATTAAGATATTTGTCAAGAAATTTTTTGGTGAATTCTACCTCATATTTGCTAAATTGTTCTTCACAGGCATGGCAAAGCATAGGTTTTTTTTCGCCATCCTGATAGATTTGATTTAATTTGTTGAAATTGCGGAAACGTGAATTATCATAGGATTTTGTCCTTGTGTACACTAATTTAGGGATTATGTGGCTTTGTTGTAATGACATATTGTCCCTGCCACATAATGCACATTTGCCAATAATTTCTTTTTTGGACATAAGGTCATCTCCTTTTGAAAAATAATGGGGTTTCGGGACTCGAACCCAGGGCGCTTATTATTAAGTTTGAATTCTTGATATGCAATAGAGTTTCTCTTCCTGACAAATGCAAGGCTCTAACCCCAAGAACGCCCAGACCACCAATTGAATTTGTAATATCCATAAAACCTGTCTCTTATACACATCTCCGAGCCCACGAGACCGGAGCCTATCTC
>ENA-UAPH01000826-UAPH01000826.1-human-gut-metagenome-genome-assembly--contig:-NODE-826-length-10498-cov-7.120463_pt1 | contig 10498 bp, 8 predicted proteins | sample MGYA00243482_ERZ654581 | MGnify/ENA primary metagenome ERZ654581 (study PRJEB26926, sample SAMN06164676) | human gut metagenome | biome: ENVO:00009003; feature: ENVO:2100002; material: ENVO:00002003...
ACAAAGATAACCTTCCGTCCAGCCGAATGCAAGCCGATTAGCATGAATTAACGCCACATTAACTATTCCTTCGTATCCATTTAACAAAGCCCATCCCAGGCCAAAAGTCTTCATTGCAGCCTTTCCTCATGCCTTTCCTCCAGCTTTATCCGCCCAAAAGTTGCTATTTCCTATCTCTGCCAGCAGCCAAGAGACACAGGTTCTGATTTGTCAAAATAGCGTACAAACTTAACTCCACATTGTCATCTGTAATCGACACGTCAGAAAGGAAGATGGTGCCTGCCCATACTGCTTGTATGACAGACACCAATTCTTAGTTTATGCGCTCAATGCCAAAGAACTACTCGTCCTCGAATTCATTGACTTCTTGACCCCAAAGGACGCAATCCCAGCTCCAGGGATCAACTTCTACAGACTCTAACGCATTCCTTCTTCGGATGATAAGAGCTTCTTTATCTTGCTTGGCCATACCACCTACGGATACAATACTTGTAAACTCCAAGAAGGAGTCTGAACAATTCACAGCCACAGCCTCACAATTAGGCTTCATATATTTACGCTTATCCATAGTTGTTTACTTTTTAACGATTTTCTTATTGTTAATGATATAGAGACCAGCAGGCAGGTCGTTGAGGGCCTTGCCCTTCTCCACCTGATGCTTCACCTTGACACCCGCCATCGTATAGACATCGACGAGCATCGAGTCTGTTGAATTGACATTGGTCACTCCATTCACATTATCATCCGGGAGTTTAACGCTCTTGATTCCGTTGCTCTGCGGATTGAGATAACAACGATTGGCCTTCACTTTAATGTTTACTCCCTCGCCAACTTGATAGAAAGCCACACCTGCATCTTGATCCTGGAGGACATAAGATCCGACAGGAGCAATACATTCAACATACGTGCCAGTCATGATACCATTGTCAATAACTTCTTCGTGCTTTGCCGCATAGCCCTCAAGCGTATAGTTCGACGCAATACCAGGCGTGCCCTTGACAAGATACGGAGTATTTGCTTTGAAGCAACTTACCTCTTCACCCATCAACATACCAGACTCGCTCACGAAGCTACAATCGTAGACTGTCAGACCCTCGGGCTTCTCACAGTCGAACGGGATGATGATCGTACCCCATCCTGCTACAGTCAATTTGTACTCATATTCGTCCTTCTTACCGATAATCTTCGCGAGAGGAGACTGGTCATCCGTATATACATCGTTGTACCACAGTATGACATTAGGATCTTCGTTTATAAAGGAATAATCCGAATGGTTTGATATATACACATCATATTCGGTAAATCCCCACCCAGACGGGTCAGGTACAGTACCATAGATCTGCGGTCTACCATAGTTATCATACCACCAGCCATCAGTAACTTTGAGCAAATCACCTGGGTATTTTCTGACGTCCACGATACTCACATTTAACGGAATAGACATGACAGAAGCACCTCGAGTTATCGTCAAATTATGATTGAGAGTTTCTGTAATATCCGCCGTGCTCAGTACGCCATTGTTCTCTGCTGGATTGGCCTTGAAAGCGACCCGCAGCTGCACCGTACCAGATACCGTAGCACCAACCTGCAGCGGCAGCTCCGTATTCAGCACGTCAAGGGCATAGTCAGTGCCGTCGATCTTTTCGCGGAGAATATAATTCTTTCCCTCACCATAAACGACCTGCGCATTTTCAAAGCGTACCGTCACGCTTTCCAAGTTCTTCTCCATCACGGCAAGATCACGGATCGTTTGCGGAGCACTCAGATCTATCAGCAGGAAGTCCATAGAGGCGACTGGCGACGTAACCGTCTTGTACACAGCAATGGCTTTCACCGTGGTCGTCTTGTCCAAAACAAACGGATCTTTGTAATGGATAGACTCCGTAGTAGGCTCTGTTCCATCAAGGGTATAGTATATCGAAGCCACGCTCTCTGATGATTTGATTGTAACCGTGGTACTACTTGTGAACGCTGCCTCTCCTGTAATGGTAGGCGCAGGAAGAGAGGTGATAGCAATTTCAGCCTCTACGACCTTGGCCAGCGGGTAAAAAGAAGAATAGTATTTCTTAACATCATTATACCATATAGTTACGTCATAATTCTTACCCTCCATATTGAATTCGGAAGCATTGGAAAGATACACATATATGTAATTCTCCACAAGAGCTAGGGTATAGATGTTATATTTTTTATTTTTGAGACTAATCAGATCGCCTGGATAGTTTTTCACATCTCCTACCGTAGCGCATTCTATCGGTAACGGAGCAGTCTCCTCACCTGACAGAGTCAAATTTGTGCCATTCGTTTTTCCCGTAACGTCAGAGGCGGTCAGTATTCCATTGTTGAACTTGACACTCAGCATCACCGTACCCGTCACCTTTTGACCTTGCTTCAAACTGAGACTGGTATTCAAGAGGTCAAGAGCCTTGTTGTTCTCACGGACAATATAATTGTTGTTGCCATCAGCATAAACCACCTGTGCACCCGCCAACTTGACATTGACTTCATTAAGGTCTTGTTGAAGTTCAAACAATTCAGCGATCGTCTTCGGGGCAGAAAGATCTATCTTCGTAAACGTCTTTTCTGCAGTAGTGGACTTCACCTCCTTATAGATAGCAACTGCCTTCACCGTAGCCGTCTTGTCCAAGGTGAACGGCTTTTCATAAAGCGTGGATGCCTGCGTGGGTTCCTCACCATTAAGCGTATAATATATCTTGGCTACTTTTTCCGTAGAGGTGATGGTTACAGTTGTCGTACTCGTAAATGTCTCCTCACCTTTGATAGCAGGAGGCTCAAGAGAGGTAATAACAGGCTCTACAAGAATAGCTTTGCCCTGCGGTTGGGTACCACTGAAAGAATTAAACCATACAATTGCATCATACTTCTCACCATTTGTCATCCCAAGAGAAGAAGAATTAGATATATAGAGATAACGCCATCCCGTTGGTGTACTGTAAGAATAAGCGGCAAAATAATATCCATAATAACTTGTTTGGTTCTTAATCTCAACCAAATCACCTGGATAGTTAGCAACATCGCCAATTGTAGCACAATAAATCGGCAATGGTTCATTCAGCTCATCACCAGAGGGAGACAACTTAGTACCGTCAGTCACCCCTGCAACATCAGACGTTGTCAATATTCCTGAGTTGTAATTGACATTCAACACAACCGTACCTGTCAAATACTGACCTTGCTTCAAATTGAGACTGGTGTTCAGAATATCAAGGGCCTGATTGTTTTCGCGGACAATATAATTGTTGCCTTCAGCATAAACCACCTGTGCGTTAATAAATTGAATAGTGGCGGAAGCAACATTTCCCCCCCCCTGTACCAATTTGGCAATCGTAGTAGTTTGACCTGCTTCGCCTCCAGTTCCAGGACCTGTACCTGGGTCCGGTCCTGGGTCTTCACCACCCACATACTCCACCGTCACCTTGGTGATATAGGCATTTGCATCCTTTGCTCCGAATTTGATTTTATCATAAGGTCCTGAGCCATCCATAAGTGACCCTGATGCATCATTAGACACATATTTCACACGCGTTGCCGTCGAAGATGGGTCTTTGGTGAATGGCATTGAGGGGGCTAAATCACAATTACTACCATCAAGACACTCTATAGTGACAGAGCGAATCTTGTAGTCTGAAGAATAGACGGCGTACCTTCCAGTAAACCACCAACAAGTCGTTCCTGCTTGGTCATAAGCTTCAAGAGTCTTACGAGTACCTGTTAATGCCTCGAATGTAATACCATCCTTGGTTACAGACGCAGTCGTTTTAGCATCTTGGGTAGGATCAAAGACTACTGTGCCCGCGGAAGCTACTCCGCAGATTAGCGTCAACAAAGACAACCACACAAATCGTAATGCTTTGTTCATAATTGTTTGTTTTTATGGAATTCTTCCTACGTTCTTACACTCTTGGGAAAGTATTGAGACGACGGAGGCATCCCTGGTTAATAATAAAATAATTTCGCCTTTACTTCTCTTTTCATCTACGACGACACGAGGTCAAGAATCTCGCGCGTTCATTTCATCTTCGCTACCGGAGCTAGTTCCACAAGGCCAAACCCACAGTAGGCTGTTTCACCCCTTAGGACAGGCTTATTCTCCACAGAAGGCTACACAAGCATCGCAAAGTTAAGTAAAAATTGGAAAATAAAAAAATATTTCTAATAGAAATTCATATTTTAGATGCATTTTTACAATTACCGCATCCTTTTTCAAATAAAAAGAGAATATTCATAATACACAACACGGCTCATTTGCCTTTTACGCCCAAGCGGCCCACTATCCATGGAAGAATCATCCGCAGCACCCTCCCCTACCCAATGGAAGCTAAAAAGAGAGAATCCAAGCGCCTCCTACAGAGGAGTTCTGAGACCTTCCACCGTTCGGGATGCCTTCGGGATGCGTTCGGGACGCAAGCAAAGGTTTGTCTTCACGTATGAACCAAATCGTTCCATTTCTAATGCGGTGCGTCAAGGAATGGCGAATTGGTTTTTCTACGCTTAAACGACCTTAAAAATACCAAAAAGATACCTTTACATAACAGACTATCGCAATAATTTATTATTTTTGTATCTCAAAAATGCAAACAACACATAAGGAGAAGTCTGATGAGTAAAAAAGACAAAGACATAGCCCTCTTCGTTTCATTCTGCATAGAAGAATACGGAGCTGTCAAGGGACTGACAGGAGACCGAGTGCTTGACTTATTCTCCGAATATGGAGTGACAGACTATCTTAGCGAATGCTTTGAACCGCTTCACACACAAAGTCGCCAATGGTTGATAGCAGAAATTGACGAATTTATTGAAATCAGAAAAAAAAGCACTGACTGCGCTACATTTCATAGAATCAATTAAAATAGAGAAATAATATGTTTCAGATAAACCAAAACAACCTTCACCTACTTTTGCCTGGCAAAATAAGCTGGCTGGTGGAATATCTGCACGAGGACTATGGTTTTACGCTGCAAGAGAGCCTTCATCGCATCTATCATTCAAAACTCTACAAGAAGCTGTCAACAGAGAAGACAAAATACTGGCACTTGGGTCCTGTGGACCTATACAATGAGTTGAAGGCAGAGCTATAATGTAAAGGGACTAAAGGAAGCGAAAGGGAAGGCGCCTCGCACCAGGGGAAGCGAGGACAAACAAAGCGAGGACAGGCATGAAAAAGGGTGGGGATCAGTTCCCCACCCTTTTGTTATAGAGAGATGTTTACTTACTTCTTGGTAAACTTCTTGCCGTCGCGGATGACGACACCACGGTAGTTCTTGCCCACCTTCACACCCTGGAGGTTGTAGGTGTTGCCATCCTTACCGAAGTTGCCTTCCACACCATAGATACCCACGTCAGTGACCTTGACTGCGTTGACAAACTCCATCTCGGGAGCCTCGTTGATGTAGCCGTTGTACCACAGGACGACGTCGTAGAGGTTGTCGTTGCTGACGAGTGCATCGACATCGACATCCTCGTTCTCATTCTTGAAGGCGATCTTCTGACCATCCTTCTCGATAGCATAGGCAGCCTGAGAGCCATAGACGATCTTCACCTGGCGGAGAACGATGACGTCGGCTCTGTGCTCGTCGTAGTTGGCCATTGTAACCTCGACAGGATCAACCTCCTGAGAAGCACCAGCCGTGATCGTCAGACTGTCGGCAGTCGTGACACCACCATCGATCTCACGCAGCTGCGGGATGCCAGCGAGGGCATAGAAGTCAAGCTTCACAGTACCAGAGACGGTGCTGTTGAGTTCGAGCGGCAGCGTAGAGTTGTAGAGAACGACAGCCTTGCCATCCTGACGGAGAGCGATATCCTTCGTTCCGTAGTAAGGATTGGCGCGTACATAGACCACCTTCGCATTGTCGAGCACGAGACGGATGTTGTCCTCGCGGTCTCTGCGGACGTTGAGCTCAGCAATCGTCTGGTTGTGATACTTCGTAGCATCCTGGGCGATGAGCTTCACGGCCTTCAGAGAAGCGTTGCCATCGGCGAAGCCGGTACCCGGAGCGTTGAACCATCCGAGAACGGTGTACTTCTGACCGGAGACAGTGTTGGCCAACTCATCATTGTCGGTGAGGTTGACGAAGCTGTAGTCCTCCGTGAATCCGTAGTACTGACCATCCTGGCCCAGCACCTGGAGACCCTTGATGCTAACGAGGTCGCCAGGATAATTCTTCACCTGACCAACCGTGCAAGCGATGGGATCCATGTCGCCAGCCACGCCCGTTGCGGTCAGGTTGGCATCTGTGGTCACACCCTCGATATCAGAAGTAGAGAGGATGCCTGAGGTGCAGGTGACATTGACCTGGACATGGCCGCTCACCGTCGTTCCCTGCGTCAGCGAGAGAGAGGTGTTGAGCAGGTCGATGGCCTTGCCATCCTCGCGAAGGATGTAGTTGTTGTCCTTGGCATAGACGACCTTGGCGTTGTTGAGCACAAGCGTCACGTTGTCCTGGCTCTTAGCAGCTGTGGCCAGATCGGCGATGGTAGAGCCCGTCACGCCACTTTCCTCCTTGGTGAACGTCATCTCGGCGACATCGCTATAGATGTCATTCACGCGGGCCACTGCCTTCACCGTCGTTGTCTCGGTGATGGTGAACGGAGCAGTATAGGCGGGATCCCTGCTCGTCGGCGCGGTGCCGTCGGTGGTATAGAAGATGGTAGCGCCTTCCTCGGCCGTGATCGTCACGTCGGTGCTACCCGTAAAGTTCTGGTTGCCACTGATGACCGGCGCGGCGGGCTTAGCCACCTCGCCACCAAGGAACTCCACAATCTGCAACTTAGCCTTGATGGCACCAGCGCCCGGCTCGTTATACCAAGCGACGATGTCGTAGGTGGCATCCTGGTCGGAGCTCACCTTGTCCAAGAAGTCAGCTATGTTGGTAAGCGTAGCGAAATTCGTGAAACCTGTGCGTGCATAGTAGGCAGCACCTTGTCCCAAATCGCCGTAGGAGTCATTATAGATATTGACCTGGCTCAGCAGAACCAAGTCGCCCTTGTAGTTGGAGCCCAACTGCTCGATGGTAGCCGTCACGGGGACATTCTCGCCCGTGGCGTTGGTCTGCGTCAGTTTGTTGCCGTTGGTGACACCAGCGACATCCTCTGCTTTCAAGAAACCATTCTTGTAAGTGACGTTCATCGTCACCGTACCATTGAGCGTAGCGCCCTTTTCGAGAGAGAGAGAGGTGCCCATCAGGTCGATGGCCTTGCCACCCTCGCGAACGATATAGTTGGTGCCGTCACCATAGACCACCTGTGCATCGGTGAACTTCAGCGTAGCGGAAGCCACATCGGCAGCACCAGTCATTAAGTCGTCGATGGAGTAGGTCGTACCTACCTCGCCACCACCCGGCTCGTCACCACCCGTACATTCTACGGTGATCTTGGAGAAGTACATGGGGCCTGAGAAGACGGAGAACAACAATGAGGAGGCTCCCTCACCTTTGACCGTATAGGTCTTTCCGCCTTCAAACTCAGTACTGCTCGTATTGTTATTGCGGTCGTAAATATAGCCGCCAGCAGACTGGTACTCAAAGGAAACGGAATTGATCTTGACAGACTCCCCGGTCGTAAACTCGAAGTACGTTTTCTGCTTAAAGGCATAAGATAGCGTGCCGTTGTAGTCGGTCGCTGCAAACGAACTGGTCCCGGATGTCATCGTAATCGTGACTCCATCCTTTGTCAAAGACGTTCCACTACTCACATCGGTCGCCGGGTCGAAGACCACTGTCCCCGCGGAAGCTACTCCGCAGAACAATGTCAACAAAGACAACCAAACAAATCGTAATGCTTTGTTCATAAATGATTTTCTTTGTGGGATTCGTCCGTGTAAGCTACTTTTTCCTTAGGTGGGGAAAAGAAGCCGTTGGCCTCATCCCGGTTAATAATAATAATGTAAAAAAGATAATAACTTCGTCTATTCAACCCGTGAATGGGAAGGTGCCCCCAGGGAGCTGCGTCAAGGTCGGCTTGGGAGGTGTTGCACCCAGCGACTTATGCTACGTCGGTTTCTATGGCTGCGCACCCACGAGACTTGCCGCCGTCGGCCTCGCTCACCATAAAGAACGTATAATTCTCCATAAGAACCAAAGCCGTGATGCAAAAATAAGCAAAATAAATGAAAAACAAAAATAATAGACTACTTATTTTCTCATTTTTCGCAAAATAACACTTTTAGGCCGTTCCTCTAAGATAAAAATAGATATTATATACGCTTTCATCTATATACGTATATATAATAAGGAAAAAGGAAGCGGCACCCGGCCAAAGCTTGCGCCTTTGCCCGATGCCGCTATACGGTTTCTCTTACGAGGGAGTGATTACTCTTCTACGAGGGAGACACGAGTCTTTCTGCTCTTCGGCATGACATTGGGGGCCTTGCCCGGCTCGAAATAGCTGTGCATATTGACCACCTTGTCCAGACGCACACACGGTCTGCCAGGCTTGGCAGGTGCTGCGCCAGGAGCAGAGGCCGGCGTGCGGAACTCCAGTGTGGCAAGCGGACCCCACTCGCCCTTGGCATTCTGTGCGATGGCAAAGGCATAGTAGTCGGTATTGGCATAGACGCCCCACTGAGAGTAGTCCTCACCATAACGGTTCCAGTAGTCGGGCATCTCGTCGTTCTTGAGGTACTCCTTGATAAACTCGAGGTCGCCCTTACCCCAATAGTCCTGGGTCATGACATCGTTCTTGGCAAGCACCAAGTCGCGCATCAGGGTAGCCTCATCGTTGGGCGTGAACCATACATACTGGAAGTAGTTGCCACCGACCTCGCCAAAGTCGCCGAGCTTGATGGTGACCGTGGCCTCGCCTTCACCACCGCTCTCCGTGGTGGTGACGGGGATGATCTGGAAGGGAGCGTCAGCCTCGTTGACATCAACGGGAAGGACATAGACCTCATAGTCGGTGCCCGGTTCCATACCAGACCACTTGTACATCTGCGTGTCGGTGTACTTATCGCTACCCCAAGACTTGATCATATCCTGGAGGTTGACAAAGCCCTCCTCCTTGCTCCACTTCTCGAAGAGCTCCTCGGCGGTACCGGCCTTGAAGGCGCAGAGGTAGTAGCCATAGCAGTCGCCGTTGGGCTGGAACCAGATGGTGAAGTTGTCGGGCTTCACCTCCACGACGGTGTAGAGGACTTTCGGGTCGCCCACCAAGTCGGAATTAGGAGTGGTGAAGTCGGCACGCGACGAGGCGCAGGCGATGCCGTACTTGTCGTAGCCCAAGGTGACGAGGCTATAGGTGCCATTGGACTGGAACTCCATGTCCAGACCCGTGAGCGTGGCGTTGGTGAAGTCGTCGGTGAAGGTCGGGCAGTCTTCGAGCTGGTCGAAGTACTGTTCCAGGGCAGCATCGCTGGCAAAGGAATTGGCCTGACCAGCGGGCATGCAGGCGATCTTGTATGACTTACACTCGGGAGTCTTCGTGACGGCGAGGCGGATGGTATCGGTGAGGTTGCCCTTGGAGAAGCTCAGAAACTTGACGTCGGCAGCGACGCGGCCCTCCAACTTGGTGAAATAGATGCTGTCGATGCGCTCGGCGAGGTAGCCGACGGGGGCCTTGTACTTCTGCTTCACAATGACACGGTTGGGATTCTCCTGTGCGGAAGCTGCCAGCGTGAGCAGCGCGAGAGCAAGGGTAGTAAAGAATTTCTTCATTGTTTCTTTGGTTAGGTATTATGTTTTGGATCCACCTGGTTCCCAATGCAGGAAAGAGGCGGAAGGGATGGTTATCTCAAGAATTTAAATGCTTTGTCGCCCACGCGGAGGATATAGGCACCCTTGGGCAGTGAGCTCACGTCGATGGGCTGACCATCATAGTGGGGCAGACTGAGGCGGCTGCATCCATTGAGGTCGTAAATCGTGGCGTTAGCCTGAGCATTGCTCAAGCCGTTCACGAAAATCTGCCCTTCTCTGTAGGCGATACTGACCGCAGACTCCTGCTTGGTGGCTGTGGCAATGTCGTTGACGAGGCCATCAAACTTGAGGCAGCGCACCTTGTCAAACTCGTAGGACCAACGGTCGGTGGCGCATGCGATGGAGAACGTGTTGGCTTCGCCAAGGAAGTCGATACGGCGAATGTCATCGAGGTTGAAGCTCTTGGGCGCCGTGCCATCCTTCGGGACCACGAGCATCCGCACCTGTGCGGAGGCCATGCCAAAGGGAAGCAGCGTCAAGGCCAATGCCATGAAAGTCTTCTTCATCATAGTTACACTAAAGGTAATATTCTTATTTCTGTCTTAATAATCCAGGTGTGGAGGCGCGTCACCGCCTCTGTCTCTCTCGGCTTCCCCACCCTTTTCAGAACTTGGTGCTTCCTTAGTAGGTGGAGACTCTGCGGCTGCAAATATAAGGAAAATAGTCCAAAGGACAAATGGAGCAAACAGAGGATGGGTTAATTTTATATATATTTAACCATTTCAAGGACCCCTAGTAACTATTCAGCAATAACACTCCTTTGAGTTTTTTGTCAACAATCCTGACAA
>ENA-UAPH01000829-UAPH01000829.1-human-gut-metagenome-genome-assembly--contig:-NODE-829-length-10476-cov-7.717494_pt1 | contig 10476 bp, 8 predicted proteins | sample MGYA00243482_ERZ654581 | MGnify/ENA primary metagenome ERZ654581 (study PRJEB26926, sample SAMN06164676) | human gut metagenome | biome: ENVO:00009003; feature: ENVO:2100002; material: ENVO:00002003...
AACCTCAACGCCCTTGTCGATACCGTCCGGCATGAAATCATTGAACGGTATCGCCCCGGCGAAGATGACCCCCATTTGAAAGTGTTGCAAGCCGCCCATATCAGTGATGATGAGTATTTCAGTCACATGGTTCTGGATGACCTCAACCTGATTATCCGGGATATTCGGGAAGCCCATAAAAAGGACAGTGAGAGTGCACCCCAGACCACTGTTGCCAATGAACTGAAAGAAAATCTGGAAGCGGTCGAAAATTTCAAGGGCAGCCGGGATGAAAAGCTGGTTGTTCTTTACTGCAAGCAGCTCGGTATCAACTATAAAAATCTGTCAGACGAAGAATTTCGCTGGCTGATTCGGATTCTCAAAAAATCAAAGAAAATGGGAACGCCTATCAGCCAGAGGAAAAAACGGTAACAAAAAACCGCTGTTGCATGGTTGTGTTAGCTTCCATGTAGCAGCGGTTTATGCTGTGGTTATTCAGTTGAAATTTCAGAAAGACAGGCTGGAATTTATGAACTTAATGCCGTTACCAATGATAAATATCTTTCTGTCTTTTTCTTAATATCATCTTCACTAACACCATAATAGATATACAAATCTTTTGAAATTTTCTCAAACTGTTTCATTACTTTCTTGTTTCCAGAATAAGATATACCGAATATATTCCAAATATAATCTATCTCCATCTCAAGAGAATCATCACCGATTCTTATTTCATATAGATGAAAGTTCATAGGAATTACATTATCTGGCATTTCGGCAATCATTTCGCTTCGAGTCTTTATTTTACAAAAATATTCTCTGACAGATTCTTCATTAGAAACATCCGGCTTTGGAATATCCTTCATTTCACCTAAAACTTCTGGTTTATGCTGTAAAATCAAACTCTCCTTTAGGTTTTTTTGTTGTTCAATATATTTTCTCTCAGTTGAATTAGTTTCAATTAGATTGTAGGTATTCATTGCATATTGTACCAATTCATCAAGAGTATGTGAATCTGCAACCACTTTCTTCTCTACTATCTTACGTCTATATCTGTAGATAATATTTCGTATCCTTACTTTTAGAGGCTTTTTCCGTGTTCTGCCAGCTATAAAAATACTTGTTGGGCCATCTGCACCACCTATTATTGAAACTTCACTTTTGCTTTTTTCTTTCATAAGTGTTCATCCTCGCAAATTGGAATTTGACTAATCCTACATGTGCATCATATTACACTCATGTAATTATCCTCTACATAAACAGCTTTTCCATCAGCAAGCTTAATCTCATCTTTGCCGTTCGGTAATACTGTTGTTTCAGAACCATTCCAATGGGGGATAATAGGATTGTCAATAATATGTAATCCATCTGTTAAATTTCCCGCCGCATACATACTTCCTGCACTGATTCCGACATATATAAGTCCGTTTTTAATTGCATTATTAAGTATTCTATCAAAACCAGTTCTAGACATTTCACGACAAAGCACAGATACATCACCACCACTGACAAAAACAGCATCAAATTGGTTTAATTCTTCAAAAGTTAATAGCCTTGTAAGCATAAACGGGGTTGTAACATACGAAGAATAGGTTCTTTGATAGTCTTTTGAAAGAATTAATTCCAGATTGTACACTAATATATTTTCGTACTGAATTCCCATTAGAAAGAGTTCATGAAAACATATTGCAAGCGACTCTCTTGCACCATCTGTTTCAATGCCAGCTGTTGGAATATAAAGCACTTTCACATCCTTCGGACACTTTCCAATAATATCAAAGAATTTCTCTTTCATCTTATCGGTCAACCCTGCAGATGTAAGAAATAGATGTTTTCCATTCATATTCTTTTACCTCGTCAGTCGAGTAGACTTACACCTCACAATGTAAGCCCCTCACAGAACCGTACGTGCGGCTTTCCCGCATACGGCTCTTCATAATAATATTTACAGTCTCAAAACAAGCTGACATAAATCTTTGGCATTGCCAATGGATAATATTTCAGCATTTCAATGAATCCTTCTCTTGTATAACTCTTTCTGTCACTTCGTCTATTCAGCACCTTAAACAGAAGTTCTCTCACTTGTTGTTTGTAGTTTGAAATCATTCTGCCATTAAAACTTATGCCATAGTACCTATAATGACCTATTAGTTTCAGATTTAGCATACCCATTAGTTTCTTTAGCGGTTGGTCTCTATTCGCATATAACCATACCTTGATATCTCGAATTTTCTGTCTGAATTTCTTAGAGCTTGTCTTTGGCATTATATATGGCATGCCTTTGCGTGAACGCCCACAATAGAATGTGAATCCCAGAAAATCAAATGTTTGTAATCTGATACACTCACCGCTCTTTTGCTTTGCCCTTGCAATATAAGCACCGCTTTGTAAGAGACGACTTTTACTATCTTCTAATTGCAGACCGAACTTTTCCATTCGTTCTTTAAGAAGCTTGTAGTAATTCTCTGCTTCCCATTTGTATTGAAATCCTGCAACAAAATCATCTGCATATACAATTAGAAAGTTATCTCCCTTGCATTCTTTGGTAATAATAAACTTATACCATAGTGTCAATACATTGTGCATATATATGTTTGCTAGGATTGGACTTATGATATTGCCTTGAGCTGAACCTTCTTCATTCACCATAAGTTCACCATTATCCAGCACTCCCACTTTAAGATACTTCTTGACAAGACCAATTATGTTGGGGTCTTTAATATAAAGTTTGAGAAACTTGATAATCCATTCATGCTTCATATGGTCGAAGAATCCTTTGATGTCAGCATCCACAATATAGCAGATTTTCGTATTGTTTAAGCTCTTATACAGTTCTTTTATTGCGTTATGACATCCTCGATTTGGTCTGAATCCGTACATGCAATTCAGAAATCTCGGTTCATAGATAGCTTCCAGTATCTTCTTTAATGCTAATTGGACTATTTTATCCTCGTAGCATGCAATTCCTAATGGTCGAAGTTTTCCATTGCTTTTAGGGATATATACCCTAATTGATGGCTGTGGTTTGTATGATTTTCTTTTCAATCTTTCTACCAAGTCATCTATGTTTTGTTCCAGATTCCTCTCGTATTCTCTCTTCGTAATCTCATCCATACCAACTGCCTTACTTCCGTCTAATTCTTTGTGACATTGCAGAAGCATTTCTTTATTGATTAGATGATACAACGATGTGAACTCTGGTCCCGGCGAATTTGCCGATATTTCTGCTATTCTTTCTAATTTCGTTTCCATCAATACCTCCGTCCCTGAGTACGGTTGATGTGTCCTCAGAAAGACCATTATTATGTAGCTCCCTTCCCTCCATTGGCATTACCCAACTTCTTCAGTACTATGAAGCTATCCGACTGCCTACTATTCTTTTGGCATTCTCCTGTTTTGCAGTTGTTTGCCATACTTGCAATGGCAAGAAACAATAGGCTCTCCCCAGTTGACTGAATAATCACAATGTAAAACATAAAGTGCTCTTTGACCCCGCAGAAGCAAACCATTTCTTACCATGACGATTTGGTTTGTGTTGCTTTCCGCTGGAATTAAAACGTCAGCCTTCCAGATGTCAAAATTTCGAGGCTCAATCACACTCTCTATTTTCTCGCTGTCTACGCTTAGCAACTACCATTACTGGCAGTCACCCAAGACTCGCTACTGGCGGTTGGTTAGACCTTACCAGACAGGCATTCCACCTGCTAGACTACTCGCCCTTATCTGGGCGCACAATTCCGATTTGTTGCTCAAATCATATCACATTCTCAAACATATCTCAATTCCAATTGTCTCTGCCCCCATCTATTGCATTGCCTTTCGGCGTAAATGTGTTTCCTTCTGTTTTTTATTCATCATTTTTTCCATAATCATCTATTTCCTTTCTTTCCTGTGCCCGACAGAGAGAGGTTTGCTTCTGTCCCTGCCGGGAGTTTATCGGCACGCTGACAACGCAAGTGTCTGTTTATTGCAAAAGTAAAATGCAGAAAGTTGCAGACCGCATTTGTAGGTGATTGCAGAAGCAACGGATGGGGTGAATGTAGGTCTTAATTTGCCGCATCCGTTGCTTTTACAGGGGTTTGGGGGAGTAGCCCCCAAGAACTGTTTGCAACAAACTACATACACGATATTTTGCAACAACCTACATTTTGCCTCTGCAAAAAACAAAGTGTCAACATGGGGTTTGAAACTTTTTTCGGGTAGTTATTTCTGTCGGTGCTAAACGTGTGCCACTGGCACTCAGCACCCTCTGTACTCCCGGCAGACAAAACGAAACTCCTGCCGCTGTCCCTTCGGCATGTTTTCCGTTCTGCCTGTTTTTCAAAAATCCTCAGAATCGGATTTTGTGAAAATAAAAAAGCCGATGCAATTTCATCTTTTACAAAAGTCCAAAATACATCGGCTCAATCCTTTGACCTGATCGGTCTTTATTCATTTTTCTGACTGGCTCATACAGTCCATTTTTAATAATGAGCAAAACAAAAGGCACTAATCCAGACCGTTACTGTCATCATGAATGATTCTTTCTAATTTGTTCATGCTGATGCAACTCCTTTCTTTGGTTCTGTAGGTGGAAGCAATGATACTGGAACGAACACACCTTTTGCAATATCTTCCTGACGGATTCCCTCTTTTTTTGCGTCCATCGCCGCTTTCTTTTTGGCTTTCGTACGTTCATAGTATTCTTGCTGCTTGCCATTTGCTTTTCTTTTCAAGTAATTCTGATGAAGCCTGTCTTTTCTGGCTTCCCGCTTCTTCATTTCTTCAATTTCTTCTAGTGTCATTTCTACCTCACCGAAATGTGGAGGTAAATATTTTCCAATGAAATTGAAATAGATTTCCACTTCCTGTGTTGTTTCAATGCTTCCTTTTCGATCACGCTCATGAACCACAATCTTTTCAACAAATTCGTTCAGCATATAAGTAGTCAATTCATCAAAGTTTTGGTATTTATCAACCAGAGCAATAAACTTCTCCGCCGATCTGCGACCTTCTTCATAGCCTGATAATTCAGCTTCCATATCTGCAATTTCTGCCGACAAATCTTTCTGTTCTTTAGAATACTGTCCGTCAAGAATCGCATAGCGTTTATCTGGCAGTTTTCCAAGAATATTGTCCTCATAAATTCTACAAATCAGTTTTTCCAGTTCCTGCACACGCTTTTTTGCTTCTGCTAATCTGCTTTTCAATCTCGTAATCTCACTGGACTGCTGTGAAGTCTGTGCCTTTTTTACTGTTTCCAAAAATTCTTCACGATTCAATTGTGAATACTCCGCAATAGCCCTTAACAGTTCCTTAATGAGTTCTAAAACCACATCAGCATTAATTCTGTGCTGTGTCCGGCAGAGTGTCCCAACCGGAACTTTAGAATATGCAGAACAAGTATATTGTGGTACTCGCTTGCCATTATTTACCCGGTGGACATACATTTTGGAACCACAATCTGCACAGTACATCAGACCTGTCAGTGGGTGGGCTTCTCCCCATCCATCTGGATATCGTTTCACATTGCTTCGAATTCGCTGAACATTATCAAAAGTTTCCTGATCTATGATTGCTTCCTGTGTATTTTCAAATACCGTCCAGTTATCCTCAGATACATAATGGCTTTTCTTATCCTTGAAATGCTTTCTGGTTTTGAAGTTCACTGTATGACCAAGATACTCCCTTTTCTTCAGAATACCTGCGACGGTAGAAGAGCCCCATCCATAAGGATCTTTTATTTCTTCTACTCTGCCTTTCCATAATCCAGCATCTTTCTTTGCCATATGAACAGCTGGTATCTCAACCTTATCCTCTTTCAGCGCCCTGGCAATCTGATATGGTCCGTATCCATCCATTGTCATGTGAAAGATTCTCCGTACAACTGCAGCTGCTTCTTCATCAACAATCCATATATTCGGATCATCCTTGTCTTTCAGATATCCATACGGTGTTGTGCTTGCCACATGCTTGCCGGATTTTCCTTTAGCCTTGAAAGTAGATTTTATCTTTTTACTGGTATCCCTTGCATACCATTCATTCATGATATTTCGGAATGGAGTAAAATCATCGTCCTCCCGGAAGCTGTCTACGTTCTCGTTGACTGCAATCAGGCGGACATTCTTCTGTCGCAGCAATTCCATATACTGTCCGACTTTCAGATAATCTCTTCCCATTCGGCTCATATCTTTAATCAGGATCGTTCCGACTTTCCCCGATTCCACTTCTTTCATCATGGCAAGGAAACCTGGACGATCAAATCTGGTACCCGATATACCATCATCAGTAAAATGAACAAGATTGGTAAATCCATGTTCTTTTGCATATTGTTCTAATAATTTCTTCTGGTTTGAAATACTGTTGGATTCTCCGTTTAATTCATCATCACGACTAAGACGTTCATACAACGCTGTCAAGAATCCCTGTTTCTCTGTCATAGTCAGATGTCCTCCTTCCTTCGTTTATTGATTTCCTGTTCTCATCCCATATCCGTTCCTGTACCGGGTTCTGATGTTTCCGGGACGTATTAACCATAAAAGACATGCTGAATGCCTATTCAACTCTGGTATCACTATGGGCAGGCTGTTTCGTTTTCAAGGTTCGTGTAAGAAGTAAAAAAGTTCCTTACACTAATCGAAATGCTCAGAGGTCTTTTTACAGGCTCTTATTGCAATTTTTTTGATTTTGTGCCAACTTTTTAAAGTTCCTTACACAATCTCTTTACTGACGAAACAAAATACGGACATATTTTGAATTTTTACAAAATACAATTTTGTTCTTTAAGGTAAAAAAATAAGCCTCAAGAGACTTTTTAATCATTTTGGAGCTCCAACTCTTTAAAATTAATTGATTAAGAAGTCTCTTCAAACTTACTACACCTGCCGCCTGCTTGTAAATGTGATACTGCTTGACGGCAATGCTGTCCGGGTCCCGCATCTCCAGACGATCAAACAAAATGTCCAGAGGGGACTCGTAGTCCTCGTCCTCTTCTTTTACCTGTGCCGAGCCTAACATCTCCATGATCATGGCGAAGTTCTGTTCTTCCGGCGGAGCTTCGTGGAGCAGATACAGCATCAGTGCCTGAAGCAGTGCGGTTTCGCTCTTCTCCCAGAAGGGATCAGAGGACTGGGAACCTTTGGGTGTGGTGTTTTGTATCAGATTGGAAATAAGACGGAGCACGTCTTTGTCATCGTGGACATACTCGAATGGATTGTAGCAAAAAGATGTGTCGGGATTGATGAGGTCAAAGACACGCACCTCATATCCTTTCTTTTCCAGCAGACCGCCTGTCTTTCGGAGCAGCTCGGCTTTCGGATCGGTGATGACCATCGAACAGCAGCACTGCATGATGTTTGGCAGGGCAAAGCCTCTGGATTTTCCTGCACCGGAGCCTCCCACTACGAGAATGTTGAGACATCTGCGGTGCTTGTGGGTGTCAAGGCTAATGCGGAAGTTCTGTGTCAGCAGGATGTTCTGGGAGTACGGCTTCTGGCTATATTTCTTACAGATCTGCCGGGCATCGCCCCATCTGGCAGAGCCATGTTCTTCCCCTCTGCGGTAGTTCTTCTGACTGGAATAAAAAATGCCGATCCCAGCTGCGTAGAGTAACGTGCAGACCAGCATCGACTTGATGGTATATTCCGTATAATGAAACTGGAAGGGATGGTTCAGCTTTTCTGTGAGAACCTCCATCAGCTCGAAAAGATTCCTGCCCGGCTGGATGGCATCCGCAATCAGAATTGCTGCCCACCAGATGACAGGCAGTCCGGCAAGCCAAATCACCCAGTCTGACTTCCGGCTGTTTGTTACCGGGATGGCTGCTGTTTGGGCCTCTCTGCTCTTGGCAGGTCCGTAATGTGGAAGCTGTCCACTCCCGGAACGAGGGCAAGGCTGCTTCCATTCTCCCAGTTTACGTGGATCTGCCCTGCATCGTCTACCATATCCACCTTACCTTTTAAGCCGGGTGGCATGTGGCTCTCCCCCTCCATGCTGTTAAGCGTGACCTCGGTTCCCGGCGGATATCTTCTCCGCATGGCTTCTATTCTTTCTTGTGTCATATTTCTGTATATTTGTACCACATCCTTTCTTCATCTTCCCCTTCCACGGTATGGGCGGTATCTGGATTTCATGATCTTTAACAGGACGCTGTCGATCCCATCGGAATAGCGTCCGTTTTTCAGGTATGTGTCCCGGAGCTGGTTTAAGGCTTCCACGGATTTGCTGTGTTCGGCTTCTGTCAGGTAGAGCTTTCCCTCTTCCTGCTCTGCCAGCTTCAGAACCAGATCCCGTGTGGTATCCACCGGAAGCCCCTGTTCTTTTTCCTGCCGGAACACTTCCCGGAGTGCATGGATCAGCATGTGGTTCATGATCCGGTCCATCTTTACATATCGCATTCTTGTCATAGGCGAGCCTCCTTTTTTCCTCTTTTTTCTCAACCACAACATACCACACTTCCTCCCGGAAAGCTACTGCAAAAGAGCCGGAAAAGCCCCTTTTTATCAGCGTTCCGGAGACTTTTTACTCTTGGCAGGTTTCTCCGTTTTTTCCTCCGGGATGGCAAATTCATCGGTCATAAATTCCTGCTCGCTTTTGCCAAGGTTGCGGTCTACCTGCTTGCCAATGGAATAGGCTGCACTCTTTACATCCTGGATAAAGGAGCGGAGTTCTTTCGGATCTTTCTGTCCGAATGCCTGCATCTGGCATACCTTGTCAAAGGAAAAACCGGAGACATCCACGCCGTATTTCTGTGCTGTCACATACGCCGCACAATAGGCCTGTGCCGATACCCCTGCCCGGCTGTAGCTTCCATCGTGATGGTCAAGGGATGCACAGGCCAGCTCCCGGCTGATGGAATGGAACGTTGCATTTTCGCTCATGCCATTTCGGACATAGATCGTCCGCTTGTTCGGGATGTACTGTGCCTGTACCTTATCCGGCAGATTGTCTGCGATCTGAATCCGTACCTCGCTGTCGGTCAGCAGTGCTTCCATCATCTGGTCCATCGGCTTTGGCTCTGCCTCTTCCGGCTGCTTGGTACGGATCTGGCTGATGTCATAGGCTTTCTGGATGGAGTACCCCTGCTGGATGACACCGTCCTTTTCATATTCCTGTCCGACAATGAAGTTGTATCCCTTGCTTCCGGTCTTGACTACCTTGCCTTCTTCCTTCCATTTTTCAAAGGTCTTGACCTGCCGGATCTCCGGATTCTGTGCATAAAGCAGGAACAGGTTGTCTGTCCTCTGCGGCTTGCACTGTCCCATAAAATCAAGGAATCCTTTTAAGGAGTCCCCATTCTGGAAGACCTCCTGTGCCTTTCCATCGATCATACCCCAGATTTCTTCCCTCTCCTGCTTTTTCTGTGCGGCATATTCTTCTTTCGATAACCGCTGGGCGGACTGCTCCTGCGAGTCCTGCCCTAAAAATTTTGTCAGGTCCATCTCCTACCTCGCTTTCACCTTTCGTTTATTTCTTGCTTTCTTCTGCGTTTTCCTTGGTCCACGGTTCTTTTCCCGGCTCCGCTTCTGGGATTCCTCTGCTTTCTCCCGTTTGATGTTCTCCAGCTCCCGGCGGACACTGGGACGCTCCTGTTCCCTCTGCCCTGCATCAGTCCCTTTTTCCTGCCCGGTAGAAATATTTCTGCTGTGCAAGGAAGAGCCGGACAGATTCTCTTCCCCCTCTTCCTGCACCGGGATAAAATTTTCCGGTTCGGAAAACTCCTTTTCGGGATGATTCTGGTTCTTTTCCTCTTCAGAAAAGTCCATGTCACCGACCTGGAATGCTTCGTCCAGATCGCTGATTTCAAACTGCACCTCGCCCTCCGGCATCTGCACAGTTTCCTGTACTGCTTCGGTTTCCGGTGCTTCCATTCCGGCGGTTACCTCATGGACAGCTTCCCCGACTTCGCTCCTTACAAAATCAAGGTTCATCTTATCCATGACACGGTTGACTTTGGCTGCATCATCGGCAAAGACCATGACCTCGCTCATCTCCGGGTTCTTTTTATCCCGGATGATCACATAGAGCAGTCCTCGTTTCCTGCCCTCACTGCAAAATTCTCTCAGGCGGTCGGACGGTACGGTAAAGAACTTCAATGGCTTGTTCTCCTTTAACATCCGCACCATTCTGGTCTTGCCCCTCGTTTTCTTCTGGTCTTTTAATACGGCGGCAACAAATACCGCCAGATGCTTTGCCAGCGTACCCGAAAGCCTGAGCCCGTGGTCCACGCCGTCCAGGGAATACCGGACGATCTGGTCCGCCGCATCGCCTCCATAATTCATATCGTTCACCTGCTTTCTGTTTCCTTTTGTCTGGTTTTCTCCGTCTTATCTTCTTCCTGTTCTGCCTGTCTCTGGATCTGCTCTGCCAGACGCATCCGCTCTTCCATCTCTCTGGACTGCTGTTCGATCCGGATACAAATGCGGATATCCTTTCGAAGCGGCTTCAGTTCTTCGGTGATCTGACCGATCCTGACACCTGTCTCTTATACACATCTGACGCTGCCGACGAAGCTAGAAG
>ENA-UAPH01000845-UAPH01000845.1-human-gut-metagenome-genome-assembly--contig:-NODE-845-length-10344-cov-4.720673_pt1 | contig 10344 bp, 5 predicted proteins | sample MGYA00243482_ERZ654581 | MGnify/ENA primary metagenome ERZ654581 (study PRJEB26926, sample SAMN06164676) | human gut metagenome | biome: ENVO:00009003; feature: ENVO:2100002; material: ENVO:00002003...
TCGTCGGCAGCGTCAGATGTGTATAAGAGACAGGTTTACATTCTTTATTGTTAATCAGTTACGAGCTACAGGCTACAAGCTACAAGTACCTTTCGGAACATAGCGCAGCTACTTGTAGCTCGTAGCTTGTAGCCCTTCCGCACCCCTATGCTTTCATGGGGTGGTGAAAGCCTCGGTGTATGGGGTAGCGAAATTTTGGTTTCGCGGGGTGTGGAAATTCGGATTTCTGGGGTTAGGGAAATTTATCCACACCAGTCTTAAATCCACTCCATTAACAGCTTTATTCTATCACAATCATCGTCCAGTATTTCAATGAAGGAAGCGTAAAGGTTATCGCTCCGTCTTTCTGTTCGAAAGCCAGTTCCTGCGAGGCTCCGGCATGGGTGTCGGGAGTAGCCACCCATACTTTGCTCACTTTCCCCGCAACATTCAGCTTCAAGGGCACTTTAGTCACCAACCGTGGTTCGGGCATTGTCCCGTTCAGATCTCTCCAACACAGGCTGTTTGCACTCAGGAAGTTCAGCAGATGAACCACCTGCTTACCACCCACCCTTCTGGCAAAAGAAGTTATGGCTGACTTCTGTGGCGGCCAAGTGTTCAGATTCAGATTCTTGCTTGCATCCGTACATACCAGCGTTACCTTCTCCTCCTCCCCGCCATCGCGAAGAAGATTCTGATAAGCAGTCATAAAGTCATAATAGCGCACAACAGCCGTCTTCAAGGCATCACTCATCTGCAAACGGGTATTCGGGAAATATTCGCTGCACAGCATGTGGTCGCCTCCCAGTTCCAGATGGGAACCGCCAAGGGCAAACATCACCGCATCCGTCAGCAAGATTCCCGGCATATTGAATTCACCGGAACTCTTCTCATAATTCATATAAGCCGCAAACACCGTCTTCAGTGCCTGATTTCCGTACTGATGGTTCGCTTTCAGGATCGTATATAAGTCCGTGAAATCAGCTTCATCCCCCCAAACTTCATTATACAGGAAGTCGACTTTGCCCGTACCTGCAATCTGGGATGCCCCGTAGCTACTTACTGCATTCATCACCAGTCGTTTATCAGGATGTTTCCCCTTCATAGCTTCAATAAACGAAACATAAGTCTTAGGCAGATTCACCTTATTCCCCCTGTAATCATAGCGGTCGCCACGGTTGCCCAACTGGTCTATCTGATAGCCGTCAAAGTCAAGACTGGCATAGACATCATCGTTGCGTTGGGCAATATATGCCTGCCATTCGGCATTACCCGGATCGAGCAGATAGATATTGCTCTTCCAACTGTCGGGCAACGTATGGGCATCCTTATCCGTATGTCCTGTGCCTTTAAAGATGTACCACTCTTCTTTCACACCGTCACCGGCTGCATCATCGAGCGCACCGAAACAAAGATTATAGAACATCGCCTTCATTCCATACGAGTGCTGGACGCGGATATAATCCTTTACCGACTGTGTATAGATATCCCGGTTGGCGATATCTTTATATACTGCATCGAGATGTTCGCGCGTACCGCCCAGCGGCCAGTGGTGCTTGTTGTGCCAGTCCTGAAACTGTACACCATTGATATGGCAACGGTTCAGAAAAGCCATTTCCTCCTGAATTTTACTTTCCGTTTTAGAAGCGTCGAAGGTGGCGACAAAGCCATAACGCGGGAAGCGGGTCCAGTCGCTGGATACATCGACGGCAATAGTACCGAGAATGATTTCCGTACCGTCTTCTTTAGTGCGATAAACGTCCGCCAGATATCCGGTGAAATCCGTTGCAGGGACAGTCCACGTCCAGGAACTGCCTGCGGCTGCCTGTTCGGAGATTACCTGGTTCAAAGTGCGGTAACGTACCTTTGCTCCCGCAGGCAGGACATCGGCTGTGAAGGAAACGGTTTCACCCGGTCGGTAGCAAGCCTTGTCAGTGGTCAGGTTCACAGTCAAATCGGAGGTAACGGGAGTGACATCAGTCACTCCTCCTGTTTCTCCTCCACCACCGTTACCACCGCCGGTTTCATCATTGTCTTTGCTGCATGAAGCCAAAAAGAACGTGGCAGCCATTGCATAAACTATATATTTCATCCTATTGAATTATTAATTAGCTACGAGCTACAAGTTACTACGCTGTACTCGTGGGCTAATAACCCGGCTATCATGCCGAAAGGCACTTGTAGCTCGTAGCTAGTAGCTTGTAGCTATTTCACAATCGAAATCGTCTCTTCCAGTTGATTCAGGGTAATCTTATAAGAACCTGCCGTCGTGATCTTCCATTTCAGGTCGATGCCTCCAATCATTACATCCGGATATTGGGCTTTGAAAGCATCGCTGGCCTTATCCAGGAACAACATCGGTTCCGTCTCGCCCGAAGGCTGCCGGTCGGCTACGGTCGGCATAAACCAGGCACCGTTCCAGTCCTCTTTCTTATCACAGGTCAGCTTCAACTCACCCACATTCAGTACACCTTGCCAGGTAAATACATACGGACTATCTGTGGCCTGCATCGGTGTGGCATCTCCAATGCTCCATCCCGCAGGCGTAGCATCCCCTACCATATAAATCATCTCATAAGGAACAAATTCGCTCATCATCATACGCTCTTTCCCTGCACGGATATCGACACATATCTTATAGGCCTTACCGCACTCGGCATCTTTCAGCACCCATTTATTGTCAGGATCGAACCCTTTCACAAATACCATTTCCGTATCGGTGTAAGCGGCGTCGGCATTCTTTGCCTTATACATATTCTCCCAGCTTCCTTCCGAAGTTCCGAACTTAAATTCCCCACCCTGACCAGCATTGAACAAACGGGCATAGCGGAACAGGAACGGATCGAGCACATCCTTTTTCATCGGCACAAATCCCCAGTCGTTCATACCTCCAACGAAATAAAGCTGATCGTAAGCCGGTCTGAGGTTCTCGGTCTGAGTCAGAGTGACAACACCGGTAAACAGATTCGCTTCAACAACATAGTTGAACTCTTCTTCAATCGTAAACGGTTCGTCCGGCTGATCGGCACTGGTACGAAGCACCAGCTTTCCGTCAGTTCCTTTGTTGTATGACGGCAAGAAAGAACCCAGCGTAGTGATAAACTTGAAGGAACCCGCAGTCATTTTTCCCGTCCATGTAAAGATACCATTGTCTTTCCGGGTCATTTCCGTTGCATCGTCCGCACTCCAACCGCCGGGAGTGGCATCACCTATCAGGTAAAGAGTGGAAGTCAACGGTTTGTAGGCAGTGACACTAAAAGAGGTGGTGGGTACCTGCGTCTCTTCCCGATCCGTTACTTTGGCTGTTAAGCGTGCTTCCAGAGAGATGTTTTCAGTAGCTTCCGCACCGAAATATTCACGAAGGATGTTATTCAATTCCTCCACGCTCTTCTTCCAGGTATATTCCTGCACGACATTCTCCAAAGCCACATAAGGAGCGGTAAAATTACTGCCCGCCTTGGCTAGTTCCAGTGTATAGGAAATCTTATTTCCCGTACCATAATTCGTGCCCGTTGTCCAGGAAAGTTCCAGGGCATCATCGCCATGCGCCTGTTCGTCCAAAACGACTTCCGTGTTGCTGGTGGAAAGCGCCAGTTCATTGTGCCCCTTGTCCAGTTCCATATAGTCATTGTCCACGCATGCAGACAATACCATGCAACCCAGCAATGCAAATACTATATGTGAGATATATCTTTTCATATTCTTCTTCTGATTTAAGTGATTAATAACCCGGATTCTGTGTCATCAGTATATTCGCATCCATTTCCGTCTGCGGAATGGGGAACAACAGGCGATTCTTGTTCACACTGTTCTTCCCGATGGATTGCAGGAAGCGGATGGCATACTCTCCATTATTGACGCGGATCATATCGAACCAGCGATGTCCTTCGAAAGCCAGTTCCATGCGCCGCTCGTGAATAATCTTCTCACGCATCGCCTCCTGCGACAGGCCCGAAACTTCAGGCAATCCGGCACGTTTGCGAACTATATTCAGGGGGGTGGCAGCCTGCCCCGGTTGTCCCATTTCATTCAGCGCTTCCGCCTTCTTCAGCAAGACATCCGCATAGCGGTACACAACAAAGTTATTGGGGTTCGTATTGTATTCCGGCGAAATAGTCTTGGACACCAGAAATTTGCGCACGTTATATCCGGTATTGGAATAAGAACTCTTGTAAGTCTTCCCGTCGAAGTCCGGACAACCTGCATAAAGAACCGTCAGCTCCTTCCGTTTGTCACCTTCTTCATACTGGCTCACAAATTCCTCCGTAGGCTGGTTCCAGCCGTAGCTGCCTGCAACAAAGTCCGAGTTACGGGGGCCCATGAAAGTGGAAAGCCAGGAAGACTGCCCGTCCGTTCCCCAGAAATCATATTCCGTACTTCCGGAATACTGCACCTCAAACAAAGATTCAGGACCGTTATTGATGGTAGCATCGAAGTTGTTTTCATACTTGCAGGTGGAAAGGTCGTAACCCAGGTTCGTAATCTCATTGCACAGTTCCACCACATCTTCATAATAGCTCGTATGGTTGGGAGCCAGTGTCAGGTAGATATCCGCCAGCATGGCAAGGGCGGCATCCTTACAGGCACGTCCTTTTTCTTCTTCATTATATTCCGCTTTCGCCGGAAGCAAATCGACTGCATTCTTACAGTCCGAAATGATCTGCTCATAAGTCTGATCCAACGTAGTGCGTGCTATTGCAGTAGATCCACCCGGAGTATAAGGTTCCAGACGCAAAGGAACGCCGCCATACAAACGGGCTAAAATATAATAGTAATGGGCACGAAGGAAATATGCCTCACCCATACAACGGTTCTTTATGCTTTCCGATACGGCTTCGGCCTGCGGAAGACTGGTCAGCACAATGTTGCACTGCCCGATGCCTACCCACGGAGAACGCCACATATACAGAGCCATCCCATTATCACTCTGCGTGATAAAGTTGGATGCCTGTATGGTTTCCAGACCGTCCGTACCACCGCCTGCACCTACCAGACTGTTGCCCGCAACGATATCCAGCGACCACATACGCTGATTGTAGAGATTGGAAGACTGAAGCGCCTTGTAGCAAGCGTTTGTCAGTGCCACGGCCACATCATCGGTCACGGTTGTTTCAGGATCAACGGCATATTTGGGCGACTTATCCAGGAAGTCGTTACATGATACCAGCATCAATACAGCCAGCACGTATAGTAAGTTTGTTATCTTTTTCATATCCGAATCTATTTAAAAGTTAAAGTTTAATCCTACACTGAATGTACGGGAAATGGGATAGCGGGATAAATCAATACCGTTGATATCCACCTCCGGATCGAAGCCGGAATATCCGGTAATGGTAGCCACATTCTCACAGGAAAGGGAAAGGCGTGCATTCTCTATCTGTAACTTCTGCAACCATTGTTTCGGGAAGGTATAAGAGAGTGTGATGTTCTTCACACGCAAGTAAGATCCGTCTTCTACAAAGCGGTCGGATACACGGCAGTTCTGATTAGGATCACCGAACACGGCACGCGGCATGGAGTAGCTTGTCCCCTCTCCGCGCCAACGGTTCAGCACATCAGTCGTCTGGTTGTATGCGGCAGCCATTCCGACGTTGTCGATATTGTTGGCGTTATAAATCTTATTGCCGGCCACTCCCTGAAAGAATACGGAAAGCTCGAATCCTTTGTAAGACAAGTTGTTGTTCATTGAGAAGAACCAACTGGGATTGGGATTGCCAATCACCGTGCGGTCACTGTCGTTGATGACACCGTCGTTGTTCAAATCCCTGAAACGGATATCGCCCGGTTCAGCTCCCGGCTGCACGGCATGCGCATCCACTTCCGCCTGATTTTGGAACAAGCCGTCCGTCACGTAGCCGTAGAAGGCATTAATCGGATAGTCTTTTGCCAGCATCGTCACATACGAGTTATTGATCTGGTTGATATAGTAAGGAACCGCGCTGTTCAAGTCCTTAATCTTATTCTTATTGTACGTGGCGGTCACGTTCGTTTCCCAACCCAGTTCTCCGGTCAGGTTGATAGTGTGCAGACTCATTTCCAAGCCTTGATTGCGCACTTTACCGGCATTCGTATAAGTGGTGGTGGTATCTTCAAATCCCGATGTGATGGGGATGGATGCCTTTACCAGCATATCCCTTGTCTCTTTCAGATAAGCATCCAGTGAGAATACGATCCGTGAATTGAACAGGGAAGCATCAAAACCGATATTCGTCTGTGCCACCTCTTCCCAATGAATGTAAGGATTGGCAAGCGTAGAGGAAACTAATGCGGTCTGATTGCCGCTCGTTGTTCCGAATGGATATACACTGGTATTGTAAGATGCCAGGTAACTATAATTACCGACACTTGCCTGGCTACCCGTCACTCCATATCCTGCACGTATTTTCAGGTCGTTCACAACGTCGTTCTTCGGGAACCAGCTTTCCTGCGAAATGCGCCATGCGGCAGATACAGAAGGGAAAGTACCCCAGCGGTTCTTTTTACCGAAACGGCTGGAACCATCACGGCGGACAGTTGCCGTCAGCATATAGCGGTCTTCGTAAGAGTAGTTGATACGTGCCATGTAAGAGAGCAACGCCCATTCATTGGAACTGCCACCAATGGCGTACATCTCCTGACCGTTATCCATTTCATGCACATTGTCGAACATGAAGACGTTCTTCTGCGCATTCAGGTAATCATTCTCATTCCACTGTGCAGACGAACCCGCCATTACTCCCACACGATGCTTTTCTGCAAAGGTATGGTCGAACAGGAAATAGTTATCCCACAGATAAGTGAATGATTTATTATCGCTCTTGTAGCGTGAAGTTTCTTCCGTCGGAATAGGTTTCCAGTTATATTTCGGCGTGAAGTTATCGATGAACCAGAATTTGGCATCGTAGCCGAAAGTGCTCTTGAATTTCAGCCATTTGGTAAAAGTCAGTTCCGCCGTCAAGTTGGCAAGGAAGTTATAACCTTTCGTCTGACTCTTGTTCAGTTGCGTAGGCCCTATCGGATTGCGGATGCTACCGTACCATTCCGAATTACCTTCCGGACCACTCCATGAACCGTCTTCATTCTTCACCGGAAGAACGGGAAGAGCCTTCAGCGCATCACCGATATTATAACTGCCCGAATCCTTCGTATCAGTACTGAAAGTTATATTATTGGAGAACTTCAACCACTTCAGCACCTGTGCGTCGCTGTTGGACTGAAACGTAAAACGACGATAGTTTACACTACGCACCGTACCCGACTGATCGAGAAAACCACCGGACACATAATAATGAGACTTCTCATTTCCTCCGGAATAACTTACCGTATAGTTCTGCATCACACCCGTGCGCAGCAGTTCGTCCATCCAGTCGGTCCCAGCACCCAGTTCCGAAGGATTTGCCCAATTCGGGTTCGGGTTGCGACCGCTGTTCACCATCATATCATTACTCAAATCGGCATACTGGCTTGCGTTCAGCAAAGAAGGAACGTTCGTGGCATTCTGGAAAGCACAATTAGCCGATACCGACAATTTGCCTTTCCCTTCCGTTCCACGCTTGGTGGTGATCATCACTACCCCATTGGCTCCACGCGAACCGTAAATGGCTGTAGCTGATGCGTCTTTCAATACGTCCAGGCGTTCCACATCCGCCATGTTCAGTGAAGACAGACCCAGGTCGGTAGGCACACCGTCAATCACCACCAGCGGATCGCAGTTGTTAATGGAACCCAGACCACGAATCTTGATAGATACATTGTCACCGGGCTTTCCGGCATCCACTACTTGCACACCGGAGATGCGGCCCTGAATGGCTTGTCCCAGATTAGAAACGGGAGCATCTTTGATGTCTTTGCTTCCCAAGGAGGAAACAGCACCGGTGAGGTCACTTTTCTTCATGGTTCCATAACCGATAACCACCACTTCGTCCAGCATCTCACTGTCTTCCGAGAGTGTTACCATAATCTGTTTCTGTCCTTTTACGGGAACTTCCAAAGACTTATAGCCCACGAATGAAACTACTATAACGGCATCCGAAGGCACATTCAGCGAGAAGTCGCCATCAATACCCGTTATCGTACCGTTCGTTGTGTTCTTCTGCACCACACTGGCCCCGATAACGGTTTCTCCGGTCTGGTCTTTCACTACACCTTGTACTGCGATTTGCTGTGCGAACATGCACATCGGAAGTAACATTCCTATCAGACAAACCATGATTCGAAGCCTGATCGGCATTTTGTACTTTTGCATAATATAAGAGTTTAAAGTTAGTAATAAAAATATAGATTCACATGCATTTGTCCCCTCCGTGGAAGGAACAATGCAAATGTATCGGATAAGAGGAAGCAATAAGGGGGAAAAGAGTGAAAAAGTAGTAGCTTAAGACGTTTTACAAGGTATAAAACACTAATAATCAACACTATCAAAAAGATGCATTGTACCAAAAAAGTAGTAAAAATATAAGCGTAAAAAAGACACTTATATGCCTTAAAAGTGTGGTTTTAGTCTCTCGACTTACCTATTTTCATTACTTCCTGTTCCAGTTGGTCACGGTCGCCCGCAGCTTTATTACGAACTTTGGTACGGTAATTATAAATGGTAGTCACAGAATAGCGCAGGAATTGGGCAATCTTCACACTGTCGGTAATTCCCAAACGGATAAGGGCGAAGATACGCAGTTCGGTACTCATTCGTTCGTTGGCCTTGGGGTAAATCTGCTCCCCTTCAGCAAGCAGGGTGTTGAAGTCTTCTACAAAAGTGGGAAACAGTTGCAAGAAGGTATTATCAAAATTGGCATAAAACTCTTTCAGCTCCTCTTCTATGAACTTAGAAGATTTGATGTTTTTGTATAGCTCATCTACCTTGCCCGTAGCGGCTATCTTGCCCAGCGAACGGCGATAGTTGTCCATCTTTTCCAAATATACGGAACACTGGTCCATATAGCGGCCGATGTATTCCTCTTTCAGGTAGGAGTTTTCGGCAATGATGTGGTTGGCTTCTTTCAGTTGCAGATTGTAGCGGTGGAGTTCTTCATTCAATTCTTTCAGACGCTTGTTGGCATCTATCACTTCATGGCGTGCAGCTGCTACGCGTTTCATCTGCTTATACACATAGAAGATGGCGATCAGCAGGAAGATGGACAGCAAGCTGATAGAGATTAACGCCCATTTCATTTGTTCCTGTTGTTTTTCAGCCTTTTGCTGGTAAGTGTCGTTGATGAGGGGGAAGATTTGCAGGATTTCCAGAATACGTAACCGGGCGTTGCAGAACACGGCATCGTCCATACACAGTTTCAGATACGAATAGGCACGGTCTATGTCTCCTTCCTGATAGAGCAACACAGCCAGTTTCCTCAAAGAAATATATTCGCGCACTGCAGACTTCATATCTGCAATGGAGGAAAGAATCAAATACTCCTTCTCTTTTTCAGTGTCTTCTTTCAGGCGATATGACTCTGATAAAGTGTAGGCACAGATTGCCACATCGTGCACATTGTCTATCTGTCCCGCCAGATAGTCGGTCAATAACTGGATAGCTTTATCGAACTCGCCCCGCACATTGTGCTGGTCGGACTGAATCAGCGTGTACACCAAAAGATTGTCTTTGTTGACCAGTAACAGGGAGTCACGGTATCTATCCGTGATCTCGGCATAGAGTTTCTTCTCCTGTTCCGTAACGGCGTAATCGGCCATGAGCCCATAGACTGTACGGTAAATATGGTAATAATACGGGTGCAGGTCATCCGATAGATGATTGATTTGTACGTTGTGCATCAGGTCGATTGCTTCTTTATACATGCCTGCCGTGCCCATAATCTCGGCAGTGTTCATGAGGGCGTTGTCCTGATGTTCCTTGTTTTTCAGTCGCAGGGCTACCTGGTATCTCTCGCGTGAGATGTAAAGCGAAGAGTCAGTGTTGTAGGAACGATATTCATCCAAATATTCCCCCAACAGGGTAAAGCGATTTTCATCAGAAATGCGTTGTCTCAAGGCTTGTCTCAGGTCGTTCAGTTTCTTTTCTTTTTGCTCAATGTATACATGGCGGTTTTGAATTACATGATCCAGTTGGGATAAGAGGGAGTCTACAACATTGTTGGCGGCATGGAGCTGACACATACATACACAACATAACAAATATAAGGATGTGACTATTTTCTTCATCTGAGTTTCGATTGGTTAAAGGTTACTTCTGCAAGAAGTTCTATGCAAAAATAAGTAAAATTTGATAGAATCCCATGCGGATAGCACTTAAATCACAATATCTTTAAACCAAAAACGATACTTTTTTAAAAGATGAAGATACTTACATGTACATGTAAGTATAGCCAACATGTATATGTAAATCTGTCTCTTATACACATCTGACGCTGCCGACGAAGCTAGAAGTGTAGA
>ENA-UAPH01000850-UAPH01000850.1-human-gut-metagenome-genome-assembly--contig:-NODE-850-length-10287-cov-7.221560_pt1 | contig 10287 bp, 13 predicted proteins | sample MGYA00243482_ERZ654581 | MGnify/ENA primary metagenome ERZ654581 (study PRJEB26926, sample SAMN06164676) | human gut metagenome | biome: ENVO:00009003; feature: ENVO:2100002; material: ENVO:00002003...
TACGAGATAGGCTCCGGTCTCGTGGGCTCGGAGATGTGTATAAGAGACAGAGGGAAGACCTCTTTCAGAGAAAAAAGATTTATTTGCAATAAATTAAAAATTATTGTATAATAAATATACAAAGTTGAGGATATTAAAGTCCTTAAATGCGCCAGTAACTCAGTCGGTAGAGTATCTGCCTTTGGGGAAGTAATTCAAATGGTAGAAAAGATCAATGCAAGTTCGAGTCTTGCCTTCTCCACCATAAGCAGAGAGTCGTGGGTTCAAGTCCCGCCTGGCGCACCATTATGCAGGATTAGTGTTAGCGGCTAGCACGTCAGTCTTCCAAACTGAAAGGGCCGGTTCGAACCCGGTATCTTGCTCCATAATGCCAATCAACAATAGCGCAATCCTTTTATGACCTAGGCATAAAGGTGAGGCATAGCGCCGATAGCGAAAGTTGACTAAGCTATCTTTACAGACTTTCTTTACGGGGAATGAAGAGAGGCTGCTCGCCGTTTGTACAGCTCCGGCATTTAAGATTGAGCGCCCCTTGGAGATGAACCAAGGGTTATATAGGGGTGTCGGTTAATGGTTAAACCACCGGTCTCCAAAACCGGGACTAGAGGTTCGAGTCCTCTCACCCCTGCCAGCTTCAAACCTTATTTGAAAAACTATAAATATTATGTTATAATATTTATAGAAAGTTAAGGAAAGGAAGTAATGATATGTTCTTTGAGACACCTACTCAGGTTAAGTTCTGGGATCCAGATGGCGGTCATTATACTGCGGGAATCGCTTATAAGGATGAAATTATTTGTGGTTGCTGCGGTGGCGTCTTTGAAATCGAGGAGATTATTGAAGATGCTAAGAATGATGGCGTAGTGCCTATTATTCCTTATGAACTTTGGGTAGATTTGGTTTCTGAGATTGCAGGAGATGACCTGTGAAGTTCTATATCTCTTATTTCTACGCAGTTCGATTTATGAAACCAAATACAGTTGCTCTTTCTACTGCGATGTGGGATCCAAAGTGGTTCTATGACAAATATCAAGGTGATGTTTATTTAGATAAACGCGGAGTCCTCAATGGCTTGCGGGCTGAGCCTTTTGTGCCTAAAGACCATCAAGAGGGCGAAGGTTACTGCGGGAATTGCGATCATGATAACTCTAAATGTCGCTTTATGCGGCATTATAGAGAGCAATTAGATGCTCTCGATTTTGATGATATGATGCGGCGTTTTGAGAGTATCGCGCAACGAGTCGTAACCAATGGTGACGAACCAGAGATTGTCCTATTGGTGCATGAAGCCCCAACCAATCCATGCTCTGAAAGATGGGCATTATTTGATTGGTTTAGGAAACATGGAATCGAGGTTGATGAATACCCGATTCCAGAAAAGAAGAAGCCAAAAAGGAAATTTGATTTCTAATAAAAAATATTGTATAATATTTATAGAAACTGAGAGAAATGGTTGCCCGACACTTAACTCTTAAAAATAAGGTATGCTGGGTGAGGTTAACGGAAGGTGTTGCAAGGTCTATTAAAGACTTAACCGAGAGAGAAAAACCCCTTTTGCTGAAGAGCAAAACAAATACACTGAGTCTTGAATGTTGGCAACTTAAACGAGAGACTCGTAAATATTGTCCTGTAGCTCAGTTGGTAGAGCACGCGACTGTTAATCGTGGGGTCGAGGGTTCGAACCCCTCCGAGACAGCCAAAGTCGATGTTTGAAGGAGTCGTCGCGACTTTAACCCTAAACCTTCAGTATGCGGGATTGGCGGAATGGTAGACGCGCTAGATTTAGGATCTAGTGTCTATGGCGTAAGGGTTCGAGTCCCTTATCCCGTACCAATGAGGCGTTAACATGGATTTTGATTGGTAAACTACCACCGGCAGAACAATGCGCGTCATAGACAAGCAGCGTTAGATATGTGGCTTAGTGGAAAACGCCTGTCTAAATATAAAGAAGCAAAGTAACCAATCGTGAATATGCGGCTATGTTGGAATCGGTAGACAAGCAAGCTTGAGGTGCTTGTGATCGAAAGGTCGTGTGAGTTCAAATCTCACTAGCCGCACCAATGAGTTTAATCCGCTCAAGTCATAAGGATTGGTGTCAACCGCTCACCTTACGCAGGTTGCCGATTGTGGGTGCAAGTTTGGAAACCCTCCCTGTGTCCACGGGATCTGGATAGTCTTTTGTTGTTTTATTACTTAAATAAAATTAACCGGTATAGCTTACCGTTAGAGGAGTGACTCTCCTTAAGTATTTGGTCTCGTAGTTCAGAAGAGTAGAACGCTAGCCTGTCACGCTAGAGGTCACGGGTTCAAGTCCCGTCGGGATCGCCAATAAGAGAATATTGAAACGGTTCAGGTCTTATCGGCCGTCTAGGCAGGCGAGGTAGAGTGAGGTAAGTTGCGGTGGAAATCCCTTGAATTAGCGTAAAAAAACCTACGCCTGAAATTCTGGAAGTGGAATTTTGCGAAGTCGGAGTAGCGTAAGCGTGTGGCTGAAACATGACCACCCGCCTAGACTTTAGTATTCTCTTTATTTGAAAAATAATAAATATTATGATATAATATTTATAGAAAGTAAGAAAGACACAGTACAGCAAGTTTTTTTTAATGGATAATTCTTTTCTCGCCACGAAAATGATAACTGGTTCGAGTCCAGTACAAAAATCTGTGTCTTGCTGTATATTGCCCCGTGGTGTAATGGTTAGCACGGCGGTCTCTAAAACCGTATCCCTCTGAAGGAGTAAGTCTGGGTTCGAACCCCAGCGGGGCTGCCAGCAACACCTCCTGACATTTTTCGAGCGTTGTCTTTAACTAGAACTCGACCTCAGTGGTTTAATGTACGAGGTACTGATAAGTGATGGTACTACCACTCTTCACTTTTCTCTATATATCTTATGGGGCCTTAGCTCATCTGGGAGAGCGCCTGCCTTGCAAGCAGGAGGTGGCGGGTTCAAGTCCCGCAGGTTCCACCAAAAAGAAGTTTTTTTTGGTTCTTCTCGGTTATATTAAATTAGTGATTATATTTGTTAAAAACCAGTTTAGGTTTGGTTTGATTACCCTTTTCTTTCCCCCTTATATAACGAAACGAAAATGGTAATGGTGCGTGACGCCGCGTTCCCTGAATAGCTTCGCAAGAAGAAGTGCGAGTTATGGTCCCATCTACTAACTGGTCTAGGTAATCAGCCTCTCAAGCTGAAAATGTGAGTTCGAGTCTCGCTGGGATCACCACCTTACTTTTATCGCTTTTAGTAAGGAATCGAGACATTATTGCCCCAATAGACGGCTTTGTAGTCTATTTAATATGCTCCCATGGACAAGTGGTTAAGTCCCCGCCCTTTCACGGCGGTGTCGTCAGTTCGATCCTGACTGGGAGTACCATTAACAATAGGAAATATATATATAGATGAAAAGGAGAAGATATTATGAAGCAGGTTCACGGTACTTTCGATTCTTTTAAGACTCTGGGTGCGGCAATGGGCTTTAAGGCTCCTAAGGTCAAGGAGAAGGAGCATAAGTGCCCCAATTGCGGTGGCGTGATGGAGCGAGCTGGCGACTCCAATGTTTTTGTTTGTCCTTTCAATAAGCTGGAAGAGCGTGACCTGAAGGGTAAGCCGGTGCAGGTGTTTAGCAAGTGCGGTAAGTTTGTTATCGCTGATTAACATATTGACCTGAGTAAGTCGGTAAACTGCTCTTTATATCGCGGTAGCTCAGTTGGTAGAGCGGCAGGTTGAAGCCCTGCGCGTCGCTGGTTCAAGCCCAGCCCGCGGTGCCATTGCGGTGGTGGAGCAACGGCAGCTCACTAGCCTCATAAGCTAGAGACGGCGTTCGAATCGCCCGACCGCAACCATAGGCATAATGCCATTATGGGTAAGACGCATACAGCAAATTTTTTCTTTTGAAAAATATTTTAGCTCATTGGTAGAGCATCAAACTTGTTAATTTGACTGTAGCCGGTTCAAATCCGGTAAATAATTTTCTTTGCGTCTTGTAAAATTAAATAAGGAGGTTTTTCTATGTTCCAAGATATTGATGACATGATTTTCGACAATGTTGAAACCACAGTTAGTGAGCGATAATTCTCACTTTTTGATGGAAAGCTGCTTGGTTTTATACCAAAGGGTCACAAGTCCCTAAAGCTGAGTGCATCAATTTGGAGGGGTGGCAGAGTAGGTTGAATGCGAGGGATTGCTAATCCCTTGATTGTGGAAACACGGTCCGGAGGTTCGAATCCTCTCCCCTTCGCGTTATCAAGTAGAAGCCTTCACGTGGCGATAATGTTTTTACTAATTCTACAAAAATAAAAAGGAGCTGTTTAGATTTATGGCATACATTTATTAGATAACCAACGACATAAACTAGAAAGTTTATGTCGGAAAAACAGAGTTTTCTATTGAAAAGCGTTTTAGGGAACATTGCAAGGATGCTTTCAAGGAGCAAAATGAGAAACGCCCATTATATGCCGCTATGCGAAAATATGGGGTAGAGCATTTCCATATAGAACTTCTTGAAGAAACAGATAATCCAGAAGAGAGAGAAAGATTCTGGATTGAACAATTAGGAAGTTTTAAGTATGGATATAATGCTACCTTAGGCGGCGACGGGAGAAGATATGTTGATTATGATTTAGTAATTAAATTATATGACGAATGTCACTCTCGTAATAAAGTGCATGAGTTAGTTGGATATGATAAAGGGACTATTTCAAGAATATTGGATTCTATTTCTACTCATGAAGAAAGAGATCGTTTTGGTCATATTCAGCTTCAAAAGCCAGTAGCAAGATTAGATAAAAACACTGGAGAAATTTTGGAAGTGTTTGATTCTGTTAGTGAAGCGGAACGGAAGTATAATACTAACAGACATATAGGACAAGTATGTCTTGGGAAAAGAAAAACTGCTGGCGGATTTAAGTGGAAATATATTTAAGATAGTATCGCCAATCGGGATAAGACACTGTTATATATGCCGGCCGCATATAAACGAGGCTATTGTGTCAACTACGAAAACCGACTAAGTAGTTCCGTTTGCTTGCGGTGATAATACAAGCGATTAACGAAATAATAGGGCTTGTGAAGGTTTGGAAGTATAGCCGCCTGCCGGTCTCAATGAGACAAAAACAACTTCAATATAATCTCGTCAAGTTTTTCGGTACTGCTGCGGGAGCCTATGGGGAAGAGAAGGCCAAAACCGAAAGACAGAGGAATGGGTTCGACTCCCATACGGCCGGCGATTAAGCTGGCGGTTGGTGTATAGTGCGGAAACGAGCATACTGTCGATTTTCTTAACCCGAGCCGGGGTTTATACCGGCCATTATACGCTGGATTAGCTCAATAGGTAGAGCAATCGCCTTGTAAGCGATAGGTTAAGAGTTCGAGTCTCTTATCCAGCTCCAGCCTCGGCAGAGGCGTTTAAACGCGGCAAGAAAGCCTGCAAGATATTGTGGCCACTTTATCAAGCAGTCCGTATGGTAAATCGAGTCGGATAGGGTTAGATAGGGCGCAGAGAATTGTACCGCCAATTCCGAGCGCAAAGGCCGGAGGCTAATACCCGATATTAAAATCTATTGCCAATATGTTGTGCGTAGCTTAATTGGTAGAGCATCAGATTGTGGCTCTGAGAGGTGCGAGTTCAAGTCTCGTCGTACACCCCATAGACCTATTCAGCAACTTTAAATCATATGTTTTTGGTACATAATAAGATGAAAAGGGGTCTAGTAAAATGAATAAGAAGATTTACAAGCAAGCTATGAAGAAAACTGGCGATGAACTACAAGAGTGGCTTCAGTTCAAGCATCGAGGATCTTCTGTGCAAGCTAAGAAGGGAAAAGGTTCCTATTCCCGCAAACAAAAGTATAAAGACAGGGAGTGTTGAGTATGTCTCGTTCTTATCGAAAACAGCCTGTTTGGAAAGACCATAATCGGGGTATGAAAGCGATGGCCAATCGAAAAGTGCGGCGGGCGCTTAACCGAGATGTCGATTTCGAGTTACCCAATTCTCTCTATAAAAGATACTTTTGTCAATATGACATTTGTGACTACTGTTCTCTTATTCCTTGTAGTTTTGAGCAGTTTTATCAAAGTCGTATTAGAAACTGGAAAGAGCGTAGGCATCACTGGTTCTGGAAAGATCAGCCATGTCCTACGAGAAAAGAAGTTTACAAGGATTGGCTTAGTTATCGAAATAAATGAGCGGCTATCGCCTAATGGATATGGCAACAGCCTTCTAAGCTGTCACAATCTGAGTTCGAATCTCAGTAGCCGTACCAATATATGGGGATGAGCTAGTTTCGACGGGGTAATGAGAAGCTAAAATACACGGGTAGGTGACCACCTTACGGCGCGACAAACAATTAAACGACAACGATTATTTCGATTCTTATATGGCAGCTTGAGCTTTTGCTCGCTGACCATTTTTATCTCTTTTTTCTTTTAAGTTTCTTTATTCTTTCAAAATAAAGTGGTGGAGGCTGTATGACCGATACGGCCCTATGGTTTATTGGTTTGTCTTAACTAGAGATACCATTCAAAAATCTTAAATAAGACTATCGTGTAAAAATATTTTGGCTATGTAGTTATTTCGGACACGGAGTGCGACTCTCCGTCATCTCCACCAAGAGTTTCTTTCTTCTCTTAAAAAGAAAGTGGTGGAAAACCCTTTATACCTCCTACTTAAAATCTAGGAGGAAAGATCATGACAGATTTGGAAAAAGGATATTTGGCAGCTATCATTGACGGTGAAGGAACAGTAACGCTTACAAAAGGTAGTTTGTTTAGGTATCCAACAATTGAGATTTCTAGCACAACTTTAGAAATCGTAGAGTATCTTAAAGACCACTTCGGTGGTGTCATTTCTAGAAAGAATGAGCGTAATCCTAAGTGGAAATAGGCTTATGTCTGGAAAGTCGAATGACGAAAGGCGATTGCTTTATTAAAGGAGATTGTCAATTATCTTCATGAGCCTAAGAAAAAAGCAAGAGCAGAGTTAATCATTGCAGATTATATTCGTCTTACGCCAAGAAATGGTCGGTATTCGGAAGAATTGAAGAAGCAAAAGCTAGAGTTTGAAGAGAAGTTTTTCTCACTTGAATGATAATAAAAGGCTCTTTCAGCAATTATCGCTTAATAAGCATCTAACTGGTAATTAGAAATACAATGAGCCTTGTAAATGTGCGGGGATGGCCGAGTGGTTGATGGCGCCAGTCTAGAAAACTGGAGGCCCAGCAATGGGTCCGGGAGTTCGAATCTCTCTCCCCGCGCCAATATAGTTTGGTAGCTCAGTTGGTTAGAGCACTCGATTGATAATCGAGAGGTCGTGAGTTCAAGCCTCACCCAGACTACCATTTGGAGATATTTCTTTAATTTAATTATCTTTTTCTTTATAAGTATTGAGGAAGGTGATAAAATGAAGATTTATAATCCAATTAACTATTCCTATATCACTGTTGTAGAAATTCCAAAGACAGAGATTTCAAAGTTTGATATGGCACTATGTCAACAGCCTCGTTAGACTTTGAAAGCCTACTATGATAGTTGCGCTGTTAAGCCTTCTATCGTTTCCAATGGGGGTTTCTTCAGCATGACTGATGGTTCAACAGCCTTTAACTATACCGATGAAGGTATAATCATTAGTTCTAATTCTCTTTACAAAGAAGGATTTGGAATTATCAATGGAGAGTTAAAGTACGGTATAATTGGTCAAGAGAAGTTTGAGGACTTTGTAAGTGGCTATCCAGTCTTGATTAAGGCGGGCGCCGCAGTTCCTATTACTATTGCTTCCGAGATTAACTACAAGGCTAGAAGAACTATTCTGGCTTATAATAAAGAAAATATCTTTATTGTGGCTATTGAATCTCCGGGCATGAACTTCTCGCAAATGCAATCTTTCTTGCGGACTCTCAAGGTTGATTACGCTATTAACCTTGATGGAGGCGGAAGTACCAAGATATTGCGTGATGGCAAGTGTATCACAAAGGCGCTTGCTAATCGTCCTGTTGATAATATAATGGCTATTTATCTAAAACCAAAAGTTATTTACAGAGTATAGCTTGGTGCATTTAGCAAGAAAACTAATGCAGACGCATTTTTAGCGAAGATTAAAGCTCTTCCTGATACAATCAATGCGGGATATAAGAATGCTTATGTTCGCAAAGTTGGCAGTTATTGGAAGGTTCAAGTTGGTGCGTTCTCTGTAAAAGCTAACGCAACACGAGTTGTAAATGACCTAAAGGGTAAGGGCTATAATGCCTTCATTACGGCAACTTGATTTTCTAAAAATATTTTGTTATAATATTTATAGAAGATAAGAGAAGACGCTTGCCGCAACCACTACTTATAGTAATAGTCAAAAGGTTAAGACATTTCTCTACAAAAGAAACAATTTGGGTTCGATTCCCAATTACACAAAAGGCGTCTTGTTATGGTCAGCCCGTAAGACCTTAAATGGCGGGACACCTATCCGGGTGTAGCGCAGTTGGTAGCGCGCCTGATTTGGGTTCAGGAGGCCCAGAGTTCGAATCTCTGCACTCGGACCAATCCCCATTTGGTGGGGACTATGTATCACTCCTTTCCTATGTTATATAAAGACCTATACAGCAAATCTTTCTTTACTAACAGAAAAAGAAGATATAATGATTAGCAAGTCATTGCTGCCAGACGTCGAGATAGCTCTTTAGAACGAAGACAGGCGAGAGCTATGGAGTCATAAGTCTAAGTTTTCGTGGGTCTTGAAATGTTATAATATTTTTGTTATAATATTTATAGAAAGTTAAGAAAGGAAGTAAATGGTATGAAGAAAATTGATATGGGTTGCTACTACTTTTCCGACAAGGGTTTGGTTCGTACAGTTGCCAGAGCAACAGATATGGAGACGAAAAAGTCAATGATTATGTTCGTTAACATTGAATCTGGCGGATGTGCAAGTCAGCCTCTTTTAATTTCTGAGGAGAAGTTTGCGGCGACTTACATCAGGTAAGTCGTATGCGGGATTAGCTCAGCAGGTTAGAGCATTTGCCTTACAAGCAAGGGGTCACTGGTTCGAGTCCAGTATTCCGCACCAGCCGACGCTGCAGCGATCGGTACACAAAAACCGCCTTAGAACAAATAAACAAAAGCTAAGGTGAGGAATTTAACCGCCTAAATGAAAGGTTATGATTTAGAATAAGACGCTAGTCAGCAATTTTATTTTCTATAAAGAAAGTTTATACAGAGGATTGTGAAGAATCTTTACGCCGTTGGCTAGTTCTTCTGGGGTAAGAGAGAGTTAATTGACAGAAGAACGAATGTAAATTGATTAAAACTCTTTAGCGTCTTGATTATTTAGCGGTGTTGCGAAGTGGTTAACGCGCATGGCTTTGACCCATGTATTCGAAGGTTCGAACCCTTCCACCGCTGCCAAAATCTACTAACCGGCATAAATCAATTTAACTGGTTGATAAGCCCCGTTTGTGGGGAGAAACGCAAGCAGCTCTTAAATGAGCGACACTCTGAGTCGGCAGAGCAAGAGTAGAGAACTGGAAGGTTGCAGCTCGAATACTGAATCCTCTAAAGAGTGGGACTTAGCGCGCGGAAGAACCCTTTGGCGTGGAACGCACACCAGTAAGGTTTGTAGTCAACCTTTATCAAAACTACATTTCGGGAGCTAGCTCAATTGGTAGAGCGCGTGTAATAATCCAGGTCTAGTAAATAGACCACGACAGCAGCCACTATGATTTTCTAGGGACACGAGGTTGTAGGTTCAAATCCTGCGCTCCTGGCCATCTTTTCTAAAGGAGTGAGTTTATGTCACAATACTTACATTTCTTTGCACGTCACGAAAAGGAATTTGCGCCTATTGCAGATTACTCTCGTAGCACCAAGGTATATGATGAAGTAAAAGCTCCTTATGAGAAAATTAGGAAGATTGATGAAACAGAGCTAAGAGTCATAGCAGAGAGACTGCGGGCTGGCAAAAATTTTGCCAAATCTCAGATTGAAGCGACTAACCGTAAGTTAGAACTTATCTCTAGCGCGAATAATTCTCTTGAAGAGAAGCTAGATGCGATCAACTCTGAGTTAGAAATCATTGAAGAGTATGAAGATGATATTCAAACTCTTGACAAGTATGCCATAGAACTCGATTTTATCGCCGATATGGCTTATGACAACGATATTTTTGTGGGCTTTGAGATCGGTGAGCCAACCGAGAAAGATATTGTCGATTATTAACACTTGCGGGCGTGGTGGAATCGGTAGACACCTGGGACTTTGATGTATTCTATCCACGTAAAACATGGATACTGCTATATAATAATAG
>ENA-UAPH01000854-UAPH01000854.1-human-gut-metagenome-genome-assembly--contig:-NODE-854-length-10232-cov-8.261472_pt1 | contig 10232 bp, 9 predicted proteins | sample MGYA00243482_ERZ654581 | MGnify/ENA primary metagenome ERZ654581 (study PRJEB26926, sample SAMN06164676) | human gut metagenome | biome: ENVO:00009003; feature: ENVO:2100002; material: ENVO:00002003...
CGAGATAGGCTCCGGTCTCGTGGGCTCGGAGATGTGTATAAGAGACAGGGTAACATCCTTATGAAAAACCTCATGGATTTCTGTATTGGTACAGTTGTATTCATACTGATTGGTTTTTCACTTTTATTGGGTGAAGATGTACTTGGTTTTATAGGTAAGCCGGGATTTGACATCTTTACATCTTATAAAAATTTTGACTGGTCAAACTTTGTATTCAACCTGGTTTTCTGTGCGACAACAGCAACTATCGTATCAGGAGCTATGGCTGAGAGAACAAAATTTATTTCCTACTGTGTTTATTCAGGAGTTATTTCAGCACTTATTTATCCAATCGAGGCTCACTGGATCTGGGGCGGTGGCTGGCTTTCACAGATTGGCTTCCATGATTTCGCAGGTTCATGTGCCATCCACATGGTTGGTGGTATCAGTGCTCTTGTAGGAGCTACAATTCTTGGACCTCGTATCGGAAAGTTTACAAAGGATAAAAACGGAAAGATTACAAAGGTAAACGCTATTCCGGGTCATAACATCACAATCGGTGCACTCGGTGTATTCATTCTCTGGCTTGGCTGGTATGGATTCAACGGTGCAGCAGCAAAATCAGTAGAGCAGCTTGGTTCTATCTTCGTAACAACAACAATCGCACCTGCACTTGCAACAGTAGTATGTATGATTTTCACATGGCTCAAATATGGCAAGCCTGATGTGTCAATGTGTCTGAATGCTTCACTTGCAGGACTTGTAGCTATCACAGCAGGCTGTGATGTAACAGATGCACTCGGTGCTATCATTATCGGTTCCGTAGCAGGACTTCTCGTCTGCTTCGGTGTATGGTTCCTTGACTATGTACTTCGTGTTGATGACCCTGTAGGTGCTGTCGCAGTACATATGATGAATGGTATCTGGGGAACAATCGCTGTTGGTCTTTTTGCCACAAACAGTGCTCCTGGATATTCAATCGCTGATTCAAAGGGCAACGAGCTCGTAGGACTTTTCTACGGCGGTGGATTTAAGCTTTTAGGACTCCAGCTCACAGGATTTGTTTCTGTTGCAGCATGGACAGTAGTTACTATTACAATCGTATTCCTTGTTATCAAGGCTACACTGGGACTTAGAGTTTCAGAGGAAGAGGAAATCGTAGGACTTGACCCAACAGAGCATGGTCTTCCATCAGCATATGCAGGATTTGCTATCATGGATGTATCAGGTGATGTTATGGATATCAATGAAAATACAGACCTTGGTTCTTCAGAGTATGCAACAGCTTCTCAGGCAAAGAAGGATGCAGCAGTGCCTGTTGTAAATGCAACAACACCGGCTTCAGCAAGCGGTATCCACAAGGTTGTTATTATTTCAAAGCTTACAAAGTACGACAAGCTTCGTAAGGCTATGAATGACTTAGGTGTAACAGGAATGACAGTGACACAGGTTATGGGCTGTGGTATCCAGAAGGGTGCCGGCGAGAAATACCGTGGAGCTGAGCTTGATGCGACATTACTTCCAAAGGTTAAGGTTGAGGTAATCGTTGGCAAGATTCCGGTAGAAAAGGTTATTGAGACTGCTAAGAAGACTCTCTACACCGGACATATCGGAGATGGCAAGATCTTCGTTTACGACGTGGCACAGGTTGTCAAGGTTCGTACAGGCGAGGAAGGAATTGAGGCATTACAGGATGTAGAGTAATGCAAATTATTATCTAATCCCCTTAGCATATATACATCAACAAAAACCCCCGAGGATATGATCCTTGGGGGTTTTGCTTTAGATAATTAAGTTGTGAATTGTAATGGTTGACGATGAGTGTTACCGGTCACTGTTACCGGATGAACCGGAGCTGCCGGTATCAGTACTACCTGAACCGGAGCCACCGGTACCGGAACCTCCAGTGCCAGTACCAGCACCTGAGCCAGCACCGGTACCAGTTCCAGCATCACCTGTCTGTGCTCCAGCCGCAGTGCCGTCAGAACTGCCCGGTGTAGTACCGGAATTGGTAGGATCCGTGGTGGTTGGTGAGCTGTTAATCAGCGATGTTGCATCATGTAATGTACATACGGTATTCATGAACGTATCATCTGCCATGAATTCATACTCAGGGCTGCCTGATACAGCGCCTGTTATAAATACCTTTGATGTTTTATTCGGACAATACGGACCGGCAATGGCTCCCGAATCGGCACAAATCTCAAGTGCAACATGATGGTCGCAGCTGTCTGTCGGCACAGTGTCCTTATCGAAATATTCGGTTGTCAACATTGATCCTCGAGGATCATTGTCACATGTTCCCTCTAAAGGAACAAGCCCTGATTTGCTGCATACCGTGGTATTTGTTATACCATCCGGCTGTACAAAGTCTTTTGTTTCAAGTCCTTCATGGATTCTGCTCATGGCATTCCTCCATATATTTTTAGGGTAGGATGTGAGCTTGCCGGACTGTTTTGAGTTGTCATCATAGCCGCCCCATACGACACATGTGTAGTATGGTGTGTAGCCTGCCCACAGGCAGTCGCGGTTGCTGGTTGTGGTACCGGATTTACCCGCCTGGGCTATCTGGCTGTCAAAGCGCGCCAGCTTTCCGGTTCCCTGTGTCAGAACATCCTTCATGGCATCTGTAAGAAGCCATGCCGTAGTATCCTTGATTACAGTACGTGTGTTCTGCGTAGTGGTCTTGTCAAGTAATACATTGCCATCGTGGTCAAGAACCTGAGTGTAGAACTTTGGCTCTAAGTATACTCCGCCGTTGGCTATAGTGGCATATGCACCTGTGAGCTCAAGGTTTGTGACACCCTTTGTCAGTCCGCCGAGCGCCAGTGACAGGTTTTTGTCGGAATCGGTGAGAGTTGAAATACCGAAATCCTCTGCATATTTGTAACCGAGCTCAACCCCGATATCCTGTAAGGTTTTGACTGTTACAATATTGATGGACTTTGTTATTGCCCATCGGATGGAGGTAAAGCCTCCGAAAGATTTGTCATAGTTGTTAAAGGTTTTTGAACCTACTGTAAACGGTGCATCATCCTGCACGGATGCAAGTGTTTTGCCGCCTGCATCGAGAGCAGCAGCATAGCAGCCGATTATCTTGAATGTAGAGCCGGGCTGTCTGCATGTATCTGTGGCTCTGTTCCATGTTCTGTTGCCAGATTTGTCACCGCGACCGCCGACCAGTGCCTTTACTTCACCGGTGCTCTGGTCGATGACTGTCATGGCAACCTGTGGCTCCAGCGTGATATTGACAGCTTCAGAACCCTCCACAATTGAATCACCCTCCTCAAGTACATCCTGCTCGTACTGTGCAATAGCTGCATTGCATTCATCAGGGCTTGAGTAGTTGATGCTGAAATCATCATTGTTGGTTTTCTTTTTATAAAAAGAGAGCATGGTCTGGTTCGTGTAGGTCTTGTACGAACCGTCTGCCTTTTTTACCTCGAAGGAAAGCTGGAACGAATACTTTGCATCGGACGGATAGTTGGATGGATTGTTTGCCTCCTCGTCGCATATAGTCTGCATAGTAAGGTCCTGTGTCGATTTGATAGTCAGTCCGCCCTGGTAAATCAGCTTGTAGGCTTCTGTCTCAGAGTAACCAGCGGCTGTGAGATCGTCGAACACGTTGTCGATGAGTGCATCAATAAAGTATGTGTTCACAGAGCCAGAGCTTGCGGTGTTGTACTCAGCAATTCTTGAGTAGACATCATCGGCCATGGCCTCATCATATTGCGCTTTGGAGATATAGCCCTGATCCTTCATGTTATTTAACACCTTTTCACGTCTCTTGGCGTTTTTGTCAGGGTGTGTGATAGGGTTGTAGCCGGATGGATTCTGAGTGATACCTGCGATGACAGATGCTTCGGAAAGCGTGAGCTCTGAGACATCCTTGTTAAAGTACTTCTTGGATGCGGCCTGCACACCGAGGGTATTTGCCCCCAGATTGACCGAATTCATGTAGTTTTCAAGAATCCAGTCCTTGTCTTTTACCTGCTTTTCAAGCTCAAGGGCAAGGTACTGCTCCTGAATCTTTCTCTGAAGCTTTTCTACGAAGGAAGTCTCGCTTGTCCAGCTTGTCAGTACGTTGTTCTTGATGAGCTGCTGTGTTATCGTGCTGGCTCCCTCGCTGAATCTGCCCTTTGACAGACCGGAGATAAAGGCTCTTCCGATACCATGCAGGTCGATGCCGTTGTGATCGTAAAAGCGTTCATCCTCGATTGCAACAAAAGCATGCTGCAAATCCAGCGGAATCTCATCGATGGTGACATACTGCCTGTTTGCCCCCTGACCTACGAGTGTGGCGGTTTCTTCTCCGTTTGCCGCCAGAACGGTAGTTGAGTAGCCGGTAGGAGTGACATCGATCTTTGATATGTCAGGTGCGGAATCAATGATTCCCCTCATGACACCGATTCCTGAACTGATGCCGGCTGCGCCTGCTACAATTACTACAACCAGAAGAATCTTTAGAACAATGAGCTTGAACTTGTTTTTGACCTTAGAGCTCTTATTGTCATATTTCCGGAGCAGCTGCATTGTAGCTTTTTTGCCGTAATTCATATATAGGCCTCCTTGTCATTATAAAGATTTGTAATCTTGTTTGTATATACTGTGATTAGAAAATAAACAGTATACATTATTATATCAAATATAGCATTTAAATGCAATTTACAGATTGGTTTTCATATTATATAATACAGGTAACAATTACAGCTCAATAAAAGTGTCTTTAAGATGCATGGGTGTAATCAGGCAATATCAGGATGGAAAGAATATCATATGTCAGAGAATATTATAAGCCTGTACGTGTACAAGGGCGGACAGGGTGAGATAACAGAGAAAAAATCGAGGTTTATAGCAACCGTAAGGCCGGTAGAGTCTGAGGATGAGGCTGTAAGCTTCATCAATGAGACGAAAAAGAAATACTGGGATGCAAGGCACAACTGTAGTGCCTTTGTTATAGGAAAGAGACAGGAGCTGACCAGATGCTCGGATGACGGGGAGCCTGCAGGCACCGCAGGCCGTCCTATGCTTGATGTGCTCCTTAAGGAAAATATCCACAATGCCGCTGTTGTTGTAACGAGATACTTCGGTGGGGTGCTGCTTGGCACAGGCGGACTGGTGCGTGCGTATCAGCAAGCCACAAAGGCGGGGCTTTCGGCAAGTGAGATAATAGAGAAGAAGGATGGTGCAGTACTGTTTATCAGGACGGACTATACCGGAATCGGAAGACTTCAGTATCTGTTTGCACAGGAGAAGATTACGGTGATGGACACAGCGTATGAGGCGGATGTGCTCGTGAAGGCCGTTATCCCGGAAAATGATAAAAAACGCATAGAGAAAACAATCATAGAGCAAACAAACGGCACGGCAAAGCTTGAGTGGGGCGATGAGGTGACATTTGCTGAATATGATGGCGAGGTGTTGCTGTTTAAAAATTAGCCGGTGATCACATTTTAGCAGGACAAGCAGAATTTATATTCAATTACATTCAATTAAAATAAAAAAATGCTTGACACTATATAGCCACATGTGTATAATATCTTTTGTTGAGACAACACATTGGCCCATCGCCAAATGGTAAGGCAACGGACTCTGACTCCGTCATTTCAAGGTTCGAATCCTTGTGGGCCAGCTAAAGAGAGCTTCGATAGAAGTTCTCTTTTTTTCTTGTGTAATAATGCGATTTGTTATAAAATAAAAACGTATATGACTTAAATAGTTATAGAAGGATGGTGTAATATGAACAAGAATTTTTTAAGAATTATTAATCTTATAGAAGAACTCGGCTCTGAAAAAAAGACACCAATTACTATACAGCAATACCAGGATATCATTAATAAAAGCTCAAATCTTTGGATGTCCAATGGTGTGGATGAAGCGTTTAGATTTATCAGAAGTTACTTCAATTTTATAGACTAGAGGAATTAGATATGGCTTTTTCATTTGACAGCAGAATACGTTACAGCGAGGTGGATTCGTCATGCAGACTGAGCCTTACAGGGCTTACCAATTATTTTCAGGACTGTAGTGTGTTTCACTCACAGTCACATGATGTGGGAATCAGATTTCTTGCAGACAATCATATAGCATGGGTGCTTTCATCATGGCAGATATGCATAAACAGGCTTCCCCTGCTTAATGAACAGGTAAAGATATCCACATGGGCATATGGTATGAAGGCGTTTTACGGTTACAGAAATTTCACACTTGAAGATGCAGGCGGCAGCACACTGGCATATGCCAATTCTGTCTGGGTACTTGTTGATACACGAACCGGCAGACCAGTGAAGGTGCCTCAGGAGTTTGCGGATACATACGGTCTTGAGCCACAGCTTGAGATGGAGTGTGCAAAGCGCAAGCTTCATATTCCTGATGATATGGAGAAAAAGGGTGAGATTGTGGTTCCTCAGTTTTTTATAGACAGCAACCATCATATGAACAATGAGAAGTATGTTATGCTGGCGCAGCAGCTTCTGCCGAATGATTTTGAAATATCTGAGCTTCGTGTGGAGTACAGAAAAGAAGCAAAGCTTGGTGATACAGTTATATCATACGTGAAGTACACATCAAAGAGTGTGACAGTGGTGCTTGTGGATACGGATAAAAAACCGTATTCGGTGGTGGAGTTTTTGAGTAAGCCGGTACCGGGAAAATAATTATAATTCAATTATTTAACAACGATACAGTTTTGATACAGAAAGGACGGAAAAACATGAGATTAGGAGAATATCAGGAGCTTGTATGTGTAAAGAAGGTTGATTTTGGCATATATCTGTCAACATCTTCGGCTTCGGAGGAGAGGGTACTGCTTCCGGCAAAGCAGATTCCGGATGGAGTAAAGCAGGGGGATAAGCTTAAGGTCTTTGTATACAAGGACTCTAACGACAGACTTATTGCTACGACAAACGAGCCAAAGCTGACACTTGGAGGTTTATCGGTGCTTACTGTCAAGGAGGTGACTAAAATAGGGGCGTTCCTTGACTGGGGGCTTGAAAAGGACCTGTTTCTTCCTTACAAGGAGATGGTAAGAAAGGTCAGCGCCGGAGATGAGATACTTGTTACATTATACATAGATAAAAGCCAGAGACTTTGCGCTACCACAAAGGGTATTTACCATATGCTGAGAACCGATTCACCATACAAAAAGGACGATATGGTTTCAGGCCGTGTGTATGATTTTAGCGACAATTTCGGTACATTTATCGCTGTGGATGACAAATATTCAGCCAAGATACCGGTTTTTGAGAATGCTGCTTATCTGAAGCTTGGAGATGTGATAGAGGCAAAGGTCACTGATGTCAAGGCGGATGGCAAGCTGGACCTGACAATGAGGGAAAAGGCATATATCCAGATGGATTCCGACTCTGAAAAGCTCCTTGAGCTGCTTGATTCATACGCAGGTGTGCTTCCGTTTTCGGAAAAGGCAAGCCCGGAGGTAATCAAGAGAGAAACAGGGCTTAGCAAAAATGCATTCAAGCGTGCAGTTGGTCATTTATATAAGGAAAGAAAGATTGATCTCACGGATGGCAAAATCCGTCTTAAGAAATAACAGTCTTTTTAATAAATTTTAACAGGAAAGAAGGACAATAACATGAAAAACGTTATCAGTACAGACAAGGCACCGGCAGCAATCGGACCATATTCACAGGCTATCGAGGTAAATGGTATGGTATATACTTCCGGAGTGATACCGGTAGTGCCGGAGACAGGTGAAATTCCTGAGGGCTCACAGGCACAGGCAAAGCAGGCGTTTACTAACCTGTCACATTTACTTGAAGCAGCCGGAACAAGCATGGATAATGTGGTAAAGACTACAGTTTTCATCAAGGAGATGAATGACTTCGGTGCAATAAATGAGGTATATGCCACATTTTTTAACGGAGCATACCCTGCAAGAAGCTGTGTTGAGGTTGCAAGACTTCCAAAGGATGTAATGCTTGAGGTTGAGGCTATTGCCACAAAATAATAGCTGCGTTATTTGCATTTAGCTGTGTGAAGCAGCGCGCATAAATAAAGCAGGAGCCGTCATGAAATGTTTCATGACGGCTCCTGCTTTTGTGAACCGCACAACAGTAATAGCAGTTACATGTATGTGCTGTGATGATGGGTATATTGATATGTTATACTGATATGTCGATATTGCCACCGAGATAAGGTGTAACAGAATTTTCCATCATCTTTATAGTGCCCTGTGCCATTGTGTTGTTAAGGTCGATTGCATTGTCGAGCATCTTGATGCTGACATCCTGCACGTAAGTGCCGGAAACAGATTGAGAGACTGCTGATAATGCGGAATTTACTGTACTTGACTGCATAGTAATCCCTCCTGTGAAAATGTTACATAAGTGTTTCGTGGAACTAATATCCTATGTACTGTTATAATATCACGATTTTCTTAAGAAAACAATAAGAAAATGTTGACATATATATGTTGCTTTGTTATAATGACAAAGTAATATTTGTAACAAATTCGTAATAACTGTTACAAATTCATACAACGGAGGGTAAAATGAAAGTAAATTATGTGAAACTCACAGCCGGAGTACTTACAGGCTTTATGGCTCTCTCATCAGTGCCATACGCAGTATATGCGGCTGGACCTACTGCAGGAGTAGCTAGTTATACATCAGATATTGTTAGTACATCAAACACTCTTACAGCCGGTGTTACATCTATGTTGACAGATGTAATGTTAAAAGGTGATGAGACATCAGAGACTGCAACAGATGTTGCGACAACAGATGCTGAGCCGGTTAAATCAGCATATGCTGATACAGCAGTTGCACAGGTTAGCGACAGCGTTAATATACGTGCGAGTGCAGATGAAAACAGCGAGTCTCTTGGAAAGCTCTATAACAATGGAATTGGAACAGTACTTGAGACAACCGATAACGGATGGTACAAAATCCAGTCCGGTTCAGTAACAGGATATGTAAAAGGCGATTATGTTGTAGTCGGTGACGATGCACTCGTACAGAGCGCAGGACGTCGCGTGGCAACAGTCAATACTGAGACACTCAAGGTCAGAACAACAGCATCTACTGATGCAGAAGTACTTGGTCTCGTGTCCGGAGAGGATGATCTCACAGTTGTGGATGAGTCAACAGCCGGATGGGTAGGTGTATCTACAGCAGACGGTACCGGATATGTATCTACAGATTATGTGACACTCGATACAGAGTTCACTTATGCTGAGTCTAAGGAAGAGGAAGCAGCAAGACTTGCCAAGGAAGAGGCAGAGCGTAAGGCGGCTGAGGAAGCAGCTAAAAAGGCTGAAGAGGCAGCTAGAAAGGCTGAGGAGGCAGCTAGAAAGGCTGAGGAGGCAAAAGCAGCCAAGGCAGAAGCAAAGAAGTCATCTAAGTCTTCAAGCAAATCATCAAGCAGTTCTTCATCAGAGAAGAGCTATAGCGCACCAAGTGGTTCAAACGGACAGGCTGTTGTTAATTATGCATCACAGTTCGTTGGCAATCCTTATGTTTACGGTGGCTCAAGTCTTACAAACGGAACAGATTGTTCAGGATTTGTAATGTCAGTTTATGCACAGTTTGGCATCAGCTTACCACACAGCTCATCAGCAATGAGAAGCGTTGGATACGGTGTGAGCACAAGCGATATGCAGCCTGGAGATATCATCTGCTATAGCGGACATGTTGCTATCTACTGTGGTGGAAACACTATTGTACATGCAAGCAACCCATCAGACGGTATCAAATATACATCACCGGCTAACTACAAATCAATCATTGCAGTTAGAAGAATTTTCTAATAAAATTCATGCCGGATAGGTAAATATGAATCTATAAAGACCTTCATCTCATCGAGATGGAGGTCTTTTTTACATATAGAAACTTTATTTTTGTTTATGATATTTGAAATAAGTGACCTGTATGATATACATATATGTTTAAAAACGGGACTAATTTAAACAGAATGGAAAACTGGGCTGTCAAGCGCAATTTTTATCACATATATCAAAATAGCAACATGCACAAAAAAGTGGATATACTGAACCCGGTAAATTCGGATTGGGGATAAATGTGGATAACTATCAACAAAAGTAAACCTCAAAGTGCCCTAAAAATGAGTTATGCACGGAGTTATGCACATTATCCACATTTTTGATTGTGAGCAAAAGAACAACTGTTTTGTAAAGTTCTGATAAAGTTGCACTAAAATAGTAATATTTCGGAAATAATATTGACATTTTAATTGTAAATAATCTGTCTCTTATACACATCTCCGAGCCCACGAGA
>ENA-UAPH01000855-UAPH01000855.1-human-gut-metagenome-genome-assembly--contig:-NODE-855-length-10231-cov-9.494792_pt1 | contig 10231 bp, 8 predicted proteins | sample MGYA00243482_ERZ654581 | MGnify/ENA primary metagenome ERZ654581 (study PRJEB26926, sample SAMN06164676) | human gut metagenome | biome: ENVO:00009003; feature: ENVO:2100002; material: ENVO:00002003...
CCTTGAAGGAACTTTCTGTTTTTCCTAATTTGAAAGAGTTGAACCTTAGCAGCAACGGCTATGGTGAGACTTTCGACTTTTCAGTTCTCCCTGCTCAGATTACAGGCATTGACCTCACAAATAACGACATTTACAACTACGATAACCTCGTAAAGGTAACAGTAGAGGAAAATGGCGATGAGACAGTGGAGAATGTTCACAATATCACCAAACTTTATTTGCCAGAGGAAGCTAAGTATAATATTGCTCAGCTTATGCGTTTCTATCGTCAGAATAAGTCTGCCATTGATGGTGGTACGATGGATGTTAAGATGCAGAATGAGGATGGCGTTTCGGAAAAGTATAATACTTTGAGAGAAGTGCCAGATGCTAATCTTAGAACTTATTTGAAGAATAAATTTTCTGATTTGTTTAATGGAGACAACATAGATATAAGCAAACACCTTGGTAATGAGCAGAAGTCTTTGGCTGTTGCTATTATGGAAAGTGACAATGTTGAAAATTTTGAAGGCTTACAATATCTTGTAGATAATCCTTATTGGGAGGGAACATCTCTAGCTTTGTTCTGCAATGAAGGTAGCGAAGGTACTTTGTCTTATATAAAAGTAGGTTCTACACTTAGTACACTCATTCTTCAAGGAATAAAGATAGATAATTTAAATTTGACATCTGCAAATGGTCTTTACCTTATAAGAATGATTGATATTCAGAACTTAAAAGATTTAAATATCAGTAAATCTTCTGTATGGGGACAAAGAAGCAAAGAAGTTGAAGGTGACGAAATGGTTGGAAGCTTTTTGTCTGTTTACAATTGTCCTTCTTTGGAAAGTATTACTCTTCCAAATAAAAAAGAGTTGAAGGCAACTTACTTGGATGTTGAAGTTTTGCCATCATTGAAAGTTTTTGATATGTCTAATATCGTTATGCTTGGTAGTCTATTAATCGGTGACCTACCTACATCATACGATTTAGTTTATCCTAACCTCACTGTATTCTATAATTTCGACACATCAATGGAACCTACTACACAATTTGTATGTTCAAAAGATACATATAACAGAAATTCTACAAAAGAATTTATTGATAAATATTATAAGAATGCAAATCCACAAAAATTAAGTTATTACAGAAGATTAAATTGCTCTTTAAACAAGGGCTATAATTGGACAAAATAAATTAATAAAAAAGTTTAACAAATTTAATTTAAAAACAATGAAGAAAATTTTCGGTTTAGTAGTAATGGCTATGAGCATGCTCTTCGCAGCAAATGCTATGGCAAGTACAAGTGTTGAGTCTGTAACTGCTGTTACAAGTGTAGCAGACTATGAGGGTGATTACGTTGGTCAGATTAGCAACGTTACAATGAATGGCAAGAGTTATGAGCCAGAGAGTGCAACATTTACTCTCGAGGGTAATGTTTTGTATTGTGATTTCCCACAGATTGGCAAAATGCCAGGAACCATTGCTGTCGAGTTGCCTGTCACTGTTGATGAGACTACTGGTAAAATTACAGCTAAGAAAGATGCTGTTGCAGGAACATTGACTTTGAAGATTGGTGGTATAGTCAAACTTTATCTTGATTCTCTGACCAATGCGAAAGTAGAAAATGGCACATTGGAGTTTGATATGGAAGTACACGGTACTTATCTTTCAATCATTAAATTCCCTGCTTCTTTCCATTTTAAAGGAACTTTAAAGTAATCTTATAATATACGTATGCAGTAGCCTTTATTCACATATTGGCTACTGCTACAGTTTTGTATTGACAATGAAAAGTATTAAACTTTTTACTCTTGCAATCTTAGGAATTTTTGCTTTGTTTGTATCTTCGTGCAGTAGTGATGATGATTTAAATAAAGAACCACCTGCAGAAGAATATGTAACAAAGGCAAAAGACATTCTTAACGGGGATATAGTTTTATCCACAAAGGCTACCATGAGTGGAGTTGATAAAACTCATTTGGCAAGTGGTTGTCCAACCAAGTTTAATTTCACTTGGAAAGAGGATGGTTCTATGACTCTTTCACTTGTTGATTTTACAGTAGGCACTATGCCTTTTGCGGTAACATTCAAGTGTAACACAAAGTTCATGAACCTCAACTCTTGGGATAAATCAGAACGTCCAGAAGCAGGTTGGGTTAAATTCCAAGGTAAAGATGGCAATGTTACCACTAATGGTGATGATCCAAATGATTGCCAAACAGGAAGTGGAGCATCTGTTGATGGTTATCTGAATGTATTGACAAATCAGATTGAGTTTATTGTAAACTACAATATGATGAATGTACGCACAGAAACATTCCAGCAGACTATTGACAAAAGTCGCCTTAACAATTTTAAGGCGGAGTTTGAGCAATATGAGAAAGACCTTGCACAGTGGAAGAAAGATCATGGTCAAGGATAACTTTTATATTGTTCATATAATCAAAGAAAGAGGGGTATGCCCAGACATATCTCTCTTTCTTTTTGCAAGTGAAAAATGAAAGGATAAGATATAAGCCATAGCGAGGCTGAAATATCGTGTAAGGAATAGAAATCAACAAAAGGTGTAAGCCTTTTCAACATATAAAAAGTTCTGTATCTGAAGCTATACAAAGATTAAGCTTTTGTGCTATAAGTGCAGAACAAAACTGCTATAAGCGCAAGTTAACGCTGGTATAAGCGTAAGCTGCTGTTGATATAAGCATAAACTAACTTCGATATAAGCGTTATGCAATATTGCTATAAGAAGAATTTGGATGAAAAAGTAAAAACGATATAAATGAAGACAATTAGAAAAGTAATGTTCATGGGGTTGCTCTTGCTCCTTGCCCTGCCAGTTGCAGCGCAACGCAAGGTGAAGTTTGCCATCGCAGAGAAGGCAACCGAGCAACCTATCATCGGTGCAGTCATCACCTACGCCGACAACGAGAAATTGAAATCGCCACAGCGTGTTGTTACCAACATGGATGGTGAGGCTACTATCTCGGTGCCTCAGAGTGACAAGTGTTATTACCAGGTGGTATCCGTGGGCTATAACCCTCTGAGGGGAACCATCGGAAGTGACAGCTCCCTCAAGCTCTTCATGACCGAGGACGTGATGAAGGTGAACGAGGTGGTGGTTACGGGTTCCCGTACCGCCCGACCTATCAAGCTCTCGCCAGTGAGCACGCAGGTGATCGGCGGTAAGGAACTGGTAGATGCAGGCTATGCCGACTTAACCAAGGCTCTGCAACAGGAAACACCGGGTATGAACATCCAGAAGGTGGGCTTCGGCAACGAAATCTCCATGCAGGGCTTGGATGCCCGCCACGTGCTCTTCCTGCAAGATGGTGAGCGATTGACGGGCGACATGGCGGGTAACCTCGACTATGAGCGTTTCAACCTCCATGCCATCGACCGCATCGAAATCGTGAAGGGTGCCAGCAGTACCCTCTATGGAAGCCGTGCATCGGGTGCCGTCATCAACCTCATCACCAAGAAAACTACCAAGCCTATCGACATTCAGGCTGGTGTACGCTGGGGACAGATGAACGAGACCAACTACAAGAATCCTTCCAAGAAGGACTTCCTGTATATGTTTGAGAAGAATGCCGACCGCCCGAACCTGCAGAGTTGGGTGTCGGCAGGATTCAATGCAGGCAAGGTGACCTCGCAGACCGACGTGTGGTATTCTTCGAGCGATGCCTTCTACATGTACCAGGCGGAGAACGACAAGAAGGTCTATACCCAAGAGGCGAACCCTTGGCTCGACCACGACGTGACCATTACCAGCGTGGCTTCCCGTCCGCCAATGGGCATCGAGGGTACAGAGCATATCTCGGTATCGCAGAAGGTATTTTACGACCCTTTCAAGAATCTGGAGATTCTTGCCTACGGTAGTGCGTTCTATATGAATACCTACGACCTCATTCAGGATATGACTTTCAGTCAGGCGCATGACTGGACGGCTGGAACCAAGATTAAGTACTCCTTCAAGGATTGGTTCAAGATTACCGCCTCCCTTCATGGCGACTTCTACGACCGCTTCAAGCGCCACGAGCGCATCGACGAGCGTACCAAGGTGTATAAGAGCCGTATCTTCCAGCCTCGCCTCTCCATCACCTCGCAGAAGTTCGAGGGCCACGACCTCATCCTCGGCATCGAGCACCTGAGCGATGACCTGACGAGCGACCGATTCAACGGCGATGCCTCCCACATCATGCGCACCCGTTCGCTGAAGGAAACGGAGGCTTTCCTGCAGGACGAGTGGACGATGAACGACCACTGGATGGTTTCGGCAGGTGTGAGAACCAACTTCAGCCGTGCCTTCGGACTGATGGCGATGCCTAAGATTGCCTTCAAGTGGAGTCCTTCGGATCACTGGGCATGGAGAGCCAACTACTCGATGGGCTACCGTTCGCCAAGCATCAAGGAGCTGTTCTTCAACTGGGACCACCTCGGCATGTTCATGATCAAGGGTAACGAGGACCTGAAGCCTGAGAAGAACAACTACGTGAGCCTGGGCACAGAGTACTCGAACGACAACTTCTTCATCTCGGGCAATGTATATGGCAACTTCTTCCGCAAGAAGATAGAGGGCGTATGGCGCATCTACGACATGCAGTACAATTTCGAATATACTAATCTGTCGAAGCAGAACCTCATCGGTTTGGAGGCCATCATGCGCTGGCACTTCCTCAACCACTTCACGATGAATGCCACCTACAGCTACGTGAACGTGAGCAAGACGGATGGCATCCAGGTGAACACCACTTCGCCTCATGCTGCTACGGCGAGCCTCGACTACAAGTACAACAAGAAAAACTACCGACTGGGCGCTACCTTCTCGGCAAGCTACATGGGTGAGAAGAAGTTTGATGTGCAGGACCGACTCTCTGTAAACGGTGAGAGCCACGATGCCTACTTCCGCTGCCAGTTGCCACAGTATGTATTGTGCAATCTGTCGGTGATTCAGACCTTTTATAATAAGGTAAAGGTGACGGTGGGTGTGGATAACATCTTTAATTACGTGCCAAAGACCTTAGGTTCGGGCATCACCATGTTTAACGTGCCAGCCACGGCAGGAGCCAAGGCGCATGTGCAGGTGGAAGTGTTGGTAGATGAATTGGTAAAAGCATTTAGAAAGAAAAAATGATGAAGAAAGCATTACTATATATAATAGGTATGGCAGCCGCAATGACGAGCTGCGTATCTTATGAGGCTGAGGACTTCACTGGTCATACCTTGCCCCGAAAAACAGGTTATAGCACGGGTGTTACCAACGACTGGCTCTATTTTGACCTGAAGACGGGCCATCGCTATAATGTGCTGAATCCTAACCAGAGTGTCATCGCCTTTATAGACGGCAAGCCAATAGAGGAGTATTTCCATTATAAAGGTACAGCTAAACTCGTAAAGTATTGGAGCGAGGGCGTACAGAAGAACATCTTCGAGGATGCAGAGCGTGATGCAAACGGCGATACCATCTTTACCAAGAATCAAGCCACTGGCAAGTTAACCTATAAGACGGTGAAGAGACAAGCCAACAGCATCTTAGTGATGGAAAACCAGGAGGATGATCCAAAGACCATGGCTTATCCTGCCACGGAATGGGACCTCGCCTTCGATGGTTACCAGCTCCGCACCAACAGTGGAACGAGCGGCATAGGCAAGGGCGGTGCTGCCGACCTGGGCTATGGCGAATATGACAAGTGGACGAGCAAGGCGCAGGTGGATGCTTATCTGGCTGAACACAACATGATTTTCGCCGTGGATGATTCAGCAAGCGTCTATGTCACCATGTCGCAGAACGACTGGAACAAGTATTGCATCGCCAACAAACTGGATATGAACGAGAACCCTTGGTTCGACCCGAACAACGGACCTGCCAAGCAGTTGGTAAGCGGCAATCCGGTGCTCGAAAAAGCAATGAACTTCTCTGGTCCACCTCCAGTATATACTCCTTCTTTCCATACCTACGTAATCCGTTCGTGGGATGGCGAGAGATATTACAAGCTCCAGATCATCTCCTGGTATGATGCCAATGTGCAGATAGGTGATGAAGGAGGAAGAATCAGTTATTACTTAGATGAATTAAAGTAAATATTAAACATTATGAAACAATTGAATTGGTGGAAATCCATCGCTTCGTTCCTCGTGGTACTCTTTACCATGCCGTTGGGACATGCGCTGATGATGATAATGGATAAGACGATGACTCCTGAAGCTGTGCATTACTCAGCCTTCTTCATGGGGTTGGCAGGTCTTATCATGGTAGTAATCGGTGTCTTCGTAAAGGGAGACACCAAACAGACTCTTTGGGGACTTTTCGGAGGACTGCTCTTCTGGACGGGTTGGATAGAATTTCTGTTCCAGTACTATGCTACCCGCTGGGGTACACAGCCGGAGATGGAGAATGGCGAAGTTGTGACTCGCCCTGAATACCTCATCCTCCCTGCCACCTTCGGCATGTGGATGATGATTATGGTGCTCTACATCTTCTCAACCAAAAACGGATGTAACTTCATCAACTGGTGGCAGCGTGTTCTTTTCCGTTCCAGCAAGAATAAGATTGCCGCCCGTCCGATGACACATCATACAAGTATCGTTACTTTCATGGAACTGAACATGATTTTGTGGACAAGCTATCTCCTGTTGATGTTCTGCTACGACAAGAATTTCCTCGGCGACCATCATCCTGTAACTTCGGTTGTTGCCGTAGCTTGTCTGATAGGTAGTTTCTTCATCTTCCGAAAGCAGTTGCGTTTGAGCACATGGGGAGCCAATATCCGTATGGCTATCGCAACGGTTGTCGTGTTCTGGGTACCTGTGGAAGTGCTTGGTCGCTTGGACTTTTTCAAGGAGATTTGGATTGAGCCGGAGAAGTATACTACCCAGATGATCTGCATCCTCGTGGCATTCGTGGCATTGCTCGTCTATATCATGTTTGCAGCTCACAAGAAGAAAAGCCATGAGTAACAAGAAACTATATTGGTGGAAATCCATCGTGTCGATGGGCGTGATATTGGGAAGCATGCCCATGGTTCACTTGGTGGCACGAGTATTGAAGGACAACTACGACGGCACGCAACTGTTGGGTGCTGGCATGGCTGTGGGATTCGTGGGCTTGGTGATGGTGGTGGTCGGTGTTTTCGTCAAGGGACAGACTCGCCAAACCTTGCTCGGACTTATCGGTGGCATGTTCTACTGGACGGGTTGGGTGGATTTCCTCTTCATGTATTATGCCCATCGTTGGGGCACACATGCTGAGATTGACCCCACAACGGGAGAGGTGTTGAGCCGACCTGAATATCTCTTGCTCCCTGCCACCTTTGGCTTGTGGGCAATGGTGATGTTGCTCTACATCTTCTGTTCCCGAAATGCCTGCAACTTCCTTAACTGGTGGCAGACGCTCTTCTTGGGGAAGAATAAGCGACTCATCGCCGCTCGCCCGATGACACGCCACACCAGCATTGTTACCTTCATGGAAATCAACACAATGCTCTGGACTTGCTATCTCCTGCTGATGAACCTCTACGATCCTCAATTGTTTGGTCGTGAGAGTCCAGTCACCTTCGGTGTAGCCTTCGGTGCCTTGCTTTCCGCCCCATACGTATTTCGCAAGCAGCTCAATCTGCCATCGTGGGGAGCGAACATCAGAATGGGAACAGCGACGGTCATTGTGTTCTGGATTGCCGTGGAGGCTTTCAACCGCACGGGTATCATCGGCAAGCTCATCGACCATCCGAGCGAATATCCTTGGCATTGGGTGGTGATGGTGATAGAACTTTGTTTCTTGGCAGGAAAGATTGTCAAGGATGCAAGGGCGAAGAAAGAAAAGAAATAAGATAGATAAAATCAATGAAGAAAGGAACTTGGAGAAAACAACATAAATGGCTTGGTATCGGCTTGAGCTTCTTCATGCTGATGTTCTGCGTGTCAGGCATCCTGCTCAATCATCGTTCACTCATCAAGGAGGTGAACGTGAGCAGGAAGTACCTGCCAAGTCGTTATGAGTTTCGGAATTGGAATGGTGGATTGCTACGAGGCACGCTTGACATTGGCAAGGATTTTATGGTAGATTCCATGAGGAATGTGGATTCTTGTCGCCAACTGTTGCTTTATGGCAATGGTGGCATCTGGCTTACCGACTCCAAGGCTTCCTACTTCAAGGATTTCAATGAGGGGTTGCCAGAAGGTGCAGACTATCGTCAAATCAAAAATGTCATAAGGCTTGATAATGGAAGGATATTTGCTGTCTCACCTTTCGGGCTTTATCGCTATGGAGTGCATAACAAATGGTATGAGGTGAATATGTCACTGGAGGATGAGGAGAAATTTACGGACATCGCTTCGCATGGCGACACCCTTGTAGTGCTCAGTCGTTCCTTTGTCTATACCTCGCTTCCTCCTTATAAGACTTTTAAGCGCATTCAACTTCATGCGCCAAAGGATTATGACGGCAAAGTAACTGTCTTTCGTACCGTTTGGCTGCTCCATAGTGGAGAACTTTTCGGAATAACAGGAAAGATTGTGGTTGATGCCATAGCCATTATTCTTGTGGTTCTCTGTATTACGGGTATCGTCTTTTGGCTGAGACCGAAACGAAAGGCATTACTGCAAACCTCGCTTCATCTACATGACAGAATCGGGCGATATACTATCATACTTACTCTCTTGATTGCACTGACGGGTTGGTGTCTCCGCCCTCCTGTGATGATAGCATTAGTGTTAAGCAAGATTCCGTCTATCCCAGGCACAACACTCAGAAGCAAGAATCCTTGGAATGACAAGCTCCGCATAATTCGTTATGATGAGAGCTGCCATGATTGGCTGTTATCCTCATCGGAAGGATTCTATTCATTGAACATCAAAAATGCTACAGTGAAAGTTATTACTTCTGTTCCACCTGTCAGCGTGATGGGATTGAATGTATTACAGAAAGATGCAAATGGTAGATGGCTTTGCGGTTCATTTAGCGGCTTGTTTGTTTGGGACAGACGACAAGGAACTGCTACCGATTACTTTACGAACAAACCTGCACCGAATGAAGCAGGAGCACCATTCGGAAAGAAAGCTGTCGCAGGTATGAGCCAAGACTTTTCCACCCCTGTCGTAGCAGAATATTACGAGGGAACAAACTTTGCCCCTCAACCTTCGAGCATAAACCAACTTCCGATGTCGCTTTGGAATGTGGCATTAGAGGTGCATAGTGGCAGAATTTTCATTGGAACGATAGCCACATACATATTCATCTTTGTTATGGGCATTCTTGCGTTTTGGTGCTTGTGGTCGGGCTATAAAATTAGGTTAAAAAAGAAATAACATTGCACAAAATCCAATTCTCATTAAATGCGAAAACAAACTGATGGTGGCGAGGTAATATTTTTGCCACTATCAGTTTTTTATATAGTGTTCCACCTGCTACAATGGTGCAAACACAAGAAACAACATCTTATTATTTCTTGATAAGCCTTTTGATTTCATTTGATTCGTTTGTCAACTTTCTTACCAAGCTATCTTTGTATGCTGCTATCTCCACCATTTTATGATAACGAAAGATTGAATCTTCATAAACAGCAACACGACTTCTTACATCATCAATAACTTTCTCATCTCGGCAAACAGAGAAATGCTTTTCGATGTAGCGAATATTCGGGTCGTCAGATGGAAGAACCATTTTTAAGGCTCTATACTTCAAGTCTGCCTCCTCCCAATTTTTGTGCTCTCGCCATTGGGTGAGATTACCCCAAATGGAGATAACAAGAGATAAAGCCAAGCCACCAATGAAAAGAAGAACATACTTTGAAGTAGGCTCGAAACGATGGGTAACAATCTTCTTCTGAGGTGCATTGTTTATGTTGTCAAGTCGCTCTTGCAGGTCTTTTGATGCAGCATCTTGCTCTTGCTTCAGTTGCTTAACCGTATCAAACAAGAGTTTGCTTCGCTGTTCATCTTTACTTATTTCTTTCTTGGTAAGGTCGGTAAAGATGCAGATAGCCTCTCTTAATTTTTCCATTTTTCCAATAGTTTCCTCTTCTTTTGCAGATACAGAAAGGATGGCTTTTTCAAGTTTGCTTGTGTCAATACTTGCAGGGCTGAGAACTGTTTCCGCTCCTGCGTACTTTGGTGAAGCAGAAAGTTCATCGACTTTCTGCTCCAATCTCTCAACTGTGCCGTAGATGGCTTCCAATAGTTCTTCTTTCATATTTCTTTTGTTGTTTGAATGGTTTGTAACTTGCATCAAAGGCTAAAGCCTCTTCTGCGTTTC